>Ga0307478_10001869_pt1 | contig 17486 bp, 14 predicted proteins | sample atmos_gasesECM4C_2_FD_203713 | JGI IMG/M metagenome (GOLD analysis project Ga0307478, IMG submission 203713) | Hardwood forest soil microbial communities from Morgan-Monroe State Forest, Indiana, United States - atmos_gasesECM4C_05 | ecosystem: Environmental > Terrestrial > Soil > Temperate... | reverse complement strand
TCCGTCTTAATCCGCACTTAGTATTCCACTCCGACGCCTGCAAGGCTGTCCCATAAGGGATACGTTCCTAACCGGAGAAACGGTCTTCCGGGAGGGTGATTACGCGAATGTCGTATACATTGGAAAGGGCGCTGTGAAATTCAATGGTTAGCTAAACAAACTGGCAGTGAAACGGCAGGAAGCCGAACATGGCATAGGCCAGGTCGTCTGCCTGGAGTTGCGAAGACTGTACCAAAATGGACAGCGCGAACCTTTGAGAATCTTTAAGATGAGGTAGGGGATGGCGAGATTGAGCGATACTGACCGAGATTCATGGCTGAGCCGGGCGGTATCCCTCATCTCGCCACCTCCGATTCGACTCGGTCTCGACTTATGGCTCTACACCAACTAGATACCTGTTTGACGGGGCTTAGGCAGCAAGGAATCGCGGTTAGCCAAGGCGCAGCAGGAGAGAACGGTTCTACTTTTGAAGTGATGGGGTTCATGCTGACGGCGGAGCAAATCGTCGAGCTACATCAGAACGGACAAATGGACGCGAACGGGATAAAGGCGTTCGCAAAGAGCATCCAACAGGACTTCTGAAAAACACCCACCAGAGCAGCTGCCTGGCCGAAAACAGGTGCCTGCTCGCTCCTCCTAGAAATTTACTGACTGATGAGAATGGCGCTTTGACTTGCGCAGTATTCGAATTGTCCCAAATGGGACAGACCTTGTTCTCTTACTGGACATATGGTTAGTGGGAAGGGGTCGACCTCCTAGACGCTCATCTGGATTGCCAATCGTGTCAAACATTTCAAAAGCAGCGATAGAAGCGAACGGAAGTTCTCTCAAAGTTCAGCGATTGCTTCTGACTTTGGGTTCGCTGGCTCTCGCCATGTCACTGATGGCCGCACTCGTCCCGCGCCATCTGGATGCTCAGCCTCCGGCACCAGACAGCACCAACCTAAACGAGGAGCAGACGGGCCTTACCGCGGATCAACAGAAGATGAATCCCGCGGACCGCGCCCTCACGCAGAAAATCCGAAAAGCGATCCATCACGATAGGAGCCTCTCGGTCTACGGACGCAACATCAAAATCTTCACTCAACATGGCAAAGTCACGCTCCGGGGGCCAGTGCAGTCTGAAGAGGAGAAGGGCAACCTGGAAGCCAAGGCTGTAAGCGTGGCTGGGCAAGAAAACGTGAGCAATCAGCTCAAGGTCGCCGCTTCGAAATAACCGCGCGGAGTTCGGAGAGGAGGGAGGAGTTCATGTGCGGCTGGGGGGAGGGAAACTACGGTGGGGGAGTGATGGAGTTGGGAACGATGAGTCAGTTTCCGATTACGAGTTATTTCGAGCAAGCAAAATTGGCACCTGTTTCTCGCCAGATGGTAAACTGAGCAGCGTCTCACTGCGCCTTGAGCACAAAACGTGAAGCTTTTGAGATGCTCGTCGACCGTGATCTTGGCTGCACTCGGCTGCCTTCCCACTGTAATACGTGCCGCTCAGAACCCGATCCCGCAAGGTAACCCTTCCTTAGAAGCCCGGCCGCAAGGCGAGCATCGCGCCCGTCCCACCTATGAATCTTGGATTCGAGATTATCGTGTTGGGCCTCTCACAGGAGCCCTGGGTTTCGAGCAGCGGGAGATCAAGCTTGTAATCACAGTTGTAGAGGGTGATGACGTCGAAACCGACGCCAAAACTGCCGCAATCTTTGGCCCTTCGTACCGCATCGCGTTTCATGGGTGCGCTGTCGCAATTGACGGCACAGTTTCGTCCTTCCGGCGGGGGAGCTTCGGTGTTCAAGGTGGCGGCCTCGATCAGCTGACGGAAGACGAGTTGGAACGTTTGAACCGTTTAATTGGGCGGCTTCCGGACGACAACTCGATACTGCCCCCTGTAGGTCATCGAATCGTTCTGCAAGTCGCGACTGGGAACGAGATTTTGGCGCGAGTGTATGACCTAGCGAACGCTCCCGAGACGATTCTTGAAATCCTTCGCCTCAGCCATTCTGGAATTCGACCGATCACGCTGGACTTTCCTCCTGAGAAAAAGTGGCCCGTCGCCGAACTGAATAAAACAGGGATCCCATCCGATGCTATTCGACTACGCGGACCTGATATCGAGGAGACGACGATTTTGGCAATCAGTCCGGACCACTACATGACCGTGCGGCAGGTTCTTCATGACACTCCGGCGGTGACCATCACGGATACCAATCCCTCCAACGTGATTCGTGTCCTGAGAGTGACTCAGCCCGGAAATCGCTTCGTTGGAATTACAGACGCAGACTTCTCTCCTGATGGACGTTATCTCATGCTGTTGACGACTCTCCCCGCAGTCAGGATTTATGACACAAAAGACTGGCAACAGGTTGGCTCTTTGCTGGACGTGCCACCCGAAGCATCGCTTTATTATCCATCTCCGGATTGGAAGTACGGTATCGCCGTGTACGCGAATGGGGACGTCGCGCTGTGGGACGCGCCATCTCGTCGGCAGATTGCAAAAATTGATATCGATGGGGAGTTGTCTGCGGCCTCCTTTTCTCCCGACGATTCGATGGTGGCAACGACATCCGGCCACGAAAACAAAAATCACTCCTCAACATTGCACTTACGTATCTGGAATGTTTCGACCGGCGAAATGATCGAAGAACTGCTTCCGGTCGAATACGCCGCACACGACGACATTGGCGCGCCAATATGGTGGCAGGACGGGAGATACCTACTAGCGAAGGTCCGAGATAATCCTTTCCGCACGTATTATGAGATCGGAATTTGGGGCGTCGCGTCAGGTCGATTTCGGGGAGGATTCTCTGGCTGCAGCTACTCTCCAGACCCACTCTCCATTGTGCTTCACGATTCCAAGCTTTTCGAACGCTGCCGCGACGGGATGATCCTAATGTGGGATGTAGCAGCTGCCATCGACAAGATCGCCATCTACGAAAGCTCCCTAGCCCAGTCGACAGAAGGCAGATAGGCTCTTTGCCGGTAGCCAACTCCTGGGAACGCCGTTACAGGAAACTGAGCGACCACCAAATTAAATAAGCGAATGGACATTGCCGCCCTGAAGCGTCGGTGGGAGGGGCGAACCCGCTACAACACTTGCGAGCTTAGTGAATGAAGGTTAGGCCGTTGGGGATGAATTGGGGGAAGACGTAGGCGTAGAGCATGACGATGACGCCGACGATGGAGGCCAGGGCGACGGAGTGCCAGAAGACGAAGCGGAAGATGGAGCCTTCCTGGCCGACCTGGTTGGTGGCGGCGGTGGCGATGCAGATGGATTGGGCGTCGATCATTTTGCCCATGACGCCGCCGGCGCTGTTGGTGGCGCACATCAGGATGGGGCTGAGGTTGAGCTGCTGGGCGGTGATTTTTTGCAGGCCGCCGAAGAGGACGTTGGAGGAGGTGTCGCTGCCGGTGAGAGCGACGCCGAGCCAGCCAATAAAGGCGCCGAAGAAGGGGAAGAACCAGCCGGTGCGCGTGAAGGCGAGGCCGAGGACGGCGTCCATGCCGGAGTAGCGCGTGACGTAGCCGAGGCCGAGCATGCAGGTCATGGCGATGATGGCGAAGCGCAGGCGGAAGAGTGTGCCGCCGAAGATTTTTAGGAGTTTGCCAGGGCCGAGGCCGAGGACCAGGCCGGAGACGAGAGCGGCCAGAAAGCAGGCTGTGCCGGTGGCGGTGAGCCAGTTGAAGTCGAAGCGGGCGGCTTCGGCGGCGGGTTTGGCGACAACGGGAGGAGTGCGGAAGACTTTGGCGTGGAGATAAGGCCAGTCCCATCCCGCGGGGCCGGGGCGATTTTTGCCGTCGGGCATGACGACGGTGAAGGCAGGAGTGGTGGCTTTGTTCATGGCTAGCTTGATGCTAGGGAGGCCCCAGGCGAGGACGAAGAGCGAGAGGATGGCGAAGGGGAGCCAGGCTTTGGCGATTTGGCCGGCGGAATAGTGTTTGGCAACTTCGTTACGGGCGACTTTGGCGGCGTCTTCTTCGCGTTCGCCTTCGAAGCGCCAGATGCGCTTAGGCTTCCAGACGCGGAGGAAGAGCATGGTGGCAATGAGAGAGACGACGCCTGCGGCGATGTCCACCAGATTGCTGTCCATGTAGTTGGCCCAGAAGAATTGGGTGCCAGCGAAAGAGAGGCCAACAACGAGGATGGCGGGAAAAACTTCCCACGTTTCGGACCAACTGACCATGGCGCGGACTAGCCAGAAGGGGACGATTACCGCGGTGATAGGGAGGATGCGGCCGATCATGGCGCTGAGGTCGCTTTCGTTGAGGGCGGTGACGGAGGCGAGGGCGTGGACGGGAGTGCCGATGGCGCCCCAGGCGACGGGTGCGGTGTTGGCGATGAGGTTGAGCGCGGCGGCGTGGAAGGGTTTGAAGCCGAGGCCGATCATGAAAGCGCCTGCGATGGCGACGGGGGCGCCGAATCCGGCGCAGCCTTCGATGAAAGCGCCGAAGCAGAAGGCGACGAGGAGGAGTTGGAGGCGGCGGTCGGGGGTGATGGCGGCGACGGACTGCTTCATGATTTCGAATTGGCCGGTTTCGACGGAGATGTCGTAGAGGAAGACGGCGGCGATGACGATCCAGACGATTTTGAGGAGGCCGTAGGCGGAGCCGTAGAGGAAGCTGCTGACAGCCATCTGTGCGGGCATATGAAAGACGAGCGTGGCGCAGAGAATCGCGGTGGCGGCGCCGGCGACGGCGCAGAGATGGGCGCGGACTTTGAATCCGGCGAGCAAGCCGAGAAGAACGACCACGGGGAGAGCGGCGACGAGCGTGGAGAGCCACCAATGGCCGAGGGGATCATAAACTTGATTCCAAGTCACAGACCGTCCTCCAGAGGGAAGTGGGATTCCATCTCGATGATACAGAACTGCTTGAGCTGCGAAAAATTCCTAGCGGGAGGCAGAGTCGTAGAGCCTGGATTGCCGCCGCCCAAATTAGAAGACATGGATTGCGGATGTTGAGTTACGCCCTTGACGCACCGTTGTCAAGAGATATGTCTGCATGGACCGTGGCGCACGCGGCATCTATACTTGGTGCATGAGTTCGGACACTGAGCTGCTGGGGGCGCTGCGGAAGTATTGGGGTTACGAGGCGTTTCGTCCTTTGCAGGAAAATATTGTGCGGAGTTTGCTGAGCGGGCGGGACACTTGCGTGGTGATGCCGACGGGAGGGGGGAAATCGCTTTGCTATCAGTTGCCGGCCGCGATTTTGCAAGAGAAGACGGTGATCGTGGTGTCGCCGCTGATTGCGTTGATGCAGGACCAGGTGGCGCAGCTGACGCAGATGGGGATTCCGTCGGCCTTGCTGAATAGCACGCTGGCTGGTGATGTGCAGTCTTGGGTGTTGCACAAGGCGATGGAAGGGGCTTACCGGCTTTTGTATCTTTCGCCGGAACGGCTGGCGAGGGAGGATACGATTGGATGGTTGCGGCGCGTGCCGATTTCGTTTTTTGCGATTGATGAAGCGCATTGCATTTCGGAGTGGGGGCATGAGTTCCGGCCGGAGTACCGGCAACTGAGCTCTCTGCGAAAACATTTTGCGGAATTGCCGATTGCGGCGTTTACGGCGAGCGCGACGCGGCGGGTGCGGCACGACATTATCGAGCAGTTGAAGCTGCGCGAGCCGGATAAATATATTGCGAGCTTTCACCGGCCGAATTTGCGGTGCATCGTGAAAGAATGCGTGGGTAAGACGCAGGCCGAACTTTTGATTCGGGCGATGCGGAAGTATGCGGAGAGCAACGTGATCGTGTACGCCCCGACGATCGCGAGGGTCGAGGAGACGGTGGATTTTTTGGCGGAGCAGGGAATTTCTGCGATTGCTTATCACGGAAAAATGGAAAGCGACGTGCGGCGGCGGAATCAGGAGCGCTGGATGTCGGACGAAGTGCGCGTGCTGGTGGGGACGATTGCATTTGGATTGGGGATCAACAAGGCGGCGGTGCGTGCGGTGATTCATCTATCGTTGCCGAAATCGATTGAACAGTATTACCAGGAAGCGGGGCGGGCGGGGCGCGACGGCGAGCCGGCAGATTGTATTTTGCTTTGGCAGAAGCGCGATGTGGGATTGCTGACGTATTTCGTGGAGCAGTTGGAGGACGAGGAGGAAAAACGGCGCGCGTGGACGCGGTACCACGAGATTCGGAGGTTCGTGGAGGCGCGGGCGTGCCGGCATCATCAAATTTGCAGCCATTTTGGAGAGATTCGCAAATGGAATTCTTGCGGGGCCTGCGATGTGTGTGTTGGAGAACCGGAGTGGCTGGCAGCGGCTACATCTGCGAAAAAAGCAACGAAGCGATTGGCTGCTGCGGCAGCAAGCGCGCCTGGCGGCGCTGGTTTTCAAGCAAAGGACACTCGACGAGAGCCGACACGGATTTCAGCAGGAGATCCGAGTGGCAGCCGGTTGGCCGCGGGCATCGATCTTGAGTTGCGCGATTACTTGCGCGCGTGGAGACGGACGGCGGCGAGAGAACGGGGTATTCCCGCTTATGTGGTGATGCACGACACTTCGCTGGACGAGCTTTGCCGAGTGCGGCCGCGTTCATTGAGTGCGCTTCGAGGAGTTTCCGGGTTTGGGGACAAGAAAACCGAGATGTATGGGCAGGGAATCCTGGATGCGCTGGCGGGATTTGGCCGAGGCGCGCGAGCGGTGAAGCAGGAAGAGGAAAAGGCGAAGCCTGCGGAAGAGACGATGAGGTTATTGGCGGAGGGGCGGACGTTTGAGGAGATTGCGAAGGCGCGGGGGCGGCAGGTTGGAAGCGTCGTCGAGTTAGTCGTGCGGCTTTTGGAAAATGGGGAAATCGAGTTTCAGCCGAATTGGATTGGGCCAGAGAAGCAAACGCAAATTGAAGAGGCCTGCAGGCGGCTAGGAATGGGGAGGCTCAAGGCTTTGAAAGAGGCGCTGCCACCGGAAATAAGCTATGACGAGATCAAACTGGTGACCGCACGCATGCGGCTGGAGCAAGAGAACGAATCTGAAGCGCTGTCAAATCGCGCCAGCGAAAACTGAGACTATTGAGCCTCGCCAAATACGGAGTCGTGCGAGTTTCCGACAAAGGCGGCAGCGGGGCTGCCGCACTCCAAAGGATGGACGACCGCCGGCGGGGATGACTGTGCGCGCTTTTCGTGGGTGGAAGGCTAGAAGGCTGAGGAGACGGATGTGCCTGCGGCGGCGAAGACGGTGTCCATCTCGGCTTGCGCGAAGGACAGGAAGCACTGCACAACGACGGAGTCGAATTGCGTGCCGCTGCACTGAATGAGGCGGCGGACGGCCTCTTCATGGGGAAGGCCTTTGCGGTAGGGGCGGGAAGAGACCATGGCATCGAAGGCGTCGATGACCGTTACGATGCGCGAGACGATCGGGATTTCCGTTTCCTTTAGGCCCGCCGGGTAGCCTTTGCCGTCGAAAGATTCGTGATGGTGGAGAATGTCGAGAGCGGCGCGTTCGAATCCCGGAAGCATGCGCAAAACGGCCCAGCCGTATTCGGGATGCTTCTTCATCAGGGCGTATTCTTCTTCGTCCAATTTCCCTGGCTTTTTTAGGATGGAGTCTGGGACTCCGACTTTTCCGATGTCGTGAAGAAGCGCGGCGACCTCGAGGTTCTGGAGTTCAGCTTCGTCGAGTCCGAGCTCTTGCCCGACGCGCATGCCCCATTCGGCGAGGCGAGTGCTGTGGACGCCGGTATTGAGATCCTTCAAGTCCAGAAGCTGGTTGAAAGCGCAGATGACCGAGCTGCGGAGGGCAGAGACTTGTTCTTCCACCTGCTTGATGCGGAGCGAATCCGGCGCCCCTCGCAGGCTGGAGCCTACGTTGAGCGCCGGAATCCACTGGTCAGACATGCTTGTTACCACGAATTTCCGCTCGAGCTATTAACCCAGGCAGAGACGGCTTGATAGACGTCCAGGCGGCCGTGGTTGAGGTCGGGCGTGAGCTGGATGGCATGAGAGAATGCGCTGGCTGCATTCTTTTGGTTGAGGGATGGCTTTGCGCTCAGGAGCAGGTCGGCCGAGCCAGCAACCAAAGGTGAGCTGAAGGAGGTTCCCGAAGCGGCAGCGTAAGTGCCACCGGGGAAAGTACTGATGACGTATTCGCCGGGGGCAGCAATCCAAACGTCGGTGTTGCCATAGTTGGAGAAGGTGGAGCGAGTGTCGTAATCGGTTGTGGAAGCGATGCCCATGACGCTGCTGTTGAGCGCGGCCGGGTAGACGGGGGCGCTGGTGCTTTCATTGCCAGCTGCGGCCACGAGAACGAGGCCAGAGTGGTTGGCGTAGGAGATTGCCTGTGAGAGAGCCTGCGACGGGGTGGATACGTCGAAGCTCATGTTCACGACATTGGCGTTATGTTGGACGGCATAGTAGATAGCCGCAACTATGTTAGACAGGTAGCCTTGGCCGTTGGCACCAAAGGCTTTAAGAGGAAGAATCTGCGCTTTGGGCGCGACGAGGTGAATGAGGCCGGTGGTCATCGTGCCATGGCCAAAGTCGGAGGTGGAGCTGCCACCGTTATCGAGGACCGCCGCCGAGGATTGGTCGAGCACGGCCGCGCTGGATTGCTGAACGAAGACGGGCTGCTGATTCTGGGAATCGCTGCTGGCGTCCGGATCCAATTGAGGGACATCGAGCCATTCGGAAGCACCCGGCTGATTGCGGGTAAAGTCATAGCCTTGAAGCAGGACAGGAACGAGAACAGGGTGGTTGACATCGACTCCCGTATCGATGACGGCCACGATTCCGGAGCCGGCGATGTTGAAGCCATTCTGGGCATCGGTTAGCCGAATAATCTGAGCGGCGGGTTGTGCGGCATATCCGTGCGTGACCACGGTCCCGTAGTAGTTGACCGGAGCTGTGTCGTACAGCCCTGATGGAATCGTGTTAATAGGCCGCTGCGGGAGCGGCAAGAGCCGATCGGCCTCGACGCTCTCAATTCCGAGCAATTGTTCCAGGAGATTCAAGGCGAAGCTGAGAAGATTCGTGATCAGATTGCCAGAGGAGGTCACCAGGAAGTTCTGGCCAAGGTTGCCGTCCAATGAGCCTTGGACTTGGCAGTTTGCGGCCAGGCAAAGCTTTAGAACGGAGCCTAAGCCTCCCGATGTGCGAACAATGTAGCGGTTCTGAGCTGCCGCCGGCGTTGCGGACAGGGCGAAAAGAGCTACTAGGATCACGAAAACGCTGAGGTAACGTTTCATAGTTTGTTAGTCCCTTTTGGGGTCTCCTGCTTCTGAACCAGCCGCACATTCGCACAAAGGGATACCCGCTAAGTCTTGCGGAATCTTCCTTTTCGGCAAATGGTACGGGTGGTTTCTTGGTGCCAGACAAAAGTTACAAGGGATTTTGGTACTTCCGTACCAAAATGGGACTCCCTTGTAAAATAGGTTCCGGAGGCCAAGTTCAAGACATGCCTCCTTGTAAATTCCCCAGAGCATTTCGCAAGGAAATGACGATGGGCTTCTCGCCCTCGCCGGGGATGGAAAGCTCAAGATCACCGGAGTTTTCGACTTCGCCGGAGAACTCGCCAAACTGATTGGTCGCGGCAAGGACAGTGTTTCCGCGGTGATTGGAAAGGGTTACTTGAATGTCGCGGCCGATGACGCCGGGATGGCTGAGATCGAGCAACTGGCCGGTGATGACCAAGCGGTTGCTGCCGAGCTTGGGTTCGATCTGGATGTCGATTTGGAACGGGTCCGCCCTATAAAGCATTTGTCTTGTTCCTATAACGACCGAACGAGCGCCAGCGAGGGCTGGCTGCTGGAAGCTGTCGAACAGAACTTCGATGAGGCCTTTCGATTCCTTCTTCGTCTGGGACAAGCCAGATGTTACGAAAGCTGCTTTGGCTAGGCGCACGGTGTCCGGGGGAGGCTGATAACTCGCCTCTACGGCTGCCGTTTTGCTGACCTTTTGCCATAGCGAAACTGTCTCCGTGCAGCGTTTGCAACCAGTTGCGAGGTGTTTCTGCATTGCCGCCTGCTGGTCGTTTGAGGCTACGTGGTTCACGAAATCAACCCACTCCTGTGTTGCAAAGTGCTTCATTTCAAATCCCCCTAATTTCCCTCTCTGCCTCTCCGCTCCCCAGCGGCGGCAAGGATTCAACTTCTCCCATAGCGTAAGGGGGGCCGGGAGTTCGGAAAATATAGTCGGGCTGAAATTAGTTAACGCTTTTATTTTCAGTTATTTGGCCGACCAGGACGAAGGGAGCCCAGAAATAGGGGTGGGGGTTTTCCTGGCGGAGTTGTCTCATGGCGGATTGGAGGGATACGGCCATGTTATTAGATTCCATGTAGCCTTTGTAAAAGGATTGCATGAGTTCGGCGGTGCTGCGGTCGTGGACGTCCCAGAGGGAGAGAAGAAGAGAGGCTGCCCCGGCGCAAAAGAGGCCGCGCTGAAGACCGAGGAGTTCGTCACCGGCGGCGACAAAGTTCATCCCGGTTGCACAGCCGCTCAGGGTGACGTGGCGGGTGGACAGGCGCATCTGGTAGAGATCGTAGAGGTTAAGGTAGCCATCGCCGAGGCGGATGCCGGAGAACATGGGGTTGTCCTGGCGATACGCACCGTGGGTGGCGATGTGGAGCAGGGCGCTTTGGGACCCCTTTTTTCTGAGGGCTTCAGTTGTCGCTTGGGTACCAAGGAAGAGTTCCGTTTTGGGCAGGATGGAGGCGACAGATTGCACCTCAGCCAAGATTTGAGGAGCGCGCTCGTCTGGGATGCCCATGACGAGGGAAGTGGACATGTTGTTGGGAACTTTCGCTTGGCAGATCGTAAAGACCGTGGCGCTGGGTGCATAAGAGATGGTGTGGGTGTCGCAAAGATAGGTATCGCCATTTTTGAGGGCATGGAAGGGGAGAAAGTGAAGCGGTCCGTGGGGGACGAAGATCAAGTGTTTCGCATGGAGATGAACGAGCAACGGTGCGATTAGCTCGGCGTAGAGAGCTTCCAAATGGCTTTGCGTGGCTTGAAGCAATGGTTGTTCGAAGCGCTGGGTGTAGGTGGCGCCCATGCGGAACTTGGAAAGTTGGAAACGGAGAAGGTGGAGGAAATGAAGGACGCGGGAGAAAACGGTGATGGGAGTGATTTCGATGGAATGTCGAGTGACCACAGCGGCAATGAGGCGGTCTCCCGTCGAGTAGTACTCGATGAGAGCGGTATCGGCGGGGATGGCGGCCTGTAGAGTGCCGAGGGAAAAATCAGCCGGGGCTTCGAGGGTGGCATTTTCGCGTTCGTGCGCCGGCAATTCCCGCAAAGTGCGCAGAAGTTCGTTTTCGTGGGACACAGCTTTTTCCTGGAGCTGTTGAAGGCGTTTGGCGGAAGTGTCTTCAGGGCGGAGTTGCTCGAGTTCGATGCGGTGGTAATACCAGTTTAGTTCTTCGCGCAGGTCGCGAATCCGGCGCACGAGTTCGCTTTGGCCTGCATCGCCCAGGGGCAGGCTTTGGCCGCTTTGAAAAATCATTTCCGTCATGCTGCGGGATTTGGCAGCTTCGATGCAGGAGAAGGCTTCGGCCGCGGAGGATTCGCCGCCCTCGCCGCTGAGGTGCAAATCGACTAGCGCTTCGTAGACTTGCAAGCGGTTCTTTACAAAGGAAATTTTCAGTTCTTCGGCATGCAGGCGACTGCGCAGGGCTTCCAAGGATTTGCGCGCTTCTTGAAAGGCCGCGTAGGCAGCGGGGCGATCGCCAGCCGCCTGCGCGAGCTGGCCGCGTAGGAAGTGCGTTTGGTACGCAAGGACTGGGGCCTGAATGCCGGAAATCTTGGCTATGGCTGCGTCTGTTTCCGATTGCGCGGCTGGAAGCTCCCCAACCTGCAGCGCGACACGCGCGAGGAGAAGATGCGCGAGAGCCGCTTTGCCGGGAAGAGTTGCTTGATCGAAGAATTTTGCAGCGCCGGCACAAAGGCGGCGGGCTTCGAAGTAGCGGCCTTCGTGGAAAAGAATGAGGCCCAGATAGAGGTCAAGGAGCCAGGGCCAGACGAGATTTTTTTCGGCGGCGAACATGGCGCGAGCTTTTGCGAAGCGTTCGAGGGCGTGAACGGTCTTTCCCTGTTGGCCGTAAGCGATAGCTTCGTTGGCGAGGGATTTCGCGGCTTCGTAGCCCATGCCGAGTTTTTCAAAACGAAGGAAACCTTCGCGAGCCATTTCGCGAGCCTCTTCGCTCAGGTTCAGCTCGAGATAGATCTCCGAAAGATCCATATAGCAAAGAGCAACATGATAGGCGTCACCAGAAACTTCACACTTGCGGCGGGTGGAAAATAACATTTCGATCGCGCGGCTGTATTCGCCCCGGAAATAGTACAAGTAGGCGATGTTGTAATCGGCCTGATCGCGGAGCAGCGGCATTCCGAAGCGCTCGCACGCTTCGCGTGCTTTCTGGTAACAGTCGAGCGACCGGGGAAAGTCGTTTAAGCTGATCAGGCACATGGCCATGTTGCTGAGGACGACGGCGATACCCTCCGCGTCCTTATAGGGCAGCAGACCTTCGTAAGCGTGCTTATATTGATGAATAGCTTCGTCAAAGCGATCTTGCCGGTGGAAAATGTTGCCGAGATTAATACCGAGACGCGCGAGGCGCCAGGCATCGTTGTGGCGAGTGAAGATCTCCCGGGCCCGGTCCGCAGCCTTGAACGCCTTATCGTACTCGCCAAGCAGAATCAGCGGCTGGATGGAACTACTCAGAGTCCGCGCGGCTTCTTTTTCGTTCTTCGCAAGGTCGTACAGTTCGACGGCCTTTTCGTGGTGTTCGACGGCGGCGGCGTTGTTTCCGCAGGCGTAAAGAGCGTTGGCCTTGGCCCGCAGCCCGAGAGCCAGACTCTCTTTGTTCCGCAGTTTCGTCCCGATCAGGACGGCGGCTTCCGCGAGGTGCACAGCCTCGCGCGTGTCGACGCGAACCCGCTCGACAACCAGCTGAGCGAGGCGCTCGACAACTTCGCTGCGAACCAGTGCCCGATGGCGAGTGAGAAACTTGCGGCGCGCCGGCTCATCATCGAGTTGCGCTAGTTGGGAATAGAGTTCTTCTGGCGGGGTTTTTTTGACCAGCGTGGGCATCAGTCAAATCCCAAATCGCCGAGATGCTTGCGGAGACGATCCATGCATTTCTGGCGAGTAAAGCCGATGGAGCCTACCGCGAGACCCAATTCCGCGGCCACTTCATTGTAGGGCCGTGGCGGAGTTTCAAAAAAGAGAAGTTCCACCAGGCGGCGGCATTGCGGCGAGAGCGTGGCCATCGCTTCGCGCAGCATTTGCTCTTCTTGCGTTTGCTGGATAAGCGTTTCCGCGATGGCCGGCGTTTCAGGTACTGGCAAGTCCGGATCCGCGTCGCGGCTTACCAAGCGTTGCTGTTGCTGCTTCCAGCGGTAGCACTGATGGTGAGCGACCTGCATGAGCCATTTCGGCAGGGCGCGCGGTTCCCGCAGTTCGGGGAGGCGTTTGAGAAGCTCGACACAAGTGGCTTGAAAAACTTCAGCGGCTTCGTGCGGAGGCAATCTGTATTTGACGGGGATCGAGTAGATGAGCGCTTTGTACTTTTCTATGAGAAGAGACCATGCTTCTTCGTTGCCGGAGAGGCACTCTTTTACGAGACGCTCGTCGCTCCGTGGGCGCACGGGTCTTTTCGCAGGTTTGGTGACTACGGGAGTCATCGGAAGGGGTTCTCCGCGCCGTTGCGAAAGTAGAGTTGCTCAACGTTCCCGAGGAGATTCTGCATCAGAACGAGTGGCTTGATGCCGATGATGGAGCTTCTTGTGCCGATCAGGCCGTCAGGGCTTGCCAGGAAGATCATGTGCCAATTCTCCGCGACAGTTCCTTGGATGCGGCCCTAAGGCTTTTTGCCCCGTGCACTGCCGGGCTGCTGTGACAACGCCGGGATGAGAGGCGTTCATTTCTCACGGCGAGCTCCAGCTACCCTTCTCTATTTTGTACGCGCCGGCGCGCTCCTGCAATGCACTCGCGAGACTCAGGTATCCGAGAAAGAACGGCACTATCGCCAAAGCGGGTAAATACATCCACCAGTATGAGACTAAGACGTTGTATTGCTGAAGAGTTGCCAGGAGATTTCCCCAGCTGGACATAGGTTCGGGGACGCCGAGGCCGAGAAAAGACAACGTCATTTCGGCGAGGACGAACTGGGGCACGAGAATAGCCGCTTGCGTGAGCAAAACGCTGGCTGTTTCAGGCAGAATGTGGCGACGCAGCAAGTAGAAGTCGGAAGCGCCGAACCCTCGCGCGGCGCGGACGAAGTCACGCTCCTTCACGCCGAGCACAACGCCGCGGACCAAACGCGCCGGCCGCGCCCATCCGACCATGCCGATGACGACTACAACAAGGAGAAAGGCTTCGAGAGGGCTGACCGCGAGCGGCAAAAAAGCTCGGAGCGCAAAGAGGAGATAGAGCCACGGAAGCGCAAGAAAAAGTTCGGCAATGCGCATCAAGAGTTCGTCCCGCCAGCCACCGTAGTAGCCGGCGGCCATGCCGATCAGCGCGCCGAGGAACAAGGTGACCCCAGCGCCTAAAAGGCCAGCGAGAAGGGAGATTTGACCGCCGTAGAGAATACGCGAGAGTTCATCTCGGCCATAGGCATCGCTGCCGAGGAGATAGACGCGGGCGCCAGCCGCACCGAAAAAATGCAAACGAGAAGGGACAAAGCCGAGCAGGCGGTATGCGGCATCGCGCTCGAAGAATCTGATCGGGACGGTTGTGGTTGTGTCTTCTTCGTATTGGTCGAACAAACTATCTCGCAAACGAAGGGGATAGAAAAAGGGGCGCAGATGGAAATGGCCTTGCGCATCCATCATGTGGATGTGCATGGGAGGGAGATAGGGGCGCTCACGGTCTTGCTCGACGGGATCGTAAGGGGCAAAAAATCCCGCGGCGGCGATGATCCCATGGAGCACCGCCAGGATGACGAGCCATATCATGAGTTTGCGGCGTTGCTTCATTTTGCGCTCGCTGCGGTGCGGATACGGGGATCTGCCCAATAGAGCAGAACATCGGCAAAAAGATTTCCGGCGACCAGGAAGATCATCGAGAGTAGGACGCCGCCAACAACCACATAAAGATCGCGCGCCAGGATGGCTTCGAGCAGGAACGGACCGAGGCCGGGCCAGCTCATTACTACTTCGACGAGCAAAGAGCCGCTTAAGAGAGTGCCGACGCTAAATCCGAAGAGGGAAATGAGGGGATTTGCGGCGGCGCGAAGTGCGTAGCCATAGAGGAGCTTGCTGTGCGGGAGGCCATGGCCGAGGGCCGCTCGCAGGAAAGGAGCCTCGAGAACTTCGGCGACAGAGGCGCGGACGTGACGCACAAGCGTCGGGAGAGCTGCGAGGATGAGAGCAATCACGGGGAGCGTCATGTGCCAAGCGAGGTCGCGGAGCTTGTTTAGCGGCGACAATTCATCAAAGCCGACGGAGGTGAGACCTCCCGTTGGGAACCAGCCGGTTCGGACCGCTATTATCAACAAGCCGAGAGCAAGCACTAGATCGGGGATCACAAGGAGAGTTGCTGTGGTCCAAGAGACGACGCGGTCGGGAGCGCGGCCGAATCTAGCGGCGCTCCAGACCCCGAGGGGAAGGGCCAATAGCCAAGCAAGCAGCGTGGCGGTTACGGTGAGAAGAAGAGTGTTTCGCGCGCGAGCCCAGAGAAGCGGAGCGACGGGGCTGTTGTAAGCAAAGGAGAATCCCATTTGGCCGTGCGCGACGGCGTTCAGCCAGTGGGCGTAGCGGACGGGGAGCGGGCGATCGAGTTGATATTGTGCGCGCAAAGCGGCGACGGTCTCTGGAGAAATCTGCGGATTCAGCCGCATCTCATCGAAATAGTTTCCTGGAGCGAGAGCAGAGAAGAGGAAAGTGAGTAGGGAAACACCTAAAAGGAGAAAAACGGCGTGGAGCGATCTGCGCAAGAGGTAGCGCATCAAAGCTCCAACCTTATACTTGGCGTTGCGGTGAAGGGAAGTGTCGCTGCGAGGAGGGAGCGGGTGGCCTCGTGACTCGGCGAGCGCAGGATATTTTCTGCAGGGCCTGATTCCACAATGCGGCCGCGATCCATGACGGCGATTTGATCGGCAAGGTGGGCGGCCATTGCAAAATCGTGGGTGATGAAAAGATAGGTGAGACCGAAGGAGGATTGCAGTTCGAGCAAAAGATTGGAGATTTGAGCTTGTACGGAGCAATCGAGCGCGGAGAGCGCTTCGTCCAAAATAACGAGCTTTGGCTCAAGCGCCAAGGCGCGGGCAATCGCGAGGCGCTGTTTTTGTCCGCCACTGAGTTCGTCGGCTCTTTGGATTGCCAATCTGCGAGGAATAGCGACGCAATCGAGAAGTTCAAGCGCTTTGTTCTCGCGCTCCTGCTTGCTGGTGTCTTGCCGCACTATGAAAGGCTCGCTGGCGATCTCGAGTGCGGTCCATCGCGGATTGAGCGACCTTGCCGGATCCTGAAAGACGAGTTGAATCTGCGGACGGAACTTGCGCTGCTGATTTTCATGGAGAGCCGCGACATCAATTCCTTCAAACCAGATGCTCCCAGATGTCGGATGTTCGAGGCACGCGATGCACAACGCGAGCGTGCTTTTCCCGGAACCGGATTCTCCGATGAGAGCGAGCGTTGACTGCGGGGCAATCGAAAGAGACACGCCATCCAGCGCAACGAGTTTGTCTCGCGAACCGGCAGATCGTCCTGCCACGTAGTGCTTCACAAGGTTTTCAACCCTCAAGAGTGGCTGCATGTCATGGTTCCTGGATAAAGGTCAGCCAGCAAATTTGAAGCATGAAACTTCGTGCAACTCGCCCACCTCGAATGGCGGGGGTTCGCTGCCTTTGCAAACCTCCATTCTTTGCGTGCACCTGGGTTCAAACAGACATCCCTTCGCAGGCAACGACAAGTCTGGCGGATCTCCGGCGATGACGTGAAGTCTGGCCTTACGCATGCTTTGGTCCTCTCGAAGGTGCGAGGGCAGGCATTGCAACAGTGCCTCTGTGTAGGGGTGTTTGGGCGAGGATAGCACTTTCGCCGTTGGGCCTATTTCAGCGACTCGGCCGGCGTAGAGGACGAGTATGCGGTCAGCGAAGTCCCTAAGCAAGGCGGGATTGTGCGTGATGAAAATCATGGCGAGGCTGAACTTCTGGCGAAGACTTCGGAAGAGCAGCAGAATTTCCCGTTGCGTGGTGGGGTCGAGGGACGCGGTCGGTTCATCGGCAATGACCAGGGAAGGCCCGCAGGCGATAGCTTGGGCGATGAGCACACGCTGGCGCTGTCCTCCGCTCAATTCGTGGGGATAGGATCGGGAAATGCGTTCGGCTCCTGTGGGAAAAACAGCTGCGAAAAGCTGGCTGGTCTTTTCCATTAGAGTACGCCGATCTAAAGATTCGTGGGCAGCCAAAACGTCGCTAACTTGCCTCCCCACCTGGATAGTTGGATGAAGGGAAGAGGACGGCTCTTGAAAGATCAGGCCGATGCGACCGCCGCGAATCCTTCTGAGTTCTTGGGCAGATACCTTGAGAAGATCCTTTCCTTCGAGCAGGATTTCGCCTT
>Ga0307478_10001868_pt1 | contig 17497 bp, 14 predicted proteins | sample atmos_gasesECM4C_2_FD_203713 | JGI IMG/M metagenome (GOLD analysis project Ga0307478, IMG submission 203713) | Hardwood forest soil microbial communities from Morgan-Monroe State Forest, Indiana, United States - atmos_gasesECM4C_05 | ecosystem: Environmental > Terrestrial > Soil > Temperate... | reverse complement strand
CGAGGCCGGCAAGATCGACTTGGATCCGGTGCACTTCAATCTGCGGGACCGCCTGGAGGAATCGGTGAAGGCGCTGGCGCTAAGGGCCCACGCCAAGGGCCTGGAGCTACTCGTGGAGGTGCAGCGGGAGGTTCCCGATTTTGTGGTTGGGGATCCGGTTCGGGTGGGACAGATCGTAACCAATCTGGTGGGGAACGCGATCAAGTTCACCGAGAGCGGGGAAGTGGTGCTGCGCGGCAATCTGGAATCGCAAGCGAAAGACGACATTCTGCTGCACTTTTCAGTGACGGATACCGGGATCGGTATTCCGTTGGAAAAGCAGCAGCGGATATTCGAAGCGTTCGCGCAGGCGGACACCTCGACGACACGGAAATACGGCGGCACAGGATTGGGCTTGGCGATTTCGGCACAACTTTGTGAATTGATGGGCGGGGTGATGTGGGTGGAAAGCGAGGTGGGCCGGGGCAGTACGTTTCATTTCACGGCACACTTCGGGCGTCCACAGTCGGGCGCGGAAAAAATGGCGGAACCGACGCCGGTGAAGCTACAAGACTTGCCAGTGTTGGTAGTGGACGACAACGCGACGAGCCGGCAGATCCTAGAGGAGATGATCGGCAATTGGCGTATGAAGCCGGTTACGGCGAAGGACGGACGCTCGGCGATGGACGCCTTGCGGCGCGCGCACAAAGAGGGCAATCCTTTTCGACTGGTGCTGCTCGACGCGCACATGCCGGGAATGGACGGGTTCGACGTAGCTGCGCAGGTGAAACACGATCCGCATTTGCGGGGTACAACTCTGATTTTGCTGACGTCGGCCGGGCACACGGAAGACATCGCGCGGGCAAAGAGTCTGGGTGCTGCGGCGGCGTTGACGAAGCCCGCGAAGCAGTCAGAGTTGTGGGACACGATCATTACGGCCCTGCACGTTGCGGGACAGCAGAAATCGCGCCGGTCGGCCGCACAGAGACGCGCTCCGACGGCCAGCCAGCCTTTACGTATTTTGCTAGCCGAAGACAATCCGGTGAATCAGGAAGTGGCCGTGCACCTTATCGAGCGGCGCGGGCATTCGGTAATCGTCGCGGAAAACGGGCGGCAAGCCATTGAAGCGCTCGAGCGGCACAAATTTGATTTGGTGTTGATGGATGTGCAGATGCCGGAGATGGGAGGACTGGAAGCAACCCGAATTATTCGCGACAAGGAAAAAGCCACCGGCCAACATCTGCCGATCATTGCCATGACGGCTCACGCGATGCAGGGAGACCGCGAGCAGTGCCTGGAAGCGGGGATGGACGGCTACCTGGCGAAGCCGATTGACCCAAAAACGTTTCTGCAGACTGTCGAGGGAATCTCGGAACGGGCGGTAGGAAGCGGGTCCGCACAAGGCCAAGAAGCGGTGGGCGCCACAGGCGCTCTCGACGACAAGGCGCTGCTGGCGCGCTTCAGCGGCAACCGCAAGCTACTGCGAAATATCGTGAAAACTTTCCGCGAGGATTGCCCGCGAATGATGGACCGCATCCGCACGGCGCTGACGGCACGTGATGCGGTAGGTCTAGCCGATAGCGCGCATGCGCTCAAAGGCTCGATCGGGAACTTCGGCGAATCAGCGGCTCTGGAAACTACACGAGAGATGGAAAAAGCGGCGCGACAGGGTAAACTCGACGGCACTTGGGAGCTGTACGCGACGCTGGAAGACCAGATCGCGCTGCTCTTGCCGGCTTTGCATACGATCGGCGCGACGAAAACAAAATCGCAGCGACAGGCTCGTCCACAACATACCGCCGGGAGGAAACGATGACGCGCATTCTGGTTGCCGATGACGACCGCACCACCCGCCTGCTGCTTTCCGAGACGCTGCGGGCGCAGAAATACACCGTGGTGGCAGTGGAAGACGGCGCGACAACTTTGAAAAAATTGAAGGAGAGCAAGTTCGACCTGGCGTTGCTGGACGTGTGGATGCCGAAAATGAACGGTCTGGAAGTGCTGGCCAAACTGCGCAACGCGAAGACGCGGCCGAAAGTGATCGTGATGACTTCCGACGACACGCCGCAGACGTTACTCAGCGCGATTCGTGAAGAAGCTTACACCTACGTTGCAAAACCGGTGGATCCGCAGGCTCTGGTTGTGCTGGTGAAGGAAACGCTGGCGAAAAAACCGGGGCAGGGTTCGATTGAAGTCGTTTCGGCCAGCCCCAATTGGGTGGAGCTGGTCGTTCCATGTTCGCTGGAAGAGGCGGAACGGATCGAAGCGTTCATGGCGCATCTGAAGACCGGACTTTCGGAGGACGTGCGCCGCTCGGTGGGACAGGCATTTCACGAGTTGCTGCTCAACGCCGTCGAGTGGGGAGGAAAGCTCGATCCCAATCGCAAGGTGCGAATTTCTTATTTGCGCGCGCGGCGGATGCTGATGTATCGCATCGCCGATCCCGGGCCAGGATTCAAATTTTCGGACCTCGAACATGCCGCGATTTCGCACGAAGCCGATGAACCTACCAAGCACGACCAGATTCGCCAGGACAAGGGTCTGCGCCCGGGCGGATTCGGGTTGTTGCTGACCCAAGCGAACGTGGATGAGCTTCTTTACAACGAGAAGCAGAACGAAGTGGTCTTCGTGAAATACCTCGAGGAATAAATCGTCAGCGGGCTGGCGGATCGCAGGAAGTAACAGCGAATACAACTCTTGCAGCCTTGTTTCATGGTAGCTTGGCCACTGTGGTAAATTCGATTGTAGATGGCTGCCATGCGAAAGCTACTGATTTTCGTGTTGTGCCTGTGCGTGTTGGCGCTCGTACTAATCGAGATTTTTCCCCGAGTGCTGCGGCAGGATCCAGCCACAAAGGCTGCGCAAACTTCTGTTTGGAATTCCGTTTTGGTGCGCGGTACGCTTGCCGGTGTGCAGGTTCATGAAGTGGATCCAGCGCACGTCCAGCTCGTCTTTTACTACGATCTCGATAACAACAGCGATGCGGATTACCAGCTCACCAAAGGGCCGGGTACCGTGGTTATGACTCGATTGAAATCCAACGGCAGTTTGAGCTCCGACGAGACGATGGAGCTGGACCATTCTGTTTTTTTGCCGGCGCGCAACCGTACGCGCATCTCGCTGCAAAGCACGCAAGCGTTTAGCTGGCCATCGGGAATGCAGGCCGGGCAAATGGGGTCTGTGAATCAGGACAAGTTCCGGTCGCTCCTCGCGCAGCAGGTAGGAAACTGCAGCGGATTTGTGCTGTTCGATCAGGCGAAGCACATCCAAATTGAGCTACCCGGCGGCTGGCAGGAGTTGCAAACGCCCGCGACGGCCGCGAACCTCAATTGAAGCGTTTACCGGTGCGGCAGATAGATTCTCGCGGCGTTGAAGCAGGCGGAGTACCATCGTAAAATGGTCAAAAGCCAGGGCGTGTGGCCCTTGGATGACAAGCGCCATCCATGACTGAGACTCCAGAACAAAATCGCGGTTCCAGTCCGGCATCAGTACCGGTGAAAGACCGGCGCCTGCACCCGCGCCAACGCGTTTCGTCGCTCACGTACGTGGATCTGGGCGAAGACAACGGCGGAATTGTGCTCAACGTCAGCGAAGCCGGTATTCGCATACAAGCGGCGGCGGGACTGGAAGAAGGGCCGATTTCGATCCGGCTGCAGCTTCCGGGGACTCGCAAGCGGCTGGAGGTGAACGCCGAAGTCGTTTGGGTGGGCGAGTCGCGCAAGGAAGCGGGACTGCGCTTCGTGGATCTCTCCGAAGATGCGCAACGGCAGATTCAAAAATGGATGGCGCGCGAGGCGTCGCCAAACGGCGCGTTCGTTGAAGACGAGATCGAAAATGACATGGAGGCGGCGCGCGGGGATCCTGTCCTCGCGCAAGACGCGCCGAATGGCTCAGCGTTCGCGGCGCTTCGCGAGCCGACGGTCGAAGACGAACTCGCGTTCGACGATGACTTCGCGCCTGAAGATCAATCGGTTCTGAACGCCGACGAGCCCACGGAAGAAGCGGTCGAAGAAGAGGCGACCGAGGTGGACGAAGACGAGTCCGCAACCTCAGACGCAGAGGAAGAACAAGAAGAAATCGGCGAAGCAACACCAACGCCTGTGGAAAGGGCCGCACCGATCGCAGCAAGCGCGATCAAGCCCGAAGAACCAAAGTTGCAAATCCCTGAAATGCGCAAGACGGCGGAGACGGAGCGCTCGGTAGCCGAGGTTTCGGCTGCGGTGCCGGCCAAGTCAGAAGTGGCTCCGGTTTCAGTTTTCGATGGAATCAGCGGAACGCACGGCGCACCGAGTCTGGGGTTGTCTAATCTGGCGCGAATTGCGCCACGAATTTCGCCGACCGCAAGTGATCCGCCGCTCTTCGTCAGGCCGCATCGTCCCATGCAAGCGGCCGACGACGACGGCTCGAAGAGTTATCGCGTGAAACTGCAGAGCGGATGGTTCGTGGCGGCTCTGGTGTTCTTACTCGCGCTGATTTCATTCATCGCCGGCATGGCGGTGCGACGCGGAGCGTTGAACAGCGTGATCGGCCAGCCTGATGAGCCGGTACGTCCGCAAAGCACACCGCCTCTCACAGCAGCACCGCCCCAAGCGGGCGCACTGGCCGACGGGGCGACCGGTGAACCGGCCGCAGCCCCAGCGAAACCGCTCGAGATTGAGGTTGTGGATTCCGGCGGCCGGCGGTGGGAGATTCCTGCCGCGTCCGGCGGGAATCATGCGGATGCGAGCGCCGAACCCTCGTCGTCAGCGAGCGACGCGTTGGCTCCAGTTGAAAATGTTGCGGCCGCTGCGCATAAGCCCGCGGAGCCGGCGCGCGCGACGCATGACGCATCTTCTGCGGCCACTGGCGCGGATAAAGCGGAAGCTCCCTTGATGTTGACTTTGCCCGAAACGCCAATCAGCGCGTCGGGATCTGTGGCGATACGTTCGCGCGGAGAAGTTCCAGTCCCGGCAGGCGTTGCGAAATCCGCTCAAGAAGGGCGCAACTTGCAGATCGGACAGCTCACCAATCTCGTCGAACCGATTTATCCGCCGGATGCGCTGAAGCACCGCGTTGAAGGGACGGTGAAATTGCATGCCGTGATCGGAGCGGACGGCGCGATCAAGAGTTTGGAGCCGCGGAGCGGCCCGGAGCTTCTGATTCAATCCGCCATGACGGCGGTACGCGAATGGAAATACAATCCCACGACGTTGAATGGCAAACCCATCGAAACGCAGGAGGACGTCAGCTTCGTATTTCGCCTGCCTAAGTAGATTTGGGCTCGAAAAATGCCCCCGCGCACCGGCTGCAGCGATTCTATGGCGACACGATCGCGCGCCTCGACCGCAAGAATGATTGACGATGAGTGCGGGCGGCGTATAGGATGGCAGCGGTTTCATTTTTATACGGAGGCAATATGGCAAAGAGCAGGCTCACGAGAGTTGCGGAAGGAATCGGCGGCGCCATCGGCCGCGCGGATCGCACGGCGCACAAAGTGGCGAAAGCAGGAATTGTCGCAAGAAAAGAACTGGAAGAGTTGTCGAAGGAAGTTGACGCGCTCAAGAAAAGATTGCAGAAAGCCACCAAGAAGTTGCAGAAAGCTTTGCGTTAGAGATTGCGCAGGCGACCGTCAGGCTTCGCCGCGGGGGCGGCGAAGTTCTTTCCGCCCGTTTGGGGCGATCGTCATCCGGAATCGGCGAGCGGATCGTTCGAGGTTTTCAGGGATTTCGAATCAGCTACGATCAGCCTTGTGGGCTGCGCAAATCCCGAGAGCGCGTTCTTATTTCGCTCGCAGATATTTTCGTTTCAATCCCACCGCAAACACGCCACACCCGAGCATAAGCAGCGACGAAGGCTCGGGCGCCGCTACGGCCTGGCCAGTCAGCACTCTAAGCGGCGACTTAGTTCTTGAGGCCACTCCATTGTGACTCGTACCTGAACCATCTGCAGAATTCAAGTCGTTCTCACTTGGATGTCCGGAGCCCAAATCAATTCTATCGGATCCTGTGTCATTCAAGAGTTCACCGGATGACCCTGCGAGCCCTGGCACGCCTGGGTAAAAATAGAATCCTCCACCACTATAAAAGCTACCCTCCCAGAGCCACGCGGTTGAATCGTGGCTCGCGCCCTGGTTGGAATTTATGTCGTAAGCGATGGGCCAATTGGGCTGCAGCTTTTCATCAGAAGAATTCGAAGATGCCGAGAAAACCGAACGAGTAGTTTCTGTTGACGAGTCGCTCCATACGGGAGGCAAGCGATTGGGCAGCGAATTATCCTCCAGCACGAGGCCCGACTCTTCGACGCGAATCTTCGCGATTGTGGGGTTTGCGGACTGCGCCGCAGCGGCAGCCGCGGCGTCAAACGCATCGCCGCGAATAGCAAAAACGAACTGCTTGGTGTCTGCGCGAGCGACGCACGGCATAGCAGCCGTCACCAAGATTAGGACTCCGGCGACGAAGGAAGCTGGAACTGCAGAAGCACGAAAAATGCGAGATCCCCAGTGGTGTGACATGAGTCCTCGGCCGTGACGGGCTGGCGTGCGGCTGGGCTCAAATCTAAAGGGCGGAACCGCTTTGAGACATCGGGGAAATCTTGTAAATCGCGCGGGAAGTGGTGCGTTGCCGATGGCAATACTACGTACAGCGAATACGGTGTGTACCGGGGAGAAGAGGGCGCGAAGATCGGCGGCGTCGCTTTGAGAAATGCGTGCTGAGATGAAATGCCGTCGCGCGGCGGCATGTGCTACACGAAATTATGTGCGGACTCGACTCGAGTGGCCGCGCGCCAGCTCCGTTGGAGCGCCGACGCGCTTCAGCGCTTCATCTGTTGTGATGAGTCGCGCGCCGAGCGCTGTGAGCTCTGCGAGCGCACGCTTCGATTCTTCCGGGTTGAGCGTTTCGATGGCATCCAGCACCACGGAAACGCGGCGTCCGCGTTCCATCAGGCCTTTAGCGGCGAAACGCACGCAATATTCAGTGACGACCCCAAACACGATAAATTCGGCGTCGCGCGGCAGGCGCGCCAGAAGCGATTCGGCATGGCGGCTCTCGAAAATATCCAGCGTTTGCTTTTCCAGAACGATTTGTTGATGCTGCGCAAGATCCTCCGGAAGTTTGCCGCCAGATTCATTCGCTATCGTGACGACTCTTTCGGCCACCGCTTCAGGCACCAATTTCGCGCCAGCGGAGCCGCGAACGCAGTGTGGCGGAAATTGCGCGAACTCCGGATCGTCCGTCTCATGGATACAGCCGTGCGAAACCAGAAAGACGCGCCCTTCGCGCGCCGCGTTCGTGAGTCGGCTGATTTTCGGCAGAAGCTTTTCGGCCCCGGGCACGTAGAGTTTGCCGCTCGGCTTCATAAAATCCTCTTGGGCGTCCACGGCCCAGAAGATCACGTCTTTCGAGATTGTTTTATTTTCCATCTCCTTCATTTTAGCACTCGAGCTACAGCCACACGAGTGCGGGCTGGAAAAATGGACGCGCTGCGTGCGCTTCTGTCGCCTTTCTTTGCTTGCGAATTGATGTTAGTTTGCAGATGAAACCAGCGAGCTGATTCTCCGCGAAGCTTATATGCCCGAGCGATTCGTATTCTCCGGACTCCGAGAGCTTTTTGCCAAGGCCAATGAGGAAAAGTCCGGCGATCAATTGGCCGGAATCGCTGCGGCATCGGAACGCGAGCGCGTCGCCGCCAAACGCCAGCTTGCCGATTTGCCGCTCGACGAAATTGTGCGGCAGCCGCTGATAGATCCGGATGACGACGACGTCAGCCGGCTGATTCTCGAGTCCTTCGACCAACAAGCTTTCGCGCCGCTCAAAAGCATGACCGTCGGCGAATTCCGCGAGTACCTTATGGAAGATTCGACCGGCGAGGCGGAGCTGCGAAAAATTCAGCGTGCAATCATTCCGGAAATCGCCGCGGCCGTGGCGAAAATAATGAGCAACAAGGACCTGGTAATTGCGGCGGCCAAGATTCGCAACGTCACGCGTTGCCGGAACACGATGGGCCAGCCCGGCGTACTAGGCATTCGCATACAGCCGAACCACCCGGTTGACGATGTGGGCAGCATTTTGCTGGCGGGGCTGGAAGGACTCTTTTACGGCTGCGGCGACGCGGTGATTGGCGTGAATCCCGCGGCGGATTCTGTCGAGACTGTCAGCGCAATTCTTCAGGCGCTTGATCGGTTAATAACCGCTTGCAAGGCACCGACGCAGAGCTGTTGCCTGGCGCACATTTCAACGCAACTCGCGGCGCTCGGCCGCGGGGCGCCTGTGGATCTGCTCTTTCAATCGGTGGCCGGTACCGAGGCCGCGAACCGCAGCTTTGGCATCACTCTTGCAATGCTGCGAGAGGGCCGTGAGCAGGTGATCGCGCATCACGGTAAGCGGAAGGATGTCGCGTGGAAGGGCACGAACGTAATGTATTTCGAGACGGGCCAGGGCAGCGCTCTTTCCGCGGAAGCTCATTGCGGCGTGGACCAACTGACGCTGGAAGCGCGCGCGTACGGTGTCGCTCGCGCGTTCGATCCGTTTCTGGTGAATAGCGTCGTAGGATTCATCGGCCCGGAATACCTTTTCAACGAACGGCAAATCATTCGTGCTGGCCTGGAAGACCATTTTATGGGCAAGCTACTGGGACTGCCGATGGGTTGCGATGTTTGCTACACGAATCACGCCGAGGCCGACCAAAATTCCGTGGACAACTTGCTTCTGCTGCTTGGCGCGGCGGGATGCAATTATTTCATGGGTGTGCCGTGCGGTGACGACGTGATGTTGAATTATCAATCCACGAGCTATCACGACGCAATCGGCGTGCGCAGGATTTTCAAGCTGCGTCCCGCGCCGGAATTTCTGGCGTGGCTTGAAGAGACGGGGATTTACCGCGACGGCGAACCGGCAAAATTCGATGCGTCCGTGCGCCGCCTGCTGATGCAGGGACTGGAATCGTCGCTCGAAGGGATCGCTTGAATGATCGATCGCCGCGACGAACTGCTCGCAAATTCCGGATGGTCTGAGCTGGTGCGCAAGATTCGTGCGCGCACGCCGGCGCGCGTGCTCGCTGGACGCGCAGGCGCGGCCTATCGCACGGAGACACAAATCCAATTGCGCGAAGATCATGCAGCGGCGCGCGATGCGGTGCGCGCGGAGTTCGATTTGAATGCTGCTCTCGGCGCAAGAGTCATCGAAGAATGGAAATTGTTTGGAGTTCGTACGCGCGCATCCAGCAAAGACGAATATCTTCTGCATCCATCGCTCGGCCGCGAATTTAGCGATGCGGCGCGAGCGGAGATATCACGGCGTTGCCCGTCAGGGCAGGATTTTCAAATCGCGATTGGCGACGGATTATCTGTTCCAGCGATTCGTGCGCAGGTTCCGGCGCTGCTGCCGTTGCTTCTTGCGGGGGCCGAGGCGCGAACATGGAGTGTGGGACAAGTATTTGCCATTAAGCATTGCCGCGTGGGAATTTTGAATGAGATTGGCCAACTGCTTCAACCGCGCGTCGCCGTGCTGCTAATTGGCGAACGCCCCGGACTTGCGACCGCGGAGAGTTTATCCGCATACATGGCCTACCAACCGCGCGCGGAGCATTCCGATGCCGATCGAAACCTTATTTCCAACATCCACGCGCGAGGATTGAACGCCGAAGATGCGGCCGTGCGTATTCTGAATTTGTGCGCGCAAATGATGAAGCTGGGCGCCAGCGGCTATTCCCTGAAAGAAGATCGCCCACGGTTGGAAACGACCTGACGAACACGGCTTCGGGCATGCTGGAAAACGCGCAGCAATGTCATTCCGAGGGCGAGGTTTACCTGAGGAATTGGCTTCGTTCTAAGGACCGCAGGAGACGCAGATTCCTCGCGGGGCTCGGGATAACGAGCACGCGTCGTTCTGTGCCTATTTTTCGCTCGTCAGCGGCACGAAATCCACGATGGTGGGGGAATTCAGCTCGATTGATTTGCGAGCTGCAGTCAGACGTCCGGATTGCGGATTGATGCGAAACGTCACGATATTATTGGAATCCTGATTTGCTGCCAGCAGCCATCGGCCGGAGGGGTCGATGGCAAAATTGCGCGGCGTCTTTCCTTCCGTCGGGACGATTTCGACCAGCGTGAGTGTGCCCTTCTTGGGATCCACCGCAAAAACGGCGATGCTGTTGTTGTCGCCGCGATTGGAGGCATAGAGAAACTTCTCAGCGGGATCGAGCACGACCTCTGCGGCCGTATTCTCCCCATGAAAGCTGCTTGGAAGCGTGAAGATTTTTTGCAACGGCGTCATGGAGCCATCACTCGCGCCGTAGGAGTAGACCGTCAGCGAAGATTGCATTTCGTTGATGACGTAGACGAATTTTCCACTGGAAGCAAGAGTGAGGTGGCGAGGGCCTACGCCGGGGTCGGTCCTGATTACCCGGGGAGTGCCGAGCGTTCCTTGTGCCGAATTGAAAGGGTAGACGAGGAGCTCATCGAGCCCCAGGTCGGCGACGATAGCGAAGAGATTATCAGGAGACATCGCGATGGAATGGGCGTGCGGGCCTTTCTGCCGGTCGGGATTCACGCTGGAGCCATAATGGCGGACGAACGCGGTGGAATCGCCGATTTTTCCATCGGGAAGTATGTGATAAACGGCCACGCTGCCCTCATCGAAATTGGCCACCAGAGCATAATGCCCGCTGCGATCGAGAGTGATGTACGCAGGTCCGGGAGCGAGCGAAGAAGCCTGATTCAGCAACATCAACTTCCCCGTAGCGGGAGCGATCGAGAATGCGCTGACGCCTCCCGTGGGCTGGCCATTGAAGTGATCGGTTTCGTTGATGGCGTATAAAAACCGGTGATCGGCCGAAACGGCCAGGAAAGATGGATCGGAGGTCGCCGTGGCGAGTTCGGGCGGCGTGAGAGTGCCGTTGGAGGGGTCAAAATCGCAAACGTAGATGCCCTGGCTGCCGTGCTCGGTATAAGTTCCAATGTAGACGCGATCTTTGGTGCCGCTCGCTGCGCGCGCGGAAATAAATGCCGCGAACGCCAGGACTGACGCAAGAAAAAGCCATTGCACTAGCCTCACGCGGCGAATAAGAGACTGCACGTTCATGATGGAATCCTCCGACTTTGGCCGTAATTCTGCCCAAGTCTTCGATTGCGTGCGACTTCGATTTTATTGCGGCTCCGGAATCGGTTCGATGCGGCTCAACAAGAAAATATATCCTGCGATGCCCAGTAATAAAATCACAGTCGCGGCGACGAACGCCGACGCAAACGCACGTGTGATCGCCGCAATGTATGCCGTCACAATGGGCGCCGAAATCGCACCGAGCTGTCCGCAGAAATTGACGATTCCACCTAGCCGGCCGACGCTTTCGCGCGGCGCGATCAGCGACGGAACAGTCCAAGCAACCGGCGCGGCAGCGGCCAATCCTCCTAACGATATGCTGATCCAGATCAGGGCAGTCAGCGGAGTGTGCGCGTGCGCCGCGCCCAAAATTCCAAGCCCCAGGCCTGTACCGACGACCAGCACCGTCTGGCGAACGCGGCTCGCATCCGCGCCGCCGCGAATCAGGGCGTCCACCAGCCACCCGCCGACCGCGAGGTCCGTCAAGGTCGCGAAAAGCCACGGCACGCTCGTGTAGAACACCGAGTGCAGCAGGTCAACGTGCAGCGAAATCGAGAGGTAGCTGGGCAGCCACGTAAGCAGGAGATAGAAACAGTAGTTGTATGCGCCCCAGCCGAGCCCGAGGCCCCAGACTTTCGGCTGGCTCAGCAAATAGCCAAGCGAAGCACCGCGCAAAGTGCCGCTCGAAGTGCTGGCGGTTCCTTCCGATTGCACGCGTCCTTCCCGCATGAATTGAATTTCTTCGGGAGAGAGCGATTTGTCGGTGCCGGGGTTGTAGTAAGTCCAGTAAAAGAGCAGGAAGTAGAAAAAACTGATCAGCCCGGTGGCCGCGAAGCTCCAGCGCCAGCCGAAGCGCAAAAGCAGCACGCCCAGAAGCGGCACGCCGATCGCAGTGGAAAATTTTGCGGCCGCGTCGGTGATGGCAGTGGCCAAACTGCGTTCACTTTCCGGAAACCAGTAGCCGAGCGCTTTGGCGTTGGCCGGGAACGTGGGAGATTCGCCGATGCCGAGAAGAAACCGCGCGCCAAAAAATCCCGCGAGGCCGCTGGAAATTGCGGCGCCAAACGAAGCGGCGCTCCAAAGCAGCGTGCTGATGCAACCCACCCGGCGAACGCCCCAGCGATCGAGCAAGACTCCCGCCGGAATCTGCATCAGCGCGTAGGTCCAGCTATAAGCGCTGGAAAGAAAGCCGAAGGCGATCATGGACAAGCCGAACGACGCGTGTAGCGCGTCCTGGGAGACGGAAAGATTGACGCGGTCGAAAAAATTCACCAGGACGCCGAAAGAAAGCAGAAACGCAATTCTCCAGCGCCGGCGCGGCACGGCGGAAGGAATGGTGAGCGACTGCGCCAGGTTCAAGCCTCGCTGAAGAGCTCAGCAACTCGAGTATGGAGCGTCAACGATCGAATCTAACGCGGACAGTGTCCCACGATTGCAGGTCAGCGACAACGCGGTGAATTGGCAAAACTACCAGCACGAGGGCGAAACGGTCGGTATCTCCAATTGGGCGCTGATAGATGCATGGCTCGCCCGGTTCCCGCGCGGGCCAGCAACCTGTAATTTCTGACACTAGCTTACCTACGTCATTCATGTCACTTTCGGCTTTTGTTTGAGTCCGCGGCCCCACCCGCCGTACGTGTTCGTTTGAGGCGAATCGAAGGAAGATTCACCGGGCAGACCGCCACGGCAAGTGCAATCCGACCGATCGCACGAATAGATTACCGCCTCTACAGAGTCTTTTAGCTGTGCTTTACGCAGAAGTGGCATGTATGCTGCGCTGAACAGATTTTTCTGAAGTTGCCCCTGCGATCTATAAGGACACTATGACACCTACGACCGCCTTGCAGTTCAACAGTCCGACGAACGATCAGCCCGACAAGAATCGGGTGAACTGGGCAATTGTGCCGGTCCTGGCGATGTTTCACATTGGCGCCGTGGTGGCGCTGTTTTTCTTCTCTTGGAGTGGGCTGTTCGTCGCGACCTTCTTATTTTGGGTGACGGGGGGGCTGGGACTCGGCATCTGTTTTCACCGTTTGCTCACCCATCGTTCTTTCGCGACACCCAAGTGGTTTGAGTACTTTCTCACGATCTGCGGAGTGGCAGCATTGGAAGGAGGGCCTTTGCTTTGGGTAGCCACGCATCGTAAGCATCACCAATTCGCGGACAAGGAAGGCGATCCGCACTCTCCGCGCGATGGCAAGTGGTGGGCTCATGCCGGATGGATACTGGTTGGCAATGCGTTGCGCCAAGATGTTGCAACGCTCAAACGCTACGTCCCCGATCTGGCCGAGGACCGCGTGCACGTGTGGCTCACGAAATACCATCTCTTGCCGTCAGCGCTCCTCGGGGTCGTGTTATTCGCGATCGGCGGATTCCGCTTGGTACTGTGGGGCGTTTTTTTCCGCACCGTCGTGGGACTTCATGCGACGTGGATCGTCAACTCCGCCGGGCATATCTGGGGGTCACGCCGCTTTCAGACCCGAGACACGTCAACCAACAATTGGTGGGTGGCGCTGATAAGCTTTGGCGACGGCTGGCATAATAACCATCACGCATATCCAGTCTCGGCCCGGCACGGGCTGAAGTGGTATGAAATTGATTGCAACTGGTACACCATTTGGATTCTTAAGCAGTTTGGACTTGTGTCTCGCATCCACCGAGCCGAATTGCACGCTAGCCTGGACCCAGGTAAATTCCTTGCCCCGCCAATCGGTAGGCGAATTTAGGCACCTAATGCGGCGCCGGTCACTTTCTTGTAAGCGCTTCAATTCAAACTGGACTCAATTATCGGAATGAGGAGTGTCACTGTGAACTCAGCTTCGATTACCTCACGTGTCGGAAGCGCAATGAAGATGCCGATTTACTATCTCCAGGACTACGCGCTGCTCGCTGCTCATTCGGTGCGGGCCATCTTCACTACCACGCGGTACGCCCCCGATCTCCTCGAACAGATGGACCAAATCGGAGTGGGGTCGGTGCCAATTATCATTGTGGCGCTTGCTTGTGTCGGCGGCGTGATCGTGCTGAACGCTGCGTCGCAGTTTGTACGCTTTGGCGAAACTGTTCTGACCGGCGACGCACTTTCGCTGTCGCTTCTTCGTGAGCTTGGTCCGGTTTTCACGGCGCTCCTTGTTGCGGGTCGGAATTCCACGGGCATGGCGTCTCAATTGGGCTCGATGCTGGTTACCGAGCAGGTGGACGCGATACGAGGACTCGGAATTGATCCCATTCGCAAGCTGATGACCCCGCGCGTGCTTGCCGCCGTCCTGATTCTGCCGTTGCTCGTCGCCATTGGGGATTGCGCAGGGCTGTTCGGCGGATTCTTGGTCGCAACTGTCACACTGCACATTGATGCGCAGGAGTTCTGGACACGCGCCGTGAAAGCGCTGGTGCTGGGCGACCTGGTCATCGGTTTCTCGAAGCCGATCGTTTTCGGATTTATCCTCGCCACGGTGGGTTGTTACCAGGGGCTCCGGGTCGAAGGCGGCACCGCGGGCGTGGGCCGGGCTACGATCATGGCATTTGTTGTGTCTTCGTTGGCGATTCTGGTTGCGGATTTGTTACTCACGCGGCTGTTGCTTTACACATTCAATCTGTGACGCGACTCTTAGCATTTTCACGCCGCATGACTTCTTGTACGGAAAGGTTCTGTGCCCAAGTTGCGAAGCGAGAAGTCGGCACGGATGTTCGCAAAATTGGGCGAAGGCGGCGCCCACCGTTGGGCGCCACCAGACACTTGAGATTAGGCCTATTCAAAAGCTAGGGCTGGGTATATCAACGGGCTTGGTGATACTGATAGGGTTGAATTTGACCCTAAGTGTTTTTGTCGGCTCGAGTTTCTTGGCCTTTCGAAGGCTCTTTTTGGATTTGCGTACTTTCATTGAATCCTCCTTGGTAGTCTCTTGCGGTTCCGTTTCTGCGTTATTTTCGGCTTCAAAGCGGACGCTGGTTGATGTGCAAGCCGCGCGCCGATTGCAACGCTCGATTATCTCCTTCCTGATCAGCCGTCGGCGTCAGCAATGGAGCAGGAACGTTGACGCGGCGCGTTGAAATAGTCAACGCTGTGTTGAAATTCTAATCTCCGCCCCCCCACTAGGCATGCAATTGGCGTTTGCCTGCGCTGCCACTCGAGCGCGTACGATTCATTAGGCCAAGCAACGCCAATCCCAAAGCTAAGAGGAGAAAGCTCGTGGGTTCGGGAGCGGTGACTCCGGTTACGACCGGGGCAGGAAGTCCTTGATCGCTGGCTCCGTTGAGAATGAAGCTCGAGGGTGACACCGTTCCTCCAGCGAGATTGAGAATCAGCATCGCTCCGCTGACCGTATCATCTGAGTAGCACGTGGAAACCGTAGCGTCGCAGAGATACATGGCAAAGGCATCGGGCGTCCCACCGGCGAAGTTGTCGGTTGTGGCTAGAACGAACGACAGCGACGATCCAACGTTGATTTGCTGTTCGAACAAGGCGCTAAATCCGCTGTCGTCCATGGCAATAACACTGCTGAGATCGCCGCTGACACCGGAGCCGGAGTAGCTAGCCGATCCTTCCGCACTGCCGCCGCCAAAATTGAGGTCCGAGAGCGCAACGTTGTTGTCGGCCACCCCGTCGCCATCGGTAATACCGAATACGAGAGTCTGCGTGCCGGACAGCGACGAAGTATTGAGCGATACGTTGACGGTACCGCCATCGGCCCTAGCCGCGACGGCCGTCAGAGCGACTGCAAGACCGGCCAGAGCGATGAATTGGAGCATTCGGTTGACGCGCATTTCTTTTCCTCCCTTTTACCTTTTACCTTGCGCCTGACCCGGTCAGCACGCGTGTGGCGTAATTAATCGCGGCATGACTCGGGTCGGCAAACTGCAGTACGAACGAAGTGTTCTGTCCCGCGGCGAGGTTCACGTTCGCATTCAGATACGGGCTGCCCGCCGGCAACTCCAGCGCGTCGGTGCTTCCGGTCGCGTTGAACAGCGTGGCGTTGGCGCTCAAACCATCCAGCACTAGCGAGAGCGGACCACTGATGGTGTTCGCGGAGTTGTTGGTGACGGTCACGGTTTGCACGTAACGCCCGGTAACAGGGTTGAGTACGTAGCCGGAGCGCGTGACCGTGACGATGGCGCTCACGTCGGCCGCGCAGCCGCAAGGCACGAAGACCGCGGTGATGGTTTGCGGCTGATTCATGATAACCGTCGTTGCGGCGCTGTTGGGTGCGGCGACGCTGCCCATCCAAGTGGAGAACTGGAAGCCGGGATTTGCTGTGGCGGTCACGGCAGTCACCGTATTCTGAATTTCCGAACTGGTGCCGGCTCCCGGCGTGGTGGTTCCTGCTCCGGCTGGCGAAACGAGGATGGTCAACGGTTCGGTCTGCTCAACGCCGGTAATGTTGCAGTTAAGATCTCTGGCGAAGTCGCAAAATTCGAAGGCACCGATATCGAAGCCACCATCGCTGGGTCGTGGAATGCCGCGCTGGTCTGTGGATAGCGAGGTCCCGGCGTCCGCGGTATTAAATGCGGCAGAGGCGGGACCAATCGACATGGTGGGAGTAAACCCGCGGCTAAGTTGTAGCGACCCCAAGAGCGGATCACCCGCGGTCACCAAGCCAGGGCAGTTGTCGTTGTTCTGAATCAGATTCCCAGCGCCACTGATCGTGATGGAAGACCCGACAATCGAACACTCTTTTGACGTGCCGAATGGATTGCCATTTGCGTCTTTCCCACCGTTGTTGTAGATAATCGTGTTATTGAGAATCAGAGAGGTTCCGATACCTGGGGAAGTTTGAACCACAGTAATTGCGGCATCCGATCCGCTGCTCAGGTTTCCGCTGATCGTAGAATCCTCGACGGTCAGTTGGCCATTGACGGAAAAAATTGCTCCACCTGCGTCGGCTCCGTTGTCCGCGGCTCCACGGGCGCCCGCGCCACCGCCATTACCCCTCGTGACCGTGTTACTGGCGAACGTGCTGTTGCTAGCGACGACGCTGCCACTATCGCTGAAGATTGCTCCGCCCAAGCCCGCGCCGCCTCCGCCGTTGATAGAGTTTGCATCGCCTCCAAACATGCCGCCGTTTCCCGGATGGGACGAACCAGCGATTCCTCCGTCTGCAGCCGATCCACCGCCACCTCCGAAGCCGCCTTGACCGCCTCTCGTGCCGCCAAACTCGCCGGACCAGCCTGCGCCTCCGCCTCCCCCAAACCCGCCGTTCCCTCCGTTTCCGCCCCCATCGGATCCACCGCCGCCACCGCCTCCATAGCTTCCTTTTCCGCCATCATCGCTCCCCACCCCTAACGCAAATCCGTTCCCGCCTCCGCCACCTCCGCCGCCGGGGCACGTGCCATCGGAGCCAGCGCTCGGAAGCGAGTTGGGCCCGCCGTTGCCCCCGGTTCCTCCGCAATCCATTCCGGGCATTGGCGGAAATTCGCCACTGGTTAGCAGCGTCCCGCCACCGCCG
>Ga0307478_10001867_pt1 | contig 17497 bp, 16 predicted proteins | sample atmos_gasesECM4C_2_FD_203713 | JGI IMG/M metagenome (GOLD analysis project Ga0307478, IMG submission 203713) | Hardwood forest soil microbial communities from Morgan-Monroe State Forest, Indiana, United States - atmos_gasesECM4C_05 | ecosystem: Environmental > Terrestrial > Soil > Temperate... | reverse complement strand
CCCAGCAATGCCAGTGGAAATCTTAGCCGTTCTGTTTTGGGATGGGTATAGCGAGCGGCGAATTAGGTACTACAGCAGGAAGGTAAGGGGATGCGCGCAGATAATTTCGGCCGTCTAACCTTGGAAGTACATCCGTGGTGGCTGCTTGCTAAAAGTCCAGGCCCCAAAAATCCATCGAAGCCTCTTGAAGTTCAAGCCCCAGCTCCCATCCCGTCCGGCCCTCATGCCCGCGCCAAATCAGGACCGCTTCGCAAGCATTTTTGTTGATGAGATTGACTAGGAGCAGGCGCTGTCCCACTGGGAATCCTTGTGGAATGACCGCCAAACAGCCCTTTGTGCTTACGTCAGCCGTATAACCTTCTGCGCGCATGGCGCGGCCCGACTCCGCCCATTCCACCGCCACGGGCACGCGGGAATTTACGCGCATCCCAGCCCGGTTATTTTGCATTCGCGCTTCAAAGCTGGATATGTTCCCAATGCCCACGGTTATCTCCTGTGCTTGCCCGATCGCAAGCATCCCAGCAGTTCGCTATCAGTCTCTAAGATCGAAGCCGGATCAACCCGCCTATCTCAAAACACGCAAAAGCAGCACTTTCCGCAGACTAAGATTCCCATCAGGCCCGGTCAATGGAACTTCGGGCCTAGAACGTCCGCAAAGTCACTCCCCCACCTGCTTCTCCTCCCGTGCCTGTTTGCGCCCTCATCACTCCCCCGCTTACACTTTTCGTTTCGTCGATTTGCACATGGCTCGCCTAAAGATACTCCGCGCAGAACTAGGCCCAACTCTGCGGCTCGCGTTACCGCTCGTTCTTGCCGAACTTGGTTGGATGAGCATGGCCATCGTGGACACCATGATGGTTGGACGCCTCCCCAACAGCGCGACGGCCATGGGCGCGGTTAGCTTGGGTTCAAATCTATTCACAGCCATTGCGCTCTTTGGTGGCGGCCTTCTTATGGGCTTGGATACCCTTGTCTCCCAGGCTTTCGGTGCTGGCCGAAGGGAAGATTGCCATCGCTCACTCGTGAACAGCGTTTATCTAAGCATTGCCCTTACACCACTTTTGGCGATTCCCGTCTGGATACTCCCCGCACTGCTTCGCGCAATGCGAGTAGACGCCGGAGTGCTCGCTCTCGCTATTCCGTACACAAAAGCCCTCCTCGCAGGGCTCTTTCCTCTTCTCCTCTACTTCGCCGTACGCCGTTGCATCCAGGCAATGAACATGGCCAAACCCGTGGCTTTCGCTCTCGTCACCGCTAATATCGTCAACGCGCTCGGCAACTGGGCCCTGATTTACGGAAAATTTGGGATGCCCGCCATGGGCGCGATCGGTTCCGGTTGGTCTACTTCCATTTCTCGAACCTACATGGCGCTTGTCCTCGTCGGCTACTTGTTTTGGTACGACTTTCGCCACCGCACGGAACTCCTCAAAACTCCGATCGAGCCCGATTTTCGCCGCATTCGCCGTCTAGTCGCACTTGGCTTTCCTGCGGCCATGCAGTTTACTTTCGAGAGCGGCGTCTTCGCGCTCACAACTGCTCTGATCGCTCGCCTTGGTGCCGTGCCTCTGGCAGCTCACCAAATCGCACTGAACACCGTGGCGTTTACGTACATGGTTCCCCTGGGCATCGCCTCAGCCGCCGCAGTTCGCGTTGGCCAGGCCATAGGTCGCAAGGATCCACAAGGTGCCGGAGACGCCGGAGGCACCGCGATCTTCCTCGGCGCTGCTTTCATGACCTGTATGAGCGTTGTCCTTCTTGTAGTTCCGCGTTGGATTGCCCGCGCTTACACGCCCGACCAAGCCATCATCCACAGCACGATAGTTCTGCTCGCCGCTGGCGCCGCTTTTCAGCTCTTTGACGGCCTCCAAACGGTTGCCACCGGCGCCCTGCGCGGTCTGGGCGACACGCGCACCCCCATGCTCTGCCACTTCAGCGCGTATTGGGTCATCGGTCTCCCGCTCGGCGCATGGCTCTGCTTCCGTCGCGGCTGGGGCGCCTTCGGCCTCTGGGCTGGCCTGAGTCTTGCTTTGATCCTGATTGGTGTTGTTCTTCTGCTCGTGTGGCAGCGAAGGGTCCGCCACCTGGCCCTTACCGTCTCGCAAGAACCGTCGTGCGATCAAAAATTTAGTCACGTGGAATAGTTAAGAATCAGAATAGGTGACGCCGGTGACCTGCAGGAGAAAGACTCACATCTTGTAACGGCCAAGGTCGTCGTCCGAAAGTCCCTCGAGCCAATTGCGCAGCTGTTCGTTAGTGCTGCGCTCCGTGATCGCGCTGGAAATCTTCGAATTCTTCAGCACTTCTTCATCGACAAAAATCGGGCAATCCACGCGCAGCGCCAGCGCCAGCGCGTCGCTCGGCCGCGAATCGATCGTCATCATCTGTCCGTCGCGTTCCACCCAAATCAACGCGTAAAACGTATCGTCCTTCAAATCGTTCACCACGATCTTGTGAACCTGCACATCCAGCCCAAGCAAAACGTTCTTGAGCAGATCGTGCGTCATCGGCCGCGGGGTTTGCACCTTCTCAATCTCCAGCGCAATCGCGTTGGCCTCATACACCCCAACCCAAATCGGCAAAATCGCCTGCCCCTGCACATCTTTCAGCACCACGATAGGCATGTTGGTGACGGGATCCATCATCAGGCCGCGGATTTTCATCTCCACTTCCATGTGACCTCCCGAGTAGCACCGACTTCAGTCTGTGCCGTCAAAATGTCCAAGCGCCAACGGCCCAAGCCGCCGGTCGCAGCTCTAAGGAGCCTGCTCCCCCACCAAACTGTTCGGAGTCGCTCCCGTAACCCGAACCTGCACGTACTTTCCCAGAAGCGCAGTCTCTTGGGAAGAGAAATTTATGACTCGATGGCAGGAAGTATGCCCCGACCACTGGTTTTCCCGCCGCGATTTTCCACTGACGAGCAGTTCAAACGCCTCCCCAACCATCGTCGAGTGCCTTGCCGTCTGAATCTCTCTCTGCTTTTCCTGCAAAACGGCTAACCGCCGGCCCTTCTCCTCTTCAGAAATGACGTCGCGCATGGCAAGCGACGGCGTATGCGGCCTCGGCGAATACTTGAACGAGAACATCGCGTCGTACCGCACGACATCGAGCAAGCTCAGCGTTTCCGCAAGGTCCTCATCTGTTTCCCCGGGAAACCCCACGATAATGTCCGTCGTAATGCCGATCGGCCGCCGAGCGCTGCGAATCATTGCAATTTTCTCCAGATACTCTTCGCGGCTGTACGTCCTCTGCATCGCCCGTAGCACTCTCGTTGAACCCGATTGCACCGGCAAGTGCACGTGGTTGCACAACTTCGGCTGTGCATCGATGGCATCCACAATGTCCTGCGTAAAGTCGCGGGGATGAGAAGTCGTAAACCGCACCCTGCGGATCCCCGGCTCGTCCGCCACGGCCAGCAGCAACTCCGAAAAACGCATCTTCCGCGCGGTCGGGTCGGCGTAAGAATTCACCGTCTGCCCCAGCAGCTGCACTTCGGAGTAACCAAGGTCGGCGAGCTGCCGCACCTCGCGCAGAATCGAATCGCTAGCCCGGCTCCGTTCCCGCCCCCTCGTGTAGGGAACCACGCAATACGAACAAGCCTTGTCGCACCCCTCGATAATCGTCAGATACGCACGCCACGGATTGTCGCGCCGCGTCACGGGCGTCTCAAACGTCTCGTCCGTATCCGTATCGAGCCCAGTCACACGCTGATTCCCTGCCTCCACTTGCGCCAGCAGTTCCGGAAGTTTGCTGTAGCTTGCCGAGCCGCACACAAGGCTCACCCACGGCGCGCGTTTAAAAATCTCTTCGCCCTCCTGCTGCGCCACGCAACCCAGCACACCGATAATCCGCCCCTCGTCCTGCTTTAACCCGAACTCCCCCAGCCGCGAAAATACTTTCTGCGCCGCTTTCTCCCGGATGCTGCACGTGTTGTACAGAATTAGCGAAGCCGACTCCGGCGACTCAACTTGCGTGTATCCCCGCGAAAGCAGAACGCCCGCCACTTTCTCCGAATCGTGGTCGTTCATCTGGCATCCAAACGTTTCCAGAAAAAACGTCCCGCGCAACGCGCCACGAATCGCGTCAAGTTCCGACGCCCCGGCACTCGCGGCCGCCCGCGTACTGCCGCCTTCATTCTTTGTAATGCTCTGATTTTTTGTGGTGACAGAACTTCCGATGGAAAACTCAGACCCGCCCGTCAGTCTCTCTAGCCCGATGTCGAACGCTTTGCCCATGCCCAATCCGCAGTTTAACACACCTCCTCGACCTCCTTTATTTCCCCAACCTCCTTTACCTCCCAATTCTGCCTGTATCCAAAGAGGCAGCACCCTCTTTATCTTCTGCATCTCATTTGTTTGACCACCCTGTGGGCGTGTGCTACGTTTCTGAAGACGGGAAAATTTATTTCTAACTGAGGGGTTGCATCATTCATCTGTTCTCAACGGTTTTTATCGCCGATCTAGGTAACATCCTTGGACAAACGGGCTGGGTTGCCCGTGGCATTTTGATCCTGCTCGGGATTTTCTCCATCGTCTCCTGGGCCATGATCTTTCAGAAACTCGGAATGTTTGGCCGCGTTCGCCGTCAAAGCGACCAATTTCTCCGCATCTTTCGCGCCACCAAAGGCGTAGCCAACCCGCAGGCGCTCGCTTCCGCAGGCTCGCCTTTCTCCTCCGTTTATGCCGCTGGCTATCGCGAACTCTTAAGCCAAGTCGGCACCGGAAATCCGCAGCCAACTGGAAAATTGAAGAGCCTGCAAGCCGTCACCGTAAGCATGCAACTCGCGTCCGCCGAAGAAGTTCGCCGCGTCGAAAAAGGCATGTCCTGGCTGGCCACAACCGGCTCCGTGACTCCCTTCATCGGCCTTTTCGGCACCGTTTGGGGCATCATTGACGCCTTTTCAGGCCTTGGAAACGCCGGCGCCGCCAGCCTCCGCGCGGTTGCACCCGGCATCGCCGAAGCTCTTATTACCACTGCCGCAGGCCTATTCGTCGCCATCCCGGCGGTCATTTTCTACAACCAGTTTTTGCAGAACATCCGCGATCTCGCGCAGCGCCTGGACACATTTGCTCTGGAAGTTGGTGCCCAGATCGAAAAGACTTTTACTTAGACTTTCGCGGCCGCCAGCCCCCGGCTGCTTTTGAATACTATGCCGCAACTCTCTAAAAACACGCAGAGCACTCTCTCCGAGATCAACATGGTCCCGTTCATCGACGTTGTTCTCGTCCTCCTCATCATTTTCATGATCACCGCCCCCATCCTCCAGTCCGGCATCGAAGTCGACGTCCCAAAAACAAAGACCGTGAAGGAAATCAACGAGCAGCGCCTCATCATCACCATCGACAAGAACCAACTCATCTATCTCGCCGACGTTCCTGTAAATATCAACCGCCTCGGGGAAAAGGTGAGGGCGCAACTCAAAAAGCCCCAGGACTCCGTCTTTCTTCGTGCCGATGAGACCATTCCCTTCGGCACTTTCGCAAAGGTCATAGACGCTCTTCGCCAATCCGGCGTCAGTAATATTAGTATTGTTACGGAGCCCCTATCAGAACGCGCCCGCACGCGCTGAACTCGTGCGTTTAAAATGACCACCGCCGTCGCCAACTCGGAAGAACTCGACCTCCGAAAATTCCTCGTCTACTCCGTGATTCTTCACGTGTTTCTTGTACTCTGGATCGCTGTCTCCATTTACCTACAAATGCGTGGCCCCGAGTGGGGCGACATTGGCGGCACGGAAGGCAGCGTAAACGTAAAACTGGTCGGCCCCACTACTGGGATCCCCATGCCCACACCACCGTCGATTACCGACAGCAACGCGGTTGATCCCACAAAAGGCCTGTGGCGGGAGCTACCGCTCCCGCAGCCAAAGCCTCCGGCACCTCCGGAACCTCCGAAAGCGGAGGAGAAAATCGCGCCTTTCAAAAAGGAAAAGCCCAAGCCGATTTCGCATCCATCCAAAGTTGACGAATCCAAAATTCCTCCCCCTGACAATGCTGTGAATTACGGGAAGGGCGGCGCTCCCAAGCTCCCCACCGGCTACGCGCCGACTCCCGGCGGCGGTTCCGGCCCAATTAGTGTGCAAGGCCAGGGGGGCGGAGACTTTGCTTCACGTTACGGCTGGTATATTGAAGCCGTGCGACGCAACGTAGGACAAAATTGGCTTCAGACCACTATCGACCCCGCGGTTCGCGCCGCGCGACAGGCCCACGCCGTCATGACGTTTCGTATAAATCGTGACGGCAGCGTTTCGAATGTCCAGATGTCGCAATCCAGCGGCAATCTCTCGATGGACAATTCCGCACGGCGAGCGCTGGATGGCATCCACTTCGGTCCGTTGCCGAATGACTACAGCGGAAGCAGCGTGGATGTCATATTCGATTTTGATCTTTCATTGACACATTAACGCCGCCCCTTCGTTGGCATTCTGCGCGGCGCTAGAAACCGGAGGTTAAAGGTAGTGAAGTCCAAACTCTTCCATTTGCTTTCCGTGGCAGCACTGCTCTTACTTGCAGCCTTTCCCGTTGGCGCGCAAGTGGAACAACGCCCCTGGTTTCGTACAGGCACCGGCCTCGGCGTCGACAAGCTCCGCCTGGCAGTCGCCGACTTCGGCCCGCGCACCGATAACGCAAAGACGCACTCACAGCAATTCACCCAAATCGTCCGCGACGATTTAGCCTTCAGCGGAGTTGTCGAGCTAGTCAGCCCCAGCTTCTACCCCGCCCAAGCCCCCACCCAACCCGGCGAACTTCAAAACGCCGCGTGGACAGAATCCCAAGTCAACGCCCACTATGTCGCCTTCGGCAATCTTACTGAAACCGCCACCGAAGTCGCCATCCAAGCCTGGCTCTATGACGTCACCAGCCCTTCTTCCCAGTCTGTAGTCGGCAAAATATATCGAGGGGCACCCACCGACGCCCAAGTCCGCAAATTCGCCCACCAATTCGCCGACGAAATCATCAGCAAGCTCTCTCCCGGCTTCCCAGGCGTCGCTTCCACGCAAATCGCCTTCATCAGTTCCCGCACCGGCTCCAAAGAAGTCTGGGTAATGGATTACGACGGCGCAAACCAGCACCCGCTAACGGGCCTGCGCACCATCTCCCTCGCGCCTCGCTGGTCCCCCGACGCCTCGCGCATCGCCTTCACCTGCTACCAACCCTCGAACGGCGTGGTAAGCGCACAAATCTGCATGTATTCAATGGACGCTGGCAAGGTCATATCCTTCCCGCGCTTCCGCGGAACCAACAGCGCCGCGGCCTGGTCCCCGGACGGCACCCAACTCATCTTCTCCTCATCCATGGCAGGTAATCCTGAGCTCTACGTCACCGACGTAAACGGCAGCAAACCCAAGCGCCTCACCTTCTCCACCGGCGGCAGCACTTCTCCCACCTGGAACCCCAAGACCGGTCAAAGCGTCGTCTTTGTCAGCGACCGCGGCGGCATCCCCAAGCTCTACATGATGAACCCCGACGGCACCAACGTCGTCACCCTCGATCTCCCCGACAAGGGCTACCTCATCGACCCGGCGTGGTCTCCCAACGGTCAGTTGCTGGCCTTTAGCTGGCGTCGTCCCAGCGGCAACTACGATATCTACGTCATGGAGCCCACTTCGCAGCAAATCGTCGAACTCACCCGCGACGAAGGCCGCAACGAACGCCCCAGTTGGGCTCCCGACGGCCGCCACATCGTCTTCGAATCAACTCGCACCGGCCCGCGCCAAATCTGGACCATGCTTGCCGACGGCTCCCAGCCGCACCAGCTCACCATCGACGGCCACAACGAGTCGCCCAACTGGTCGCCTAAGTAAGAAAACGGCCCTGGGATTACCTGGCAGGAAGCATTTAGGCCGAAACTTTCCGCCCGCCGCGCGCATCACAATGTCTGGTTGCGATATTTCCCCGGAACTTTGCTTTTTGCTGTTGCTGTTACGGTATTTCTGTCGTATTTGTTTGTGTACGATGTATAATATATCGTGATACGATGTATTTCCCTAACCCAGCCCGCTAGTGATAGGATGATGGCGGAACGAGGGACAATTCACGGGATTCTTACACTGAGGAGGATTCGAATGAATCGGGTTTCTAGCTCTTTGTACCGCGGGGCCATTCTCACTGCCATGCTCGCTATCGTTTTTGTCGCGGGATGCAAACACACGCCGCCGGCAGCGCCGCCTACACCGCCACCGCCTGCCCCTGCGCCTAATCGCCCGACAGTTTCGCTGCAGGCCAACCCGACCTCCATCAACAAGGGTGACTCCACGACCCTGACCTGGACTTCCACTGACGCTACGCAACTCACCATCGCGCCAGATGTCGGCGCCGTGACGGCTCAAGGCTCGACCAAAGCCAGTCCGTCGGATTCCACGACCTACACGATCACCGCCAGCGGCCCCGGCGGCTCGGCGGACTCCAGCGCCCGCGTCACCGTCTCTACACCTCCGCCGCCTCCCCAGCAGCAACCGGCTATCGACTATGACGCAATCTTCCTGAGGGAAGTTCGTGACGCCTACTTTGACTTCAACAAGGCTGACATCCGCCCTGACGCTCGTGAAGCGCTCGCTAAGACCGCTGACCTCCTGCGCAACTATCCGCAGTTCAAGGTCACCATCGAAGGCCACTGCGACGAGCGCGGCTCCACCGAATACAACCTCGTCCTCGGCGATCGCCGCGCTGCGGCCGTCAAGAACTACCTGGTCTCACTCGGCATTTCCGCCGACCGCATGAACACCGTCAGCTACGGCAAGGAAAAGCCGTTCTGCACGGATAGCAACGAGGAATGCTGGCAGAAAAACCGCGTCGGCCACTTCGTTAAGGCAAATTAATCCGAGGGCAACCTCGTAACTGTTCGATGACCACCAGAGCCGCGCGGCCGAGCAATCTCTTGCTCGCGCGCGGCTCTGCCGTTAAAGTGAATAAAGAGCCAGGCGATGGCTGCTCCACCGCTGCTCCGCGTTTGCTCATACGACTTTCTTTCCGGGTCTGAGTTACATCTAATGAGTAGACGCACCTTAGGAGGTTGTTCCATGAAAATCAGCAACATCGTCATTTTTGCCGCCGCCGTTTTTGCAGGAGCCCTCGGCGGCAGCCTTATCGGCCCGCGTCCGGCCGAGGCCGTCGCCCGCGAAATTATCGACCTGCAGCGCGACGTCACCACGCTTCTTCAGGGCCAAAAGGACATGTCCACGCAAATCACGCAGGACCACACTGTCCTAAAGACTCTCGTCGAACAAGCCAGCGACAATGTCGGCAAACTCAACGCCACCATGGGCTCCGTCCAAAAGTCCGTTCAGGACGTCCAAGCCAACTCTGGCGCGCGCCTCGACACCATGTCCACCCAGGTCCAGGGCCTTTCCGACAATCTCGAGGAAATTAAATCCCGTCTCGGCAAACTAAATCAGCAGCTCGTCGATCTGCAGAGCGCTGTCCAAGGCATTGACGCCAAAGTTTCCGGCTCTGCCCCGGCCGGCGCCAGCCCCAGGCCAGCGAATGACGGAAACTCCGCTCCCCCCGCCGCGGGCAATGCCGCCTCGCCCGCCCCCTCCGCCGACATGCTCTATTCCAACGGCCTGCGCGACATCACCAGCGGCAAATACGATCTAGCTCGCCAGGAATTCCTCGACTACCTGAAGTATTACAGCGACACTGACCTCGCCTCGAACGCGCAATTCTATCTCGGCGAAATTGCCTACCACCAGAAGCAGTATCAGGAAGCCGTCGCCGAATATGACAAGGTGCTGACCGTCTATCCGAAAAGTTTCAAGCTCGCTCCGGCCCGCCTCAAGAAGGGCATGGCACTGATCGATCTTGGCCAAAAAACATCGGGCATCCGCGAACTGCGCGAAGTCGTCCGCCGCTACCCTGGTACCGAAGAAGAACGCACGGCCCGTGCCAAGCTCAAAGAACTCGGCGTTGCAGTCACCGCCGCCGGCTAGTTCGCCGCCCGTTGCAATCCCCGCTTCGACTCTCGCCCAGCCCGCCGTCGTTTCTTGCGAAGCCCTCTCCTCCCTCGAGCCCTACGCCACGCCAATCAGCAATCGATCTATCCGCTTGCTCACATCTCGCAAGTACGCTTCATCCCCTCCATCCAATTCCGCAATCACGCTTCCCGAATATCCAATCTCCGCAAACGCCTGCCGCACCGCCGCCCAATCCACATCCCCGTCGCCCAAATTCACCCAGGCGTACCCGCCTTCTTTCCGTTTGAAATCCTTCAAATGCACTTTGTAAATACTCTTCCCCAGCGTTCGAATCCAATCCTGCGGATACCCGTACAGCACCACATTCCCCACATCAAACCACGCCTTGATCCACGGACTCTCAAACTCCGCAATATATTTCTGCATCTCCAGCGGGCTCAGCAAAAACTTGTTCCATACCTCTTCAATCGCAATCACCACCTTCAACTCCGCCGCCATCGGAATCAGCTTCCGTATCTCCTTCTGCGACCGCGTCCACGCATCTCGGTACGACGTCTCCGCATTCACCACCGCCGGCACCAGCAGCACCGCGCCCGATCCCCACAACTTCGCATTCTGCAGCGAAGTCTTCATCCCTTCCACGCACTTCGCCACCACCGCTGCGTCGCCAGACGAAAGCGGATACTTCCAGTGATCCATATTCATCACCGAATCAATTCGAATGTTCGCCGCCTCCGCAGCCCTCTTGATCTCCTCGGCCTCGTGCTTGTCCGGGGTCGTCGGCGCCTGCACCACCTCAAATCCCACATCCCGCGCCAGCTTAAACCGCTCCGTATAACTCAAGCGCGAAGGCAGCATGTCAAACACCAGCCCCTTCTTCACCGGCAACGCAGTTGCGGATTGTTTGGCAACCAGGGCCAGCGCATCAACGCCAACGCCCGCCGCACACACCGCCGCGGCTCCCACCTTCACAAACTCCCGCCGCGTCGTCTGCCTCATCGCGCTCCTTCTTCTCTGCGAACTACCCACTACTCACTATTCACTACTCACTCTTAACTCATCTTCCCCAAATCAATCTTCGACTCCCACTCCTCCTTCGACCGCCACTGCTCCTCCCACGTCACTTCCCTCCCCGTATAAGCCGCCGTCCTCGCCATCATGCACGACACGGCCGACTCCACTCCCTTCGCCGCCTGGTTATGAAATTTCCCCGAAGTAATACTCTCCACAAACGCCTTCTTCTTCTCCGCATCCGCAAATTCCAGATTCGAAGTAAATTTCCCCGTAGCCGAAAATCCTTGATCATCCTTAGCCGGAATCTGAGGCGTCTGCCAAGCCTCCTCCCCCCAAATCCCCAGCGGCCCCGAGTACGGCGACTGCGAAGTCCCCTTCGTCCCAAAAAATCTCTCCGTAACGTCCCACCACCCCTTCGCAAATTGCGTCGAGCTGAACGTCACGTCCACTCCCTCCGGATACGTGAACACCACGTTGTAATTCCCAAACACATCCCCATCCACCGGACGCCCCGACCGCCCTCCCGTCCCCGCGCATTTCACCGGATGCGCCTTCAAAATCCAGTTGCAAATATCAATCACGTGAATGTTCTGCTCCACGATAATGTCCCCCGAAAGCACGCGGTCATACACCCAGTTCCGCAGCCGCCGCTCCGTTGGCGAAGCCTTCTCCCACTTCGGCCTATCGAGATACCCCGACAAATAATGCGCCTCCCCGCAAACAATATTCCCCAGCGCCCCGCCATGAATCCGATTCACCAACTCCACAAACGGCGGACAATCCCGAATCTGAAATCCCACATCCAAACTCAGCTTCCCCTCCGCCCGCTTCCCAATCTCAATCACCTTCTTTGCACCAGGCACATCCACCGCCACCGGCTTCTCGCAGTAAACATGCTTGCCCGCCGCGACAACCGCCTCCAAATGCTGCGGGTGGTAGTAAGGAGGTGTAGCAATCACGATGGCGTCCACTTCCTTGGAATGAGCGATAGCCTCGAACGCCCGAGGCCCAACAAAACACTGCGCCGCATCGATCGCCGCAAATCCCTTAGCCACCTGCATCTTGTCGAACGAGCTCCGCGCCACATCCAACTGGTCCTGAAACATATCCGCCAAAGCCACAATCCGCGCCCCGCCAGTCTCAAACATGTTGGTAGCGTCCTCAGTCCCTCTACCGCCACAACCGAGCAGTCCGACACGCACCGCCGAATTCGCCTCCGTCCCCCACACCCGTGCCGCCGGTATAAACATCACCCCTCCCACCGCCGCCGCCGTCCCAATGAATTCTCGGCGCCCAATTTCTTTTCCCGCTTCTTTAGGCTCTCGCATCTACGTTCTCCTTGGCAGCATCGAAACGACGGCCACTTCTAACGCCTCGCTGTATCACATCCACCGCGAGCGCGCAACACACTCCGCACCAGGAATCCATAGAAACACTAAGTCCCTGCTTCTCTTAGACGAAGACGCTAAATCGACGCTTTCGCTCTTATCGAGCGCGCCCTGCAAAAAAATAAGGTGAAAACCTGCGCCTCGATGCCAGTCTTTGCTTGATTGGAGAATGCCATTAGTTCAGTAGCTTGCAAAGTGCGAGGGATACAATGATTCCACAGCCCACCGTACCCAACCATCCGCTCGGCTGCCAACAGCTTGCAGATCAGCCCGTGGCGACACCCATTGAGGATGCAGCGGTGACAAAGCTGCGAGCGCAAGCGTCGTCGGGACCTAGCGGCATGCTGGTCGACCCTCTCGTGAAGCACCTGGCTGAAGCCCTGCGACTGGTTATCGACGCGCCTTCCGAGTCTGCTTCCATCGAGACGGAGCCCCCAACAACAAGCTCAGGAGTGCCTTTATCGCATCGGGCTTGCCAGGTGCTCAACCGAACCTACTACATTTGCAAACCCCTCTTGCCCTGGGCTCTGCGCGTGGGGCTGCGCCGATGGAGAGCTGACTCTCAAAAGTCCACTTATGGTGGGATATGGCCTATCGACCAGAAAGCGGGTTCCATGCCCGCTGGCTGGCCAGGGTGGCCAGAGCAGAAGCGGTTTGCCCTGGTTCTTACTCACGATGTCGAAGGCAGCAAAGGATTTGCACGCGTCCGGCAGTTAATGAATCTCGAGTTGAAGCAGGGCTTCCGCTCCTCTTTCAACTTCGTACCGGAAGGCGCATACCGTGTACCAGAGACGCTGGGGCAGACCTTGGATCGGGAGGGGTTCGAAGTCGGGATTCACGGACTGAAGCACGATGGAAAGCTTTACTCGTCCCATGCTGAATTCAGTCGCAGCGCGACCCGAATTCGAGAATATCGTCGGAAGTGGCAGGCTGTTGGATTTCGATCGCCTTTCATGCATCACAATTTGGAGTGGATTCATGAACTGGGGATGGAATATGACGCTTCTACTTTTGACACGGATCCATTCGAGCCTCAGCCCGACGGAGTTGGGACGGTGTTTCCTTTCTGGGTACCCGGACCGCCGGGCGCTGGCTATGTCGAGCTTCCATATACCCTTGCTCAGGACTTCACACTGTTTGTAATACTTCGCGAACCGAATATCGACATCTGGAAACGAAAACTAGACTGGGTGGCCGAGCGCGGCGGTATGGCATTGGTGAACACTCACCCGGATTACATGTGCTTTGGAGACACAAAAAAGGCTCGGGATGAATTTCCGGCGTATTATTACGAGGAATTGCTGTCTTATATCCGTCAGCGATACGAAGGAGCCTTTTGGTCCGCCCTACCGCGAGACGTTGCTCGTTTTTATCGCGCTGCCGTGGTTGCCGAGCCCCGGTCCAGTGTTGACTCCGTAATTGCCAAAATTCCGGAAGTAGTGCACCGATTCGCGAGGGCGGGTTCCTCACCTCCTTCTTGATGCCGGGCGCCCCAGGTTCGGTTTCGGAACCTGGGTCTTGGGTTAATCCTTCTCTTACTCCTCCAAACGGTGGCACAGACTTCAGTCTATGCTCTCCTTCTTCGGGCTTATCGCCACTTGTCCCTCGGCGCCTTCAACCACTTGCGCACTCCGCAAATCTCTCCGCCAGGCCTTCGCCTCGTCCTCAGACAAGCTTGTTTTGGCCAACGCCTTCGCCAGTTCCGATCCCGTACACACTCTTTCTTTCTTGCGCTTCATCTTCTCTGTGACCTCTGTGCCTCTGTGCCCCTCTGTATAAAATCCTTTGCTTCGTTTTCTTCCCTCCCCTAACCCCTTCACCCCAAACCACTTATAATTCTCTTGACAATATTACCTTTTTATACTATAATTTCGCATGTTGCTTCGTCGCCAGCCCGTCTTTCATTCCCAATCTGAAACTCCAGCCTCACCTGCTCCCAACCGTTCTGTAACTCCTTTGCTTGCCACTCTTACAAGCACTTCGCAACTCACTGAAAATCCAACCACTTTAAGTCCTTTCCCTGCCACTCTTACGAGGGCGATAATATACTTGACTAACCAAAGAGAGTATGGGAGTATTGGGGTAGAGGAAAGAAGCGATGAAGCCCCAAACTCTCCAACAGGCAATCCGGTACTTCTCAGATGAGCAGACCTGCATCGACACGATTTCCGCTCTCCGATGGCCCAATGGTCCGGTATGCCCGAAGTGCGGCCATACAGAGCACTACTACCTTGAGACTCAGCGCCGCTGGAAGTGTAAAGAGTGCTACAAGCAATTCTCAGTCAAGGTGGGGACTATTTTCGAAGACAGCGCAATCTCGCTCGACAAGTGGCTTGCGGCTCTCTGGATGCTTGTCAATTGCAAGAACGGGATTAGCTCGTATGAAGTGGGCCGCGATCTCGGCATCACGCAAAAATCCGCATGGTTTGTGCTGCATCGTCTCCGCTTGGCTCTCCAGAGTGGAAGCGTGGAAAAACTTGGCGGACAGGGAAAGCACATCGAAGTGGACGAAACCTTCATCGGCGGTGCGGCTCGCTTCATGCACCCCGAACGGCGGAAGCGAATGATTACGGAACGCGGAGTGAAAGACAAGACCGCTATCATGGGAATCTTGGAACGTGGCGGAAAAGTCCGCGCCATGATGCTGCCAAACCGGAAAAAGCACGCGCTCCAATCCAACATTCGCACACACGTCAAAGCAAACAGCGCGGTCTACTCCGATGCGCTTCTCTCCTATCAGGGATTGAAGGACCAAGACTTCGCGCACCAAGTTATTGACCATGCTGAGAAATATGTTGACGGGCAGGTCCACACGAACGGGCTGGAAAACTTCTGGAGTCTGGTCAAGCGTGGATTAAAAGGGACTTACATTAGCACCGAGCCATTCCACCTGTTCCGCTACTTGGATGAGCAGGTTTTTCGGTACAACAATCGTGGCAGCAAAGAATCTCCGGTCAACGACGGAGACAGGTTTCAATTAGCCTTATCGCAGATTGCGGGGAAGAGACTTACTTTCGCAGAAGTAACAGGAAAGAGCGGGAAAATATCGGTTAACTAACTCTAATCGGTTGCCGCGCGGGAAGCGGAAGGTTTCTTAGACCGCTTCCTTCTTTCAAGTGCAGAAACTATTTGGGAACGTGGAACAGAAAGGATTTTTTTTAATGCCGATTCAAAAACAGTGTACTCATCGTTCTTCGATGGATTCTTTGGCTTGCGTATCGGCATTGATGTGAAGTGTGGACTTATGTCTGAAAAAAGTCAATCAGTAGACGTATTGCAATATCTCAATCGCTTCGATAGTGCGCACCGCAAAGACTTGGAGCATATCCCGTACGTCGAAATGCTCCATCGCCAGTCCGTTCTCGAACAGTACACCCACGGACGGCTTGCCGTGGTCCTTGACCTGGTGATTCGCCGGAATCTCAATGACGTGGGGGCTACGCTTCGTGATGAGCGAGTTGTCGCCGCTGAAAATTTCGCCTTGCTGGTTTTCCACCACGAGTCCTTTAATGACCGTCACATTCAATATTGGGATGAGCAAGGAATGTTTATCCTGATTGTCCAACCCGTGAAGTCGAAAGAGGCTGTCATTCCCTCCAGCGTACGGCTTTATATCAACCACAATCCGTTTGAAAAGGTTGGGAGCGGCAGATTCTATCCTCCCCTTATTGAGGGTTTCTCTCAGACCTTTCTCAGTCTTACGAATCGGGAATATCGTGTCATCGTAAAGCCAAGTAAGAGAGAATCTTTGGACCGCACCGCCCCAAGCGTAATCGAGAGCAGTTCGCAAGTTGTGGATACAATCTCCGATCATCAATCCAAATTCAGCCAAGATGCTCTCTTCTTCTGGAAGAACGTACTTGAGGCGAGTGCCCTCTGGGTTGACTTCAACCGTGGAAATATAACGGTCTGGAAGCGATTGGATAGCGGAATCGAGGTCCGCGATATGCTTATTGGACCTATCGACCTTGAGGCGAGCGGCTTTGAAGTGGTCCATACGCCGCTGAATGATAACATCTTTGGTTACTCAAGTATATTATCGCCCTTACAAAAAACATGGGGGTGGGGTATGCGGCGCGAATCCTCAGGGATTTTCACTTCCGAAGCTTTCGACTTTCAACTGTCGACTTCCGTTTCTTCTCATCCAATCAACTTCTCCAAATACTCCTTCGCTCCTCGCACATCCTCCATCTGCTTCTCCCCCGAAATCTCCCGCTCAATCGTTACCGCCCCCGCATACTTCATCTCCTTCAACCGCGCAATAATCCGCGCAAAATCCACCTTACCCTTCCCAATCGCCACTTCCTCGCCCAACTCTTTCGGGTTCGTAGGCCACAATCCATCCTTCGCATGAATCCCCTGCACGTACGGCCCGAGGATCTCAATCGCATCCACGGGATTCGCCTTCCCATACAAAATCAAATTCGCCATATCGAAATTCACTCCCTGATTGTCCAGTCCCACATCCTTCATCGCCCGCACCAACGTAATCGGCGTCTCCTGCCCCGTCTCATACCTGAAATTCTGTCCATTCCTCTTGCAATACTCCGCCACCTCACGCATCGCCGCGACGGTCTCTTTGTACAGCTCCTCGTTCGGATTCTCCGGAATAAATCCGCAATGCGTCTGCACCGCCGCCACGCCGCACTCTTTCGCAAACTCCGAAGCCTTCTTGAAATGCGCCACTCGCGCCGCCCGAGTCTCCCGAGGCACCAACCCGATTGTCAGCGGCCCGCCATAAAAATCCCAAACCTCTTTGCCCGGCCCGCCCACCACAATCGACGTCGCCTCAATCCCATACTTCCCCAGCGCCGCAGTCAACTTCTTAGCGAGCCCGGGCTGAAACTCCTCGCAGTACGCCTGGCAAGTCGGCAACCCCAATTCATGCACCTTCGCCATCGCCGCATCCGGATCATTCCCAATCCCAATAATCAACCCCAGCCGCAGCGCCTTCTTCCCCTCATTCCCAAACGCCTTCTGCGCGCTATACGCCGCACGGACCTCCGCCCTAAACGGCCGCAAATCCTCGAAATCCTCACCGCTCATAATCCCCTCTCGCCCGAGCCCAAAGCCCGCTGCCACAGCCACCGCCGAACTCTTCAAGAACTCTCTCCGGTTTCGATTCTTCATCGTCTTCAAATCCTTCGCGTCCCCAGTTGCTCGCTTCCAGCTTTCGTGTTTCGTT
>Ga0307478_10001865_pt1 | contig 17498 bp, 11 predicted proteins | sample atmos_gasesECM4C_2_FD_203713 | JGI IMG/M metagenome (GOLD analysis project Ga0307478, IMG submission 203713) | Hardwood forest soil microbial communities from Morgan-Monroe State Forest, Indiana, United States - atmos_gasesECM4C_05 | ecosystem: Environmental > Terrestrial > Soil > Temperate... | reverse complement strand
TTGACTTCCAGCGGCACCGTGATCTGCTGTTCCACTTCCTCGGCAGCGTGCCCGGGCCACTGGGTGATGGTCTGGACGTAGGTGTCGGCGACGTCGGGGTAGGCCTCGATCGGCAAATTGTGGAAGGAAATGACGCCCCAGATAAAAAGCACCAGCGATGCGCCTAGCATCATGAGCCGGTTGCGCAGCGCAAAATCGATCAGCGCTCCGATCATTCCTTCTTCTCCGCGACCGCGGTGGAGAAGTCGAGCGCTTTGAGAACTACTTCGTCATCCTGCTTCAGGCCCTCGCGAACCTCTTGCATGCCGTCGGCGGCCGCTCCGCTTACATGCACCTCGACGCGGCGAAAACGGCCGGAACCTTCCTTGCGGAACACCCAATCTTTATCGTGCAGGCGCATGACGGCGGTTCCGGGCACAACCAGCGCAGGCCGAACGCGGCGGGAGTGGAACGTCGCGACGGCAAACATCCCAGGCCGCAGCATGCCGTTGGGGTTGGCCAGGATGATACGTACTTTCGCCGATCGAGTGCTCGGATCGAGCACACGCGAGATATCCGCAATGGTGCCTTTGAACGTTCGATCAGGAAAAGCGTTCAGCCGGATATCGGCTGTGTCGCCGACATGCACGTCGCCGAGATCATTCTCGAAGACGTCGCACACCACCCAGATCTGCGAGAGGTCGGCGATGGTAAATAGATTGGGAGTATTGTCGAGACTCTTGACGCCTTCGAAACCGGCGACGTTCTGTTCGACGATGGTGCCCGAGACCGGCGCGCGCAATTCCAGCAGCGGACTTGGATGCGCGGGATCGCCACCCATCACGCGAACTTTCTGTTCCGAGGTCGCGACGTCAACCTTGGCCTTCTCTTCCGCGTTCTGCGCGATCTGCAGATCCTTTTCCGCAACGGCGCCGCGATCAAACAGCAACTGGGCGCGGTCGAGCGCCTTTTTGGCCACACGCTCATCGGCAAGCGCCTTCTGATAGTCGGCAAAGGCCGCAGCCAGATCGGGGCTGGAGATCGTCAACAATACCTGGCCCTTTTTCACGGCATCGCCGAGCCGAACCTTGAGCTCCACAACCCGGCCGCCTCCCAGCGAGGTCACATGAATCGTGCGATTGACGTCAGGCGTGATGTTGGCATTCGCGGTGAGGGTCGTTGGCATCTGCCGCAGGGAAACACGCGTGGTCGGAAACAGTTCGGGATGATCGACATCAAAGATGTTGGGATCGAGTGTGACCTCCGCTTTGGTGGGCGCCGCCTTGGTCTCGCGCGAGCATCCTGGCAATGCGAGGAGAGCCAGCACGACCAAAGAGGAGAGCAAAAACGGAAAATGGCTGCCCGTCCACGTGCGTCTCACTGAATCACCTCCCGCCCCACCGCCAGATTCATCTGGCTCGCTCCGGTCAAGTACGTTCCCACCAGGTTCACATAACTCAATTGCACATTCCGGTACTCGCTTTCCGCATTCAGAAAATCGAGCAGAGACGCGCCTCCGTGCTGGTAGGAGAAATACACCGTCTCGCGCACGCGAACGGCCTGCTGCAGGTACTTTGCCTTGTAGGGGCGCAATAACGTCAATGTGCTGCTGAGCTGTGCGAAGGCGGAGTCCACGTCGCCGAACACCTGCGCTTCGGTGGCAGCGCGCAATCTCTCGTTGCGATCAATGTCGATTCTGGTGCGCAGTTTTTCGCCCTGGTTGCGATCGAAGGTCCGGAGCGGAATGCTCATGCTGACGCCCAGCGTATCGGTGCCGAAGGGATTGTTGTTGGATGAATTGTGTGTATACCAGGTGGCAAAGGTGGGATCGGTCGAGCCGTTGGCAACGGCCAGATTGTGGTCGGTCTTCGCCTTGTCGACGGATTCTACGGCGGCCCGCAGGTCGGGACGCGCATCGAGCGCGATTTTCCGGTAGTCGTCGAGCGACTGGAGCTGCTCGCTGAAATCGAAAGGACCGACGACATCGAATTGATCCACCTGTGCGCGGTCGTTCAGCAGCTCGAGAAGTTGGATCTTCGCCGTCCTCAGGTTCACCGCGGCGCTTTGGACATCCGCCTCGAACTGCACCCGCTGAAGCTGAAGACGGTCCAGATCGATCTGCGCAATGTCGCCCGCCTTGTACTGCTCGCCACTGACCGACAGCACGTGATCGTAATAATCGAGGTTGGCCTTCGAGACGTCCAGCACGGCCTTTGCCTGCAGCGTCTGGACAAACGCATTGCGCAGGTTGAATAACAGGGTTCGTTCCAGGTCGGCCTGCTGCGAAGTGGCGATGGAGGTTCCTTTCTGGGCGCTCTCCAGACGCAATTCCCTCTTGTGCTGGCGTTCGTGGAGATAACTAATACCGGGGGATTCAAAGGTGCCCGTGAAAGGTTGCCAGACGCCTTTGTGCGGGACGATCTGGGTTCCGTCGGCGGAGATCGTAAATGTAGGATTCGGCCGCAGGAAAGCTGTGATCTCCTGCGCCTTGGATTCGTCAACGTTCAGCTTTCCCGCCAGCAGCGTAGGGTTGCTGGTTTCAAACCGTTCGCGCACCTGTTCCCAGGTCAGCGATTTGGTCTGCGCCTCAACTCCCGGTCGCAGCAGCAGCAGGAGCGTGCCGCTCAACCAAAATGTTCTTCGCATCATGTACTCGGTGGTCTCCCACGGCTTTCAGCCACGCTGCCGGAGGCGAGCCCCTTGCCGGCGCACAACTGTGTATTCAACAGGGAAATTCGTTACAGAGTAAGTGACGAATCGTCTGCTACCCGAGGAGGGACAGAGGTGGCGCGCGCCCCGCACGCGTCATTACAAAGTGGACGGCCGACGGCAGCGTGATCGGCGGCGTGACCAACCCAAAAACCGCCAGTTCCGGCTGCCCACAAGAAAGTGTTGCCGCCGATGCAAAAGAATCGCACACAGTTCCCGCTGAGGCCAAGACTTTGCCGTGGTGCGGATTACCGAGCGCATCCTGAGCAATGGATTCTTCCATCTCCGGCCGCATGGCCTGCAGGTCGTCGGTCGCCGAGACGACGGGGAAAAGCAGGATGAGTATGCAAGCAAGAGTCAGCCAACAATAAGAGCAGCCCTTGCTGGTGCCCGGGCTGTTTTTCGCGAGCCGCCACAGCCAAAATGCAGGCACCGCCAACAGCAGCCAGAGAAGGTTGAGGAGCAGTTCCATAGGTGCAAGGCAGTCAAGAGCCCAACTCACCAGAAACGAGCATGGCCCACGGGCATAATTCTTATCGCTAAGTCTCTTAGGATACCAAAGTTAAATCAATGGTACTGGAGGACTTGTACGAGCGCGATCCCCCGGCCGCCGCGGGCCTCAAGGTCCCACGATGACCGGCAGTTTTTCCTTCGTCTGCAGCCTGGCCCTATAGATGGCGTCCTTGGGCGGAACCTCGGCCACAGCATCGACGTGCACCTCGTACGCACCCCTGGGCAACGTCTCCCCAAAGGGGAGTTCGAGAGAATCGACGCCGCTCTTGAGATCGAAACGCTGATAGCCGATTGCCGTCGCCCGCCCATCTTCGGCTACCGCCAGCACGATAAATGTGAAATCGAAGTCATCTTCGGTGCTGTTGCTGACCACTACAGACCCTTCTACCCGGTTCCCGGATACCCGGGCGTACTTCTTCCACTCCATTAGCATGGGTGCCACGACGCGCAGGATAAAGGTACGGGACGCCCTTTGCGCAGGAGTGCCGCTATCGGTTACGGAAACGGAGAAGCGAAATTGTCCAATTCCGGGCGGGGTCCCGCTGAGTAATCCATCGGGACCGAGGGTCATTCCCGCGGGCAGGGTTGTCTCAATCAAGGCGTATTTGAAGGGAGGAATGCCGCCATGAACCTGGAGTTGGAACTTATACGGATGCTTCGGCGATGCCGTGGGCAGCGTGAGAGGGTCCAGCGCGAGCGTCGTGGGATCGCTCGCCTGTTGCGCGATTGCACTCGAGCCCAGCAGCAAAACCCAGGTAACTAGCGCAAGCAAGTCTGCTCGTCGAACTGACATTTCTCTTCTTCCGCTCTTCTTTGGATGCGAATCTCGTCCGGACTGACTGCCTTCAGGAACAGGCCTGATTGCTGATTCCTACCGCGTCCGTCCATTCTCGCACGCCGCATTCTGCCGGAGGGGTCGCGGTCTGAGAACTGGGGGCTGGCACAAATGTGTGGTGATACCTTTTTGGGATAGCATCTCGAGATGTCATCCGGGATTCTCTCGACGTCGGCCCTCCGGGCGCGCTAAGCTTTAGGGTTTTGGAATGCGGGAGGGTCCGTCTATGCGTGAGGCGGTCAACAAACTCTGGCCCGAGATTCAGTGGATCCAGGACGCCAAACTGCGGGAACAGGTGGCCCTGACCTGGACCAAAGCCCTTGAACGCAGCCCCCTGAAACCCGACGATCTCAACTACATCCCGTTCACGCTGCTGGTGCCACATTGCCCAGTCACCTTCATGGATCACAAACGCTGCGTGGTGCACATCGCGCGCAAAAGCGCAGAGGCGATGCAGGAATTTATGGGGCGGGTGCTGCCCGTGAACGTGGATACTGTGATCGCGGGCGCGATTCTCGCCGACGTCGGCAAGCTTCTGGAATACGAAATTGGACCCGATGGCCAGGCGCGCCAAAGCGAGCGCGGGGAAGCTCTCAGGCACCCTTTCACGGGAGTGGCTTTAGCCCTCGAATGCGGGATCCCCGACGAGGTTTGCCACATTATCGCGGCTCACGCCGCGGAAGGGGACCAGATGAAGCGCACCACGGAGGCGTACATCGTGCATCATGCCGACTTCATGGCGTACTTGCCCTTCAAGAATCCAAAGAACGTGAAAACGAGAAGGTAATATCCACGAAGGCATCCAGGGTTTTGCCAACGACCGACGACCAACGACTATCCGGAGAGATCAACATTCCCGCCAACGCCGCAAGTACTAAAGAAACCATCACCGCCAAAATGGCCCGCTGGGCCGCTGCCCTCGATTATGCGCACCTCTCGCAGGAGGCCGTTTATCAGGCCAAGCGCTTCCTGCTGGACTCCCTTGGTTGCGCACTTGGCGGATATCAACAGCATGACGTAAAGATTGCGCTCCAGGTGCTGGACGAGGTCGCGGGGCGCGGTCCGGCTACCGTGATCGGCACGGGCAAGAGGGTGGATCCCGTTTCCGCATCGCTCGCCAACGCACTGATGATCCGCTGCATGGATTACAACGACATCTACTGGAAGCAGGACCCGTCGCACCCATCGGATCTCTTTCCCGCCGCGATGGCCAGCTGTGAGCGCGCGAAATTTGGCGGCAAGGAACTCATCGTCGGCTTCGTGCTGGGGCACGAGTTCGAAATGCGTTTCTGTGAAGCGGCATTCCCCGGCATTCGCGAGCGCGGTTGGCATCATGCGACGCTGACCGCGTTCGTATCCCCGTTTGTCGCGGGACGGTCGTTGCGTTTGCCTTGGGAACAGATCCAGCACGCGGTGGGCATCTCCGCCAGCCGCCACTGCACGCTGGGCGCGGTGACCGCCGGCAAGCTCACCATGATGAAGAACACGGTGGATCCGATGGCCACGCAGAGCGGAATGTTCGCCGCGCTGCTGGCGGAGAAGGGATACACGGGCCCGGAGCACGTGATTGACGGCAAAGAGGGCCTGGTGCACTGCTTCGGCCCCGAGTGGAAGCTCAACATTCTTACCGACGGCCTGGGCGACTCCTGGCGCATCACCCAATGCGGCATGAAGTTCTTCCCGACCGAGGCGCTCACCCACGCGCCCATCTCCGCCGTGCTCGATCTGGTCAAGAAGAACGACCTGCATCCCGACCAGATCGCGAAAGTGCAAATTCGTTCGCTGGCTCGCGCCGCCGATATTCTTTCTGATCCGAGCAAGTACGATCCCCGCACAAAAGCGACTGCCGACCATTCGCTGCCATACGTCATTGCCGCGGCCCTGGTCGATCGGCAGGTTACGCCGGCACAGTTCGAGATGGCGAAGATCATGGATCCGAAGATCCGGGAACAGCTGAACAAAGTCGAGGTGGTCGCGGATCCGGAAATCGAAAAAGTTTTTCCGGCCTTGCAGAGAGTCGTGGTCACGATTACAACCAATGACGGTCAAAGCTTCACCGAGCAGCTCGACTATCCCAAAGGCGATCCGCGCAATCCGCTTACCGATCAGGAAATCGAAGAGAAGTTTTCTGCACTGGCGGACGGCGTTCTATCGCTAGAGGCGCAAAAGAAACTCAAAGATGCCATCTGGAACCTGGAGAAGCTTGGCTCCGTCTCGAAGTTAATGGCACTCATGAAAGCAGACGTTCGGACAAGGCCTTCGCTCGCGAAGTTGGGTGCGAAGGTCAAAGCGAAAAGCAAACGTCGCAGATGATCAGAGGCCGGGAATGGCGATCGCAAGGACGAGGCGAACCACCCTCGCCTGCGCAGGCGAGGGCGCCTGTGCCTACGTGGTTCGTGGTTGAGTTCGGGAATGCGGAGGTCGTGTATGCCGCAAGCTATCGTTGAAAAGATTGCACAAACCCACATGGCCGAAGGACCGTCGCGGCCGCTGCGCGCAGGAGACTTTCTTTCTATTCGTCCACATCGCGTGATGACGCACGACAACACGTCTGCCGTCATGAGCAAGTTCAAGGGCATTGGCGCCAAAAAGATTCGCGATCCGAAGCAACTGGTCTTCGCGCTTGACCACGACATCCAGAACCAGGACGAGGCGAACCAGAAGAAGTACCGCGCGATCGAGGCTTTTGCGAAAGAGTACGGGGTTGACTTCTACCCGGCCGGTTCCGGCATCGGGCACCAGATTATGGTGGAGCGCGGCTATGTGGTACCCGGATCGTTCGTGGTCGCCTCGGATTCGCACTCGAATATGTACGGCGCGCTGGGCGCGGTCGGCACGCCGATTGTGCGCACCGACGCGGCCGCGGTTTGGGCCACAGGAGAATTCTGGTGGCAGATCCCGCGCTCGGTGGAAGTTCGGCTGGAAGGCAAGTTGCCGGAAGGCGCTACCGGCAAAGACATCATCATCACCCTGTGCGGCCTCTACAACCACGACGAGGTGTTGAACGCAGCCATTGAATTCATTGGGCCAGGCGTGGCTTCGTTGTCGATGGACGCGCGCCTTTCCATCTCGAACATGACTACGGAGTGGGGACCGCTGGTGGGATGGTTCCCGGTGGACGAGGTCACGATCGCCTACCTTTGCGGCGTGCACCAGCGCCTGAAGACGAAGGGCATCGAGCGCTTCAGCGAAGCAGACATCGAGAAGTGGGCAACGAATCCTCCCCGGCCTGATCCGGATGCTATCTACGCCGCGAAGATCACGCTAGACCTCGCGCAAGTCACTCCCCATGTTTCCGGACCCGACACCGTGCAGGTCATGCAATCCCTCGCCGAGATGGAACGCAAGAAAGTCGCCATTCAGAAAGCGTACCTGGTCTCGTGTGTAAACTCGCGACTCGAAGACCTCGATGCCGCGGCGAAAGTGCTCAAGGGAAAAAAAGTCGCCCCCGGCGTGCAGTTTTATCTCGGTGCGGCCAGCAAGTGGGTGCAGGAAGAAGCCGAGAAGCGCGGCATATGGCAGACGCTCATGGATGCCGGCGCCCGTCCGCTTCCCGCCGGATGCGGTCCCTGCATTGGGCTGGGAGTCGGTCTTCTGGAGAAAGGCGAAGTTGGTATTTCGGCTACGAACCGCAATTTCAAGGGCCGCATGGGATCGCGCGACGCGCAGTGTTATCTCGCCAGCCCCGAGGTAGTCGCGGCCTCGGCGGTCGCGGGCTATATTCGCGGTCCGCACGAATTTGCCGACCGGAACCCCGAGCGCCGCTACGCGGAACTGACGGGTAACGGTGGTGCGGGTGCGGAGAAAGTCGAAATCCTTCAGGGCTTTCCGGCGCGCGTGAAGGGCCGCCTGGTCTTCATGCCGCAAGACAACCTGAACACCGACGCCATCTATGGCAAAGACTACACCTATCGCGACGACATGACCAAAGAGATGATGGCGAAGGTCGTCATGGAAAACTACGACCCGCAGTTCGCCGCGCGCACCGAGGCCGGGGACGTGATTGTAGGAGGCTTCAACTTCGGCACTGGCTCCAGCCGCGAGCAGGCCGTGACCTGTCTGAAAGCCAAAGGCATCCCGCTGGTGATCGCGGCCAGTTTCTCGCAAACGTATCTGCGCAACGCTTACAACAACGGATTTTTGTGCGTCGAAGTTCCGGAGCTGGTGAAGCGGCTGCGCGAGCAGTTCGCGAAGGAAATTGGCGCGAAAGAGAAGACCATCATCCCGGGCGATGAAATTAACATTGACTTCACGACGAGCGTGATCACCTGGCGCGGAGAGAAGTTTCCCTTCCCGGCGCTTGGTAGCGTTCCGCAATCGCTGGTCATCGCGGAGGGTGTGGAGAATTTGGTCGCGAAACGTTTGGGACTGAATTAGCGTTTCGCGAGAATTCAGGCTGGATGCTGGAGGTTTTGCAGAAGCGGAGAACCTCAGGGGCTAAAGCCCAGTTTCAAAGACGGACGTTCGGCACGGCTGTAGCCGTGCCCTTTCAAAGCGTGCTGAAGCAGTAGAGCGTCGTGAAGCGTCCATTTTGTTTTGCGAGCTCCGTGTCTCTGTGACTCTGTGGTGAAACGCTTTTGTGGTTGAGTAAGGAGAATTCGTTCTCATGGCGAAACATACCGTAGTCACCATGCCCGGCGACGGCATCGGTAACCAGGTGCTTCCCGAATCCCTGCGCGTGCTCAAGGCGGTCGGCTTTGACGCCGAATATATTCACGCCGACATCGGCTGGGACAGCTGGTGCAACCACGGCAACGCGCTGCCCAACCACACCATCGATTTGCTCGCCAAACACAAGCTGGGCCTCTTCGGCGCCATCACCTCCAAGCCTAACAAGGCGGCCCAGGCCGAGCTCAAGCCCGAGCTGCAGGGCAAAGGCTACGTGTACTACTCGCCGATCGTGACCATGCGGCAGAAGTTCAATCTCGACATCTGCATGCGTCCCTGCGTGGGCTTCATCGGGAACCCGCTGAACTACATTCGAAAACGCACCGACGGCGGCTACGAGGAGCCGCATATCAATACGACTGTTTTCCGCCAGAACACTGAGGGCATGTACGCTGGCATCGAGTGGACCAACCCGCCGGACATTGTCCGCAATGCGCTCAACTCCCATCCCAAATTCAAGGCGTTCGCCGGTGTTCCCGGGCCCGACCTCGCGGTGAGCGTACGCATCATCACTCGCGCCGCGGCGCGCCGCATCGTCACTGCCGCCTTCGAATACGCGAAGACGAAAAAATTCAAGGGCGTGACGATTTGCGAGAAGCCGAATGTCGTGCGCGAGACCTCCGGCATGATGGAAGAGACGGCCAAGGAGGTGCAGAAAAACTATCCCGACATCGCGCTGTGGTCGACCAACATCGACGCGCAGCTCATGTGGCTGAACAAAAATCCCGAAGACTACAACGTGATTGTCGCGTCGAATCTTTTCGGAGACATCTTGTCGGACGCATTTGCTGGGCTGGTCGGTGGGCTCGGCTTTGCCGCCTCGGGAAACATCGGAGACACCGTGGCCGTCTTCGAACCCACGCATGGCTCCGCGCCGAAGTACGCCGAGTTGAATCCGCCGATCGTGAACCCGATTGCCATGATTCTTTCCGCCGCCATGATGGTCGAGCACGTGGGCGAGAATGATAAGGCCGGGCGAATCCGCAACGCGGTCGCGGCGGTAGTCAAAGAAGGCAAAGTCCGCACCTACGACATGATGCGCATTGCGGGAGGGGCGAAGTCGATCAGCCAGGGCGCGGCTTCGACCGTACAGATGACCGATGCAATTCTTGCCAGGCTCTGAGGAACCACAGAGGTCACGCAGCCTCGGACGATAAATGCCGTAACATTAGTCCTTCGCGCATCCTTCGCGCCCTTCGTGGTAAAGATTTTTATGGCTGCCGATAGCAAACCCGCCGAAGCTGGACACTGGGGCAAAGACATTCGCTCCGATCTCCACGTTGCCATCGAGCCGCGCGATTCGGGCGGCATCGAACTCGGCCTCGAATCGCGCGTCGCTCCTTATTATGGGGAGGCGATCCTCGCCCAGACCCGGCAGGTTCTCGAAGCTCTCGGCGTAAAGAACGCGAAAGTTTCCATCCACGACGAAGGCGCCCTGCCCTACGTGATCGCCGCCCGCCTGGAGACGGCTGCCCGCCGCGCCGGCCTCTCCAATAACAACAAGGCCCTGCCGGACAAGATCGCTCCGCCTCCGGCGTCGACCAAAGATCGCCTGCGCCGCTCGCGCCTTTATCTCCCGGGAAGCGAGCCCAAATACGCAATCAACGCTGGCCTGCATGGGTCCGACGCCATCATTCTCGATCTCGAGGACTCGGTTCATCCCGCGGAGAAAGATGCGGCGCGCATTCTCGCTCGCAATACGCTCCGGGCCGTGAGTTTCGGCGACTGCGAGCGCATGGTGCGCATCAATCAACTGCCACTCGGCCTCGAAGACCTCGCCGAAATTATTCCCGAAGCGCCTGATCTGATCCTGATCCCCAAGGTCGAGCATCCGGGCCAGGTCACGCAGGTCGACAACATGATCGCGGAATTGAAGGTGCGCCACCAGATCAATCGTCCGATCTGGCTGATGCCGATTCTCGAATCGGGGACGGGAGTCGAGAGTGCCGCATCGATTGCCGCCGCTTCGGAAAACGTCGTTGCGCTGACCATTGGCCTCGAGGATTACACCGCCGACCTCGGCGTGGTGAAAACTGCCGAAGGCCGCGAGTCGCAATATGCGCGCTCGCGACTGGTGAACGCCGCCCGCGCCGCCGGCGTGCAGGCAATTGACTCGGTCTACAGCGATGTCGCCGACATGGAGGGCCTGAGGCGCTGGGGAGAAAACTCCCGAGCCCTCGGCTTCGAAGGTATGGGATGCATCCATCCCGCGCAGATTCCGGTGATTCACTCCGCCTTCGCGCCCTCGTCCGCGGAAATCGAGAAAGCACAGAAGGTCGTGGGCGCCTACGAGGAAGCCCAGCAACGCGGCATAGCGGTAGTCAGCCTCGGATCGAAGATGATCGATCTGCCGGTGGTGCAGCGGGCACTGAAGTTAGTGGCTCGAGCGAAGCAGATGGGCCTGGCGTGAGGGGTGGCCCACCCAAGAGGAGCTTGGATGGGGCACCCATGTTTTCAGGTTTTCTCTGTGTCTCTGTGACTCTGTGGTGACGAAGATTTTCTAGCGCATGACCGAACGCGTCGAACTCGCCCACAATGCCGCCCAGCGGCGCGTGCCCACCATGGTGAATGGCAAGCCGCAGATTCCCTATCTCGGTGTGGGGAAGTATCAGCCTCGCGGACGCAAGCAAGCTCCGCCGGTCCGCTCGAGCAAAGATTATCCCGAAAACGGAGACAAGCGCGTTCCCAACCTCGAGACCGCCCTTCGCAAGTGCGGCCTGCGCGATGGCATGGTGGTCTCGAATCATCACCACCTCCGCGACGGGGACAAGGTCGCGCTCCTGACGCTTGATGCCGCTGCCAACATCGGCGTCAAAGACCTGCTCTGGTTTCCAAGCGCGTCATTCCCGTCGCAGCAATCCGCCATCGATCTCATGGAGAAGGGGGTCATCCATCACATTGAGGGCTCGATGAACGGTCCGCTGGGCGACTACTGCACGCAAGGCAGGATGCGCGGCATGGGCGTGCTGCGCTCCCATGGTGGGCGCTGGCAGGCCATCCAGGACGGTGAAGTCCATATCGACATCGCAGTGATTGCCGCGCCCACGGCCGACGCCTTCGGGAATGCCGATGGTTCCCACGGCAAGTCCGCCTGCGGTTCGCTTGGCTTCGCTCTCGCCGACTCCACCTACGCCGACCACGTCATTGTGGTGACCGACAACCTGGTCCCATTTCCGTGCGTGCCTTGGCAGATTCAAGGCAACAACGCCGACTATGTGGTCGAGGTCGAGTCTATCGGCGATCCTACAAAAATCGTTTCCGGCACCACCCAGATCACGCGCTCGCCCGACCGGCTCCGGATTGCGGAGTTCGTTGCACGCTTCCTGCGTGACGCTGGAATCATGAAGAACGGCTTTTCCTTTCAGGCGGGAGCCGGCGGAATCGCGCTCGCCTTCGTCGATTACCTGCGCCGCATGATGAAAGAGGATGGTGTCAAGGCCCGATTCGTCCGAGGCGGCTCGACGAAATATTTAGTCGAGCTGTTACAGGAAGGCCTCACCGACTACATTCTCGACGGCCAAACGTTCGATCTCGGCGGCGTGCAGTCGATCGCGAACGATCCACGCCACGTAGCCACCTCACCATTCACCTCGTACAACTACCATGGCAAGGGGAATTTTGCGTCCATGGTTGACGCAGTCGTGCTCGGCGCGACCGAAGTGGACGTAAACTTCAACGCCAACGTGGTCACGCATTCGGACGGTCGGCTGCTGCACGGCATAGGCGGATGGCAGAACTGCCTGTTCTCGGGCTGCAGCATTCTCGCGGTGCCGTCTTTCCGCGACCGCATTCCGGTCATTGTCGACGAGGTCACCACTCTGACGGGCCCGGGCGAAATGATCGACGTGGTTGTCACCGAACGAGGCATCGCCATCAACCCGCTGCGCAAGGATCTTTTGGATGCTGTCAAAGGTTCGAAGCTCCCGATCCGGCCAATCCAGGACATCAAGGCGGACGTCGAGCAAATCTGCGGAGGCAAACCCGCGCGCCCCAAACTTGGCGATCGCCCGGTGGCAGTGGTCAAGTGGGTGGACGGCACGGTGCTCGATACGGTGTGGCAAGTGGGGTAACGGACTTCTCCACCGCAAGGGGGACTGGGACGCTATTTTTCGATCCAGGCGACCCCGCCTCGCGTCAGCTCCGGCAGTCGATAGATAAAACCGTTGCCCTCAGCGAGTCCGCGGATCTCCTGCTCATTTCCAAGAAATGGCAAGTAACGCATCCTGGCACGACTTCGTACCCGCAATGTGATCCCGGACTGGGGCGTGGGGACGGCATTCTTTCCGGCACGTAGCCCATCAAAGTTAGCAAAGAATATATGTGGCTTCCCATCCACGTTGGCCATGGAGGTCGCCACTCGCGGCGATGCTGCAATCTCGATTTCACCCTGGTGTTGCAATGCATCCAGAAATTCTTTTTCCTGTAATGGATCCGACTTCTCGAGGTTCGCATCCAGCGACTTCTCGTAACGTCGACAAGGACAATCCGGGAAGAAGGTGACCTTTGTTCCGCTCCCTGGCGAAGATCCATTCTGTCCCGTAACGACAATGCGCGTTCCCGCGGCGGCGAGGATCTTCAGGGCACCCTGCTCGGCATCGCTCAGTACGCGTACATCGGGAAGAATCAGAACCTCGCTTTTGAACTCGGTCAGGGTTCGCGGTGTGACTACCTGAAATTCCCGGTGCGTTTGCATCAGCAGGATCAGACAGCCTCGATAAGACGAGATAAAGTCCGCCGCGAAGTAGTCCCGTGTTTTGGGCGAGAAATACACTCCTACCGGTTGGATCGGCTGCCGGGGACGATAGAACGTACGCTGGTGTTGCGCGATCCAGGTGAAGATCTGTCGGCGCGTGGCCAAGTCATTCGATCCCGCCATGGAATGCCCGGGCGCATCCCAGAAATTTGCTCCGGCCATCACTTGCGACATGGCGAGATTCTGCATAGCCTCGCGCGCATCGATCTTGCGATCGCCATCCCATGAGTAATTCAGAATCCAGCTCGCCTTGCCTTGCGCGAACGCTCGAAAACTGTGCATGCCTACCTGGTAGCGGAACCAGTCGAGCGGCGTTCGGGAGGACGCCATGTGGTCGCCACCGCCGAATTCATACTCGTGCGCAATGGCGTCCACCACGGGATACAAGCTGTAGACATCGGCGCCTACGCGGACCGACTCTTCCTCAATTCCTGGATAAATCTCGGGAATTGTTTTTATCTCGGGATTCACCGACTTCGCCGTCTGATCGATCTGGCGCAGAAACTCGGTAATAGTTTCAATCCGAAAGTCCACCCACTTCCGAAAATTCGTATCGGCGAAGTCCCCCAATTTCAGATCGCGCCGGGCATCCAGTCCGGTTCGCTTGCGAAACTCCGCCACGGTGTAATCATCGAAGCTGGCCCAACTGTTCTCCCAGCCATCGAAGTGTGTCATCCAGTAGGGAATGTCGACGTAGATGCCGTCAATGCCGGTGCCCGCAATCTGCCGCACCCGCTCCATATAGATTTTGCGCCACTCGGCGGCATACGGACTGATCCATACGTCTTCATCGCCCTTTGCGATCCAGAACGCGGTCCCGCCGCCGAAAATAGCAGGCTCGCCCGTGATCTTGCGCTGCAGCCAGTCAGGATGTTCCTTGGCCAGCGTGTGCGCCGTCTGACCGGCGTGGGCCGTGATGCACTCGGTGCCTGCGATGTAGACAAATGTCCGGTTCCCTACGCGATGCGCCTTCTCCGCGACTGCCCGGATGGCCTTCAGCTTGTCAGTGGGATCGAGAAAGCTCTCGTAGCGGCCGGGGATGTCATTATCCACTTCAATGCCGAAGACTTTGCTTGCCGTGGCATTTGCAACGATCTCGTCCGCGCCGGTTTTGCCGAGCCCGTAGGCGCCGATGCGGACGTAATTCGTCCAGTTCTGGTCGGCGGGGATTCCCTGGGACACAGCCAGCCAGGCGGCGCAACATAAGCCCGCCCCTAAGACTGCGCAGCCTCTCCATCTCCGGGAGTTCTTTCTGAAGGGCACCGTATCAGGCTCAGAACTGCACCCGCGCTCCAAACTGCATTCGGCGATAGTTGTTGGTGGTCTGGGTCACGGTACCAAAGCTGCCGTCGCCCGAGCCCACGTCGGGAAAGGCGAAGCGCTGGTGATTGGCCACGTTGAACATTTCGGCGCGAACCTGCAACTGGGCCCGTTCGCGAATCTTAAATTCCTTGGTAAACGACATGTCGAGATTGCGGATGCCTTCGCCACGAAAATTGGAAAAATGCCTTGGCGCGTTCCCCGGAATATTGTCCCCCGGATCGGCAAAGCAATTCTGATTCAGGTAAGGGAGCCCGGTGCGGGCGGCCTCGCTCCAACTGAGGCCGGTGGTCAACTGCGAGCAGACTACGCTGGGACGCTGGTTGCCGTCGGTGAGACGCCCTGCGGAATTGAAAACGGCGATGGGCTGGCCGGACTGCAGGGTGATAAAGCTGTCGAGCGACCAACCGCCGACGATGCCGTCGACGATGCTGTTCATGCCTCGTCCGATCCAGCGGTCGCGGCCGACTGGGAGATCGAGAATAAAGGCGGTGGTTAGGCGATGCGTGGCGTCGTTGGCGCTAATGCCATGTTCCGCCTTCAGATTGTCAACCAGTTGCGGATTGTCGTATTGCAGATTGCCGATCCAGGCATTGCGGCCGGCGGCGGAATCGTCGGTGGATTTGGATAAGGTGTAGTTGCCCTCGAAGCTGATGTAGTGGCTGGCGCGCTTCTGGAAGCGGATCTGCAACGAGTTGTACCAGGAGGTTGCAATCAGGCGGGGAAGGCCGGCGAAGCTGCCGTCAAATTGTGGATAGGGTCGGAGCAGGTTCACTTGCGGGATCTGATCGTTGACGTAGAGGGAATCGGTAACATCGGCGGCATTGAAGATCGGAGCGGCCGGACAATAGGATCCGGGTGAAGCGACCGTCGTAAAGAAACATTGGAATGGGTTGCTGACCGTATTGGCGAGATAGTCGCTGACGGCGGTATTGCTGGGACTGGGATCGTGGGTGGGGTTGAGGTTGTTGACTAGAGCATTGCGGATGCTGGAGGACAGAAAATTTCTTTCCCGCGTGCTCAGGGATGATCCGGCCCAGGGGAGATGGGTGCTGCGGTTGGCGGAATAGTCGGCCGCGATGACGATTTGCCCGGGCAGAAGGTGCTGCACGCCGAGGTTCCATTGATAAATTTCGGCGCTCCGAGCGATGCCGGTGTCGAGGTCGCTGCCGTTGCTGAATCCCCAATTCGCGAGCTTCCCATAAGTCCGACCCTGGGGAGGGGCGAGGCCAGCCGGAAACGGATTGCTCAGGGTGGCGTACTGGGTCACGTAGTTGTCGGTGGTGAAATTCAAGGGAGCATACTTCGAGAACGCTGGACCAGCGTATTGAAAGTTAGTGGCAACGTTCATGCCGTAAAAGACTCCGGCGCCGCCGCGTAGCACGGTGTTGGAAGCAAGTTGGTAGGCGAATCCGATACGCGGTGCGAAGTTGTTGCGGTCGACGCGGGCGTTCCGACGACCCGAAGTCGCGAAAATCGTGGTGCCAATCACGTTACCGATCTGGCCGAACTCGGGGAAATCGGCGCTGCGGTCGACTGGAATGCTGAAGCCCGTGCTGGTTGTGAAATCGCTGAACTGGACCTGGTTGTTCCGCTCGGAATAGGGCGTGCTCCATTCGTAGCGCAGGCCTAGATTGAGGGTCAGCTTGGGCGTGACCTTCCAGTCATCCTGGACGTAAAAGGCGGTCTCCAGAGACTTGTCGCCCACTTCGGGCACGATGTGTAAGACCGCGGCGAGTCCGGAGTCGTCCGCATTGGCCGGGAAGCCAACCAGCATCGTGGCAAATGGATTTCCCTGGTTAACGGCGCCTAGTCCACCGTTGGGATTCTGGGTGGTGATCTCGCGGCTGAAATTCAGGATGCCGGTTGGCCAGTCTGGCTGGCGGAAGTTGTTGTAGAACACGCGCTGCTCTCCGCCGAACTTGATGGAATGCGCCGACTTTACCCATTGCATTCCCGACGAGTAGCTGACCAGGGTGTGCGCGAATCTGGTGTCCACACAGCATTGACTGAACATGGAGAGAAAGCCGGAGCCCACATTGAGGTACGGCACCCGATCCAAGCCATTCTGATTCAGAATGGCCGGCAGACCAACGTCGGAGAGAGTGGGATAGTGGTTGCTTTGCCCCGGCGCGTGTACCCGATCCACGCTGAAGCGGCTGGTCCATAACGCTGTCGGCTTCAGTGCCCAGTTGTATTCGAGGCTGCCGTTATGTACGTCAGTGGTGTAAAGAATCCCGTCGTTAAAATCCGTGCTTCCGACAATCGTCGGCACGCTCTCCTGGTCATGATGTCGGCTGTAGCGTCCGCTGATTTTGTGTTTGTCGCTGATCTGGTGGTCGAGCTTTATGTCGAATTGCCATCCCGGATGGGTGTCGAGCGTCACCTTGCGAAAGTTTGGATTCGGAAACAATGCCCCCGCGACATTGGCGTGCGGATACAAGTTGATGAGATTCTGCCCGATCGGGTCGATCTTGCTGGCGGGAATCTTGTTCAGGATGCCGCCGTCGGAGAACTGGTTGCGCGGACAGACAAAGGTGGGATCGGTGTTGCCGGCGCAGGGATCGTAAATGCCGGCGGCGGCGGTATCGACGGGATTGTTCGGGTCAGGCAGGTTGGCGGGACTCTGGGAGAAGTCTCCGGCACGCTCGAGGTCGGTGGGCACCACTCCTTCGATGTTGACGGGATCCTGCTGACGCACTTTCTCGAAACCGAAAAAGA
>Ga0307478_10001864_pt1 | contig 17499 bp, 17 predicted proteins | sample atmos_gasesECM4C_2_FD_203713 | JGI IMG/M metagenome (GOLD analysis project Ga0307478, IMG submission 203713) | Hardwood forest soil microbial communities from Morgan-Monroe State Forest, Indiana, United States - atmos_gasesECM4C_05 | ecosystem: Environmental > Terrestrial > Soil > Temperate... | reverse complement strand
CCGGCTGCGGCACGCCGGTGTGCCATTCTGCGACGCGACCCTGCAGACGGTCGCCCGCTGCCAGCAGCGCTACATCGAGAACTCACCCAGAATCCAGGAACATACGCGCCAATACGGAGGTCTCGAGAACGTGCACACCCGGCTAACCCAGCTCGACGGCACGTCCGGCTTCGGCGCACCGTCCCGCGGGTGACCATGCTGCCGGCCGATCAGAGGATCCGTCCCGCTGTCGAGCCTGGCCGCTCGCGCCGCACACTACGCGAAGCTCCACCCCTCGGAGATCGACTACGACACTCCTGTCGCAGTACGGCCTGGACTCGGTGAGCGCGGTCTCGATGGCCGTGGACATCGAGTGCGAATTCGGTATCCAGCTCGACTTGGAAACGCTATGGGAATTCCGGACCGTGAACCTGCTTGCCGACGTACTGACGACCCGTGGAATGCGTGTGGTGCCGAAGCGTCGACTGTTGTGCGCGGCGGCTAGATCACGCGCGCACGCCCTTCGTCAGTGTCATGCCGTGCAACCTCGTCGATCATGGCCAGGACGTCTCGCACGGTGCGCGCGCTCAGCCACCGGGCGAACGGGATGTCGATGTCGAGACCGTCCTCAATCAGAACGACGATCTCTGCGAAGGCGACCGAATCGACGCCGAGGTCGGTAATGCGGGTGTCCGGGCCGATATCGCCAACGGGCCGTTCGGTGACCCGCTCGATGAGTTCCCGGAGCAGGGCGGTTTGGTCGTGGCCGGTCATCGCGGTTCGCCGGTGGCGCGCTGCCGGCGGGTGCGGCGTGCCGTCTCGAGGCGGTACCGTACAGATCCGAGAACGGCCTGCCAGCGCAGCCGCGCGATCAGCAGCGGACGGCTGCGGCGAGCGGCGCCCTTGCCCTGGGCGATGTGGCCCAGCGTGCCGTCGAGGAACAGGGCGCGCGTTTTGGCGCGCTGCACCTTGCCGCTGCTAGTTTTCGGAAGTGTGCCCGGGCGCACGACGAGGACCTGACCGACGGCCAGCCCCAGTTCCTCGCTGATGCGCGCGGCGACGGCGTGCTGCACGTCGGCCACGTCGCGCGTGGCTGATTCGCAGACGACGGCGATCTGCTCCACGCCCTCGTTGTCCGGGTACGCAAACGCCACTGCGTGGCCAGCGCGCACCAACGACAGCCCGTCTAGAGCCCATTCGATGGTCTGGGCGGCGTAGTTGCGACCGTGCACGATGACCAGATCGCGTTGCCGGCCGGTGACGAACAGGTGCCCGTCCGCTACATATCCCAGATCGCCGGTGCGCACCGCACCGTCGGAGAAGGTGCGTGCGGTGGCAGCTGGGTCGGCGAAATAGCCGCCGGTGATGCTGGGGCCGCGCAGCTCGATCTCTCCGACCCGCCGCTCCGGCAACGCGCGCCCGGATGGGTCGATGATGCGCAGAGAATGGCCCTTGACGACAGTGCCGCAGCCGACGATCTCGAGCGTCTTGCCGCCCGGCGTAGGCGGTGCAGCCTCGCCGTGCCGCTGGAGCCGGTCGGCATCGACGATCTGACTGCGCCAGTGCTCGCCGACCGGGGTGTAGGTCGATATCAGCGTGGCCTCGGCCAGCCCGTAGGACGGGCACAGCGCCTCTGGCCGGAGCCCGGCGGCGGCGAAGTGCCCGGCGAAGGTCCGCAGCGTACGGGCGTCGATGGGTTCGGCTCCGCAGCCGACCAGCCGCAGGCAGGACAGGTCCCACCCGGCTACCGCTGCGGCGGAGATGCGCCGCACGGCCAGGGGATAGGCGAAGTGCGGCGCGAAAGTAGCGGACGCCCGGTGACGGTGGATCAGGTCGAACCACAGGGCCGGACGCTTGAGAAATGCGAGGGTGTCCAGGAAGAATATGGGCCGCAGCGCCAGCAGAGGGGCCAGCACCATCCCGATCAGCCCCATGTCGTGATATAGCGGCAACCAGGACACCCCGGTGATGTCGGCCGACAGCAAATCGTCGTTGATGCGGGTGCAGTTCTCCACTAGGTTGCGGTGGCTGACCATCACCCCGCGCGGTGCCATGGTCGATCCCGAAGTGAACTGGAGGAAAGCGACATCGTCCGGGTCCGGGTCGGAGCCCGCGGCGGTGGACTCCGCCCCCGGATGGCTGTCGAGCTGCCGCAACGTGATGATCTTCGTGTCGGCCCGGCTGGCCACCGACCACAGCAGCGGGCTAACTTCATCGGTCGTGACGAGTGCCGCCGGGCGGGCCGTACGCACGATTCCCTCCGTGGCCTGACGCCAGCTATCCACCTTCGCCAGCGATGAAGGGGGATATACCGGCACCGGCACCAGCTGGGCGGCCAGTGCCGCAAGGAAAGTGACCACGAAGGACCGCTGCTCCGTGATGATCAGCGCTATCCGGTCACCGGGCACCAGTCCCAGTGCCCGCAAGGTGCCCGCCCGCCGACGCGCTGCCCGCGCCAGCTCCTGGAAGGACATCCAGTGCTCCCCGGCGCTCCCATCGACAAAGGTGAACCCCCGGTCGGTGATGTCCGCGGCCGCCGCCATCGCGTCCATAACCGTACGCGGCATCGGCAGATCCGTCCTCTCAACCTTGTGAGCCTCGATGCCCTGTCAGCCTCAAGGTGCTATGCCAGGCGGGCCAGCCACTCTGGTCAGCATGTGCCCGCGCGGACGCGCCGTCACCTTGAATTGATGCACCGAACGACAAAGGATTAACCGAACGACAAAAGATTAAGTGTTACAAATCTCCACGGGAATACCTAAATATGCCGTACGCCCACTTCGGATTCATCGTCTTCGCAGACTAACATTCCGGGCAACAGGCGGTCAAGCATCCCAATTTACTTCCAGGCGGATTGTATCTCTAGGCCGAAGTTACGGGTGTGGTTGTCGAAAAACTATGTCACCTCATGCGACTTGCGAATACTCGCGGACCAGGCCGCCGAGTCGGTCTCGGCACAGAACCCGGACATTCATGCCCAGAGCAGGCCGCGGATGCGGGCGGCCGACAGGCGGCATCTGGCCTAGCGCCCGATGTGGGCAATGGAGATTGTAGTGATCGACGTACTCGTTGAGCATTAGCCGAAGGTGCCGTTCACTGACGATCAGCATCCGGTCCAGGCACTCGCGGCGGGCGCTGGCAATCCGCCTTTCGGCGATCGCGTTCGCGCGAGGCGCCTGGACCGGCGTCGTGATGATCCGCACGCCGACCGCGGTGAGCACGGCGTCGAACGCCGCAGTGAACTTGGCGTCGCGGTCACCCGCCACGCCGTGGGCAAGACCGTCAAGCGCGCCGAGCCTGAGAAGAAAATCGAAAACAGGAAACAGAAAGGTTAAAGGTTGAATAACAAGCTTAGAGTGTACAGGTGTATGGCCTCCGGCGCTCGCGCCGCGATATCTTGCGTATCGGCAAGGGTTAGCCCGACATGATGACGAATGCCGGATCATCATTGATGCGCGTCAGTCTGCGAATGCCCACAGCGTGGTGCGCGTCGCACGGCCGGAGCCAGATGGTGATCATTGCACTTTGCGCCCATCCCCGGTGTCACAGTCCCGCCAGGGGCGCTACGACCTGTACCAGATGTGGCGGCCATTGAGGGCCTGCTATGCCGCGAATACGCACCCGTCTGGCACACGATTGCCCCGCCTGTACCGCTGAACCTGATCCACCAGGACACTTTCGATCTGGCATGGAAGAATTACGAGATCGCAGGACTTCATGCGACGAAACGGGAACCAGAAAACCGTGCACCCGCGCCTGATCCAGATGCGTCCCACCGCTAACGTCCGCGCACGATCCCTGGGGTGAATTATGCGGCCGGCCGACACCACCACTGACTCCGGAGCCGACCGACAGCCCACGCCCGCCAACGGCCAACAGCAGGTCGTATCGCGTTTCGACGAGATAAGCAAACAGTTCAGCACCCGGACGATACTCGACCGGGTCGGCCCCAGGCGCTGAAGAGCTAGGATGAACGACGCCCTTCCGGGCGCGGTCGTGCGTGGCGGCCCGCCCCATTGAGCACCTGGCGGACGGGACCCCCCGCTGCGGAATTGGCCGGGCTCTACCGTGAGCGGTGGGAGGCCGAGTCCTCCTACCGGCAGATCAAGACCTTTCAGCGCGGCCCGCAGCAGGTCCTTCGGTCAGCCAGGCCGGACCTGGTGCGCCAGGAGGTATGGGCGCACCTGGTGGTTCACCAATGCCTGACCAGGATCATCATGGAACTCGCCAGCAGGTGCGCGATCGATCCTGATCGCATCTCGTTCGTCAAGGTCCTCAAGCACGTGCGGCGCTGCGTGATCCGGCAGGCCGCTGAAACGACCGCGAAGATCAGCGCGTTCATGGCAATGCTGGCATCAAAGGTCCTCCGCAAGCTCGACAACGGCACCCGCCGCCCGCGCGAGGCCGACCGGGTACTGAAGCGACCAGACTCCAAGTACTCCTACCGGGGCCCCAATCAGCAGCGCGGACGCGGACCTACCCGCCAGGCGCCAGCCAAGGTCATCACGCTCCACCAGGTAATAGTTCAGGAGCCAAACATCGGCTGGCCTGCCGGTTCAGCCGCTCGACCGACCTATCTGCTCGCTTAGTCTCTTCCGATCGCTGGCTCCGCGGTGATCGGAATCTCGACAGCCGGCTCAGCGTCCGTGGACCACCGCTCCTTCCGCTCCGGCACCCTCGCGATCAAGTGGGTGCAAAGTGATCGCACGGCGCGCTTCCGCTCCTCCGAGCATGTAGTAAAGCCCAGCTACCAGAAACGCACCGGCAATGAACAGGAAGCCGGAGTACCGGTCATACCAGGGGGCGGTACCGCGCCACCAAGCGAGGTTCAGGGTCAACGCGGTGGCTAGTACGACGGCGAGCACGTTCACAGGGAGCGACCAGCGCCCGAGGCTCCAGACGTGGGGAGTCCAGCGTCCGCGCAGCCGCTGTATAAGCTGCGCCCAGATCACCATCAGGTAGCAGACAAACAGTCCTGTGATGGACGCTGTCGCGATCACAGAGACCGCACTTGTGAACAGCAGCATGACGCAGGTCAAAACTCCGACGAGAATGATCGCTACGGCCGGAACCCGTGTGCTGCGCGGTACGTGCTGGACCTGGCGTGCGAACGGGAACTTGCCGTCGCGCGCCTGCGAGAACAGTGCGCGGGCAGTCAGGGCCTGGTTGTCCATGGTGCACACGAAGACCGCGACGCACACGACCACCATGATCACCTTGTAGAAGGCAGTGCCCGTGTTGCCGACGATGATCGACTGGAGGGGGTTCGCCGAGCCGAAAGTCTTTGCGATGCTTCCCGGGATTGCTAGTACGGCTGCGATCAGGACGACCATGCCGACCGCGAACGTGATCGTAAGCGACGTGATGCCCGCGCGAGGGATGACCCGCGATGCACTCTTGGTCTCCTCGGCCATGTCGGTGCACATTTCAATCCCAGTGTAAGACCAGCACCCGAATAGCATAGCTGCCAGGCCAGCTGCTAGGAAGGAGGAATGCGGCGGAAGACCGTCCTGGTGGATAAGGACGCCTGCGCTTTGGTGGCCGAGTCCTGCAACTAGGAGCACAACGGTGAGGACGAGCATCCCGACCACCTCGGCGATCGCGCCGATCGCCGCCACCTCGGACGCGATTACGATCCCGACAAGATTGATCAGGGTGCAGAGCGCAACGATTCCTATCGCCACCAGCTCCTGCCCATGCACGGACAGCGTCACGTTGAACAACGACGCTACGAACGGAGCAAACCCGAACGCGACGGCGCCGACGATCGCGATCTGCGAAGCGACGTATAGCCAGGCTGTGAAGTAGCCGTATCGCGGACCAACAAGGCGACTGTTCCACTGATAGAGCGCACCAGCGATCGGCATGCTCGAACCCAATTCCGAGAACATAAGCACGACCATGAGCAGCACGACAAAGCCGATCGCATAGGTCCACACGAAGCTTGTTCCGCCTGTCAGGAGTCCGTAGGCGAACAGCGTGAAGACCCCGGTGGTCACCGACGAGGTCGAGACGTTGACCATCGTCGCGCGAACGCCGCTCATGGCGCGATGCAGGACCTGGTGATAGCCGAAGTCCTCCAGTCGTTGACCTTCAACGTCCGGTTGGGTACCGACTGTGCTCATCTTGCCTTCCTTCTTCTCGTGGGAGGCCAGTGCGGCCACAGAGGTCTAGGAACGTCCTTGGCTGTCCTGTTCTGGGTGCTCACATATCCCCATTTTCGGGGACAGAAATGTCAAAGTCCAGAGTTCGGCCAGGCGTGGTCAAAGTGCGTTCGGCCGCACCGCAACCACGTGCCTCTTTACACCGTAAAACCCCGGCTCCCGTTCTGCACGACGAGGATTCCACTGAGGGTCCTGCGGCATAAGCGAACTCTGATATTCAGTTTTCCTGCGCCACAGAACTGATTTCAGTGTGGTATTGAGACTGGACGCACTGATTGTTCAGTATTGACAAGGCTGCGGTTTCAACGCAGCCGCCTCGGCTCGCCGGGTACCCTCATGCCTCTGCGGCGGCTACGACTCCGCGACACGGGCCGCTTCCAGCAGGGCGCGCGCCAGTTCCTGCGCCTCGGAAGGAGTCAGGTCATCCGCATCCGGGTCAGCCCCGAGGCACTCGACAGCGTCGTCAGCCTGGCCGTCGTCGGGTACTCCCGCCCGTCCGGATCGGCGAAACGTTCGACCTCTACCCTGACTGGCTGCTCTGCCGGCACGAGCTCGGCCCGTGCGGAGCCTGCCGCCGGCACCGGCCGCTGAGGGAGGGCTACTGCCGCAACTGCTGGCTGCAGGCCGCACTCCAGGCGGCGGGGACCGCCAAGAGGGCACCCGATCTCGGCCCCGCCGACTTCGCCGCGGTCAGCTGGCATCAGCTGTCGTTCGCCGGCGTGGCGAGGATGAACCGCCGACCGCGGCTGCCACGCTCGGACGAGGACCATGCCCACGCCTGTCTGCCTGATCCCTGCTGGGAGCAGCCCGAACTGCCGGCCCCGGGCCAGTCGCGCCTGTTCCATTCCAGGCACTGGACCGCAGCGTCGGTCAGCAACCCCGCCCTCGAGCAGGCCAGGGCCATCGCCTCCCGCCTCGGCGAGGCCCGCGGCTGGAACCCCGGCATCCAGGAAGATACCCGCCGGACGCTGGCCGTCATGCTCGCCTCCCACATTCCCGGCGAAAAGATCCCCCGGTCATCCCTGGAGCCGGCGCTGCGGCCCCGCGACCTGGGCGTCTCCCGCACCGCCGAGATCCTCTCCGCCGCCAGGCTGCTCGACGACGACCGCGTCCTTTCCCTGGACACGTGGACCGAGGGCAAGCTCGCCACGCTGGCGCCGGGCATCGCCGCCTGCGCCCGCAGCTGGGCAGGCGCCCAGCAGCACGGTACGTCCCGGTCCCTGCCCCGCAGCCCCGACACCGTGCGCATCTACTTCCGCGGCGAGCACCCGCTCCTGGAACAGTGGTCCGGGCGCTACGATCACCTGCGCGAAGTCACCGCCGTCGCGGCGATCGCCGCGCTGCGCGGCACCAGCGGCGCAGGGCCCTCACCGCGCTGCGGTCCCTGACCAGGCACTACAAGAAGAACGGCCTGATCTTCGCCGACCCCGCCGCCCGGATCGGCCGCTCCCCGCGGCCCGAGACGATGCTCCTGCCGCTGCCGGCCGCACGGATCAGCACCGCAACCGGAGCCGCCGTCACCCCTGCCGCCCGGATCGCGCTCGCCCTGGCCGCCGTCCACGCCCTGCGCCCCGACGCCATCCGCCACCTCGCCCTCGGCGACATCGACCTCGGCAACAGGAGAATCACCATCGCCGGTCCCGCCCGCTGGACGACCTGACCCGCAAGCTCATCCTCGACTGGCTCGCCTGGCGGCGCGAGCGCTGGCCCCCCACTTACAGCCCGCTGGGGCGTCGACCGCGGCGACGAGCTCGTCCGTGCCCTGATGCGCGAGCTGGGCCTGGTGCCGTGCCAGGTGCGCCGGCGCCGGTCGCTGACCGTCCAGGCCACTGCCGGCCCGATCCCGACCTCGTCGGACGCGACTTCACCGCGGAAAAGCCGGGCGAGAAAATGGTCGGCGATATCACCTACATATTCACCTGGGAAGGATGGATCTATCTGGCCACCGTCATCGACTGCGCGACCCGGATGGTCGTGGGCTGGGCGACGGATGACAATTACAAGACGCCACTCATCACGAGCGCGATCAAGATGGCGGCCAGGAACGTCGAACTGCCCGATGGGCGATATTCCACAGCGACCGCGGAAGCAATTACACCTCGGCCGAGTTCGCCGCCGAGTTTGGGTCGCTCGGGATCGGGCAGTCGGTCGGGCGAACGGGTATCTGCTATGACAATTCGCTCGCGGAGTCTTTCAACGGGGTCCTCAAAGTCGAGCGAGTTCACCGCAACCGCGTAAGATCAACGCAAATACGCGAGTCCGGAAAACGCGGGGCAGCTCAGCGCAGATCCCTGCGGGGTTTCGCGGTCCCTTTCGGCCAGGGTTCCGCAGCGGGGCGGCGAGCCACCGCTTCACATACAGCAGCACCCATTTCTGGCTGATGGTGATGTTAGCCTCAACCGCCTTGACCATGAGGTCCCACGGCACCGAATCAAAGAATTTCCGGACGTCAAGATGAATGATTCGCGGTAGGGACCGCCCTTGCGAGCGGAGCTACCGCACTGGGCTCCTGCCTCGGGTGCGGGCGTCGAACCGCACGTTCGGCCAGGGATGCGTGATGCGGGCGGCTGGGAGCCACCGTGCTTCGAGTCTGCCCATCCGCTCCCTGGTCAGGATAGAATTGTAAGGCGCTGAAAATCTGTCAAACCCCGGGCCAGACTTCCGGAGGGGTATGCCGCCTGTCACCCACGTCCCGCTTAGCCGCCAGCGCATCCTGGCCGCCGCACTCCGGCTCGTCGATGAACAGGGCCTGGAGGGGCTGAGTATGCGCAAGCTGGCGGCGACCCTCGGCGTGGAAGCGATGTCCCTGTATACCTACGTGCCGAGCAAGTCGGCGCTGCTCACCGGTGTGCTTGAGGTGCTTGTCGCGGAGCTGGACGTTCCCATGGACGACCGCCAGCCGTGGGTGGAGCGGCTTCGCGCTGGCGCGCGGTCGTTTCGCCAGGTGGCACACAAGCACCCCGCCTTCGTCAGGATGCTGACGACACAGCAGGAGTACACCGAACTTCTGCTCTACCCGACTGAGCTCGGGCTGGGCATCCTGCGCGGGGCCGGGCTCGATCCGGCTCAGGCGGCGTTCGCGTACCAGACCCTGATGGGGTATCTACTCGGCGCGCTCCTGCAGGAGGAAGCCGGTGTCGTCGGCGTTTCCTGCGGTCGCCTCGGTGCGCGAGCCGCAGCTTGCGGCGGGACGGCGGATCCGGCGGCGGAGATGGTCGGGCTGCCCGCAGACAGCTTCCCGCTGCTGCTTGACGCGGTGCGCACCCACGCCGCGAGCAGTGAGGACGCCGCGTTTGAGTTCGGGCTCGACCTCATTCTCGTTGGCCTGGAACGCCTGCTCCACGTGCCCGCCGAACCAGGCACCCCTGCAGGTCAAAGCCACCAATGGCACCAAGACGTCGGTACCGCGCACAATGGGTCTTCGCCACAGCCGACGGGTGTATGAGACCGGTCCGTGATCTGATAGGCCCATGACGGGTTCGGGGCCGGGACTAGTGGTCATCGATGGCGGAGACCGTTCGTGTGTGCAGCTACTGCTCGAACTGCGCGATCACATCGCCCGCCAGCCCCCGGGCACTGTGGTCCGCCTGATCGCTACGGACCCGGCCGCACCGCTTGACCTGGCGGCCTGGTGTCACCTGACCGGCCACCGCTACCGGGGAACCGCAGGTCACAGTGCGGATGGCCGCCCAGTGTACGTGCTTGAGGTCGGCGAGTCACCACGCCCGACCGACATCGGGTCGCCGTGGCGGCCAGGCTGAGCATCCATCCCCGCGCATGACAGGGAACTGGCGTAGTCAAGCGTGGTGGCGATTATCTGCCTCCGGCCCGATCAAGATGGCACTGGACCAGCGCGTCACTCAGCAGGCCGCGCATCTGGTGCAGCCGAACGATCAGGGCGTCGAGCTCGGCTAGCTTGGCCTCCCCCATCGCCTGCCAGGTGGCTGCCGGCGGTGCAGGGGCATAGAGCGCCTCGAGCAGCAACGCCGATTTCGTCCAGGCTGGCCATGGCAGACCTTGCTCAGGCGCTCGATCGGAGCCGCGAGATGATCCGGCCGCGCTGATTGACGCGCGTAAGGAGCGTGCCGCCCCTCGACGCCCGGCGCCAGGAGCTGCAGGCCCTGATAGCGCAAGGCGAAGCCGCTTTTGGGCGGCGTTGCTCAGCCTGCTGCCGATACGGCAATGACCTTGCACCAGGCTCTGATGCAGATCCTGCAAGAGCACGGCAACGAGCCGATGACAGCGCGGGCGCCGGCCGATGCGGTCAACGAACGAGGCGTGTACCGCAAGCGGGACGGCAGCCCGGTTGAGGTCAACCAGATCCACGCGCGCACCAACAACTACCAGGACCTGTTCGAGAAGGACGGCTCGCTGATCCGGCTAAGAACGGAGTCACCCATACTCAACAATCCGCCGCAGACCGTCATCGTCTACAAAGACGACGACCAGGGCTTCTTCGACTGGCTCGATGATCATGCAGACGGCTACCTCATCAACTGCGAGCGCAGCCCTAAACCGAACTATCTCGTCTTGCACCGCCCCAGTTGCCCGCACTTCGATCGCGCCCCCTGCATCCACTGGACAAAGGACTACATCAAGATCTGCTCCGCCCGCCGCGACGACCTAGAGGAGTGGGCAGTGGGCACCGTCGACGGCGATGTGACGCTCTGCAAGACATGCTTCGGCTGAGCGGAGCTGACCTTCCCATCGACGGAGGCGGGGATGTTCCGCGGCTGAGACAGCATGATCGAGAAATCAGCCAACTGGGGGCTGATCCTGCAGGCCCCCCGGGCACTCACGGATCCAGGGCAACGCCGTTTACCCGGCAGAGCGTCTACCCGAGACTGCGTCACGGAGGGGCTGGCTGGCTCGCGCTGCCGTTCCCGGCATGGATAGCGGCGGGGAGCGGGGCGTCGCGGCTTATGCCCGCCGGGTCCGGCGGACGGCTTCGTGCCGGCCTGGTCATTTTGCGCTTGTGCGCTGGCTCAGTCCGCGGGCGAGCGCTTGTATGTGCCGGGGTCCGGTGCCGCAGCATCCTCCGATGAGCTGCGCCCCGCGGTCAGCCCAGGCGGTCGCGTGCTGGAGATACCCGCCGGGGGTCAGGCCGTCGAATACCCAGTTCGGCGGCTGCCAGCCGCCGGTCTCGGCGTATGCCCCGATGGGCCCGGCGTAGCAGCCGCGGATGATGTCGATCGCGTCCAGGATCACCCCGGGGCTGGCGTGCATCACGGTGACCGCAGCCAGCGCGGGATCTGCCAGGGCGCTGAGCAGGTCAGTGAAGCTGCCGCCGTCTCCGATTTCTGGCAGTGTCCCCAGGGTGCCGTCATCGCGGCGGGCCGGGCTCACGCCGAGCCATACGGGCAGCCCGGTCTCGGCGGCGGCTTGCAGTGCGGCGCGGCCGTAGCCCCGGCCGTCGATCATCTCCAGGGCAATCAGGTCGGCGCCGGCCTCGGCGAGCAGCGCTGCCTGCTCACGGAAGTCGGCCAGGCCGGGAAGACGCGGATCCTCACCGGCCGGGCTGGCGGGCGCAGCGCCCGGGGCCGGGGGTTCCATGAGGGCCGGGCAGAACGACGACATCGAGCCGGCCACCGCCACCGGGCCGGTGGCCGCGGCCTCGCGGGCCCGCAGCGCCGCGCGCACGGCATTGCGGTTGGCCTCGGCGACCCGGCTGCCGAGCCCGGCAGGCTCCAGCGCTGCGCGGCTGGCCGCGTACGAATTCGCGATGATCACCTCAGCGCCAGCACGGATGTAGGCCTCGTGGACGCGCTGCACCGCATCGGGCCGCTCCAGGTTCGCCCGGGCGCTCCACGCGACCGTATCCATCGGCACGCCTTCAGCCTGCAGCTGGGTGCCCGTGCCCCCGTCGATGATCACCAGCTCGCGGGCGGCAAGCCGCCCGGCGATAACCTCGGCCACGCCCATGCCCGGCTCCTTCCCAGCCGCCCAAATGCCGCCCAAAACCACACTCCCGGTCCCGGCGCCCGGACGCAAGAGGGACGGCCGCGCCAGCCGCACGTCCCCGCTGAAAGCGCGGACACCCCGACCCGGCTGGCCGTGCGTGCTCGCGCTTCCCGGCAGCGGTCATATCCCGTCGACGCGCGGGGCATCGGCCGATCCCGGACGCGGGCAAGCAGGGCATCTTAGGCCGCCTTCCCGGCCTTAACGCCTGCTCGCAGCCGGCAGGTGACAACATGCCGACGCGCAGCGCGGCGCCGGCCGAAGTCCCCGGTCCATGCCCTGACCTGGCCTGCCGGACCAGGCCCGCGGCGTACCCAGCCGCCCCGACCGGCGTGCCTGATGACACCCTGGACCTGGCCGCCGCGCACCGCCACCAAGCGCTGCAAGAGCGCAGCATGCGACAGCTGGAAGGCGAGCTAAGCAGGCAGCGGTGGACCAGCCGGCCGGTGCTGCACCTGCACGCCACGTCCTACTGCTACGCAGGCGACGCCGACCCGTCCGCACCAGGCGGGATGACAGTGATCTACCGCGACCTGATCGCCAGCCAGGCACGCACCAGCCAGGTCATCACCGATGTGACCGCCGCGTTTGCACAGGGCAGGAACTGCCTTGTTCTGACCACCAGAATTCGATGTACCTCACAACATCCAGGCGGGCGTGTTCCCGTGTGGGATACTGAGTTCGGTGGACCAGTTCGTTCTTGAGCGCCGCGTTGAATGACTCTGCCATTGCATTGTCATAGCATATTCCTGTGCGGCCTACCGAGTGCCAGATGTTCAGCTTCTTCAGCGTCCTGGCGAACTCCCTGGATGTGTAATTGCTGCCGCGGTCGGTGTGGAAGACTGCATTATCGGCGAGGGAATGGTTGCGGGCGGCCATCTCGATGGCCCGCTGGATGAGCGGGTCTTGTAGTTGTCGTCGATGGCCCAGCCGACGACGGCTTTCGTGTAGCAGTCAATAACCGTCGCCAAGTAGACCCAGCCCGCCCACGTGGAATTGTAGGTGATATCGCCGACCATTTTCTCGCCGGGCGCGTCCGCGGTGAAGTCGCGGTTCACCAGGTCCGGAATGTCATATTCCTGGCCGTCGCCCTCGGTGAGGCTGAACCGCCACGGCTTCGGCTAGCAGGGCACAAGGTCCAGCTCGCGCATGACGGACCGGACGAGCTCAGGCCCGGCCACCCACCACGGACGGCCAGGCCCCGCCGGCCAGGACCAGACCCGCCTCGTCCACGCCTCCTGCCTGCGCGGGCTGCAAGCCCGCCAGCGCACAGGCACGGCACAGCCAACCTGCACGCCCTCGCGGCTTGCGGAGCCGTGGTGCGGGGAAACCCCGCTCGCCCGGTTCTGAGGGGCGAGGAGATGAACCGCGCCTATCGGGCCAGCAGTGCCTGGCCCTGCCCGCCGAGGTGTCCGACCCGGCGAACACCGCCCAATTCGCGACGGCCGCGCTCGAATGCCTGGGCTCGCTCGACGTGCTGGTCAACAACGCCGGCGTCTTCCGGGACCGCGCATTCACCCGGATGTCGCCGGGGCGCACCCGGGCAGACCGGATACGCTGCGTCCAAGGCGGGAATCATCGGGTTCACCAAGGCCCTGGCCAAGGAGATCGGTCAGTTCGGCGTCACCGTGAATGCGGTCGCGCCGGGATTCATCGAATTTGTCCCGGCACCGGTCGCTGCGGATTAAGGTGCCGTCCAGGATGACGTACCGGGCGCCCTCGGCCAGCGCCCGCTCCAGCGCCTCGCGCAGTCCGGGTGCCCGCTCAGCCAGCACGCCGGTGACTTCGTTGATGTAGCGGTAGGCGGTGGCCTGGGACAGGCCGAACCCGGCGCCCAGCCGCGCGATGCCGGCCCGGTCCCGGTACCAGGCCAGCCCGAACAGCGCCTGGCGGTAACAGCCCAGCCTGCGGGTGTTTTTCCTGGTCCTGATCGCAGCGCGGTGCGCGGCCAGCAGGCCGGAAACGAACAGGACCAGGTCCAAAGGCACGTCGAGTCTGACACGATAGGAGATCACGCGGAGCCCTTCCCGGGACGGGATGTTCTTTGGCGAGACCTCTTGTACCGGGGGCTCCGCGTCTCCCCGGCGATCTCCCTTTATGTCCGCGTGTCTTCCCGCATTCGCGCTACGTCACGTATGCCAGGTTCCCGCTACTGAGAAAACCTCCTTGAACTGGCCAAGGCGCTTATCGCGACGCGGAAGCTCGGGTCGCCCGAGGATGTCGCGCACGCAAAGTTGCTTTCTCGCGTCCGACCGGGCACGCTACATTACTGGGCAGGTCATCGAAATGGCTGGAGGGTTGTTCTTGTGAGTCATGTTGACCCTGCGGAAAACGCGATGCCCGAGCCGAGCGAGGACATCGAGGTTCCGTCCTTCTGGCGTGCCCTCGGCCTGCCCGGGCTGGCCGATGTCCACGTCCACTTCATGCCCTCGTGGATGATGGAGCGGGTGTGGGCGCAGTTCGACCAGGCCGGTGCGCTGGTCGGCGTTGAATGGCCGGTGCGGTACCGCTGGTCCGACGAGGAGCGGGTCGCCCGCCTGGGCCAGCTCGGTGTGCGCCAGTTCAGCGCGCTGTCCTATGCGCACCGTCCGGGCCTGGCCACCGAGCTCAACGCGTGGGCGCTCGAGTTCGCCCGCGCCACGCCCGGCTGCCTGCGCTCGGCCACGTTCTACCCTGAGCCTGGGGTACTGAAGTACGTATCGGATGCCCTGGACGCGGGCGTTCAGATCTTCAAGATCCACCTGCAGGTCAGCAAGTTCGCGCCGGACGACCCGCGACTGGACGCCGTGTGGGGGCTGCTGTCAGAGGCTGGGGTTCCGACTGTGATACACGCCGGGCACATGCCGGTCGGCAACGAGCACACCGGGCCCGCGCCATTCGCCGGGCTGCTGTCCCGTCATCCGCGGCTGCCCGCCATCGTGGCGCACATGGGCATGCCCGACTACGAGCCGTTCCTGCGGATGGCAGAGGAGCACGACCGGCTGTCGCTCGACACCGCGATGGCGTTCACCACGTTCTTCGAGTCGCTTATACCATTTCCCCGCGACCTGATGCCCCGGCTGCACGCGCTCGGCCTCGCCGGGAAGGTGCTGCTCGGCAGCGACTTCCCGAACTTCGGGTGGGCGTATGCGGACCAGGTCGCCGGGCTCGCCCGACTCGGCTTGGACGAGGCCTGGCTGCGGGCGGTGTGCTGGTACAACTCGGTCGCCATGTTCGGGCCTCCCCTCGGTACCGTTCCGGCTGCGTCCTAGCGCGATGAACGTATCCGCGCAGCCTCTCACCGAGGACGCGCAGGCCGTTGGCCGCCGGGGCCTTCGGCTGACGTTCGTATGCCTCGGCCTGTTCATGGTCTACCTCGACAGCACCGTCGTGAACGTGGCGCTCCCCCAGATCCAGAGCGACATGGGGGTGAGCATCAGCGAGCTGCAGTGGGTGTTTGACAACTACGTGCTCACCTTCGCCTGATTCCTGCTCTCGTCAGGCACGCTCGGTGACGTCTTCGGCAGGCGCCGCACCTTCCTCGTCGGCCTCATCGGGTTCACGCTGGCGTCCGCGGCGTGCGCGCTCTCGTCGGACATCACCACCCTGCTGATCTCCCGCTTCGTGCAGGGTGCGTTCGGCTCGGTTATGATCACCACGTCGCTGACCCTGGTGCACACGATGTACTCGACACCGCGGGCACGCGCCCGCGCGGTGAGCATCTGGGCCGGCATCGGCGGACTCGCGATCGCCGCCGGGCCGGTGCTCGGTGGTGTCCTCGTGGAGCAGAGCGGCTGGCCGAGCATCTTCTGGGTCAACGTTCCGATCGGGACCCTATCTATCGCGGCGACACTGCTACTGCGGTTCCCGCCGGAGCCCAGGCGGCCGCGTCACCTCAACCTGATCGGCCAGCTGCTTTTCGCGGCGGCCGTGGCCTCGTTGACCTACGGGCTCATCCAGGCAAGCACCGACGGGTGGGCGGCGGGCCGGGTGCTGGCGTCCTTCGTCGTCGCCGGCGTGGCGACATTGCTCTTTCTCTGGCGGGAGTGGCGGTGCGCCGAGCCGATGCTGCCGCTGGCCTCCTTCCGCAACCGGGTGATGGTCTTCGCCTGCGCCATCAACTTCCTCATGTACTACGGCCTTTTCGGGGCGATGTTCCTGCTCACTCTCTACCTGCAGTCGGTCAACAGGCTGTCCGCGGTCGAGACCGGCATCCGCTTCCTCGCGCTGAGCGTCACCATCGCGGTGGGCTCACTGATCTCGCCGCGCCTGGCGCAGCGCGCCGGGCGCGGCTTCGCGCGGATCTCCGCGGCCGGCACGGTGGCGGCCAGCCTCGGCCTGTCCGGGCTGCTCCGGTTGCACGCGGGCAGCGGCTACGGCACGTACTGGTGGGCCCTCGTGCTGCTCGGCCTGGGCATCGCGTTCGCGATGGGGCCGGCCACCATCGCACTGCCCGCCTCTGTGCAGCCAGACCTCCTGGGCAGGGCGGCGGGCGTGTCGCAGACCTTCCGCCAGATCGGCGGCGTCCTCGGCGTGGCGCTGTCCGGCACGCTGGCACTCCAGCGCCTGCGGCACGGGCTGCCAACCGCGTTCGCCGGCCTTGACCTCCCACCGAGCGTGCGAACTCACCTGTTCAGTACGTTCAGCAGCGGCTACCTGACCGTGACGGGCGAGCTGCCCGTCAGCCTGCGGGCGGTGGTCGCCAGCCGGGTGGACCCGCTGCTGGTGGACAGCATGACGGTGGCGTTCGCCGTCGGCGCCTGCGTCGCGCTTACCGGTGTGGCGCCGAGCGCAACAAGGCGCTCGGCGCCGCGGGCGGCATCGGCGCCACGGCTGCCACGGCCGGCCTGCTCGCCGGCGGCTTGCGTACCCAGTATGCCGGCTGGCGGTACATCTTCTTCCTGAACGTCCCGATCGGCGCGGCCGCCCTGCTGCTGACCCGGCGGGTAGTGCCGGAAAGCCGGCTGCGCAGCACCCGCCGACACTACGACCCGCTCGGCGCCGTCACCGTGACCGGCGCCCTGGTGCTCCTGGTCTACGCGATCTCGCAGGCCGCCACCATAGGCTGGACATCCAAACAGACGCTGGCCATGCTCATCGCGCTGGCGCAGGCGGGCGGGATCGGGTTCATTCACCAGAACCAGCCGGTCGAGCAGCAAGCGGAGGATGTTCGCAGCGTCAAGAGGAACAAGGCCGGGTTCAGGCACAGTGAGCTGAACGTGCTGCCGGACACGCCGCTAGGCGAGGTGTCCGCGCTCCTGCGCGCGGCGGACACGGATGTCGCCGCGGTGACCAGCGACGGCACGGCCAACGGGGTGTTCCTCGGGCTGATCGGGGTGAACGACTTCTACCTCGGGCGGCACTCGCCCGACCTGCCCGCAGAGGCGCGGATGCGGCCAGCGGCGGACATGGTGACCGC
>Ga0307478_10001863_pt1 | contig 17511 bp, 16 predicted proteins | sample atmos_gasesECM4C_2_FD_203713 | JGI IMG/M metagenome (GOLD analysis project Ga0307478, IMG submission 203713) | Hardwood forest soil microbial communities from Morgan-Monroe State Forest, Indiana, United States - atmos_gasesECM4C_05 | ecosystem: Environmental > Terrestrial > Soil > Temperate... | reverse complement strand
GTTGGTGAGCTTGGGAATGTCAGTGGTGAAGGCCGCGATCATCGTAGGCAGACCGTCAACGGTGCGCAGCCGCAGGAACGGCAACTCCAGCGGGAATGCCACTTCTACTTGATCGCCAGCGGCCTGCACAATCTGGCCCCGCAAATCCCTCGATGGACCCACCAGACGATAGAGCAAGTCCGCGTGCGCGTAATCAGGAATCACGTTGGGCGCGCGACCGCCCTCGATCAGTCCAATATTGAGAGTGCACGGCCCAATCTCGGGATCGGAAGGCAACGGCATCGCACGTAGTCGCGTAAGAGCCGGAATCAGCTTGTCGATGGCTGACTCCCCGAGCTCAGGATAAGCCGAATGCGCCATCCGCCCGGAAGCGGTGATCTCAACTCGCAGTGTTCCCTTTGAAGCCAGCGCAATGCGATTCTCAGTCGGTTCGCCGTTAATCAGATACTTGCAAGCATGCGCTCGATTGGCCAATTCGTTAGCCGCGTGCTCGTTGGCTACTTTTGCGCCCAGGCTGTCGCGCTCTTCTCCCACCACGAACAGTAGGCCGACATAAATTCCTTGCTCCCGCAATCGCTCCGCCGCGGCGATCTGTGCGGCGATTATTCCCTTGGCGTCACACGAGCCGCGTCCGAAAATGCGCGTCGCATCTTCGGACGATCGAATGAACGGAGGAACCGTATCCATGTGCGTCGAGAACACCACTTCCGGGCGCGCTTGCTCCGGCGATGTGGCATAAATATTGGCCCGCTCCCCTTCCACCGGCATCTTCTTCGTCTGATAACCAAGCCGGCAAAGTTCGCGGAAGAGAAACTCTCCGACAGCGGCTTCGTTGCCGCTGATCGATTCAATATCAACCAACTGGCGCGTGAGCGCGATTGCGTCCATGAACCAAGCATAAACTACTGCCTCACAGGAACATCAGATCATGTAATCTGGGTTTTGTGATTCCGCAGAATTCAACCATCAAGTCGCTCTTCCTCGAAGGTCCCGCAGGCCGCCTGGAGGCGCTGCTGAATGCCGGCGCTGGGAACGCGACGCACGCGGCGGTAGTTTGCCATCCCCATCCTCTGTTTGGTGGCACACTGCATAACAAAGTTGTTTTCCACACCATGAAGGCGCTGAATAGTTTTGGCTTTCCTGTGCTGCGCTTTAACTTTCGCGGGGCAGGCCTCAGCCACGGCGAACACGATCAGGGTAACGGTGAGGTCGAGGATGTTCGCACCGCCCTGGACTGGCTGGATGCGGAGTTTCATCTGCCTCTCGTATTTGCAGGATTTTCTTTTGGCGCCGCGGTTGGCCTTCGGGCCGCATGTTCAGATGCTCGAGTAAAGGCATTGATTGGCGTCGGGGTTCCTGCGATTCCGGTCGCCGCCGACGCAGAAATTCCGCGCACCTATACGCTTGATTTCCTGCGCGACTGCGCCAGGCCGAAATTATTTGTCAGCGGCGCGCGCGATCAGTTTGGTCCACGGGCCAAGCTGGAGGCTCTGGTAGCGTCTGCGTCGGAGCCGAAAAAACTTGTGATGATCGAGGGCGCGGATCATTTCTTCGAAGGGCGCTTGCGCGAACTGCGGGAGACGATTGAAGGTTGGGTCCGGCAAACAATCGCACCGCAAGAATCTTATAATCCTGCCCATGCCTGAAGCCGAACGCGAAGCGCAGTTTCGCCAAATGCGAAATACCGCCCGCGAAATCTTCGTTTACGCTCTGGCGGAAGCCTCGATCTCCAAAGCCTTCGCCCGGCATGTGCATTGTGAACGCGGTGTGTTGCGCATCGGCGACGATCTTTACCACGTGGACGCATATTCGCGCGTTCTCGTAATCTCCATTGGTAAGGCCGGACACACCATGGTCGAGGCGCTGGCTCAGCAAGTGGGCATGTCACTGGAAGGCATCGTGGCAACTTCCGTCGAACCGGCTTCGCAAGTTCGCGGCTTCCGCTATTTTCATGGCGGACATCCCACGCCAAACCCCGAATCGATCCACGCGGCGAATGCCATTCTCAAGGCGTTGAGCGCGCAAACCGCGTCGTCCCTGATCATCTTTATGATCAGCGGGGGAGGATCGTCGATCGTCGAGAGGCCTATCGACGATGAAATTTCTCTCGACGATCTGATCGCAACCTATCGTGCCCTCGTTCTTTCGGGCGCGCCCATCGCCGAGATCAACGCCATCCGCAAACATTTATCTGCGGTCAAAGGGGGAAGGCTCGCGCGGGCGGCGTTTCCAGCGCGGCAGGTCTCACTCCTGGTTTCGGATGTTCCCTCGGACACGCCGGATGCTCTGGCTTCCGGCCCCACCATGCCCGACTCAACCAGCGTCGAAGATTGCTATCGCATCGTGGAGAAGCATGCCCTGCTGCCGCAGTTTCCGCATTCCACGCGCGAGCTTTTCGAACGTCGTGCTCTGGAGGAGACGCCGAAGTCCGACGATCAGGCGTTTTACCGTTCGCGCTGGTGGACGATTCTCTCGAACCAGACAGCGGTGGAGCAGGCGAGTGCCGCAGCCGAGCGCGCCGGGTTCGCCGTGCATGTGGATAATTCTTCTGATGACTGGGACTACGAGCGCGCCGCCGAGTACTTATTGAAACGCTTGGGCGAACTAAAAAAACGCTCCGAGCGCGTGTGCCTGATTTCCGGAGGAGAAGTCACCGTTAAAGTTACGAACGGCGGCGTCGGCGGACGCAATCAACAGTTTGCGCTGGCCTGCGCCGCGAAGATCGCTGGAGAGAACATCACCGTGCTCAGCGCCGGAACCGACGGTGTGGATGGAAACAGTCCCGCCGCGGGCGCGGTGGCGGACGGAACCACAATGATTCGCGCGCACTCGCGTGGACTGAACGTCCGCAGCGCCCTAGAAAAGTTCGATGCGTATCCGTTCTTCAGTGCGCTGGGCGACACGATCGAGACCGGGCCTACCGGAAATAACCTGCGCGACTTAAGGATTCTCTTGGCCAGTTAGAAGACTTCTGGTTAGAGAAGCTCTGGTTAGAAAACTTCTTGTTATAAAACTTCAGGCCGCTTCGCCCTTCACCTGTACTCCCGCCCACTTCTCCAGCAAAGTCAGCGTGGCAGCGTAGTCCAAGTCCCGGTGGCCCTCTTCGGTGGCCAGGTCGTAAATCTCTTCTACGGTTTCGAGAGCGGGCAGTCTCACGCGGGCTTCTTTGGCCGCTTCGAGCGTAAGCAGAATATCTTTGTGCATCAGGCGCAAGGGAAAGTTAGGCGTGAAGTCGCGCTGCAGGACGAATGGCGCTTTGTAGTCCACCACGCCCGAGCGCACCATGGTGGCTTCAATCAGCGAAACCAGTTGGCGAGGGTCCACTCCCAGTTTGGTAGCGAGCGTGAGCGCCTCGGCAAAGCCCTCGAAAATGAGAGCAATTTGCAAGTTCATCGCCAGCTTTGTAGCTTGGCCTTTGCCGGTTTCACCCATCCGGAAAATTTTTTTGCCCATGGCCGCAAACAGGGGATTGAGGCGCTCGAGGATTGCTTCGTCTCCTCCGACCATGAAAATCAAACTTCCATTCGCCGCGCCAATCTTCGATCCGGTCATGGGAGCATCAACGTAAGCCACGCCCTTGGCCCGCACACGCTCGGCGAACTTTAAAGTGGCGGAGGGCGAAATCGTGCTCGAATCCGCGATAATCATTCCTTCCGCCAGAGATTGCTCCACGCCGTCTGCACCAAATAAAATCTTCTCCACCGCGGCGGTATCAGAGACGCAAAGCCAGACAACTTCGGCGCCTTGCGCCGCCGCCGCCGGGTTGGGAGCGATGCCCGCGCCTTCCACCATTGTGCCCGGCGTTCGGTTCCACACCGTGACTTCGTGGCCGGCCTTGACCAGGTTCGCGGCCATGGCGTGCCCCATAATTCCCAGACCCAAAAAAGCGACGCGCATTTGTGAAGGTCTCCTAAGTAATGAAAAGACTTTTAGAATTAGAACTGAGCGACAGGATTAAGGTCAAGCAAGACGGCTCCCACATATCTTTCCGGGAGAGCTGGAATATACATGTTTTGAAAATGTCCTGAACTAGAATAGAGTCGATGTTTCACCGCATTCATCCAAAAGGCAGGACAGTTTAGGGTGGGCATTTTAGGATGATTAAGGCAACGCTTCGCAATCGGGCGCTTCGCAAGCGCGCGTCGCAGTTCGGACGGCTGGTGCGGCACTCCGCCGTGACCCCTCTTTGCGGAGAGACGCACAAACCGCGCCTAGCCTCCAACGGCGAACTGGGCGTGACTTTCATCGGACACTCCAGCTTCTTCGTGCAGATCGGCGGGCAGAGCGTGATGATCGATCCTAACTTCGCGCGCTGGCTGTTCGTGCTGAAGCGCTTGCGCCGTCCCGGGCTCCGCGTGCGCGATCTGCCGGCCATCGATGTTGTGCTGGTGACGCATGCGCACTTTGATCATCTGCACCGGCCATCGTTGCGCGCGCTCGTGCAAAACAATCTGCGCACTCGCGGAACCGCCCCCGCCATCATCATTCCAAGTCATGTGACCGATTTGGTATCTGACCTGGGCTTCTCCGAAATCATCGAACTTGACTGGTGGAACAGTTCGCGGCATGGCAACCTACAGGTGACGCACGTTCCTTCCCGGCACTGGGGGGCGCGGATTCTGAGGGATTCTCATCGCGGCTACGGCGGCTACGTGTTGAAGGCAGGGAAGCATTCCGTCTACCACGCCGGCGATACCGCCTACTTTGCCGGCTTCCGCGAGATCGGCCGCAGGCTGGCGCCGGAGTTAGCGCTCTTACCGATCGGTGCTTACAATCCGCCGACTTTCCGCAACGTTCATACCAATCCCGCCGACGCTACCCGCGCCTTCCTCGACCTGAACTCGCGCTGGATGGTTCCCATGCACTACGGAACCTTCCGCCTATCGCACGAACCCGTGGACGAGCCCCTGCAATTGCTGGAGCAGGAAGCGCGCCTCGCAGGCATTCAGGACCGTGTGGTCGTGCTGGAAGAGGGCGTCACCAGATTCTTCTGAAGCCAATCGTTCCTGGCTCGAATGGCTGCGAGCCTTTGCTTTAACACTGCTTTGACACACCAGCTCTAATTCTAGGTGTAAACTTCGTTTCCCACAGATTTCCGCTACAGGAGGAACATCATGAGCGTTCAAGCAATTCCCACGGGTTACCACACTCTCACACCGTACATGACCGTGCGCGACGCGGCTCGCGCCATTGAATTCTACAAACAGGCATTTGGCGCGGAAGAAAAAGGCGTCATGAAAGGTCCGGATGGCAAAGTCATGCATGCCGAGCTGCGCATTGGCGACTCGCTCTTCATGCTGGCCGATGAATTCCCCGAATTTGGATCCCTGTCGCCACAATCCACTGGCGGCTCGGGCATGGGTCTGCACATCTACGTCGAGGATGTAGATTCGGCCTTTGATCGCGCCACCAAGGCTGGAGCAAAGGTCGAAATGCCGGTCGCTGACATGTTCTGGGGCGACCGCTACGGCAAGGTGGTGGATCCTTTTGGCCACAAGTGGTCGATTGCGACCCATAAGCGCGATATGACGATGGAAGAAATGGACGAAGCACAGAAGGAATTCATGGCCCAGATGCCCAAGAGCGCGTGAAGGGTTTAGAACCAGAAGTCGCATGGACTTTGGTGTAGTTTGAGAGGGCGCGGCCACTACCCGCGCCCTCTGCGTTACTTGCACCGGTACTTCCGTAATCCCCTGCAATGCCGCTATTACACAAGTATTACAGTGACTCTCCCGATCTCTTGATAACTTAGATAAAGCGGTAGCGATTTCAAAACCAGCCATACGGGGACCCTCGTGGAAATGCAACTGGAAAGCCTGGAAAAACGACAAGCTGCAAATGGTGAAATCAATTGGGTAACAGCAGTGTTCATGGGCCTGTTTCACGTAGGCGCAGTGGCCGCTCTGTTTTTCTTCACTTGGAAGGCACTATTCGTCGCCATGTTCCTGTGGTGGGTTTCAGGCAGCCTGGGCATCGGCATGGCTTATCATCGCCTGCTCACGCACCGCGGCTACAAGACTCCGAAATGGGTTGAGTATTTCCTGACAGTTTGCGCCACGCTTGCTCTCGAGGGCGGCCCAATTTTCTGGGTAGCCACGCACCGCATCCATCATCAATTTTCCGATGAAGATGGCGATCCGCATTCGCCGATCGATGGAAAATGGTGGGCACACATGGGATGGATTCTCATGGGCAAGTCCATGCACCATGACACAACCACATTGGCCCGCTACGTTCCCGACCTCGCCAAAGATAAATTCCACGTTTGGATCACGAAATATCACTACGTTCCCATGATCGTTCTGGGCGTGATTCTGCTGGCCATCGGCGGAATGCCATTCCTGATGTGGGGAATTTTCATGCGCACCGTGGTCGGCCTGCACGCCACATGGCTGGTAAATTCGGCCACGCACTCCTGGGGCACGCGCCGCTTTGCCACGCGCGATCTCTCCACCAATAGCTGGTGGGTGGCCCTGCTCACGTTCGGTGAGGGCTGGCACAACAATCATCACGCCCATCCCACGGCGGCGCAGCACGGCTTCACCTGGTATGAGATTGATATGAACTGGTACGGCATCTGGGCCCTGAAGCAATTAGGCCTGGCTTGGGATATCAAACGCGTAAAGCTGGCGGACCTGGAAAAAGGTTTGGTGCCCGCTCCGAATGGACGCCTCGTTACCGGCGGTCTGGCGGAAGGCGCCGCCGCGGGCGACTAAGAGCGATTGGACTGCACTCTGGGCTATCTGGAGATACAAACCCGCCTTTCCGGCGGGTTTTTCTTTTTATGGATTCTTGAAGCCATCCGCGACCGACCATGAAGGGATGGCTGGTGTAATCCCTGTTTTCATCATCGAAGTCCTCATTTGTTCGCCCCACAGGCCTCGGTAACGCGATATATCGATAGCGTCCCTCCTGCCGCGATTGCCACAAACTCTCCAGAGGGCGAAACTGTTGCATCGTTTGCGGAGGCCTCGCTCCCCTCAGGAAACGTCCGCTTCCAGTCAAAGCAGCAGGCACCCGAAACCGTGTCCAGCACCTCAACTTCTTCATGGTTGTCTTGCTCGTCCCCGGCGCCCATTCCGAGAGTTGTGATGGCGATTAGGTCTTCCGCTGTGCTTCGCAGGATCGAGATTTTCCGGTCGAAGTGATCAAACAGCAGTCGCTTCCCGTCTGCTGACCAGAATGGCTGGTAGCCCCACCCCTTGGGTCGGTGCAACTGTAATTTCTCCTTTCCGTTCAAGTCGACCATGCGACTCCCCTTGCAATCCTCCCAGTAAAGCCTGTCGTCGCTGGCTAAGCCCACAATGCTGGCACACTTGCTTCTTGGCCTCACGGAGAAAGAGCCCAGCAATTTTCCTTGGAGTGTCTCGGTGCTGATGATGTCGCCTTCGCGCAACACCACCAGACTGTCTGAAATTGCTTCCACCTCGCTAGTCCCTTCCCGGACGACCTCCAACTTCGGCAGGACCTGATAGATCTTCCACCTGCCACCCTTTTGTTCGACTGCCGTATTGCCTGATCGTGAGGCCAGATGAAAAGAGGGCAACTCTCGTGCTTCGGACAGGTCGGCGGAGAACAAGACTGCTGGAAACATTCCCACCGGAGTCGTAAGAATTTCTCCTCCCCTGGATACATGAATGGACATGCCAGCACGGAAATGAGAAGCCAGGGCGTAGGATCTAAGAACGTCGCCATCCCGACGGATAAGAGAAAGAATGCAGTCCGTACCCGGCCAGCGTTGACAAAGACCGATCGCGATCGATGTGTCAGAGACAAAGGCAACTGACTCCGTCACCACCGCGCCCGATCCGGGCGGAAGCAGTTGCGCGAGAGCGAGGGTCGCCACGGGCTGAGACTGAGGAAGATTCGAAGCATGACCGGCTACGAAGCAGCCCATCACCGTTGCGAGCACCGCCAGAGCTCGCCTCATAGAACACCTCCTCACCTTTTCGATGGACTCAGCTTGAGAGCGGGCGAGTCCACAGCGGGCGCGGTTTGTGACACTTTCCGAAGTGCCACATGCCAGACCAATGTCCAGTCTAGCAATCCTCGACCCCGAACGCGGTAAAATCACCCTGACGCCATGCGCATCACGAGCCGCCGCGGAACCATCGTTTTCTTCGTTTGCCTGGGCGCTGCCCTGGTCGCGCTGGCCGTTGCCCTTAACGTGGGATGGATCATCCTCAACTGGCGCCAGGGAGTGCTGCTGTTCTTCGGCATCATTTTTTTTGCCCTGATCATCGCTGGCATGATCGTGAACACCAGCTTTCTGGTGCGTGAGATTCGCCGCAGCGAGCAGCACGACAGCTTCATCAACGCCGTTACCCACGAACTGAAAACTCCAGTCGCCTCCATCCGCCTGCATCTGGAAACCTTGCAGCGCCGCGACCTGCCCGAAACCCAGAAGCAGGATTTTTACCGTTTGATGCTCAGCGATACCGACCGGCTTACCGAGACGGTGGAACAAGTGCTTCGCGCCGGCCGTGCCGGGGACAAGAAAACCGGCCGGGAAAAATCCGCTGTGAACTTTAGCCAACTAGTGCAGCAATGCATGGATGCAGCTCGATCCCGCCATCACCTTCCCGCGGAAGCTTTGCACTATGAAGACAATTCGAGCAGTAGCGCAGGGGTGCGAGTTCCAGGCAGTGAGGAGGATCTTCGGACCGCCGTGTTTAACGTCCTCGATAATGCGGTTAAATATTCCGGCGACCACGTCGACGTGTGCGTTCGACTGAGTACGCCCGACGAAAAACGCATCGTGCTCAGCGTCCAGGACCAGGGTGTCGGCATCCCGGCGGACGATCTCAAAAGCGTCTTCAAACGCTTCTACCGCGTCAATGATCGTTCGTTGGCGCACGTGAAAGGGACCGGGCTCGGGCTATTCATCGTGAAATCGATTGCGCAAAAACATGGCGGCAAAGTGTTTGCCGAGAGCGAGGGCGAAGGTAAGGGCACGACCATTACCATGGAACTTCCGAGGTCGACGGCGTGAGCCGGGTTCTCGTTGTCGAAGATGAAGCCCACCTGGCGCAGGGTTTGCGCTTCAACCTGCAAGCGGAGGGCTACGCCGCCGAAGTTGTGGGGGATGGAGAGTCTGCCACGGAACGGCTGCTCGAGAAAAAAGAAGCCTTTGATGCCATCGTGCTCGACATTATGTTGCCGGGAAAAGATGGATTCAGTGTCGTGTCGGAGTTGAGGGCCGCACGAAATTATGTGCCCGTGCTGATGCTTACGGCTCGCGGCAGTCCCGAGGATGTGCTGAAGGGCTTCGCCGCAGGCGCGGACGATTATTTGCCTAAGCCTTTCGATCTCTCCATTCTTCTGGCGCGTTTGCAGGGATTGCTGCGGCGCAGTCAGTGGATGCGCACTGCGCATGCCGAGAGAAGCCGGAGCGCTGGTCTCGATTCTGCCGGGCCTGCATCCGATCCTCGTAGCGTAAGCGACTTCGGAACATTTTCCTTCGGCGGCAAGACCATCGATTTCGGAACGTTGGAACTGCGCGCGGGCGGCAATGTCATCCACCTGACGCTAATGGAATCGGAACTGCTACGCCATCTGGTGCGCAATGATGGCCGGGTCGTTTCCCGCAAGCAAATCCTCGAGGAAGTCTGGGGCCTGCACGAAGACACCGACACCCGCGCTATCGACAACTTTATGGTGCGGCTGCGGCGCTACGTCGAAGACGATCCCGCCGAGCCGCGGCACTTGCTTACGGTGCGCGGCGTGGGATACCGGTTTCTCGCGAATCCGGAGAAGAAGTAAGGGGATTACAACCGCAAGGTTTGCTCCCGCTCTGAAATACAAAAACCCTTCCCCGGAGAATTCCGGCGGAAGGGTATCTATCTAGTGATCGATGATCTACGATCGATGATCGACGAATGCTTACTGCTTGTCGTAAACAGAAGTGCCTGTGACCGCCTTGCCCGCCGCGTTAGTTCCGCTCACAGTGACCGTGCGGCTCTTGCCATCAGCAGAGACCACGGCCTTACCGGTCATCGTAACTTTGCCACCTTTCTTGACCGTCAAATCAAAGTGATGGTCGTCAATCTGCTTGATCGCCCGCATGTCTGAAGTCGCGTCGCCGGTGACCGGATAGTCTTTACCGTCAAACTTGCCTGTCCACTCGCTGTGGGTCGGCTTTCCTTCACCGTCGACGCCGTCTATTGTGCCCTTTATGCTGTCGCCGGCGGCCGTATACACTACCGTCACATTTTTTGGCAGCCCCGGACTTAACTTCGATTTTGCTTCGTTGAGTTTCCAGGTTCCAAGACTTGGATTTGCCGCAAAGCAAACTGCCAATCCTACAAACAGCATTGCGAACGTCAATAAGCTTGTTCTTACTTTCATGTTGCCTCCAGGGTGAGTAACGGATGGCTCGCGAGCGAGCACCGCATTCTAGGTCGCGCACCGCACTTTGCGCAACCCTGCAAGTCTTGTAGGTAAATGTTGGTGAAACTGACGGCGGTTACGCTCTGCAGAGTTCAGTAACCAGCGTTTCCCGCCGCGCCAAGGCCAAACCATCCACGCGATTAAGAATCATCCGGTACGCCGTGAGCGAAATAACAGCCAGCAGCAACAAGATCACGGTCGCAATCCAAAAATTTCCGTAGTGGCGCGCTATCCAGAACGCTCCCACTCCTACCCCCACCACGATGAACTGGACTCCCAGGCTCATCAGCACCGTCAGCTGTGAAGCGCGTTGGCGTCCAAACTTCGAATAGTCCAGCTTTTTCGGCGAGTAGAACGAGAGAAGATTACCGGCGGAGAAATTCACCGGCGCAGCGAACAGGAGGCCAGCCAGCGCTGCGATGGTGACGCCGGGCGCGGGAGGGCCATACAGAAAGCTGACCGCCATCCATGCCAGAACCGTTTCCACCGCCAGGATAGCTGCATGGGTAAGGTTCTTGGCCAACACAATTTGACGAAAGCTTGCCGGAGAGGCGTAGAAAAACTGAATGCCGCCAGCATCGCCGCCAAAGTTGTTATAGGCCAGATTGGTCAGCATCAGCAGGCTATAGGCCGCCGCCAACGGAAACGCCATATCCGGCGTACGCGCGAAAATAACTCCGGCGTGGCGCGCCGAGTTCATCGGTCCCAGCCGGAAGACGACCAGCACAAAGATCGGCATGATCAGAGTGAGTAGCATCGGCCCGCTGCGCAGCAGATAACGAACTTCTTTTTCGAAGACCGCCGCCACCGGCGCCGCGAATCCCGGCAGATTCCACCCCAGGCGGATGGATCGATCTTTCGGCAGCGCGGAGACCACGGCCACCTCGCTCAGATTCTCACCGCGATATTGTGCCCGCAATCGCACGTGCAAAAAGTATCCAATCATCAACACGAACGCGCACAACAGCGCCAGAGAACTGAGTCCCACCAGGAATTGCGACAACACAGCTTGCGCGATGGCATCGGCAGCCAACCCGGGCGGAAGAACGCCCTGCGTGGGCCCGATAATTTCTACCAATCGTTGGATATCTGGACGCGCCCGCTTGCCAAAATGTCCGGCAAGCGGCCCGATCAACTGCAAGCTCAGCATCAATAGAACGAACAACACCCCCATGATCTCGCGCGTCCGGCGTTGCGCCAGCCACCTCTCTACCCAGGCGAAGGTCATCTGCATGAACAACAGATTGAAGGCCGCGAACGCCAGCAACACGAGCAACGTCCATGGCATCAGTCCAGGGTTCGCAAATCCCACACCCGCGAGAATTCCGAACGACCATAATCCGACCAGAACGGTTACCGGATCGAATGCGCCATACGCCATGCGCACTAGAAAATACGAACGGTAGCTGAGAGGGAAGCGCAGCAAGTCGGAAGAATCAGGATTGTTCGTGAAGGCGGTCGCCATGATGGGAAAGGCCTGCCAGAAGATAAATATCGGCCAAAACAATAGGGCGAGCATCCCAGGCTTGCCTTCCGAAATAAAGATGGATGCCATAACCGCCATCAAAATTCCGCCGCCGAGCCCGCCCACAGTGAACGCAAGCGACACCACAATGCGGGAGATCAACTCGAGCGTGCCTTGCGTGGTGCGCAGTGCGTTCACAAAGAGAAGCCAGCGGAGCCAGGCAATGGCCGTTAGTTGGCCGCGTCGGTGCAGTGTAGGAGTGAGTTCACTCATGGGCGGCGGGTCGCAATAATGCTTGTCAGACAACGTCTGTTGGTGTAATCGCAATTTTGCAGCGGCAATCGCGCCAAATCAAAGCTTTGGTTTCGGTTCCCGATCGGTCCGCTTTAATGACCTTCGTAATGGAGAATGCTGCGAGAACAAGAAATATGATACACAGAGCCACGACATCTGTGGCTTCAGAGGACCAGATCTTAAAATGCAGAAAAGTTTAACCTGCGGGATTGAGCAACAGGTCGGTCTCCCCGCAACCTGCGCCGTTGCCCCGCCTTCGTCCACAAGAGAGATCCAGAAAGCGCTGAATAAGCACTCCTTATTGCTCGCTCCTGGACTCTTGGTTGGACTGGCCGCATACATAGTCTTTCCGCCCTTGGATGCCGGGCCGCTGGTAGCGTTCGGTTTGTTTCTTCTTTTCTTGCCGATTGTGTTGCAGTTGTTGAGCATTGTCCGAAAGCGCCTATCCGACGATCTCGATCGGCTGCGCACGGCATACGTTTATTCGAGTCTTGCTCTCCTGTTGTTTGCTCTCCTGCCTTTCCTAAACGGATGGCTGGACAGATCTCCCTCAAATCCCGTAACCACCACGGTCATAAAGAAAACTGAGACCCGCCGGGGGAGCTCAACGGGACATCGACTTACCGTTTCTTCCTGGCGCCCGGGCCGGAGCTCAGAGGAACTCGCGGTAGGGTCGCATACGTACAACTCCGTTTGCGTCGGGAAAACGATTGCGGTGGAAATGCACAAAGGATTTTTTGGTCTTCCGTGGTATGCAGGCGTGTCGTCAAGATGAGATCTTTCGGACGCTCGTAAGCTTTTGCGGTTTTTCGCAAAGATGCAACTCTGCTCTAGCCCAACCACGAGAGTTCCTGCTCCGCACGACGCTCGCCACCTACGGTCCGCAGGAAAATCTGTTCCAGCGTCATCTTTTCTCCGGATGGCCTGGAGCCATCATTCGCTCCTTCGCGCGACTCCGTCGTCTGCGCTTGTACGCCCGCGCGCAATTCTTCCAGCGATCCCTGCGCCACTAACTTTCCTTGATGAATGATGGCGACGTGGCTGCACAGTCTCTCCACGATTTCAAGCACATGTGACGTGAGAAAAATCGTGGCCCCGCGTGTGATCATGCCTTGTAGCATCGCCTTCAGGGTTCCGGCAGCGATGGCGTCTACTCCTTCGAAAGGTTCGTCAAGGAACAGCACTTTTGGCCCATGAATCACGGCTGCGGCCATCGCCATTTTCTTTTGCATACCATGCGAGTAGTCGGTGATAAGTTTCCTCGGCTGATCGGCAAGCTGCATGAAGTCGAGCAACTCAGCGCTGCGCCTGGCCGCCGTTTCACGGTCCAGTCCATACATGCGTCCTGCAAAGTTCAGGAACTCCGAGCCAGTAAGCCGTCCGAAGAGTGCCATGCCTTCCGGCACGACGCCGATCTGCCGCTTTACCTCAACCGGATTTTTCCCCAGATCCAGCCCGAGGATTTCAATCCGCCCCGAACTCGGCGCCAGAAGCCCGGTTAGCATTTTTATAGTGGTTGACTTCCCCGCTCCGTTGGGGCCGAGGAAGCCAAAGAATTGTCCGGGCGCCACGCGCAGATCAACGTTGTCCACGGCAACGAGTTCTCCGAAGCGGCGGGTCAGACCACGAGTAGTGATAGTGGGGGCGAGGTCCATGAAGGTTCTGAATCTAGCACAATCGGTCGCGGGCCGGCGTAGTGGGACCTCCAGTTCAAAAGACTAAAAGCCCGGTGGGCGCTGGTTGACCACGTCGAAGGCTCGCTCCAACGCGATTCCTGCTCTGCCCAGGGTTCCTTCATCGAATAGCCGCCCGATCAAGGTAACGCCATGGGGCACGCGGCGTGGCGGCGAGAAAGTTGGCATCGGGTTGTTGGGATCGGGAGCCCAGTCGCTGCGGGCTTTCGATACTTCGACGAAACCGGCGCGCAGCGTGAGCGATGGATGCCCAGTGAAATTAGTGGCAGTCAACATCTCGTCGCGCAGCGAAGGCACCAGCAGCAGATCCACTTCTGAAAATACGCGCGCCATCTCTTCGGCAACTTTGCGGCGAAAGCGGTCAGCCTGCACGAAGTCGACTGCCGAAAGGAAGCGAGCCTCGCGAAAAATATTTGGCCACGCGTCGGGGACTTGCGCTTTGAGCTGATTGATCCCTCCACTCAGCGTGAGTTCTTCGAAGGCGGCAGCGCCTTCGGCAAAAAGAATCAGGTTGAGCGAGTCGTACGGCCAGTTGGGAATCGTTACTTCAACCGGGATCATGCCCACCGTCTTCACTACCTCCAGGGCAGCGCGGTCCACGGCGGTGGCGGGATTTTCATTCATCCAGCGGGGAACGTATCCCACGCGAAGGCCGCGCACAGAAGCGCTCGCGTCGAAATCAAGATGGCTGGCAACGCTTGCCAGGTCGCCGGCGTCGGGCCCGGAGATGGCGTGTAGCACCAGCATTGCATCTTCGACGTGGCGGGTCATAGGACCAAGCTTGTCGAGCGACCAGCACAAAGTCATGGCTCCCGTGCGAGCCACGCGTCCGTAGGTAGGACGCAGTCCTGTGATCCCGCAGCGCATTGACGGGCTGACGATGCTGCCACCAGTTTCGCTGCCGATCGCGAATCCCACTAATCCCGCGGCGGTGGCAGCGCCAGGACCTGCGCTCGAACCTGAGGACGCTTCTTCCAACAACCAGGGATTCATGGTTTGGCCGCCGAACCAGATGTCGTTCAGCGCGAGCGCGCCCAGGCTCAACTTGGCGACCAGCACCGCTCCCGCTTCATGCAGACGCTTTACCACGACCGCATCTTCAGTAGGAATGCGATTGCGAAAAGGCTCGGCGCCGTAGGTAGTGGGGATTCCCGCGGTGTCGAGAAGATCTTTCGCACCCCACGGGATTCCGTGCAAAGGCCCGCGATAATTTCCCGCGGCAATCTCGTCGTCCGCTTTTTTAGCTTGTGCCAGGGCCAGCTCGCGCGTGAGCGTGATGACGCAGTGCAGCTTGGGATCGAACTGCTCCAGTCGCTTGAGATAAATGCGCGTGAGCCGGTCGGACGTCAGCTTGCGTTGCTCGATCCAGCGCGAAAGCTGCGTCACTGGGGCAAAGGCAATATCTTCGTCGCGCGCGGGCAAGGGACCGGGATCAACGTTGGCACGGATAAACACGTCACGCTCAGCGCCACGCTTCAGGCCGGGCAGTATTGGATCCCAGCGTGACGCGGGCGCCGCCGTAGATGCCAGCTTCACCTGACGCGGACCGGTGCGGCGCTCGTAGAGCGCGGCCATGGTCTTGCGCCAACTGCTTGCGGCCATCGCGCGCTCGCTCGCGGTTAAATCAATCTGCACCAACTTTTCCGCTTCGGCGAAAGTGGAGGGTGAGACCTCAGGCCCAACGGCTGGTCCGGTTCCGAATGCGGGAGGAGCGCCGGGCGGCAGGTCGCCAGGCTGTTGCGCAAAACTGCGGTACGCGGTTGCTGTAGCCAACAAGCCAAGAGACGTCTCGGTCAGAAATTGCCTGCGGGATTTCGCCATGAATCCTCCGACAGGCATTGTAGCTGCGGCGAAAGAACTTTCACCATAGAGTCACCCTTCGGCTTTGCTCAGGGCAGGCTCCGTCACAGAGAAAACCTTCAACCTGATTGGTCTCGTGGCGCGGTTTCTTACGTTCCCTCAGTTCGGGTGGATAAAATCGCAGGCTGTGGATTTTGGCGCGGAATATTTTTCGGCGATGCTCTTGGGGAGCACTTTCCTGGACCACGTCGGGTGGGTCCGACTGGAAAAAAATGGGGTATCCCCCTCCCCCCTGGTCTATTGGAATCATCGGTTTAAACAGGAAATTCCCCGCAAAATCCGCATGACAAAGAACTTAGATACTAAAATCCGTGAAACCAAGGGCTTAGCGCGCGACGATTTGCTCTAGAGCAGACCGTCACGGCCTCGACCATGATTACCGATTTAAATTGGGGAGGCAAGGTCAGATGTCACATGGGTGGTGTGGATTGTCTGTTTCCAGCGCGTGCAGTGTGATCGACCCTCTTGTGCAGGGATTTCCGATTCCCGCCCCTTCGGTTCCGCTCGGGGCAGGCTCTTCGCAGAGAACGCGAAGGACAGGGGACCCCTCGTGTTTCTGATGCCAGCGAGATCACGAGCCTGGGCCACCCGCCCTCTTCGCAAAGAACGCGAAGGACGGGGCGCCCCTCGTGTTTGTGATGCCAGCGAGATCAGGAGCCTGGGCCATCCGCCGGAAATTATGGGGTCTTCTTTTCGACCGCCTCAACTGGTGCCTCGATGGTGACATCGACCTCTGCACCGGGCTTCAGTCTCACTTTCTCTCCGGCAGCATTCTTAAGCGTATTTTCGACCCGAATCTCTCTATACAAATGGTCAGCCCCGTGTATAGCTATCTGCGCTTTTTCGGGTTCACTAGGATTGAAGGGTTTGACGATCTTTTCCACAACTGCGGGTAGTGTGACGGCGGGTTTTTCATTGTCAACGTTTTCGCTGCTCGGATCGTTTCTCATGCCACCCCTCCTTCGCCTGGGATGCTTGATGACCCAGAATTGTTAATACAGTTGTTTCGCCGCCGCACTTCACTCAGTGTGGTGTGGATCGGGCGGATTATTTTGTGCCGACAACAGACGTTGGACGTAGCAGTTCTCGTGAACGGATTTACCGTCTTCGTCAGCGCACTCGTCTCTCTCCAAGACGATTGGCTCGTTGCATATCTGGCAGGTGATTTCTTGCGAGGTGCGACCGGCCATAAAGCCCCCGGCTGGAAACAGCGTTCCATTGAGTCTACACCTGGGTGCGGCAGCGTACACACAAAAATGCCAGCGCGAGGGGTCTTTCCGTTGCGCGAAGTAGGAAATCAGATAGCCCAGGCAGCATGGCCGTCCACCCTTGCAAAAAACGCAAGGATGGAGCACCCGCCCCTAAGCCCCCTTGTTTCGATCCCTGAAAAGGCTATCCTTCATGGGACCAAGAATTCACTCTTGGCCCCCCCGAAGGTGTCTATGGCTAAATTCGGAAAAACTGGATGGGCTAATGTTCTTCTCGGGATCGGAGCAGCCGCCATGCTAGCAATAATTGCCGGGCCTGATCTGCCGTTTAGACCAGTCTTGGCCACCATCGCTATAGCAGGATTGTCATTCTCTGGAGCTGCTTACTGCTTCAATCTTTACAAAGCCCCACTAGCTATTGGTGTGCCAGTCAGAGCCGTTCTCATATTAATTCTTATTTGGTCGCCGCTGTTATGGCTGGCGCACGCAAAATTACCGAAACCAAATTTCCCCTATATCAAGCCCGGAGTGTTGTTTAATCCGCAATCACCGGATGCTGTTTGGGCAATGGTGGTCGTAAATCGTGGCCGCGAGGAATTGT
>Ga0307478_10001862_pt1 | contig 17515 bp, 16 predicted proteins | sample atmos_gasesECM4C_2_FD_203713 | JGI IMG/M metagenome (GOLD analysis project Ga0307478, IMG submission 203713) | Hardwood forest soil microbial communities from Morgan-Monroe State Forest, Indiana, United States - atmos_gasesECM4C_05 | ecosystem: Environmental > Terrestrial > Soil > Temperate... | reverse complement strand
GGACTCTGAGGAAGCTGCCAGTGTGGTGCGCTTTCGCATGAAGAAATCTTTGCCTTTCGACGTGGACAAGGCCAGGGTTTCCTACCACGCGCAAAAATTGAATGGGTCGGTTCGCGTGGTCGCCGCAGTCGCCCTGGCCAGCGTAGTGGAGGACTATGAGGCTGCCATTCGTGACGCCGGTTTCAGCCCCGGAGTGGTAATGCCCTCCATGCTGGCAGCGCTGGGCGCCGCCGCGGGAGAGAGCCCAACCCTGGTGGTAAAGGTGGATGCCCGCACCACCAGCCTCGCGATTCTGAATGCGGAACAGCTTCAACTCTTCCGCACTCTGGAAAACACTCGCGGGGTCACCATCACAGGAGAGCAGTTGGCCGAGGAAGTTTACCCTTCGGTTGTCTTTTTTCAGGATACGTATCATCTAAACATCGAAAGGATATTCGTGGCGGGAATATCCGATATTGGCAGCGCGGCGCCTGCGCTGCGGGCGCAAACCGATGCAGAAGTGCAGGAACTGGTGACGTCTTCGCAGTTGGGAATCAGCACGGGAAGTTCGGTCCCGCGATGGAGAATGGCTGGGGTGGTGGGAGCTTTGATTTCGTAGCTCTGCTGGTTCTGGGTTTTATTTTTCTGGTTCGACAGTAAATTATGCGTCTCGACATCAATCTCGCCAGCCAACCCTATGAAGACTCGCGGCAGTTTTGGCTGCGCTGGGGAACGGCTTTGGTGGTGACGGGAATTTTGACGGTTGCTCTGTTGATCTTCACGGTCATGGGCTGGTTTGCGGCCCGGGTCGACCACGCAACCATCGCCAGCTACCGTGCCGAGATTGCGCAGCGTGACCGAACCCGGCAACAGGCTCAGGATTTTCTCAACCGGCCCGAAAATCGCAGCACGCGAGATCAATCCCAGTTCATCAACGAATTGATTGAGCGCAAATCGCTTTCCTGGACGCAGGTGCTGGAAGATCTCGAGAAGGTAATGCCAACCCGGGTCCACGTGGTTTCGATTCGCCCCGAACTGGATGAGGACAATCAGCTCAAGTTGAAAATGGTGGTGGGAGGGGATTCTCGCGAGCGCGCCATTGAACTGGCCCACCGCATGGAAGAGTCGCGGCACTTCGCGCAAACCTATATCGAGGCGGAACATTTTGCGGAATCGGGCAGTGGCGATACCGTTCGATTCGACATCAATGGGGTTTACATTCCCGACAGCACGCCTGCGGCACAGCCGAATGCGGCACAGCCCAAGAAGACAGAGACATCCAAGACAGCGACGCCGAAGAAGACAGCGACACCCAAGCGGAGCAAGCCCTGATGCCTGATCTGCGCCATACCCGGAAAAACATTAAGACCGCTCTCGCGGTACTGGTGGCGGTGGATGTGATCGCCGTGGTGGTTTTGTTGTCGCCGCTGGTGGGTTCCACCGAGTCACGGCGACAGGAACTGAACCAGTTGTGGAGTGAACTGCAAAGCAAGACCCAACAGGTTAAACCGCTGACCAATCTGGACAAGAAAGTCATCGCGGCAAACCGGCAGATCACAGACTTCTATAAGAAACGCTTCCCTTCCCAAGAGTCGCAGATTGTCACACAATTCGGCAAACTCGCCGCCGCGAATGGCGTGACCATCGAACAGGTAAAATATAAGGTGCTGGAAGAAGAACCTGGCGGGTTGCAACCGGTGGAAGTGGAAGCAGGACTGGCGGGCAACTATGTTTCCCTGGCGAAGTTTATCAACGCTTTGGAACGCGATGACATGTTCTCCCTTATCAGTGGCATCACGCTGGCAGGCGGGCAGAAGGGGCCCATTAAGCTCGAAATGAAACTTGAAACGTATCTGAAGGCGGGAGCGTAGTGAAGCTGGGAATCGAAAACCGCAAGCAGATGATCGCGGCAGCGTTGCTGGGAGCGTTCCTGTTGCTGGTCGTCGTGTTCGAGTTCATGCCCTCCTCTTCGACCATTGCTTCGACCACGCCCGCGACGACGACCGGCCCGGAAGCAGTCGGGGCTAGAGCCCCGCGTTCGGGGCGGCGCAGTTCGGGAGCGCCCTTGGCGAAAAAGGTACGCGCGCCGCAGAGTCTCGACCCTACCCTGCACCTGGCGCAACTAGCCTCTGCGGAACAGATCAAATATGAGGGCTCGGGAAGAAACATTTTCATCTCGCAACCGGATCCTGTGATTCCCACGCCGCTGAGTACCGGTACTGCGGGAGGCACAAATGATACGAAGACGTACACCCCACCGCCCGTGGCTGCGGCTGCTCCAATTCCTTTGAAATTTTTCGGCTTCGCAAGCAAGCCCGGAGAACCGAAAAAGATATTTCTCTCCAAAGGTGAGGATGTGTTCATTGCAGGCGAGGGCGAGATCGTCGACCGCCGGTACAAGGTTGTACGCATTTCTCCCACGTCGGTGGAAATTCAGGATGTGGTGGGCAGCGGTCCGCCGCAGAGCATACCGCTCACGCAGGGATAGATCAGATTTTGCGATTGGATAGTTTGGTGTTGGGCAATGCAGAAACGGCTCAGTGCCGGTTGAATCGCACAATGACTCGATTGCCAAATTACTGAAGTCCAATGATGGCTTTGCCCGCAAACACGCGACCGCCGTCACGCCGGCTCCGCCGTCATGAACGGGGCTATGTCCTGCTCGCAATGCTTTTGGTCGTGGCTCTGATGGCCATCACGGCCTCGATTGCACTTCCGGCAATTTCATTTGAGATCCGGCGGGACCGGGAGCTGGAAATGGTACACCGCGGAGTGCAATACTCTCGCGCAATCCGGGCCTACTACAAGAAATTCGGACGCTACCCAACCCGGCTGGAAGACCTCGACAACACAAACAACCTCCGCTACCTCCGCAAGCACTACAAAGATCCAATCACTGGCCAAGATTTCAAGCTGCTGCACTACGGCGAACCGGGGGTAACGCTTGCCGGCGGCATCGCCGGGGGATCAATCCCAGGAGCGAACCCGATTGGCTCCCCGGCGGGGTCCAACGGCTCCAGTGCATTCGGCCAGCCCTCCGCCTTCGGGGGCAATTCAAACAGCGCATTCGGAGGCAACACGAATAGCGCATTTGGCGGTGGTTCAAACAGCGCGTTTGGCGGCAACACCAACGGGGGATTCGGGGCGAGTCCTAACTCGGCAACCGGTTCAAATTCTTCCTCCACGAACCAGGCCAACAGCACCGACCCTTCTCAAACATCGTCATCGTCAAATTCGCAGGATGCGAGTTCTACCAAAGGCAGTTCGGGCGGCTCCAGCGATCAGTCATCCTCTGGCTCTGGCCAGCTCGTTACCAGCGGACCGATCGTGGGCGTGGCCAGCACCAGCAAGAAAACCACGATTCGCGAGTACAACAAGAAGAAAAAATACAATGAGTGGCAGTTTGTCTACGATCCCACGACCGACCGCGGCGGCTTGATCACTACGCCAAATCAGCCGAGTCTGCAGGGCTTCGGAAGCGCGCAGGGGGGTCTGCAACCGGGGCAAGGCACACCGGGCAGCTCCACTACCAGCCCGTTCGGACAGCCATCCGGCTTTGGCAACCAGTCAGGGTTTGGTAATCAGTCAGGGTTTGGCAATCAGTCATCGCCGTTTGGCAACGGCCCAGGCTCTGGTGCACCGACACCGCCACCCTCGAATCCGCCGCAGCAACAATAAATTCTACTGATCAAAAACAATGGCCTCATCTTTTACGATGAGGCCATTGTTTTATGAAATCCTCGGCGCCGAAAGCTTATACGCTGAACGACGAGCCGCAGCCGCAAGTGCTCTTCACGTTCGGATTCTCGAACTTGAAGCCCGCGCCTTCCAGGGTCTCGATGTAATCCACGATGCAGCCATTGAGGTACATGACGGAAGTGGCGTCAACGAACACCTTGAGCCCTTCCATGTCGAAAGTCTTGTCCATCATTCCAGCGGCGTTTTCAAACTGCATGGAATATGAAAAGCCGGAGCACCCTCCTCCGACCACGCCGATGCGCAAGCCGGCAGGCACTGGCGTTTGCTGTCCCATGATCTCTTTGACTTTGGTTACCGCGTTGGCGGTCAGGGAAACGGGGGGCGTCTTCTTCACTTCTGGTTCGGAAACATTGGTGTTCACTTCTGGGACGGTTGTCGTGGCCATTCGTATCTCCTTGGCTCCAAAGGTATGTAAATTATAGCAGAGGGTGGCAAGCGGCGGCATGCGCAATTCAGGTTCGCTCCGCCAGATTCCACGGCCCTTGAGGGTTAGATGCCAGGGTACCGGACGGCGATTCCTCCGACGGCGCTTGCCAAGGGGTCTATAATGTTTGCGTTAGGCCCTTCCCTTTAGTTCTGGAACCGGCTCAGCCTCGCGGACCCGGAATATGCGAGGGAATTGTCCAACAGTTGGAATCTGGCGAGGTGCCCTATGACATGGACGTGGACTCCTTTAATGCTTGGGCTTGCGATCGTTTGGGGCGTTTTCACTGTCGGCCTGATCGTTCTCCTTATCTACCGCAGCACGCTCACCATGCATGAGGATGAGCAGTTGTATCTGGACGATGCGAACTCGCATATGCAGCAGGAACAAACGGAACTGCTGGTGAGAGTGAATCGGCTCACGGTGCCGGTGTGGGTTTTCGGCGCCGGTTCCGGAGTATTGTTGCTGGTGCTCGCCGGCATGTTCATCTATCAGGGGCTGAACGCCGTACAGTAATCTGTTGCTGAATTGCTAAGGCAGTCTTCGCAGGGCTTTCAGCAAAGACTGGCTGCGAGTCCTTGTGTCTGCTTGGGCGGTGTGGCCCCATGCAAGTGGGCTGATGCGACGCGAGCGGACCGCCTCCGCGATATCTTCCGTTTGTTGCTTTCCTGAACCCGCCCCCTTCGTTTGGACCCGAAGAAAATACTGCGCTGGCTAGACTAGAAACTGCCAAGAATTTTTGTCTCAGAACGGTTTATGGAACTGGTTACTGCGGCACGGAGTGGAAAAGCAAAATACCTGCGCATGTGCCGTCGATTTTTTCTGAGTCCGGCGAGCTTGCTTTCTACACACATATCTCTCCGAGTGAGACACGCGGTTTTGAGTGTAAAGGCGATTTTTCACCAATTGCTGCACACTGTGTAGTCCAGAACGTTGCTCTGAGGCCGAACAAGAAGACGAAAGTCTCTTGACACTCAAACAGGTCAGTAATATAGGTAGTCGGCCCATGTTTTGTGCCAAAGCTCGAACTTAGGAGGTTTTCTCATATGAGTCGCCATTCACCGCCCTGGTACTCGCTGCGGTCGTTGGGTTTGGCGGCCAGCATTGCCTTTGTACTCGCGTTGGCTCTGGTCGGCACTGAGCCAGCCTATCCTCAGACACTTACTGTGCTACACACATTCCTGGGTGGGCCCGGGGACGGAGGCAATCCCTACGGCGGGTTGACACGCGATAAGGCGGGGAACCTGTACGGCACAACGGAGGACTACGGCACCGGACTTTTTTGTCCGACCGGCTGCGGAATCGCTTTCAAGGTGGACGCCCAAGCCCAGGAAACAGTGCTGCACAATTTCGCGGGTGGAGGTAAAGACGGGGCCTTTCCTTACTACGGAGATTTGCTCGCCAGTACGACTGGCAACCTCTACGGCACGACTTATCAGGGTGGTGCTTTCGGAGCCGGAACTGTATACGAAATCAATGAGGCAGGCGGAGAGAGAGTACTTCACAACTTCAGGGGTGGAGCGGACGGCGGATTTCCATGGGGCGGCCTTATTCATGACGCGACCGGAAACCTCTATGGAACGACCTCCACTCGAGGTTTAGGAAAAGCGTGTGCATATGGCTGTGGGACCGTGTTTGAACTCGACCGTGCTGGAAAACTCACTCTGCTCCATACCTTCGCCGGTGGGGCCGACGGCGAATACCCGCTCTCACGGCTGGTGCGAGACGCGGCGGGTAATCTCTACGGCACAACGGAACAGGGTGGTGGTAACGGCTGCGGAGGCGCGGGTTGCGGAACTGTTTTCAAAATCGACAGCTCGGGTAAAGAATCGGTCCTTCACGCATTCGCTGGCCCTCCAGACGGACAATTTCCAGTGGGAGCGCTGATTCTCGACAAAGTGGGGAACCTCTATGGAACAACGCTCCAGGGCGGATTTTATGGCAACGGAGGAACGGTATTCAAAGTCGATCCATCCGGCGAGGAAACGGTGCTCTACAGCTTCAATCTTTCCACCGGAGATGCGGCGCTACCATACGGAGGACTCGTGCTTGATGCGGCGGGTAACCTCTACGGGGCTACAAGTTCTGGTGGCGCAGCGTTTGGAGGAGCCATTTTTGAGGTAAATACGTCTGGAATCGAAACGGTTTTATACAGCTTTACGGGAGGAGCGGATGGGTATCTCCCGTATAGTGATCTAATTCGTGACACCGCAGGCAACATTTATGGAACCACAAGCGAGGGTGGCGACGCCTTCTGTTTTTGTGGAACCGTCTTCGAACTTACTCCCTGATTCCTCGAAACGAACCCCGAAGCCGGGCCCTTCTCTCCGGCATGGGTAAGACTCGCGCCATTGCACTCGTTGAGAAGTTGCGCGACATTTTGGTGCGGGGAACAGGACTTGAACCTGCACGCCTTTCGGCGCTAGCTCCTAAGGCTAGTGCGTCTGCCAATTCCGCCATCCCCGCTCAAATTTCCTTTATGGTATCACTGCTCGGCTCTGGTTTGGGGACGTTCAACTCGTCCAGGAGCCGGATTGCTGATTCCTTCACGTCCCTATCTGCATCGACGTACCGCTAGGTGAGCATGGTGATTGGAGAGCGGACGGCGCGTTCACTTCTGTTTCACCGCAATGGCGGAGATTTCCACGCGGGCATTATTAACCAGGGCCACCGCCTGGATGGTTGCGCGTGCTGGCTTGGGATCGGGCATAACAGCCTTATAAACTTTATTCATCTGCCCGAACTCCTGAATGTCAGCGAGGTAGACGGTGACGCTGACAATATCTTTCAGTTCGAAGCCGGCGGCCTTGAGAACCTTCTGAATATTTTCCAGGGCCGCAGTCGTCTCCGGGCTAATGCCCCCGGCGACAAGTTTTGAAGAGTCGTCCGTACCCTCCTGCCCTGCAATATAAAGAGTGTTGCCGGCGACGATGCCGTCGTTGAAAGGAAGTCCGCGGGTGGGAGATAGATTTATTACTTTCCGATCCTGACCAAAAGCGCTCCCCGCAGCTGTGCTCATAGCTGCTCCGATAACCGCTGCAAACATCAACCACCGGGCTGTTCTCATCTGCATTGTGATTTCCTTTCTTGCTTTGCTCTTCGTCCTTCATGATGATCGGCTCTCTCCCGAGGAATAACGGGAATGAGAGTCCGCGCACTTTATATACATCGAGAATTAGTAAATCAACAAGAGGTGGGATGCGTTGAAGGTTAGTTCCAATGAAAACGCAGCGGGAGCGGATATGTGGGGGCATTGACTGCAGGGGTCCGTGCAGGATGGATCCCCGGCGACTGGGCCACCGCATGCGTTCTCACTCCGGCTGGCTCACACTCAATTCGCCTGCATCACGGTTGATGCAGCCAGCAAACCGGCCGCGAGTTCCAGGTCATGCAGGTCTTCGCGGCTGAAGTCCTGAGTATGGTGCGGATCCAGGCCTTTGCGTGAAATTTGAAGAACTCCCATCACCGCCGAATGCTGATCAAGAATAGGCACCGACATCAACTTCTGGATAGGGGCGGGCGACGCGGGAACGTCGGCGTCAACTCCGACGGACTTAATCGTCTCGAAGATGCTGGCGTGCTTTACGCGCGCAAAATTGTTGAAGATCTCGGCCTTCTTGCTCAACGCAGTATGGGCTGCGACCGCCTTGCTGGAGATGGGAATCGCCCCGGTGGTGCGCAGATACTCGGGAAACACGAATTTGAGCAGGCCGCCTTCTAACTTCAAGAGCGCGACTTCAGTGTGAGCCACGCGAAACACTTTCGCCAGAACCTTGCTGACATCCTGAGGCGAGATTCCTTCGCCCAGAATAGATCCTAGAGGCAGCAAATTTTCCGGGAGAATAATTTCTTCAATAGCTCTGTCTTGCGGCTTTTGGGTCATAGAGCACTCTCGAAATTCAATTTTGAGACCGTTACAAGTCTCGCATTTTGAACGCCAGTCGAGGCCTGTAATCACATCCTACAAGCCCTTTTGATTCAGCAAAGTAGCCAACGACCATGAACTTTCGCGGCAACCCTGTTTGGGCGCATAACGCCACAACCTGCGAAGCCACCGACATTTTTTGTCAGTTCAAATTGGCCCGCAGCTGGGTGTACTTCGGGCCTGATACGGCAGTATTTCCACCAAGTGCGCCTTCCCTTTGTCCCCCCAAAGTCATTACACTGCCTTCCTATGAGCATTCCGGCACAGCCCAACGTCAAGCTAAACAACGCACCCGATTATCGCGAAGCCTACGCGAACAGCGTGCAAATGCGAGTGAATGTCTGGGACTTTTTCATGGTTTTCGGAACCTTGCAACAGCAGACCGAGACGCAGGTAGAGATTCGCAACTTTCAGGGCATTTACCTGAGCCCGCAGCAGGCCAAGGCGCTGCTTGGATTGTTGCAGCAGAACGTGTCCGGTTACGAAAGTGCGTTCGGCGAGATCAAGCTCGACCCTCGCATGACTCCGGCAGGACCAGTGCACTAGGACGCACGCAGTGGATCGAGGAGAAGTCCCTGCCGTAACCCGGCAACCGCGCTTGATTAGAAGTGGCAAATTTTTCTCCGCGCTCGACAGGAAGGAAATTCTGCAAGACAAGTCTGACCGGGGCAGTCACGTGCGACGGCCAGACACTCACCCGGCCGTGTTGTTTGCGAGCATTTTTGTATTCATCTTTCTGCTACACGCGCCTCTGTTGCAGTTGCCCTATTTCTGGGACGAGGCCGGCTACTACATTCCGGCCGCGCGCGACATGCTGCTCACTGGAAGTCTGATTCCTCATTCCACAGTTTCGAATGCGCATCCGCCTCTGGTGATGGCATGGCTCGCGTTCTGGTGGAAAGTGGTAGGCTTCGCTCCTCTGGTGACACGGACGGCCATGCTGGTTCTGGCGGCCTTGTCGCTGGCTGGATTATTTCGGCTGGCAGAACGAGTTGCGAATACAAACGTAGCGATCGCTTCCACCTTATGTACCGCACTGTATCCCGTCTTCTTCGCGCAAAGCTCGCTTGCGCACGTGGACTTGGCCGCCGCAGGCCTGACGTTCTGGGCGCTCTCTGCCTATGTAGAGGATCAAAGTGGCGCCACAGTAGTCTGGTTCAGCCTGGCGGCTGTGGCGAAAGAGACTGCGATTCTGGCCCCGCTTTGCCTTGCCGTATGGGAAATCGTCGGCATGTTTGCGCGCCGCAGCTCGCTGCGCGGTCTGTGGATGGATGGCCGGGATTCGAAAGCCGGTTCGATCCGGCGCATCGCGTCCCTGCTGCTTCCGGCGCTTCCGCTGGCGCTTTGGTATGCCTACCACTACGCGCGCACCGGATACGTCTTCGGCAATCCGGAGTTCTTCCGCTACAACGTGGCGGCGACGCTCAGTCCCACCCGTTTTTTTCTCGCTCTGGCTATGCGTCTCTGGCAGATTCTCGGTTATCTCCATTTGTGGGTTCTGACACTGGCGATGTTGGTGGCAATTTGGCTCCTGCCTCCGCAAAGGCATTCCGGCATAGAACGCGGGCGAATCAGATTTCCTCTCCAGATGGTTTTTTACGTGGTGATTTTCGCCTACGTAGTGGCAATGGCATTGATCGGCGGCGCGGTGCTGGCTCGCTATATGCTGCCGGCAGTTCCCCTTGTCATCATTCTTTCGGTCTCTACGCTGTGGCGCAGGCTGAGTTTCTGGCGCACGGCTGTGGCATTTGTTGCGCTGGGCTTCGTTGCGGCTTGGTTCTGGAATCCTCACTATGGATTTTCGCCAGAGGACAACCTCGCCTACCGGGATTACGTGCTGCTGCACGAAGATGGCGAGCGCTTCCTGGAAGCTCGCTACCCGATGGCGCGCGTGCTTACGGCTTGGCCCGCCTCCGATGAAATTGCGCGTCCCTGGCTCGGCTACACGACGCGCCCGATGCGCGTGGTACGCATTGAGGATTTTTCTCTGGACCAAGTGCTTTCCGCCGCCGAGTTCCGCTCCAACTATGAAGTTGCCTTAGTTTTCTCGACCAAGTATGAACCTGGGCCAAAACCGTGGGATCGCTGGCGGTCCTGGACTGAATGGAAGACTCGATATTTCGGCTTTCACCGCGATCTGCCGGCTGCCGCCGCGGCGCAGATTCTCGGCGGTCGTATTGTCTTTTCCGAAGAGAAACAGGGTCAATGGATCGCTGTGATCGAATTGGAGCGCATCGAGCAGGCACGGACATTGCCCTCAGGACTCCAGCTTCACAGTCCTGTTCTGCAACCTACTGCCCGATAGCGCTCAAGACCGCGTCGTTGATGCCGTATACCGTGCCATCGCTGCCAATCACCGTTGGAGTGTAGGCCTCGCCAATGCCTCCAGAAAGCGTGATTCTCTCGGAGAGCTGATTGGTCGCCAGATTCCAGCGGTAGAGCTTACCGTCTTCACTGTTTACCATCACCGACTTGGTGAATGGATCAACGACTGCGGTATTGATGCACCATTCCCGAACAGCTCCAGGAAAGTTTGGAAAGTTGGGATCGGGGGTAACACCCAATTTCGTAATGACTTCCTTCATGACCTTTGTGGTGGGAATCACCGGGTCGTTCTCAGTCGCATTGGGATCGAGGATGGCAATCCGGTTGTGGCCATCACCGGTGTTGATTCCCGCATAGTTGTTGTACTTCGTCATCAGAAGATATTTCGACGTACCCTGATAGCTGGGGACCAGCGACGCATTCACAATCGACGCAGTGTCGTCCCAGCCGAAGCTGCCGGGAATCTTCTGGACCGAAAGATCGCTATTGAAATGCAGCATCCAGCCGCGATCATTATGGCTGGGAAAAGGATTCTCAAGAACGCCGAAGTACACGTCGCCATCTGGCCCCACGGTAGGGGTTGCGCTGGTTTCGTCGGTGAAGGTTGCGTCCAGACCAGAAGAGGGATCAGTCAAACGGACATGATTGACGACCGCCAGCGTGGTGCTGTTGAGGGCAACCAGGTATCCGAATCCGAAGTCCTGGTTATCGACCGCGACGTAGAGGGTGCTGCCGTCAGCCGAAAGAGCAGGGGCGCAACTCATCGCGACTTTTGTGATCGCAGGGTCGCCACTGATGGCGGCGGCAGAAACCCAAGTGCCGGTGCCATCCGGTGCGATGCGGGCTAGACCGCTCTGCAAGCCAATTGGGGTCGATCCGAGAACCAGGAAACCGAAGAAAAGATTCCCGTGTGCGTCAGTAGTCAGCGGAGTATTGATCTGGACATTGCGCTCGTAAACCTGCGGATCAGCCTGAAAATTGTTTTGCCCGTAGAAGTAAAGGTGTGCGAATTGTCCCTTTGCCGAATCTGGATTCTGTCGCACCAGCACCCGCCCAGCGAGATCGGGAACGAAAAGCCGATCGGCCAGCAGTGTCGACCCAAGAGCCGGCATGAAACCGGCGCTGGGCGCCTGATAGCCCGTGTTCTGAGTCCAGAGAAGTGTGCCGGTCGCGCCCTCGTGAGCTTCGACGCGGAAGCTGTTCGCACCGGTCTTCACGGGCACGATCACGGTATTTAACGCCGTGATCAGGGGCGAACCATAGTGGATGAAAATCTCACCCGTCGGGGGATCAAGGTCCACCGGCACACTCCAATGAATCGCGCTCAACGGTTGCGACTTCACGGACGAGACTGCAGTGTGTCTTGCGTCATGAGACTGAGTGCGCCAGGTGCCGACCTGTGCGGATGAACTTCGAGGCAGGAGTACGCAACCTACAGTGACCAACAACGCGACAACAAGCGCTCGGGACGGTATCAACTTCGTTAGATGGCTCATAAATTTATCCTGAAAAGCTCTCTGAGAGTACCGCTGAACTGAAGCGATGTTGTCAGGAAAATGTAAAAATATCGCCAGACTGCGGAGATGCGTGGAGCATCATCCCGAAAATTCGCGATCATTCGCGGCGCTGATACGCTTTCTCAGCGTTGCATCAGATGGCATGAGTAAGTTTTGATAACCAGCCATACCTCACCGCCGGGCATGAGATGAAGCGCGTCTCTGGAAGCCAGGGTCAAGTGCACTTCCATCTCCACGCCGCAATTCACACGCGCGGAAATCATCATGTCGCGTCTTTCCACAGACAGCAGTTGTCCGGCGATCACGTTGCGGGCGCTCAATCCTTCAGGCTTTCTGAGTGCCAGGAGAATGTCACCCGCACGGATTCCCACGCGCACATGCGAACCCTGTTCAGCGCGAATCAACGGTGTCTCCAGCAGAACGAAGACTCCCGCTTGGCCGCCGGGCAGGCGGCACGTCATGGTTCCCCGATCCTCATGCACCAGCCAAACCGTGGCATCGAAGATGTTTTCAAAACCTGCCAACTGCGCCACGGTTTCCTGATGAGGCGCACTCAGCACCTGATGCGGCGTTCCCCGCGCGATAATGTGACCGTCTTGCAACACGATTACGCGTTCGCCCAACGCAATCACTTCATCGCGGCTGTGCGTGACATAGAGGATCGGGATACCGTGCGCCTGATTCCAGCGGCGAAGATCGTCGATGATTTTCGCCTTGGTCATGGCGTCCAGAGCCGCAAGCGGCTCATCGAGCAAGAGCACGCATGGATCACTCAGCAGAGCTCGTGCCAGGGCCACGCGCTGGCGCTCTCCGCCCGAGATCTCCGCAGGCCGCTGCTGGCGCAAGTGATCGATGCGAAGCTCCTGCAGCATGGCCGCTGCCTGGTTCTTGCGCTGGGAGCGTGGAAGGTGCGCCATTCCGTATTCGGCATTCTGCTCAACCGTCAAGTGGGGAAAGAGCGCGAGATCCTGGAAAACGTATCCCACACCACGTTTGGCCACCGGAATGTTCACTTGAGAGTCGGCGTCGAACAAGACGCGCTCACCTGCAACGATGCGTCCGGCTCCTGGAGTTGTCAGTCCGGCGACACAGTCGAGCAGTGTGGTCTTTCCCGATCCCGAGGGACCGAAGAGCACAGTGAATCCAGGAGCGGCGCTGAACTCCACATCGAGACAAAACCCACGTTTGGCAACCGCAAAGCTCTTGCGAACGATTGCAGTCAGCGTTGGATCGGCGAGTTTTTCTGGCTCGGGCGTGGGCATGAAGACTCGCTTACTTTACCGGTCCCATCGTCCATAATTTCGGGGTTGTTCGATTCAGGCCATAGACCGCCGTCAATACGGCGAAGCAGAACACCAGCAGCAGCAGTGCAGTGGCGTTCGCCGCGGCGTAGTTCGAGGCTTGCACTTGATCGTAAATATCAATGGAAACCGTACGGGTCACGCCGGGAATATTGCCTCCGATCATCAGGACCACTCCGAACTCGCCCATGGTGTGAGCAAACGCCAAGACTACTCCGGTGATCAGTCCGGGCACGGAGAGTGGAATCACAATGCGGAAGAAGGTGCGGACTGGCGAAGCCCCCAGCGTGGCTGAGGCTGCGAGCACTTTGCGGTCGACCGACGCGAACGCCGCGGAAAATGGCTGTACCGCGAACGGCAGACTGTAGAGGATCGATCCAATCACCAATCCCGTGAACGTGAACGCTAAAGTATGTCCGGTGAAGGACTGCCACCAGCGTCCCAGCGGGCTTTGTGAACCGAGCGCTACTAAAACGTAAAATCCGAGCACGGTTGGGGGAAGCACAATCGGCAAGGCGACGGTCGCTTCTACGAGAAATTTCCATCGCCAGCGGGAGAAGGCGATCCAATACGCAAGCGGCAGACCAACAACCACCAGTACCGCCGATACCACCAGCGCAAGTTCTACCGTGAGCCGGAATGACTGCCAATCGATGGACATGTTTAGGCCGTTAGCTACTTTTGTTCGGGCACACTGAAGCCGTAACGTCGCAGCACGGCAAGCGTTTCCGCGGTCTTCACATATTCGAGGAATGCTGCGGCATCCTGCTGGTGCGCTGAGTGCGAAATGGCGATCACGGCTTGATCAAGCGCCGGATACGTCTCAGTCGGGACCACCCAGTATTTTCCTTTACCCTGCATTGCGGGCGCTATTGCGTGGGCCAGGGCTACGAACCCAACCTGAGCATTGCCTGACTCCGCAAACTGCGCCGCCTGCGAAATATTTTCCCCTAACACCAGCCGGTCCTTTACCTTTTCATATAAGCCGTAGTGCTGCAGGGCTGCGACGGCTGCGCGTCCGTAAGGCGCGTGCCGCGGATTCGCGATTGCAATCTTTCTCACAGACGGATCGAGTAGCACATCCATGCCCTTGCGTTCGAGATCAAGCGGCGAATCCTTTGGCACCCACAGCACAAGTTCCCCGACGGCATAACGATACAACGTAGCGCCATCGGCTTGGCCCCCAGCGATCAGTTGCCTGGGATAATCCGTGTCAGCCGAAAAGAAAATGTCGAAGGGTGCGCCATTCTGAATCTGTTGGGTGAGCGCCCCCGACGCGCCGAAAGAAAGTTTCACTTCGACACCCGAATGTTTCTTGTAGTTTGCGGCGACTTCCTCCAACGCGGCGCTCAAGTCTGCGGCTGCCGCCACATTGATCGCGCGCTCGGCGGCTTCAGACAACGGGACTATTAATCCGCGCGCCAGCACCACAAAGGCAAACAGGCTCAGTGCTACAACAAGCCGGCCCGCCTGTCGAACCCGTCGCGCGGTATTTCCGTCTGACATAAGAATCCGTTGGAGATTGTACAGGCTCAACCCTTCCCGGCGCGGAGTAGCCTTCATCACTCTTCGCGTTTCTCAAGTTTCGAATGACCAAAGCGGGGCCTTTCTACTTCCCGAAATGGACTGGCGCTCGCATTTGTGCGCTTTTTGTTTTGACCCGGCTCTCGGGCAATCCCATACTCCTGATAGTTGGCGTCTATGACTTTGTCCAGGTTCTGTCACGTGGCTCGCGCTTCCCTGCCTGCGCTTTTGTTATTTTCCATGTTGTCCGCAGAGGGTCAGGGCGCAAAGAAATCCACCTCCGACGCAGCCACGGCCGATGCGGATGAAGATCACGTGGAGCAACGCGCAGAATGGTTTTTACGCGGGCGCGTCGTTCCCGGCAAGTCGGCCGCAGAACTGCGGCATCGCGCGTATCAAACGAAGATGCTCGCCCGCGACGCTCGACGGTCTCGCGCCCGGGTGATGCAACCGACCTCGCCCGCACTACCGTCGTCCGCCGGCGGGTGGACGCCCTTGGGTCCAGTCCCGCTGGCCTCTGATGCCACGGGTACGGGATTTCAGGACTACCACCAGGTTTCGGGACGGGCCACCGCAGTCGCCATCGATCCAGCCGACTCCAGTGGCAACACAGTTTACATTGGCGGCGCCCAAGGCGGAGTATGGAAGTCCACGAATGGGGCCGCCAGCATTGCCAGCGGCGTGACTTGGACGCCCGTCACCGATGACGAGGCGACGCTCTCAATCGGATCCATTGCGATCCAGCCAGGAAACTCCGATCCAGCCAAGAGCGTTGTTCTGGCCGGCACGGGGGAAGCTGACAATTCAGCAGATTCTTACTTTGGTCTCGGCATTCTGCGTTCCGCCGACGGAGGTAACACCTGGACCTTAATCCCCAGCGCGAACAGCGGCACACTTTCTTTCAACGGCCTGGGTGCAACGCGCATGGCCTTCAGCACCGCGAGCGGCCAGATCAACACAGTGGTCGCAGCTATGGCGGCAACGGGGGAAGGCGTCACGGAGAATGCGCTGACCAGCAATACTTACCGCGGCCTCTACAGTTCCACGGACGCCGGACAGACCTGGACTTACGATGCTCTGTTCCCAGGCGGACCAAGCGAGGCGACCTCGGCAACGTCAGTGGTTTACAACGCAGCCGCAGGACTCTTCTTTGCGGCGCTGCGCTATCACGGGTTCTACTCGTCGCCTGAGGGCCTGACGTGGACACGCCTTGCCATTCAGCCGGGGGCTGGGGGGCTGTTGAGTACAACCGCGTGTCCGCAAAACTATGTCGCTACCTGTCCGATTTATCGTGGCGAAATAACCGTCGCGCCCGGACGAAACGAGATGTATGTCTGGTTCATCTCGCTCGACTCAAACAATAATCCTGTGGACGAAGGGATCTGGCAAAGCCTGAACGCAGGAACTTCGTGGACACAGATCAGCGACAGCGGAATCGTCAACTGCGGCGACTCGGACGGCTGCGGCGTGCAGCAGGGGTATTACAACCTTGAACTTCTGGCAGTGCCGAACGGTGGCTCGGCGACTGACCTTTACGCGGGCGCAATCAATTTATATAAATGCTCAATCAATTCCAGCAATACAACATGTTCCAATACGCCGTTCATCAATCTTACCCACGTGTACGGATGCAATCCGCTGGGGGCGCCCGCACATGTGCATCCCGACCAGCACGCACTTGCTAACACGATTCAATCCCCCGGAACCGACTTGATGTATTTCGCCAATGATGGCGGAATCTATCGCGCGCTGGACGGTTACACGGGACTTACGACCGGATCATGCTCTGGCACAAATCAATTCGACGACCTCAATCAGAATCTGGGGTCCATGACGCAGTTCGTAAGTTTTTCTCAACATGCAACCGATCCCAACACGCTGTTTGGAGGCACGCAGGATAACGGTTCGCCGGCAACTGCAACGGCAACCACTAATTCGAGTTGGGGAAACGTCCTGAGCGGAGATGGCGGTTACAGCGCAATCGATCTCAACACGGGCAACTGGTTTGCCTCGAACCCGGACTTCCCTCCCGGCACAGGCAGCCTGAATATTCTGGAATGCCCATCAGGAGTGAACTGCAATAATTCCAGCTTTAACGATAATGTCGCGGTCAGCAGCAGCGATTTGCTGGGCGACGACGGAGCGTTTTACTTTCCCTACATTCTCGACCCGCAATCGCCGACGGTCCTGCTGGTGGGAACCTGCCGGGTGTGGAGCGGGCCGAGATCAGGCGGAGCATTTACGCTGTTGAGCCTCAATTTCGATACGCTGGGTACCGGAACGTGCGCCGGCACCGAGATCAATGTGGTGCGCGCACTGGCCGCTGGAGGTCCCGGCGGCGCGAACGGCTCGCGAGTAATTTATGTCACCACTGATGGTCCCGGCCCAAATGATTCAACCGCGCCCATCGGAGGAAATGTTTGGGTCACGACAAATGCGACCCCAGTTTCCGGCACGGTTTCCACCTTTTCCATCGTCACGCTCAACGGACCTGGGGGCGGGAGCATCAATCCCAACCAGTTCCCGATTTCAGCGGTTGCCATGGACACGTCAGACGCCAGCGGCAACACGGCTTACGTCACGGTTATGGGTTTCACAGGCGGCGAGGGACACGTGTGGCAGACCACGGACGCCGGATCAAACTGGATTGATTTCACGGGAACGGCGGCGAACGCTCTTCCGGATTCTCCCGTGAACGCAGTGGTTGTTGACCCTGCCGGCCACATGATCTATGTGGGGACCGATGTCGGCGTCTTCCAGA
>Ga0307478_10001861_pt1 | contig 17518 bp, 13 predicted proteins | sample atmos_gasesECM4C_2_FD_203713 | JGI IMG/M metagenome (GOLD analysis project Ga0307478, IMG submission 203713) | Hardwood forest soil microbial communities from Morgan-Monroe State Forest, Indiana, United States - atmos_gasesECM4C_05 | ecosystem: Environmental > Terrestrial > Soil > Temperate... | reverse complement strand
AGTTTTTGGATCGTTGGGATTTGGCAGCCATATGCTCGCAGCGACCACCTTATCAGGGTTAAATCCAGGATCCTCCCGGAGCAGGAACCAAAAAGTGCGCAGCAGCAAACCCGCCCCGATGAGCAGAGTCGGCGACACTCGTTGAGGAGCAGGTGGTCAGCTGGCTAACGGACATGCTGGGCTTTCCGCAGGGAACTTCAGGAGTACTGACGAGCGGGTGCACGGTCGCAAACATTATTGGGCTGACGGTTGCCCGCCACGCCAAAGCACCCTTTGACGTCAGAAAAGAGGGTCTTCAGAATCACACTCACGCTCCTTATGGTTGTTTACTGTTCCTCTGAAGCGCATAGCTGGGCGCAAAAAACAGTGGAACTTATGGGACTAGGAGACGATTGCCTGCGGCGAATCCCAGTTGATGCCTCGTTTCGAATGGAGATCTCAGCGCTGCGGGGCGCGATTCAAGCGGACCGGAAGAACGGGAAAACGCCATTCTGTGTCATTGGCACCGCCAGCACGGTTAACACCGGGGTGGATCCTCTCCAAGAACTGGCGGCAATATGCCAGGGAAAAGGATTGTGGTTTCACATCGACGGAGCATTTGCGTCCTGGTTCGTGATCGCGAAGCGCATCGCGGCGCCTTTCAGATAGCGCCCAGTTATCTGAGCTCGCAGGGGCGCGGCGTTGCTCCGCGAGGGCCCGAATTCGCTGCACTTGGAATCGACCTTGCCCGGAACTTCAAAGCGCTGAAGGTCTGGTTCTCACTCAAAACCCACAGCACTCTCAAGTACGGCCGCCTGATCGAACAAAATATAGAGCAGACGCGATACTTGTCCTCCCTGATCAAGAGAAACCCACGCCTTCAGCTGCTCGCTCCAGTCGAGCTGAACGTCGTTTGTTTCCGCTACAACCCGCGGCTCTCTGATGAGAGCAATCTCGATCGAATGAACGAGGAGATTCTGATTCGTATTCAAGAGAGTGGTGTGGCCGTTCCTTCAGGCACGCGTGTATCCGGTCGCTTTGCGATTCGAGTAGCTGTGACGAATCATAGGAGCACGAGGGCGGATTTCAGGCTGTTCGTGAACCATGTGCTCAAGTTAGGCTCAGATCTCCACTCCAGCTTGTGAATGCATGAGGCTCAGAGTGGGTTGTTGCTCTTGATGGGGAGCGCGCCGGAGCTTGACGACGGCGTTTGTGCCAGAGCCGGGCGGGCTCTCGAGTTCGCAAGTTCCTCCAGATGCAAGAACGAGCGCCTTGGCAATCGAGAGGCCGAGGCCAAATCCTCCTGTAGCGCGCGAGCGCGAGCTGTCACAGCGATAGAAGCGTTCAAAGACGTGCGGAAGATGCTCGCTCGGAATACCTTCTCCGTTGTCTTTGATGCATACTCTTACCATTGTGGGCTGGACCTCGATCGTCACTTCGATGGTCGAACCTGCCGGACTGTGGTGTATCGCGTTATCGAGCAGATTTCGCCAGACAGTTGCGAGTTGTTCGTCTTCGCCGTATACCCATGCAGCTGTGTTGCAATCGAACTCGATCCTCAAATTCCTCGCACGGCGAACCGCTTCCAATTCCTCGATTGCTGCAACCATGGAAGTGGACACTAGCGTCTTTGTACTCTGGGTAGGAATCACACCAGTCCGGTTCTCGGCCCGTGCGACTTCCAGCATGCGGAGTACCAGTGCGTGAGTTCTTGCCGTATCCGCGAGAGCATTCTCGATGGCATGGCGGTATTCAGAGACGCTGAGACCCTCACGATCGGCAAGTTGCAACGTGGATTGCTGGATCGCAAGGCTGGTTTTCAGTTCGTGGGCTGCATCCGCAAGAAAGCGGCGCTCGCGCTCGAATGCCGACTGGAGTCGCTGCAGTAGCAACTCCAACGCCTGGACGAGCGGCGCCAACTCTTCCGAGTTCCGCAACTCGGGGACGACCTGCAGTGTCCACTGCTGCTCATTGACATTCTGCGCTTCCAAGGCAAGGTCGCGCAGTGGCACGAGTCCGCGAGTCACCGCCCAATATGAAGCGATGCCGGAAATGACCAGCACCGCCAGTCCGATCATAAGCAACACGCCTGCAACCCGCAGGAACATCCAGGTGCTGGCTGCAGTTGGAGCAGCAAAGAACACATCCGCATAGAGCTGCGGCCCGCGACCGTCCTGGTCGGGAACACGCGCGTGAACCCAGGCAGATCCAAGATAATGCCCCCGATGTTGCCAACGGAAGCTGAAGAACTCGCGACCGCTCGCGGCTTCGGGTATCCAATCGACCGAACCAGCCAACAGGCGACCTTCCTGATCACGGACGGCGAAAAGGTCTTCGCCGCTGCGGTTCGGGGGCGCGGCAGGCTCAAATTCTAGGGTTCCGGGATGTTCATCGTTTTCATGCACTTCGGAGAGCAATTCCGAAAGATGACTGGTCAAGTTGGCGCGCGCCGATGCGGTGATCTGGCGCCGCGTGTACCAGAGAGAACCAAGAATCCCAATGCACAATAACAAAGTCTGTGCCGCGAGCAGCAACAAGACAATACGCGTTTTGAGTGAGGTGCGGATCATTTGTTGACGCGCAGAACATAACCTTGTCCGCGCAGAGTGTGGATCAGCTTGGGTTCACGGCCCTCATCGATCTTGCGCCGCAATCCTGAGACGTATACCTCGATCACATTGCTGAATTTTTCCCAGTTGTAATCATAGAGATGTTCCAGCAACTCGGTTTTCGAGACGACAGCTTCCATGTGCAGCATAAGATATTCGAGCACGCGAAGTTCCATCCCCTTGAGCACGATGAGCGTGCCGTCGCGGTAAACGGTTTTGCGGCTGATGTCGAGTTCGAGTCCTCCGAGCGAGAGCTTCGGGCTACTGTGCCCCTGCGAACGCCGGATGAGCGCCTTCGCGCGCGCGATGAACTCGCCCATGTCGAACGGCTTCGCCAGGTAATCGTCGGCGCCGAGCTCAAGCAGGTTAACGATCGAGTATTTGTCATCGACAGCGGTCAGGATGAGAACGGGCGTGCGTACGTCGTTGGCGCGAAGTTGCCGAAGCACATCGGACCCATGAATCTTCGGCAACATCAGATCAAGGACGATGACGTCGTAGTTTTCGGAGCAAGCGAGATGCAGCCCGGACTCGCCGTCTTCGGCGACATCGACAGCAAAGCCGGCGATGCGCTGCAGACCGGTCCTTAGATTGCTGCCTAGTCGGACCTCATCTTCGACAACTAGAGCTCGCAAAACCAGCCTCTCGGATTCCCGCTGTACTGGAAGCGCTGGGCTCATTTTCCCACAGAATCGTGCCGCAGGAGTCCTCCTGCGCACGCCGTTTCTGATTCATGATTACTGAGGCGCAACTACCAAAACCGTGAATGTACCTGGTTTAATGGTCGGACGTTGCCCCGGTTGCGTCGAGGGTTCAAACTCTGCCGTGACGAGATACACGATTCCTGTCTGAGGATCAAGTGCCATGGTGCGCGCACCGCGTTGTGTTTCCAGTGTCTCAGCCACCGTGAATTTGTTGGGGGATTCTTCTTTCACGACCGTCAGGTTGCCCGAGCGGCCATTGGAACTGAAAGCCAATTTGCGGCCGGGATCGAATGCCGCCGCGTCCGGCCCTTCGCCTATAGGAACACTGGCCGCTATCTTGCCGTCTTTGGCATTCAGTACGTTCATGACCCGGCCGTCGCAGACTGAAAAGAGTCGTTCGTTCTCTTCGTCCATGGCGAGCCCGGAGGGTGATTCGCAGGACTTCAGCATCCACTTACTTTCCAACTTCCAGGTCTTGGAATCGATCTGTGCGATTTGGCTTGTGTCTTCGAGATTCACGTAGACGTGACCCGAATCAGCCGCGGCGAATTCCGGCTTCGCCGTCAAATCGATCGTAGCCTCGATTTTGAGTAACTTTGGATCGACCACCATCACATTCTTGCTGCGTCCGTTCATCACCACGACTTTCTTGGCGTGTCCGTCGTAGATGATTGCGTCGGGGTTCTCGCCAACCTGCACATCTTGAATCAGCTTCAGCGAACTCAGATCAAAGACCGTGATCGTCCCAGCCCCGCCGTTGGAGATGAAGCCACGATGATGATCGTAGTCGAGAGCGACACCGTGGCAGCGGTGCGCCGGGATGTCCCCAATCTGCTTGCCATCTTTCGGATCAATGACCATCACGTGATCACCGCGTGTGATGAACAGGCGGTGTCCTTGCGTATCGTAGGTCAGATAATCCCATCCACCTTCGCCACCGAGGATGAATTTGTTTGTGACCTTATAGTTCTGCGCGGATGCTGAGGCTGCCAGCGCCAGTAGTGTGAATAACACGGTCTTTTTCATGGCGTCATTATGAGCAACGTAACCTTAGCCGAAGCTTAACGTCGTTCCTGCTTACGACGCACTCAAAAAGCCGCTGCCACGGGTCGGTATGGGCAAACGTGCGATTAAGGTTCGTTTAAGGTGTTGGCGTTTACTGTCAGGGAAGAAGGCAGCTTTAAAGGGCATGCCTCCGTCAGATACCTATGTCGCGCGCAACATGGAACCTCATCGTCGTGCTCGCGTTGTTCAGCAGCTTCGTGATCGCACAAACTTCCCTAGCCCCTCCCCCACCCATCATCACGCTGGATGAAGCAATCAGGCGCGCGCAGCAAAACTCGGTTGGGTTCGGGGCTGCGCGTACCGCGAACGGAACCGCAAATGCGAATATCACGATCGCGCGCTCCGCGATTCTGCCTAATGTGAAAGGCGAAGCGCAATATCTATACACGCAAGGCACGGGAACACCGAGCACAGCGTTCGGTGGCACTCCCATTTTCATCGCGAACAATGCCGTGCACGAATACATCGGCCAGGCCAACGTGCACCAAGACCTCAGCCTTGCACTGGCCTATGACTATCGTCGTACGCAAGCGGACGCTCGCGTCGCTAAAGCCAGGCTGGAGATCGCGAAACGGGGCCTGGCGGTGGTGGTCGTACAACGGTTCTATGGACTTGCGGTTGCGCAACGCAAACTTGCCACTTCGCAAAGTGCGCGGGAGGAAGCGCAGCACTTTCTGAAAGTAAGTGAGGAATTGGAAGCCGGCGGCGAAGTCGCGCATTCAGATGTGATCAAAGCCCAGATAGAAGCCAATGACAAGCAACGTGCGTTCCAGGAAGCCGAATTAGCGGTCGAGAACGCGAGGCTCGACCTGGCGCTGCTTTTGTTTAAGGATTTCAACCAGAACTTCTCGATTTCCGACGACCTCTCCACTCCCACGCCGCTGCCTACAATGGATGAACTTGCAGTCCAGGCGCGGAAGAGCAATCCTGACCTGGCGGCAGCGCTTGCCGCAAGGCAATCCGCTGATTATGAAGTTGGCTCCGCGCACAGCGCGTACCTGCCGACGCTGGGGTTCGACTACTGGTACGGCTTGGACTCGACTCGCGTAGGTTGGAGGATCGATGGTATTCGGAATGTGGGCTACGCTGCCGCCGCCACGCTGACTGTGCCCGTGTGGAATTGGGGTGCAACGCATGCCCATGTGCAGCAGGCGGAGCTTGCGCGCCGACAGGCGCAACTGGAGCTGGCAACCGCGCAAAAGACGCTGCTTGCCCAGATGCAGTCGTTGTACGCAGAGGCAAGGGTTTCACTTTCGGAACTCGATTCCCTGCGACAGTCCGCGGCGCTGACTGCCGACAGCCTGCGCCTGACAGAAGCTCGCTATCGCGGGGGCGAAGCAACAGTTCTTGAAGTGGTCGATGCGCAGAACACGCTCACTTTGTCGAGAAACGCCTACGATGATGGCGAGTTACGTTACCGCGTGGCACTCGCAAATCTGCAAACTCTCACAGGCACGCTCAATCCATGATCAGGCTGAATGCGAAGTTTACAATCGCCCTCCCGATCCTGGCACTCGCCAGTTTCCTGTCGGCGTGCCACTCGGGCGAGAGCGAAAAAGAAGTGAAACCGGAAGTGCCGGTGCAAACGGCAGTGGTCGAGTTGCATGATCTGTCCCGGCACATCACCGCCTACGCAGTACTGTGGCCGCATGCAGAAGCCGCGCTAACGCCGAAGGTGATCTCGCCGATCGCAGTCTGGTACGTGCAGCGCGGCAGCCCTGTCCACAAGGGGCAATTGCTCGCCCTGCTGGAGAATAAGGACATAGCCGCCGCCGTGGAGGATAACAAGGGGGCTCTCGCACAGGCGCAGGCCGCTTACGAGACAAGCACCAAAGCCGGAATTCCTGAAGAAGTCATGAAAGCTGAGCTCGACGTAGCACAAGCGAAGCAGAACCTTGACGCCAATACGAAACTGGTCGAAAGTCGGCGCAAACTCTTCCAGCAGGGCGCACTCGCGCGCAAGGACCTCGACGCCTCTGAGGTTGCTTACGTGCAGGCGAAGGCGCAGTACGACTTGAGCGAGCAACATCTGCAATCCGTACAGGCCATTACGAAGCAGCAGTCGATGGCTGCAGCGAAAGGGCAGCTTACATCGGCGCAAGGCAAGTATGCCGGGTCCGCAGTGCAGCTCTCGTACACACAGGTGCGCAGCCCCATCGATGGGACAGTTACAGACCGTCCGCTTTACGTGGGTGAGACTCCAGCGCCGGGCACGGCGCTTCTCATAGTAATGGACATGGACACCATCGTTGCCAAGGCGCATATCCCGCAGACGGAGGCACAACAGCTGCGAGTCGGGGATGCGGCGACGATTTCTGTTGCAGGCCTTGAAAAGACTGTGCGTGGCAAAGTGACGCTCGTTAGCCCGGCAATCGATCCCAATAGCACTACGGTAGAAATCTGGGTCTCGGCGGCAAACAAGTCCGGCGCTCTGCGGCCAGGATCAACGGCGAAGCTCGATATTGTCTCCAGCGCGCTCAAGAACACACTCGCCGTTCCTAGTATGGCACTCGTGCAGGCCGCAGACGGTGCACACGTGATGGTGGTCGATAACGGCTCGATTGCGCATGATACGACCGTGCAGACTGGTATCGTCGACACAGAACAGCAGCTCACACAAATCACTCTCGGTCTCGAATCGGGCGAGCGGATCGTCACAGTCGGTGCCTATGGATTGCCCGATGGCTCGAAAGTAATTCCCGCATCGCTAAAGTCAACACCGTCCCAGAGCGGTAAATCCAAGCCAGGGGACAAAGACTAATGGCGCACCCGCGCGAACCCGTCGCGTGGGTGTCGAGCCACGCCAAGCCGATCATCTTCGGTATCATCGTCCTCTCCATCATTGGCGTTTACAGCGCTACGCAGATCCCCATCGCAGTGTTCCCTGAGACGAATTTCCCGCGTGTGGTGATCGCAATCGATAATGGCGTGATGCCGATCGAGCAAATGCAGGTGATGATCACGCGCCCCGTGGAAGAAGCAATGAGCGCGATCCCAGGGATGCAGTCCGTGCGATCTATCACCAGCCGCGGGTCCGCCGAGGTGGACGTCTTCTTCGACTGGAACGTCGACATGATCCTGACGCTCCAATACGTTCAGGCGGCGCTCGCACGCGTGCAGCCGAGCTTGCCTCCGACGGTCAAGATCGACGCGCGCCGGCTCACGTTCGCCAGCTTCCCTATTCTCGGCTACAGCCTGACCTCGAAAACGGTTCCGCAAACCGATCTCTGGGATCTTGCCAACTACACGATCAAGCCCCGCATCTCGCACCTCGATGGCGTCTCCACAGTGGTCATCCAGGGCGGACAAGTTCCCGAGTACCGGATCGCTCCCGACCCCGCGCGGTTGCTCATCACTGGCATAACGGTTCAGGACATTCTCGATTCCGTTGCGCGCACTAACATGATTGATTCGCCCGGGTTGCTGCAGCAGAACCACCAACTCGTGCTGGGGCTGGTTAGTGGACAGGTGCAGTCGGCAGCACAACTCACGCAGGTCGTCGTCAAGACCACGCAAGCCGGAGCCCCTGTCCACATTGGCGATGTCGCGCAGGTCACGCCTTCAGTAGAACCGGTCTACACCATCGTTCATGCGAACGGCTTGCCCGCCGTGCTCATCAACATCAACCGCCAGCCGACCGGCAACACCGTGGCCGTCGCCGATGAAGTCGCTCAGGAGATGGCCGACATAGAGAAGAGCCTGCCGCCAGGTATAAAAATTGAACCGTTTTATGATCAGTCAGGCCTAGTACGCGCAAGGATCAAGAGCGTACGAGACGCGATCATCATTGGCATCATTCTTGCCTCTATCGTTCTCATCGCTTTCCTACACGACTGGGGCAGTTCTCTGATCGCGGGACTTGTCATTCCGATCACCATCGCGGTTACGTTCATCGCAATCCGTCTTATGGGCGAAACATTCAACTTGATGACGCTTGGCGGACTCGCAGCGGCCGTCGGTCTCGTTATCGACGACGCCATCGTGATGGTCGAAAACATTGTCCTGCACCGCGACACTGGACAGGACCGCACCACTGCTGTTCGCAGCGCCTTGCGCGAGATAACGAAGCCGCTGATTGGATCAACCGTCACTCCAATCGTCGTCTTTGTCCCGCTTATCACAATTGCGGGTGTTACCGGCGTATTCTTCAGCGCACTGGCGATCACAATGACCGTCGCGCTTGCAACGTCGCTTCTGCTGGCGCTAACCTGGACGCCGACACTGAGCGGCATTCTGGTGCGCCGCAACGCTCCCGATAAGCATCTTCTTCCGCCCAAGGATAGTGCCGAGGAACTCCAGCGGCTCCTCGCCGCTGAAGACGCCACCATGAGCGGCCGCTTCGGAAGCGTCATCGCGTGGTACGAGCACGTGCTGGAGCGAGTGATCCGCCGTCCGATCTGGCTTGTGGGTGGATGTCTGGCGCTGATTGCCGTCTCGTATTTCTGCTACAAAGCGCTCGGCACCGATCTGCTCCCCGAGATGGAAGAGGGTGGCTTTGTGCTCGATTACTGGGCGCCCGCCGGGTCCTCACTGGACGAAACCAACCGCATGTTGGAGCACGTCGAGACCATACTCAAAAGCAATCCCGACATCGTGAACACTTCCCGCCGTACGGGACTCGAACTGGGGCTTGCCGCCGTCACCGAGGCCAACCGTGGGGACTTTACGGTGAAACTCAAGCCAGGCGTCAAGTTTGATGAAGTCACATCGAAGCTACGCGAGCAGATCAACCGTGAAGAACCGGCGCTCAAGGTGGATTTCGTGCAGATTTTGAGCGACATGGTTGGCGACCTTTCTAACGAGCCTGAGCCCGTGCGCATCAATCTTTTTTCGCAAAACGCGCAAGAACTCGGCGATGTCGCGCCGCGGGTCGCCGATGCGATCAGAAAGGTGAATGGAGTGGTTGATGTTCTGAATGGAATTGAGAACACGATCAGTGGCCCCGCGGTAACTTATCAGGTTGATCCCGCCGTAGCGACGCGTTCTGGGTTCTCCGCACAGGAGGTGGCGACCGATGCTGCGGCGTTGGTGGCAGGCGTGCCCGCCTCGGCGCCGATGGTTGTGAAGAACCGTCCTTATACAGTGCGTGTGCGCTTCCCGGGTGCAGAGAGCCAGAACGCCGCCGATCTCGGCTCGACGCTCATCAACAGCGTATCGGGCCACACCGCCACGCTCGCCTCACTGGCCGCCATCAATTCCAATCCCGGCGAGCGCGAGATTCGCCGGGAAAACCTACAGCAGTACGTTAGCGTTACCTCTCGTCTCGAAGGTGTCGACCTGGGGACTGCGATCGCCAACGTTCAGAGAGTGGTCAGCAATCTTCATCTTCCTGGTGACGTTCGCGTGCAATACGGAGGAACTTACCGGGAACAACAGCAGTCATTCCGCGATCTCTCAAAAGTTTTGATACTCGCGCTGCTGCTCGTGTTTACGGTGCTGCTGTTTGAGTTCCGCGCTTTCGCCGCCCCTGTGGCCATCATTGCTTCTGCGGTGCTCTCAACCTCGGGCGTAGTAATCGCGTTATTGATCACCAATACTGCTTTCAACATCGCGTCATTTATGGGTCTCATCATGGTGATCGGCATTGTGGCGAAGAACGGGATTCTACTGCTCGATGCGGAAAGCCGGTTCATTGCGCTGGGCATGCCGCCCCGCGAAGCGTTGATTCAGTCAGGGCGGCGGCGGCTGCGGCCGATCGTCATGACCGCGATGGCTGCTGTGGCTGGAATGTTCCCGCTAGCACTCGGGTGGGGTTCGGGATCGGAAATGTTGCAGCCGCTTGCGATCGCCGTGATCGGCGGTATCCTGATTTCAATGGCGCTCTCACTTGTCGTCACTCCGGCTGTTCATTATTATTTGAGCCGCTCACGGCGCGAATCGCCTTGAGAACATCCAAACTAAGAAAAAAGGGGCGGTGCTTGCCCGCCCCGATAGAAAACAGAGGCAATTGTTATTCGCAGGCTGGTGGCCTGGGGGCCTGGAGCTTGCAACTCGAAGAATACGTCATATGAGATACGGTCGACCGGGTCAGCCTGCGGTTCGCCTAGGGGATTGACTTTGCCTTTGTAGCGGAACAAGTTTCCGAAGGCATCCCAGCGCACTCGATCCGATGATTGTCACAACCATTAATGTGCGCTCGTTGAGAAAAAAAGGGGCGCAGCGAAAATCTGCACCCCGAATCGTGCCTGTCCTTTATCGCTTGGCGAGGCCCTTCAACGATGATGCGGAGACGATCTGGCCGGTGCCATAGCTGACGTGGCCGTGCTTGATGTCGGCTTCGGTTACGAACCACACGTCGTAGGTCCAGCGGTCCACTTGATCTTTCTTGGGTTTCACCCTCCGGATTGACCTTGGCTTTGTAGCGGAAGGCGTTGCCATAGACATCCCACTGTTTGGACTCCGCGTAGTTCAGGGCTAGCGAGTAAACGCCCAACGATTCCAGCGTATGTAGCTCGTTAGGCTCGGAGATGCCGTTGTGGTTCTCATCGATCCACAACCGCAGTTGGGAGAAGACAGCGTCGCGTTTATCGATGATGCCGTCACCGTTGCCGCCGTTCTCCGGTTTGTCGAACTGATCGAGCGCGAGGAATCCGTTGGGATGAGCGCACTTTGGCTGGGCAGTAACGTTCCCAAACAACTCTTTGCCGTTGTCGATCCTTCCGTTTCCGTTTCGGTCGAGGGCAAGAAAGGCGTTCCCCGAGCCGGCTGCGGTCCATGCCATCTGTACTGGATGTCCGTCTCCCCTGATATCGAAAACGACGCCATTCGGGGCTGAAGTAAGGCGGAAACCTTGCCCGGTCGTGTCAACGATGATCGGGCTGGCGCAGGGCGGACCGCCGGCGCAGGTGCAACAGTGACAGTCGACCCCACAGTTGTTGTTCGTCACGCTCAGCGTCGCAGAACCGCTGACATTGCCAGATGCGGCGGTGATGGTCGTAGTTCCCACCGCTCCGGCCGTTGCCAGACCTGCGGCGACTGATGCCACCGACGGATTCGACGATGTCCAGAGGGCCGATGCAGTCAGATTGCTCGATCCGCCGCCGCTGTAGTTCCCGGTGGCGTTGAACTGCTGAGAGCCTGAGTCTGCGGTGAGTGTCACGCTGCCGGGTGTGACGGAGATTGAATTCAAATGTTGGGGGTCGGGGATTGTGGCGCAAGCCAAAGGGTCCTGAGTGGTGGTGGCGGTGAGAACCTCCTTCCCGCTCGTGGTTGCGGTGAAGAAGCCGCCATTGAAAGTAATTGTCACGTTGCAATCGCAGGTTAAGGTTTCACATTGGGCAGCGCCAAACCCAGCTAGCCCGGTGCAACTGGCTCCGGTATACTGTCCGGTGCCGACGCCGGGTTGGAAACCTGAATTCATCACATGGCAGTTTGTGCTGGAGGTTGCGCCCACATCGGTCATAACTGTGTCGCCTAGCTGGGACACGCCGCAACTTGTGCTGCAGTTCGGCTGTGAGCCATTACCGCTATACTGACAACTGCCTTCGCTTGAAAATAACCCGCTATGCGAGCCGGTTGTTTTACCGGGAGTCTTGTGATCGCTCGTGTCATAGACAAGGAAGGCAGGAAGGCCGATATTGGGATTGCTGGAAGCCGAACAGGTCGCGGCGGTGGGGACCGCGTCCGACGTTGATCCGGATGACTGATCGACGCTCGACCGCGGCCCACCCATTTTAAGGAACTCTCTGGATTCAGGATCGATCAGCACCGCCAAAGACTTGTTCACCCAATCGGCAGGCAGACCGCAGCCGGAGGGTGAGCAGTAGGCGTCCCGAGTCGCAGTCGGTTTGGTCACGGTGTTCGCCGTGATCCAGTCCGCGATCTCTGGAAACTCCCGGTAATAGGTTTCCAAAAGGGCCTCGGGGTAAAGGGACTGCGTCGTGACCAGTTCGAGTGACCCAAGTCCCAGCACGTGGTCGATCATGTGAATCGTCTCGTTCCCCTTCGCATCCTTGCCAAAAAGGAACATTGCGTTGTAGGTGCGGCTGCGCCCGTTCAGCGTGGCCGTAACCCGGTAGGAGATGTAGGAGCTGCAGACTTCGGCGGGCGACTTCGGCATATTGCCAACTTCTTGCTCCACTGTGATTCCGCTCCAGCTTTGCTCAAAAGTGTGGTTGCTCCAGTTGGTACTGACGAAAAACATCTGCTTCTTCGTGACGGCGTTTCGTGTGGTTATGGTCGGCCAAACTCCGCTACTAGTAACCTGGATGAGATCGCCGTCTGGCTTCGTCACCAATTGCTCCCAAGGCAGCCGGGCGATTGCAGAAAGGCTCCCGAGCTCCACGTTGTCAATCTCAAAGCGCGGGGACTGCTGGGCGATTTGCTCTTTGAGGTCGGCCTTGGACATGTGGCTAGCATGAATGGCGTCATTGGCTACGACGCGTAGTTGGGCGGCATAGGACAGCCTGGCATAGGCTGTTCGTACCATGGTTTCTTCGGGCGTCACCTGTGCCACGGCTCCCGAAAGAGACGCGAGCATGACGCAAAGTACAGCTACATACCGCATAGATTACTCTCCTTACGTTACGGATTTTTGTTTCCCCCCTTTGGCTCGGTAGACTCGGCCCACTATTGCGAAATTTATCCCCTAGGGTCGCCCCGTAGGTTCGGCCTAGTAATGTGACTGAAAAAACTTCGGGACTGCAACTAAATCTTCGGCTTGTTACGAACGCCGAACAAGGCGAATCACAGCGTTCGTAGGGGCTTATGGCCCAAAACGGATCTCTTGATTTAACTGGTTCGGCCCAGGGTTCGGTTAGGATATAAAATCATGGGATCCGATGAGGCGGCCCTAGGATCCTTGATTCGACCAAGCTCAACAAGAACTAATTCAAAAAGCGCTTCACCCGAAGCTTTCTGCTGAGCGGTGGTGCATACGACACAGTGCATGCTGATGGCCAGCCATCGCTAGGGCTGTGCAAAGGCTGTTAATATCGCGCTAACCGATTATTTTGTATATGGTTACGCAAATTTCTCATGCGGACACTGCCGTCGTCACTGTGCCGAATCAGCACAAATTTGCTATCCGATCAGATAGCGTGCTCTAGCCGAAAAGTGCTTCCTCTCCATCGCGGGCATGGACCAGAGGGTTTACTTTAGGCCGTTCAAATCTAGCACCCTAAGTTACTTCCCTATTTCCGAAGGCAACGGTGCGCCCAAGAGTTGAACCAGGCTCCGCGGACCACAACAGGCTTTTTCGAGCTTCTGCAGGTCGCGGGTTGAATGCACGTCTTGTCTCAGCGCCGCGAGCGTTTTACTTAATATCCCAGCCGCGTAGGGGTCGCTGGGAGTCACCAGTCTGTAGTGCATCCACTTCCCTTCGCGCCTGGCGGCGACTAGACCTGCTGCACGAAGGTAGGCGAGATGCCGGGAAATCTTGGGCTGCGGCACTGCAATCACTTCGGTGAAGTAGCAGACGCATACCTCCTGCTCTGCCATGAGGTTGAGCAGACGAAGCCGGGTGGGGTCGGCGAGCGCGCGAAAAAGCTGCGCCAGTGCTTGCTTGCCTTTCACTACCACAGTCTATCAGGTCACATTTGCCTTGACGAATATGATTGCCGGGTGCTAGCGTAACGTATTCGCTATAGCGAATATGAATGGAGAATGGAGGCTATTTATGCCGGCGGAAACGGTGGTTGCCCTGAAGGCGCATCTGGCTATTCATGTGAAGAGCGTGACCCAAAGCATTGAGTTCTATCGCAAAATGTTCGGGATCGAGCCGAGCAAGGTGCGCACGGGCTATGCGAAGTTTGATGTTCAGAACCCGCCGCTGAATTTCACGCTCAACGAAGCCGTCTTCCACGATGCGGGAGCGCTTTCGCACATGGGCATTCAGGTGGCTTCGACCGCCGATGTCCTCGCCGTGCGACAGCGATGGGCGGACGCGGGCTTGATAACTCGTGATGAGATGCAGACCAATTGCTGCTACGCGAGGCAGGACAAGACGTGGGTGCATGATCCCGATGGCAATGAGTGGGAGGTTTTTGTGGTGTTGGAAGATAACCTGCCAGAAAAAGAAACGCCGAAAGTAACGGCCTGTTGCGGCCCGGACTGTTGCCCACCGGCAGTGACGCATTCGCATGTCTAAAGCGAAGGTATTGTTTCTTTGCACCGGCAACTCTGCGCGCAGCCAGATGGCGGAAGGCTATTTGCGCCACGTTGCTGGCGGTGAGTTCGAGGCGCTGAGTGCGGGAGTCGAGACGAAGGGACTCAATCCGATCGCAGTCGAAGCGATGCGCGAAATTGGGATCGATATTTCGCGACAGACCTCGAAGAATGTGGAGCAATTCCTCGGGCAGGAAATCACGTACGTGGTAACGGTGTGCGACAACGCCCGGCAGCGCTGCCCGATCTTTCCCGGCACACACAGTTCTTTGCATTGGAGTCTCGCGGATCCAGCCGAAGCAACTGGGTCGCACGAAGAGAAACTCGCAGTCTTTCGGCGGGTGCGTGATGAAATTGCAGAGCGGATCGAGCAGGAACTACTGCCGCTGGCGCCGAAACAATAAATCGATGAGCATGACCGAACATCCCCTTCGAAGACGAGTTGTAGCCGAGGCACTTGGAACCGGGTTACTGGTCGCGGCCGTGGTTGGCTCGGGCATCATGGCTGAGCGATTGGCCGGAGGAAACATTGCGCTGGCCTTGCTCGCGAACACGATTGCCACTGGAGCGATCTTGGTCGCACTAATTTTGGCGTTCGGCTCCATTTCAGGCGCGCACTTCAACCCGGCGGTCAGCCTGGCTTTTGGATTTCGCAAGCTCATGCCGTGGCAAGAAGTAGCGCCTTACGTTGCGGCTCAATTCATCGGAGCAGTATTAGGAACGCTTCTCGCGCACGTTATGTTTGGCAAAGAGATGTATTCGTTATCGCATCACGAGCGTTCAGGGATTGGCCAGTTCGTGAGCGAATTCGTCGCGACTTTCGGATTGCTGTGCGTGATCTGGGGCTGCTTGAGGGTGAAGTCGGCGATGGCAGTTCCAGTTGGCGTAGCCAGTTACATCATCGCGGCCTACTGGTTTACGGCCTCGACCTCGTTCGCAAACCCTGCCGTCACGGTTGCGCGATCCATCACCAACAGTTTTGCAGGAATTCGACCCATTGATGTACCAGCGTTCCTTCTGGCGCAAACGCTAGGCGCAGTAGTGGCTACATGGCTATTTGAATGGCTGTTGCATGAGCCTCTTCCTAGCAAGTAGATTTTGGGACTGAAGCGCGGTTCAGGCCGGACCTTTCGTCACACTTTTGGGAACCTGAATCGAATGGATGCTCAAGTAAAAGCCCTTCGAGGTTGGATCGAAAACGACTCGCAAATAGCAATTGCAGTGGGCCGCGGTTAAGGTTTGCCACAAGAGATCGCGGGCTGGTGCTGCTTTCGTTGCCCCAACGGTCACGGGTGTGTGATCGAGCAAATTTCGGGGATTCACCCCGATGGCGACTTTGGCGCCGCGCAAGGCCGTAAGCTTCTGGCAAAGCAACTCGATCGTTTCCGTCGCGGTCCTCTGGCGGCGCACTACGGTCAGTGGAGTATCGAGGATCGGTTTCTGCGGCAAGATCTGACCTTTCGCATCGCGGGCCGCGGTGCCGACGACAGCGAGATTTCCCTCGCTGTTTTTTCGCACTTCAAAGCGTCCTGGATTATCACTCTTGTTGTAGGCGTCGACTATCAGGCGAACTGTCTTCTCTTCTTCTACGGACACGGGCTGGGCGGAAACAGTCGAGGCGGCAGCAGGCTTTGTGGAATCAGCCGGCGTCTGCGTGGACGCGGGAGGAGGCGGTGCTATGGAGACGGCGGGAAAATCGACGGTAAATTTTCCGCCCGCCGGAAGAATCTGCGCATGCGGAGCGTGGGTCACGGGGTCGGCGACATCAACGAGGTCCAGTTGCGAAATAAGCCGTGGATCTTCGTAGTCGACTGCCCAGCCGTATTTCTTATAGAGCGCATCCAGCACTTGTTGCAACGGGCGAGGGCTGTTCGCGACGACATGAACGGTTCCCTCAGCTTCGGAAACTTGGGCCTCTTTCAAATAAGAAGCGGTCTCGGGCTTGGCTTGGGAAAATGCCTGCGAGGTGACCAGCAAGATAACGGAAGTGACAAGATTGATCGACTTCATTCGAAATAGGTCTCCATTGATATCGATGCGTTGCGAGTCACGTATCGGACCGGGTAGTTTTCAGTGCACGAGCCAGCGGGCAATTTTACCATCCACTGATCGTGCGCTTATTGCAAGGAGCACGATTGGTCTCAACCAAAGGCGTAGTTCTTTGTCCCCCAAAAGCGTTAGTTCCTTTGAGTCGTTTCGACCTAGTCTCGACTGTGCAAGAACCTTCATCTTGCAGCAAGAGTCGACAAAAATTAATCCAATTGGTTAGTTCGAGTGGGCTAGTTTTGCAAAAATGTTTGGCACACCGCCAAAATATTAGAATTCGCCTTGACAATGGCTGGTTCTGTGGCAGAATGTCACTGGCTTCCCATGCCCTCAGGGAAGTGCGGGATCTTTCCTACCCCAAGGAAAGCGTTAACCTGCTTTGAATACATACGTGAATTGCTGGTAGAACGGCGCAAGGAACGCGCATTTGTGGGCTTTGCCGCTTCAAAGCCAGGGTAATAGACCCCGATTAAAGGCTGCGCTTAAGCCAAGTCTAACTGTGGAGGCGGAGGGGAACTGTGGCCCCGAAGCCTGAAAAGGGGAAATCAGTGCATACTGCTCCGGCCCGGCCGGGTCTGATCGTAGTGGATACGTCGTTAAGTGTCGTGGCATCCAATGCCGAGGTGCTACAAATCCTCACCTTTCCAGACCAGCCAGAAAAAATAAACAATCTCGATGCCTGGCTCGCGAACAAAGTGCGTTGCAATTTGCTGGAAAGACGCTCGCGGTCCGGGTTGGTAGGTGAGTTTCAGTCAGCCAGACGCACCTATGTTTGCCGTTCGTTTCCGCTGGACGTTGCGGTAAACCATAAGAACGGTTCCTCCACGAATGGGGGGCTGCTGGTGGTGATGCTGGAAAGAAAAAGTAACGAAGCAGTCACCATCGCGGAGATCTCCGAGCGCTTTGGCTTGACCGCGCGAGAACAGGAAACGGTGCAATTCCTGCTGGAGGGCTTCACCAGCAAAGAAATCGCGCAGCGGATGAAAATCAGTCCTAACACGGTAAAAGCAT
>Ga0307478_10001859_pt1 | contig 17536 bp, 16 predicted proteins | sample atmos_gasesECM4C_2_FD_203713 | JGI IMG/M metagenome (GOLD analysis project Ga0307478, IMG submission 203713) | Hardwood forest soil microbial communities from Morgan-Monroe State Forest, Indiana, United States - atmos_gasesECM4C_05 | ecosystem: Environmental > Terrestrial > Soil > Temperate... | reverse complement strand
CCCCCCGCTCGCTGAAGCATGCCTTCGAGCAGGCTGGCCTGGCCGACGTGGGGGTTCGTCCGCTCGGCTGGAAGGCGCGCAGTCGGGCGCTGACCGCGGCGCTGCCGTTGCGACAACTTCTGTGGCGGCAGATCGAGGCCCGGGGCGTCAGGCCATAGCCGAAATAGCCGATGCCGCGTCGAACTCGGCCCACATCGGCGAGCAGTCCACCGCCACGCCGCGCGCGGCCGCTTCGTCCATGGCCATAACCGTGAGCCCGGCCTCCATGGATTCGCGCGCCGTGACCGGAAACGCCCTTCCCTCCTCGATCGTCGCCTTGAGGTCCAGCGCCATGGCCTGGTCGGCGCCGTTGTGCAGATCGGCTGTGCGCGTGGCGAAGTCGATGCGCTCCGGCTTGCGCCGGTCGAGGGCCCGGCGGACCATCAGCTTGTTGCGCACCAGATCGGCGATCAGGGTCCCGTCCGTCCCGGCCACGTACCAGCGCCGCTCCTGCAGGGCCACGTGGCTGTTGGAATGGAAGGCCAGCGCCAGCCCGGTCTCGTAGCGTACGATCGCCACCTGGTGATCGTTGAGATCCATGTCCGAATGGAAGGGGTCGTTGGCGCCCGCCCAGCCGGCGTCGCGAAGCGCATAGGCCGGCGAGTCGTCTTCGTAGGTCTTGGGCGCATCGGCCCGGCCGGGATGAAACAGCCGCCGACCGCCGAAGCTCGCCACCGTGGCGGCCCGGCCCCCGGCGATGCGGCCGAAGATATCGAAATCGTGGCACACCTTGTCGAGCATGAACGAGCCGCCGTAGGCCTCCCGGCGGCGCCAGTTGCGGGCCAGGTACGCCCCGTGCTCGGGATGCAGGTGCTCGGTGGCGTCCACCGACACCAGTTCGCCCAGCTCGCCGGCGTCGATGCGGGCGATGACCTCCCGCACGATCGGCATGGAGCGCATCACGAGGCCGACGTAGAGCGCGGGCGTCGGTCCCCCGGCAAGGCGCCGCGCCAGCGTCAGGGTCTCGCCCCGCGTGCGCACGATCGGCTTTTCGCAGAAGATCGGGAATCCGGCGGCGAAAGCCGCCTCCAAATGCGCCTGGTGCAGGTGATTGGGCGAGCCGATCATCACCAGATCGAACGGCCCGTGCGCCAGCAGGTCGGTCTCGTCGCGGTAGGCCCGGCCCGGGTCGATGCCGAACCCGCCGAGGATCGGCAGGCCAACGGGGTCTGGATCGGCGTAGCCGGCCACCTCCAGCATCCAGCCCACCTCGACCATGGCGCCCAGCACGTGGGCGATGCGCTGCCCGAGGCCGATGACGGCGATGCGGTGACGGTTCAACGACGGGCCTCAAGCGCGTGGGGTGGAGAGACTTAAATCGCCTTGAGGCTCAAATATCCACTTCGATATGAACCAACCCGGCCCGGCGGAAGTTCAGGGAGCGCCCGGCAATGCCGCCGCAACAATGGCGTGCTATTGTCAAAGGTCGGCGCCCTGTCGTTCCAGCGGCCCGTTTTCCCGCGTCCAGTAAGCTCGATTTCCCTTTGGGGCGCCGCCAGCCGGCGATCAGCGGAGGCGCTTGGACGATGCCGCTCTATGTCATGGACTGCTACGCTGGCGGGTTGCGACCGGCCGACGCCGTGCTGCGTGAGAGCGTGCAGATACACGCCCCCAGCCGGTCGGCCGCCATCGAAGAAGCCCACCGCCGCGCCGAGAGGATCGCCCACAGCTTCTTCGAACTGCGCGACGCCAACCGCAAGCTCGACGCCGTATTCTACAACTCGCAAACCGGCGAGGCGTGACGGCCCCCTTAAGGCGGAAAACAGCGTCAACGCGGAAAACGCCCTCGCCACGGGCGCGGCCAGGGACGTTCTGACCCCGGATCTGGCCGGCGAAGGGGGATTGGCCAGATCAGCGCTTGGAAGCCAGCGCCGCCGTTGTTGCACTCCGATTGCAGCGCGCATGGCGATCGCGGGGCCGCGAGATCGGGTTATTGGCCTCGCCCCATCCGAAACGAAACGGCCCGGCCGTGGCCGAGCCGTCCCGTCCTCAAGAATCAGACATCTGATCTGGTGGTCTCTGGTTAGATCAGGCGATCAGACTACGCGCCTGGCCGGCGGCCGCAACGCGACTTAGGCGCGCACCCCTCCCATGGGCATGCCCCAAAGCCGGTTGCGCGCGCGCCCGCCCAGCGATTGAATTGCCCCGCGCTCAACTAGGGGGGAATCGCCAACATGATCATCGTCTGGGGCGAAGGCAGGGGGTTTAGGGTCGTCTGGCTGCTGGAGGAGATGGGCCTCGCCTACCGGCTGCGGCCGGTGGACATGCTGGCCGGCGTCGAGAACGACCCCGAGTTCCTGGCCATCAACCCGGCCGGGTTCATCCCGGCGATCCAGGACGGCGGGACCACCATGGTCGAGTCGATCGCAATCATGGAGTACCTTATGGCCCGCTATGGGCCGACGCCCCTCGCCCCCGGCCCGCACGATCCCGCCTTCCCCGCCTACCAGCAGTTTCTTCACCTTGGCGAAGCCGGCCTGGCCGCCTCCATTTTCTTCGTCGTCGGGGCCCTCAATTTCGCGCCGCAGGCCGAGCGGGGCAACTGGAGCGCTGGCCAGGCCCTGAACGTGTTCGAGAGCCGGCTAGGGTTGGTGACGCGCCAGCTTGCCCGCTCGCCCTACATGGCCGGCGACGCCTTTACGGCCGCCGACATTTCGGTGGCCTACGCCCTGCAGCTGGCCCGCAGAAGCGGGGGCGTCACCCTCGGCGAGGCCGAAGAGGCCTATGTGGTCCGCGTCAGCGGACGCGAAGCCTACCAGCGAGCCATGCAAACCTGTCACGCCACGAGGGCTTGGCTCGCCGCGGCGCCATGACCGCTTTTGCCTGAAGCTGGAAGCCGACTCCCCGAACTTCAGCCAAGGGCGGGGAGGCGCTAAGCGCCTCCGAGCTTACGTCCCGCCGTCCATCACGCTGGTGTCTTGCGAATTCACGACCCGCCACGCGCCGTTGCGAAGCACCCCGGTGTTGGTCCAGATGAAGTGGCCTATGCGACGCGGATCGCGTTTGACCCAATGCTCGCGGCCCTGCGCCACAGCAGCTGATCCGAAAAAGCGGACGTGGGCGTAGTCGAGCTTATTGGAGACGAAATGCGCGGGTCCCTCGGCGGCCTCCCTGATGGCGGTCGCTTTGCCGAGCACGCGATCGTCAAGCACCCAGACGATGTCGTCGGACAGGATGCGCTGGAGAATCGACGCGTCGTTAGTGGCCACCGAAGCGGCCCACTTGGCCTCGCTCGTCTGGACGAAGCGCTCGACTTCCGGCTCGGAATACTTCGGCGCCGGGTCAGACGTGCAGCCCACAGCCATGGCGGGGAGTCCCCGTTGCCGTGCCCAACAGAACCAATGCTGTGATTGCGGACGACCATGGGCCGATTTGTGCGCAGTGAAATTGGGTCTGCAATGGCCCTCACAGGCCAACCCCGCCAACCTAGACCTACTACTCCCACGCCTCTACATATTCGGCCATGTAGTCGGCGGTCTGCCGGATCTGCTCGGCGAAGCTCACCTGGCGCACGGCATAGGCCTCGCCCAGGGCGTGGAACGCCGCCCCGTCACCCACATACCGGTCGGGCAGGTCCCTCGTCATCGCCGGCCGCAACACCTTGAGCCGCGGCGCCAGCGTATCGGCTACCGCGTGCGCCACCCCGTCGATCTCCGGCGACGCCTCCCCGGCGGTCTCGAAGGCGACCACGCCCGAGGCTTCCGCCGTCAGCGCCCCCACCACCACGCTCATCAGTTCCTCGATCGCCACATACGATCGATACACCCTGTGCGTCGCTTGAATCTCGATCGGCCGGCCGGCCAGGGCGTCAGCGATGAACGCGGCCAGGGCATAGCTCACGCCCTTGTTGATATACGGCCCGGCCAGATTGAAAATGCGCGCGATCACCAGCCGCCCGCCGGTATCCTCGGCCCAGCCGGTGAACCTGGCCTCGTCCTCCAGTTTCAGCGCCCCATAGACCCGTTTCGACCGCGGCGCCCTGGCGTCGTCGGCCAGGTTAACCGCCCCGGACGAGGCCAGGAACACCCCCCGCACCCCGACCTTGTTCAGCGCCGCCATCACCTTCAGCGAGATCCCCCAGTTCGCCGCCGTATAGGCCTCCGGCGACATGCCCTTGGCCCTTTCCTGGGTCAGGAACGCCAAGTGCAGCAGCAGGCTGGGTTCGCGCGTCAGGTCGCTCAACGCGTCCAGCGGGCGCTGCTCCAGCGTCAGCCCGCCGCGCAGCTTCAGGCTCCGCTGTCGCGAGCCGAAACAGATCACCCGGTCATGGATCGCCTCGCCCAGCAGGGCGTGCAGCATCTCCAGGGTGGCCAGGCCCAGCCAGCCGCCGGCCCCGGTGATGATCACCCGCTCCCGGCCCATGCCCAGGCGCAGGGCCCCGGTGCCGGAAAACCTCGGCCACTCCACGGTCGGTGAGCGCCCGGCCAGCGGATTCCCGGCCGGTGAGGTTCCGGCCGCCGGTTTGCCCCCCCGGCCGCTCATACCGGCACCAGGGCCTCGATCAGGCCCGGCAGTTCGCTGAACGCCGCGGCGGCCACGCCGGGTGGGCTGGAAACGCCAGCAACGTCATATCCGCCATAGCCGTGGGTCATCATCACCATAGGAACGCCTGCGATTTTGGCGACTTGATGGTCAAGTTCGCTGTCGCCCACATAGACGCACCGCTCCCGCCGCCCGCCGGCGCGGCTGAGCGCCAGGTTGAAACCGGTCGGATCGGGCTTGGGCGGCGCCTCCGGCCCCGTTCCCACGATGGCGCCGAACAGCTCCGCCACGCCCAGCTCGGCCAGGGTCTTGTCGCACAGCGCCTGCAGCTTGTTCGACCACACCCCCAGCGCGAAGCCCCGCGCCGTCAGCGCCCCCAGCGCCTCCCGCGCCCCGGGATAAAGGCAATCTTTAGGCGTCGGCGTGGCCAGGTAGCGCGCACGAAATTCGCTCACGGCGGCGTCGATATCGTCCGGGCCGATCTCCAGGACCGCGCCCATCATCGCCCGCGCGCCGGCGATCACGTGCGGCGCTGTGTCGCGGGCGGTGACCCGGCGAGGCGAGCCCCGGTCGGCCAGCATGGCGTTCACGATCCCGGCGATCAGCGGCGCGGTGTCCGCCAGCGTGCCGTCCAGGTCGAAGATGACGCAGCCTCGTCCCTTCCCCGCCTCTCCCCTCACCGGCACTTCCCAATCACCAACATTTCCAAGGCGCGGCCCCGCTAGCCCACAGCTCCTCTAGCACCAACTTCTCGCGAAAGCTGGCCACCCGGTCGCCGTCCATTTCCAGGGCCCCGAACCGGCCGGGCGGCGCCGCCGCGGTGATGGTGGCCAGCCGCCGCCCGTACGCGGTGTGGAACGCGATCAGCGCCGCCGCGTCGATCGCCGCCGGCCCGTCGCCATAGGTGAAGCAGAACGCCTCCTAGGGGGTCGAGATACCGCCCGATCGCCTTCAGCCGCCATCCAGTCTGGGCGGCCTCGCCGGTATCCACCAGCGTCACCCGCCATGGCTCGGCCGAGGCCTGGTTGATGGGGTCGTCCACCCGCCGTCATCGCGGGCGCGGCCGCTCCCGTCCAAGGCCTGAGCGAAGCCCGCCAGCCGCCCGAATCAGGTGCAATATCGACAGCGAACCAAAAAGGGGGCGGCATGGGCGGTTCGCGCCACGGTCGGGCGATGGCGGTCGTCACGCTGCTAGCCGCGGCCGCTATCTGGCTGCTGACCCGGCGCTATTTCGGCATCCATAACGACGCGGCGCTCTACGCCCTGATGGCGCTGGCCTGGCGCGATCCGGCCACCTTCGCTTCCGACCTGTTCGTCCGGTTCGGGTCTCAGGATCCATTCAGCCTGTTCTCGCCGCTCTATGGTTCCGCGATCGGCGCCGTGGGCCTGCAGAGCGCCAATATCGCCCTGATGCTCGCCGCCCATGCGCTCTGGCTCGCCGGCGCCTGGCTGGTCAGCCGCCGCCTGCTGCGCGGCCTGCCCGCGTCCATGGGTTTCCTTCTCATCGCCGCCGTGTCGGCCTTCTACGGCGGCTGGGCGGTGCTCTACGCCGGCGAGGCCGGACTCACGCCGCGCCCCTTTGCCGAGGCCCTGGTCATGATCGCCATGGCCCTGCTGCTGCGGCGGGCGTGGCTGCCCTCCCTCGCCGCGCTTCTGCTGGCCGCCGTGCTGCATCCGGCCATGGCCCTGGCCGGCCTGGGGGCGGCCTGGCTGATCCTCTGCCTGCGCTGGCGGCGGTTCGCGTGGGCGGCGCCGGCGGGCGCGGCCGCGCTCCTCATCCTGGCCGCCGCGCGTGTGGAGCCGTTCGGCCGCCTGTTCCAGACCATGGATGGCCCCTGGCTGGCGGGGGTCACCGCCCACAATGGCTTCCTGTTCGCCGGGGCGTGGATGGCGGCCGATTGGGTGCGCGTCGCCTCCGAGCTGGCCATCTGCGCGGCGGCCGCGCTGTGGAGCGGCGGCGATCGGCGCCGCCTGTTCATCGCCGTCGCCGCCATCGGGGCCGCGGGCCTGGCGGTCTCGTTCGTGGGGGCCGACGGCCTGCACAATGTGCTCATCGGCCAGCTCCAGACCTGGCGGCTCACCTGGCTGCTGGCCCTGGTCAGCCTGCCGGCCATGGTCCTGGTGGCGCTGCGCCTGCGCCGCCGTCGGCTGGGCCTGGCGGCCACCGCCCTGCTGGCAGCCCCTCTCGTCATCCTCACCCGCCCGTTCTCGGATAAGCCCTGGGCCTGGAGCGCGGCCCTGGCCATGAGCCTCATCGGCTTCACCCTGGCGGCGCTCATCCGGCGCGGTCGCCAGCCGGCCCTTTCGCGCACCGCCAACCGCATGATCATCGAGGTGGCGGTCATCCTGCCGCTAGGCGCCCTCGGCGACAGCGTGATCAACCTGGGGCAGGACGTCGCCTTCGCCCTTGGCCATCACACCTTCTCCCTCGATCCGGCGATGTTCATCGTCGTGCGCCTGGCCCTGCTCGCCGGGGGCGCGGGGCTGGTCCTGCTGGCACGACGGCGCCCGGCGATCGCCGTGGCCGGGGCCGCCCTCGGCCTGGTGGCCGCGGCCCTGGCGTGGGATTCGCGCACGCCGTGGGATCGCTATCTGATCGCAGGCGCGCCGCCGCCCATCGCCCTCCCCGCTCACGCAACGATCCTCTGGGCCGACGAGGCGCCGCCCACCTGGTTCCTGCTCCGCCGGCCGGCCTATGTGTCCTCGAACCAGGCCGCAGGCCTGGTGTTCTCCCGGGCCACGGCCGTGGAGTGGCGCCGCCGCGCCGACCTCGTGCGCCCCTTGGTCACCCTGGAAGACTGGTCACTGAAGAGCGGCTCGCCCACCTGCCAGGCGCGCCTGGCCCCGATGACGGCGGCGGCGGTTCAGCACGTCTGCGCCCGGGCGCCCGGCCTCACCGGCGTGGTGGCCGATCGTCCGGTGATCGGCGGCGGGGCGACCGCCTTCATCAGCCCGGTCCCGGAGCCGATCGCCTGCATGGCCCGCGGCCGGCTCGACGTCCGCCGCGTCAGCGCCTTCGCCTATTCGCCCTGCGTTGCTCGACCGCCCGGGCGCCTTGCGCCACACTGACCGGCGGGTGAGTCTCTTTCCCGGCGGGGCGATGCCGAGCTTCTACGAATTCTTCGCCGGCGGCGGTATGGCCAGGGCCGGCCTTGGGCCAGGCTGGACTTGCCTGATGGCCAATGACGTCGACCCGGAGAAGGTCACCGCCTACCGGGCCAACTGGGGCGACGCGGGGGAGCTTCGGGTCGGCGACATCGCCCGCCTGGCGCCCCGCGACGCGCCCGGCCGGGCCGATCTCGCCTGGGGCTCCTTCCCGTGCCAGGACCTGTCGCTGGCCGGGGCGGGCGCCGGCCTCGCCGGCGGGCGCTCGGGCACCTTCTTCCCGTTCTGGCGGCTGGTGCGCGGCCTGATCGCGGAGGGCCGGGCGCCCCGCATCATCGCCCTGGAAAATGTCTGCGGCGCCCTCACCTCGCACGGCGGGGCCGATTTCGCCGCCATCTGCGCTACCTTCGCCGGCGCCGGCTATCGCCTGGGGCCCCTCGTCATCGACGCGGCCCTGTTCGTGCCTCAGTCGCGGCCGCGCCTCATCTAGTCGGCGTGCATGAGAGCGTGGCCATCAATCCGTCGTTCGTTTCGCCCGCCCCTTTGGAGCCGTTCCACACGCCGGCGTTGCGCCGGGCGGCCGAGCGCCTGGCCGATCCGAGCGGGCTGATGTGGTGGCGCCTGCCCGCGCCGGCGCCGCGCGATCGGGTGTTCGCCGATCTCATCGAGGACCCGCCCGTCGGCGTCGCCTGGCACACGGCCGAACAGACGGCCCGCCTGCTTGGCTTGATGTCGGCCGTCAACCGGGCCAAGGTCGAGGACGCCGCGCGCTGCGGCCGTCGGCGGGTCGGCGCAGTCTACCGGCGTACCCGGCGCGACGGGGCCGGCGCCAGGATCCAGCGGGCCGAGGTGCGCTTCGACGATGTCTCCGGGTGCCTGCGCACCCCAGCGGGGGGCTCCAGCCGGCAGCTGATCCTGGTGGTGGAGGGCCCGGCCGTGCGCTCCCGCCTGACCTCGGCCCGCGAGAGCGCCCGCCTGATGGGCCTGGCCGACGCCTATGTCCTACCGGCGAACTACAACCAGGCCTATCGCCTGACCGGCGACGGCGTGGTGGTCGACGTCGTCCGCCACCTGGCCAGGCGCCTCATCGAACCGTTGCTCAAAGCGCGCACGATCCGGGCGGCGGCGTGACCGCAGCGCGCGCGCCGGTTCGGCGTTTGAGCATCGTCGCACTATGGTGGCGACCGTGAACAATCGTGTTTCGAACGGCATGACCCTGGAACCCACCCACCGCGAGCCCAGCCCCCGCGAACGGCGGCGCGGGAACCTCGACCCGGCCGGGGCGGCGCGGCTCAGCCGCTGGCTGGCGGGCTACCGTCCCCTGCCTGGCGTTCCGGATGAGCTGTTCGACAACACCGGCCGGCCACGAGAATACTGGCTCGAGTTCCTGGGGGACCTGGCCGAATACCCGGAAGGCGACATCCGCGCCCGCTTCACCCTGGCCACCCGACATATCCGCGACGCAGGGGTTTCCCACCGGGTGTGGGGCGAGGACTCGGAACGATCCTGGCCGCTGAGCCCGGCCCCGCTGATCATCGGTCCGCAGGAGTGGGCTCGGATCGCCTCAGGCATCGAACAGCGCGCCCGGCTGATGGAGGCCTTGCTGGGGGACATCTACGGCGAGGGACGGATGGTGGCGCAGGGCGCCTTGCCGGCCGCGGCCGTCACCGGCTCGCCGGATTTCCTGCGCGCCGTGCGCGGGGCTCCCGCCCCTGGCGGCCGCTATCTGCAGCTCTACGCCGCCGATCTCGGGCGCGGGCCCGACGGCCGCTGGTGGGTGCTGGGCGACCGCGCCCAGGCTCCCTCCGGGGCCGGCTATGAGCTGGAGAACCGGCTGGTGCTGTCGCGCGCCTATCCCAATCTCTACAACGCCATGAACGTCCGCCGGCTGGCGCCGTTCTTCGACGCCTTGCGCAAGGGCCTGGCGGCCACGGCCGAACGGCACGATCCGCGCATCTGCCTGCTGACCCCGGGCCCCTACAGCGAGACCTACTTCGAGCAGGCGCACCTGGCCCGCTACCTGGGCTTCCTGCTGGTGGAGGGCGACGACCTGGTGGTGCGCGATGGGCGGGTGTGGGTGCGCACCATTGCCGGCCTCAAGCGCGCCGACGTCATTCTGCGCCGAGTGGACGCCGACTTCATCGACCCCCTGGAGCTGAACAGCGCCTCGCGCCTTGGCGTCCCCGGCCTGATGGAGGCGGTTCGCGGCGGCGGCGTCGCCGTGCTCAACATGCCGGGAACCGGCGTGGTCGAGTCCCGCGCCCTCCTCGGCTTCCTCCCCGGGCTGTGCCGCCGGCTCCTGGGCGAGGACCTCGAGTTGCCAAGCATAGCGACCTGGTGGTGCGGCCAGCAGTATGAGCAGGCCAGGGTCGAGAGCGACCCGAACCTGGTCATCTCCAGCGCCTTCAATCCCCGCTCGGGCGAGATCGCCGCCTCCAGCCGGGTGATGTCGGAGCTGGCCGCCGTCGAGCGGAGCGAGCTGCTGGCGCGCATCGCCGACCGCCCGCAGGATTTCGTCGGCCAGGAGGTGGCGCGGCTGTCCACGACGCCGGTGCTGCGCGAGGACCGCCTCGAACCGGCGCCGTTCGTCCTGCGCGTCTTCGCCACAGCGACCGAGAGCGGCTTCACCGTCATGCCGGGCGGATTTTGCCGGACCTCGGATCGCAAGGACGCCAGGGCCATTTCCATGGGCGAGGGCGCGCGCACGGCCGACGTGTGGGTGATTGACGAGGCGCCGGTGGAACGGACGACCTTGCTGGCCAGTCAGGACGAGGTGCAGGTGCGGCGGATCCTCGGCCACCTGCCCGGCCGCGCGGCCGACAATCTGTTCTGGCTCGGGCGCTATCTCGAACGGGCGGAGGCCACCTTGCGCCTGGCGCGCAGCCTGTGCACCAGCTTGATGGATGCCGAGGCGGCGATCCACGGGGCCGGCGAGACCCTGGCCCGCCTGCAGGAGCTGTTGTTCGCCTGGGGCGCGTTCGGCGAAGAGACCCTCGGCCGGCGGGCCCTCGACGCCGCCCGCGCCGCCCTGCACGAGGAAGACGCCTACGGTTCGGTGGTCAACCTGGTGAGCAAGGCCAGGCGGACGGCATCCGGCATGCGCGAGCGTCTGAGCCCGGACTTCTGGTCGTTGCTGGTCAGCCTAGAGCGGGGCCTGGCCGCGCCGGTAAGCGAGGCGCCGTCCGAGGCCGACGCCCTGACCCAGGTAGAGCAGGCCTTGCAGATCCTGGCCGCCCTCGCGGGCCTCGCCCAAGAGAACATGAACCGCGCCGCTGGCTGGCGCTTCCTCGACATGGGCCGGCGGATCGAGCGGGGCGTCAACACTTGCCGCTTCGCGCGCACCCTGGCCGGCGAGGCCGCCACCCTGGACGACCTCGACCTGCTGCTTGATCTCACCGACAGCCAGATCACCTATCGCGCCCGCTATCTGGTCGGCCTCGCCCTCACGCCGGTGCGCGACATGGTCGTGCTCGACCCGTTCAACACCCGTTCGCTGGCCTTCCAGGTGGTCACCCTGAAGGAGCACCTCGGCGCCCTTCCCTCACTGGTGGACGACGGCATGCTCGAGGCGCCTGTCCGCATCCTGGCGGTGCTGGCCACCGAGGTCGAAACCGTCGACGCCGGCGACCTCATGCCGCCGCGCATGCGCCGGTTCGAGGACGCCCTGCTGCGCCTGTCGGACGCCATCGGCGACCGCTATTTTCTGCAGGGCGCGAACGCGGCCCCCACCGTCAAGCTGGGCGGTCTGGCATGATCTACGCCGTCCGCCACCGCACCACCTACGCCTATGAGTCCGAGGTCACCTTCGCACGCTGCGTGCTGCGCCTGACGCCGCGCACCTCGGCCGACCAAAGCCTGCTCTCCAACGTCGTAACGGTGACGCCCGCCCCGACCCGCGAGACGATCGGCGTCGGTGCGTTCGGCGAGCAGGTGCGCTCAGTGCTGGTCACCCAGCCGCATCACCGCCTGGTCATCGAGGCCCGCTCGCGGGTGGACGTCCACGCCCCGCCGATCGACTTCACCTTCGATACGCCTTGGGAGAGCGTCCGTTTGCGCAGCCTGGAGTCGACCTCCCTGGAGCCGGAGAGCCCGGCCGCCTTCCTGTATCCAACCGTCCGGACGCCGGTGGTGGCGCCGATCACCGACTACGCCCGCGAAAGCTTCCTGGCCCGCCGCCCGATCATCGAGGCCGCCAGCGAGTTGATGAGCCGCATCCATCACGACTTCCGGTACGATCCCGGGGCGACCGACGTCCGCACGCCCGCAGCCGTCGCCTTCGAGGCCCGCCACGGCGTGTGCCAGGACTTCGCCCACATCATGATCAGCAGTCTGAAGGGCTTGGGCCTGCCGGCCGCATATGTCAGTGGCTATCTGCGGACCCGCCATTCGAACACAGATCCGGATCTGCAGGGCACAGACGCTACCCACGCCTGGGTCCTGGCCTGGTGTGGCAAGGCATCCGGCTGGGTCGGGTTCGATCCGACCAACGCCGTCACCACACGCAATGATCACATCGTGCTGGCCATCGGCCGCGATTACGCCGACGTAGCCCCCATTGACGGCATGCTGCTCGCGCCCGGCGACCAGACCCTGGAGGTGGAGGTCGACGTCGCCCCGGAGAACAGCTTCGCAATAGACTTTCAGGCTAAGGTGGGAGCCAACCCCGGCCCCTCTTGAGCGACCTTATACCCAGCGGGCCGCCGGGATCGCCCTGGACAGGGCCGAAAAGGCCGTCGCTCAGGATCGCAGCAACGGCAGGGCCACGGGCGTACTGCGCGACGAGCCCCGTTTCCAGGCCATGATTGCCGAGGCCGTGGCGCGGTCGGCGGCGGCCAACCACACGTCCTAGCCGGCCATGGCCTGGAAGCTGGTGGGCGGCCAGCGGTCCGCCCACGGCCGCGCCGCCTCGAGCTGGTAGGCGAGGCGAAGCAACAGCGCTTCGCCGCCGACCGCCGCGGCGAACTGGGATCCCACCGGCAGACCGTCGGGCGTCCAATGTAGAGGCACGCTCATGGCCGGGGCGCCGGCGGCGTTGAACACCGGCGTGAAGGCGGCGTTCTCGGACACCCGCTCGAAGAGGACGTCGTACGGCAGGTCGGTGGCGTGCTCGCCGAGCTTCTTGGGCGGATGGCCCAGGACGGGCGAGAGCAGCACGTCATAGGTCTGGAACAGGGTCGCCAGCGATCGGCTGGCGGCACTTAGCACCCCGGCCACCTCGGCGAGGCGCGCGGGACCCAGCGCCGCCCCGCGGGCGGCCAACTCCAGGGTCCAGCGCTCGAAGTGCTCGGCGTCCGCCGCACAACCGACGGCGGCGCAGGTCTGGGCTACCGCCCCGGCCGCCAGCACCTGCCATTCGGCGATGAACGCGGCCATCACCTCAGGGCCGTCGAACGGCCAGGACGTCTCCTCGACCCGATGGCCGAGCTCCTCGCACAGCCCGGCGGCCGACAGCGCCGCCGCATCCACCTCGGGCGCCGCCCGCCGGCCGGCCGTTCCCTCGCGCACCAGGGCGATGCGGAGCGTCCGGCGCAGGGGCTCGCGGACATGGCCGACCCGACCGAGCGGGGTCGCCGGGTCCTCGGTGACCGCCAGCATGGCGGCGCTGTCGCGCACGGTGCGCGTGAGCACATGATCGACGGCCAAGTCCGGCAGGCCAAAGGGCATGGCCGGGAAACCGGCGTCGAGGCAGCGACCGCGACTGGGCTTGAGGCCGAAAACGCCATTGTGGCTGGCCGGAAGGCGGATCGAGCCGCCGCCGTCGCTGGCGTGCGCCATGGGCGTCAGTCCAGCAGCGACAGCCGCGCCTGAGCCGCCGGAGCTGCCGGCGGGCGACCGGCTGAGGTCCCAAGGATTGTGGGTCGGTCCGTGCAGCGCCGGCTCGGTGGTGTCGATAAGGCCGAACTCCGGCGTGTTGGTGAGGCCGACCGCGATCAGGCCGGCGGTGTCAAAGGCGCGCACGAACGGCGGGCTCATCTGGCCGACGGCGGCGGCGAGCGCGCGGCAACTGGACGTGCCCGGGACCCCGGCGACCGGAATCAGATCCTTGATCAGGAAGGGGACGCCGGCGAACGGGCCCTCGCCGGGCGGCTGCGCCGTCTGATTGCGCGCCCGCTCATAGAGCTTGTGCGTGACCGCGTTCAGGGCCGGATTGACCGCCTCGATCCGGGCGATGGCCGCCTCGACGAGTTCGGCGGGACTGGCTTCGCGCCGTCGGACCAGCTCCGCTTGGGCAGTGCCGTCCGCCATGGCGAAGGGGTCAGCCGGGACGGCCACGTGAGCTTGGGACATGCGTCTTCCTTTCCGTGGACGATGCGCCAGGACCCCTTCCCTTTCCAATTGGTAATTTTGCGGAAATGCTGGCCGCGTCTATGCGGATGCGCGGGCGTCCAAGGTGACGGCCCCGGGGAATGCAAGAATGAAACGACTGCTGTTGATGGCCGCCGCGGCGACCTCCCTGTGCGCCCTGCCGGCCTTGGCCGCCGACAAGACGATCAAGCCGGAAAAGTCGGACAACCCAGTGGCCACGACGCTGCCGCCGACCAGCGACATCTTCGAGCCCGAAAGCGTCACCAGCAACGGCGAGGTGACCGTCGAGGGCCAGAGGATCGACTATCGCGCCGTGGCTGGCACCCTGGTGGTCCATCCCAAGGGCTGGGACGACGCCGTCCAGAAGGCCGTGGCCGCGGCCAGCGGCGACAAGGCCAAGGAGGAGGCGTTCGGAGACAATCCCCGCGCCGAGGCCTCGATGTTCTACGTGGCCTATTTCAAGAACGGCGTTCCCTCGCGCGACCGCCCGATCACCTTCCTCTACAACGGTGGCCCGGGCTCCTCGACAGTCTGGCTTCACATGGGCGCGTTTGGTCCGCGCCGAGTGGTGACCGCCGACGACACCCACACCCCCGCCGCGCCCTATTCGGTGGTCGACAACGCATACAGCCTGCTCGACGCCAGCGACCTGGTGTTCATCGATGCTCCGGGCACGGGCTTTTCGCGGATCGCCGGCAAGGACAAGGAAAAGTCGTTCTGGGGCGTGGACGCCGACGCCCATGCTTTCTCCGAATTCATCCAGGCCTTCCTCAGCCGGTACGGACGCTGGAACTCGCCGAAATATCTGTTCGGCGAGAGCTACGGCACGCCACGCTCGGCGGTGGTGGTCAATGAGCTGGAGACCGAGGACGACGTGGACTTCAACGGCGTGATCCTGCTGTCGCAGATCCTCAACTTCGACCTCAGCGCCGACGGTCCGGAGTTCAATCCGGGTACGGACGGCGCTTACATCGACGCCCTGCCGACCTATGCCGCCACCGCCTGGTATCATAACCGCCTGGCGGGCGGTCGCCCGGCCGATCTGGAGGCGTTCGTCAAGGAGGTCGAGACGTTCGCCACCACCGACTACGCTCTGGCGCTGCACGCCGGCGACCAGCTCGATCCCGCCCAGCGCCAGGCGATCGCCGAGCGCTACGCCAAATACACCGGCCTGCCGGTCGCCTACGTCCTCAAGGCGGAGCTACGCGTCAACGGCGGCATGTTCGAGAAGATGTTGCAGGACGCCGAAGGGCTCACCACCGGCCGTCTCGACAGCCGCTTCTCCGGTCCGGACATGGACCCCTTGAGCAAGGAGTCCGACTACGACCCGCAGTCGGCGGCCATCAGCTCGGCCTATGTCTCGGCCTTCAACAACTATGTACGCAAGGATCTCGGCTACGGCGAGGGCAAGACCTACAAGCCGGAGATCCGGGTCGGCAAATACTGGAAGTTCGACCACCAGCCGCCCGGCGCAGGCGTCCCCCTGCCCGGCATGCTCAACGTCATGCCCGACCTCGCTTCAGCGATGAAATACAATCCCCAGCTCAAGGTCATGGTCAACGGCGGCTATTTCGACCTGGCGACGCCATTCTTCGAGGGGTGGGACGAGGACCACCACCTGCAGATCCCGGCCAAGCTGAAGGACAATATCGAGTACCGCTATTACCAGTCCGGCCACATGGTCTACGCGCACGAGTCGTCGCTGAAGGAGATCCACGACAACGTCGCCTCGTTCATCGGCCGCACCGACAACCTGGGCAGGTAGGGGGACGGCCGGGCCCGTCTCCCCTTGCGGGAGAAGGACCGAGGAACATCGCCATGCCCAAGACCACCAACCACACCTCGGTCGACGATCTCAATCGCGCGTCGCAGGGCAAGCTTCCGGGCCATCTGGGCCTGGTGGTGACCGAGGTCGCCGATGGACGCCTCGCCGGGCGGCTGGAGGTGCGGCCGGACCTGGTGGCCCACACCGGCTACCTGCTTGCCGGCGCCCTGCTCTCCTGCCTGGACATCCTGTGCGCCTATGGCGTCTCGACCGCCTGGCCAGATGGGGCAAGCGGCTTCACCACTGTCGAGGTCAAGAGCAATTTCGTCGGCACGGTGACCGAGGGCGCGGTACTGTTCGAGGCCGAGCTGCTGCACGGCGGGCGCCTCACCCAGGTCTGGGACGCATGGGCCCGCGATGCGGCCACGAACCGGCTGATGGCCGCGTTCCGCTGCACCCAGATCATCCTCTATCCGAGGGCCTGAGGGACCTCAGGGCGTCGTCGGGCACCCCTTCTTGATCTCGGCGCAGGTCTCCTTGAGCACCTCGCGCTTGAAGTCGAACCCCTTCATGCCTTCGCCCAGAGCCGGCAGCACCTTGATCAGCCGGCCGGCATAGGCGCCGCCGGCCGGGCTTTCGAGGAAGGTGGCCGTCGCCCGTAGCGCTTCCGGCGTGAGCGTGGCGGCATACATCACCGCCAGCTTGTCGATCACCCGACTTTGTCCCTCGGCCAGCTTAGCCTTGCCGATTTCATCGACCTTGGCCTTCTCGGCCACGGTCAGATCGCCCAAGCCATGTTCGATGCCGGCGATCTGACCGGCCCCAGCGGTCTGCACCAGGGCCAGGAAGTCATCGTGTGCGGCGACGCGACGCGCCAAGGCCATCGTCTCCGCCGAGGGCTGTGGCGAGACTGCCGGCTGCGGCGGCGGCGCACTGGTCTGGGCCGCAGCGCCGAACGCCAGGCCCGCCCAAGTCACCATCGCCATCATCACGGGTCTGATCATCACTATTCCCTCATAGGTGGGCGGCTGGACGATATAGGTTTGCGCCACCTGGAAACTAGGAGAGGACATGTCAGACGTCGAGATCTGCCTAGCGCGGCCGCAGGAGCGTGAGGCGCTGGCCAATCTGACCCAGCTTTACATCCACGACTTCTCCGCGTTCTGGGCTGGAACGCCCGACGGCGAATTACAGGACGACGGCCGCTTCGCCGACTATCCGCTGGACGCCTATTGGCGCGAACCCAGCCGCATTCCCCTGCTGTTCCGCCAGGACGATCGTCTGATCGGCTTCGCCCTTCTGAACGCCGTCGGCCATGGCGACTGGCCGGTCGAGCGCAACATGGCCGAGTTCTTCATCGTGCGGAAACACCGCCGCGGCGGGGCGGGGACGGCGGCTGCGCGCCAGGTGTTCAGTCTCTATCCCGGCGCTTGGGAAGTCGCCGTGGCCAGGAAGAACGTCGGCGCGCTCGCCTTCTGGGGCCAGGCGATCGACGGCCATCCTCAGGTCCAGGACGTCACGGAGCACGATCTGGCAACCGCCGCCTGGAATGGCGCTCTTTTCCGGTTCGTCTTGGCGCCCGCCTAGGCCGTTGCGGCCACCGGCTCGTCCTCGGCCACGAAGCCCTTCCAGTTGCGCATGTACTGCACGAACGTGGGGCCGAGGCGTTCCTGGCGCAGATATTCCGCGCTCACCGGCAGGGCGATGGTCTCGAAGTCTGGGTCGGCGGCCACGCGCTGGGGGAAGTCGTGGTGCAGGATCGCGGCCCGGCCCAGCAGGACGAAGTCGGACCCGCTCTCCACGGCGCGGCGACAATCGGCGGCGGTCAAGAGCTTTCCG
>Ga0307478_10001858_pt1 | contig 17544 bp, 16 predicted proteins | sample atmos_gasesECM4C_2_FD_203713 | JGI IMG/M metagenome (GOLD analysis project Ga0307478, IMG submission 203713) | Hardwood forest soil microbial communities from Morgan-Monroe State Forest, Indiana, United States - atmos_gasesECM4C_05 | ecosystem: Environmental > Terrestrial > Soil > Temperate... | reverse complement strand
GAAGAAATCAGTCCAGCTCCTGAGGAAGCTTCGAGAATCGGCAAGGGTACCGCTTCCGGGTGATCAGGCAAGCTTTTCGATCTCTGAAACAGCTTGCGGGACTCGGCCGCTCGTAAAATCCAGTTCGCGCAAGCTCTGGAAAGCGTGCGGTATGAAACCTCCGTGTCCTGCCGTCACCCAAGAGCACCTGAATCACTATCCGACACAATCGCCGCGAAGGGGCGCTTCCTTGTGCGCCAGGCAATTTTCGCGCCTCACGGTGCATGCCTTGCTTGGACTGCTGCTGTTCGTCGCGCCGTCGTTTCCGCAATCGTCCTCGCCCGGCAACGCTCCTTCCGATGCGCCCGCGGTCGAGAAGCCAGCCACCCCGCCCCAGCCTTCGGAGCCGAACCAAGCTACAACTCCGAAGCCGACGACTCCTTGGCAGATTCTTACTTCGGGCGCGGCCGACAACAATGCCAGACGCCGCGCCGAAGCAATCGCTGCTTTGGGCACGATGGTCCCGACTCCGCGTGTTCTCCAGCTCATCGAGAAGGCGCTCGATGATGATAAGGATTCGTCCATCCGGCAGGTCGCCGCCATGAATCTGGGGGAGATGCACGCCCGCCGTTCGATCCCCAAGCTGAGAAAGGCGCTCGAAGACCCGGCGCCTGAAGTCAGCTTTGCTGCCGCGAAGGCGCTCTGGAATATGGGGGACCGCTCGGGCCGCGAGGTCTTTATTCGCATTCTGTCCGGCGAGAAATCCTCCTCTCCCGGCTTGCTGAAGGGCCAAGTCGACGCCACGAAGAAGGAATTTGAAGACAAGCGGAAGCTCGCGATCATCGGGGCCACGGAGGCGGCCAGTTCTCTGTTCGGCCCGGCCGGCTGGGGCATCAAGATCATGGAAGAGGTCACGCGCGATCGATCCGCTTCCGCTCGCGCCATGTCCGCCATTCTGCTTGCCCACGATACCTCGCTTGACGGTTTGCGCGAATTGCAGGATGCTCTATCCGACAAAAATTGGATCGTTCGCGCGGCCGCGGCTCAGGCCTTGGGAGCCAGTCGCCATCGCGACCAGATCCAGTATTTGCGACCGTTGCTCGATGACGATAAGCCCGCGGTCCGATTCATGGCAGCCGCTTCCATTCTTCGTCTTTCGTCCGGGGAAAAAGCCCCTGGGGCCGGACCTGCCGACTCCGCGAAGTCGGAAGCCCGTCCAGCCATCGGTCTAAACGGGCCAAATACTTCTCAGTGAGGACATCCGATGAAACCCCGACTGTTTTCGCTTGCAGTTGCGATCATCCTGGCGCTGTTTCCCTGCTTCGCACAAGAGAACCAAGTCTCCGAAAAGGCGGTCCAACGCATTCAGCGCGAAGTGCGCCACGAACTGCTGATGCTCCCGTATCTCGGTGTCTTTGACAACCTCGCTTACAAGGTTGACGGATACAACGTGACCTTGTATGGACAGGTCACGCGCCCCACCCTGAAAAGCGACGCCGAAAATGTCGTCAAGAAAATTGAGGGCGTCGAGAAAGTCGACAATCAGATCGAAGTTCTGCCGCCATCCCCCATGGATGACCGGATTCGCCGCCAGCTGTATCGCGCAATCTATGGATATCCCAGCCTGCAAAGGTATGCGCTGGGCGTGCAGCAACCGATTCGCATCATTGTGAAAAATGGGAATGTCACGTTAGAAGGAGTCGTCGACAACGAGGGGGACAAGAATACCGCAGGCATCCGCGCCAAGAGCGTTCCCGGAACTTTCACCGTCACGAACAATCTTCAGGTCGTGAAGCCGTGATAGCGCGTCGTGACTGACCAGGCGCTTCTTACTTTTCCGGACCCTTGGACTCCGGACCTTTGATGTCTGCCGGTTGCTTGTCAGTTTGCGGGGCGCTGGACTGATCTTTCACGATGTACTCGATGATCAGGGAGATTCTCCGATTGCTCGGATCCTCGGGGCTGTCGGGTTGGCGCAATTGCTGGTCGGCATAGCCACGGACCTGCGCCACCTGGTCCTGCCTCAGGCCGTTTTGTTGCATGAGCCGCCGGGCCGCATTCGCGCGGTCCACCGAAAGTTCCCAGTTCCCGTAATTGCTGTCTCGCGCGAACGGCTTCGCGTCGGTGTGCCCTTCGAACGAAATCTTGTTGGGCAGCTTCCCCACTTCCTGCGCCAGCGCAAGCAGCATCTCGCGGCCATTCTGGGTAGGCGCCGGACTCCCGCTCTGGAAAAACGTCGCCGACGCCGACTCCGTCAACTCGATCCGTAAGCCTTCGGCGGTCACCGTCATTTCGATGTGATCTTTCAAGCTGTCGAAGTTGTCGAGCCGCCGCACGGTTTTCTGCAGCTCCTCCCTCAGCTTCGGCATGTCGTCTTTGGTCAGGGCAAATGACTCTCCCGAGCCTTGCATGTTGCTGCCGACCTGCTTCGATGTACCGGTGGGATCCTTGAAATACCCTCCCACCGCGACCTGCACCTGCTTGCTGCTGTTCAACAACCACAGCACAATGAACAGAGCCATCATGGCGGTCACAAAGTCGGCATAGGCGACTTTCCATGCGCCTCCGTGATGCCCGCCGTGCCCGCCGTTTCTCTTGATGATGATGATTGGTTTCGCATCCGCCATCGAAGACCTGCCTATGCGGACGCCGCCGCCGCGGCGTTACATTCGCTGGCGCTGCTGCCCCGGAACACCTTCTCCGCTTCCTGGAACGACGGCCGCACATACCCCGGAATTGCTCGCCGCCCGATCTCCACTGCCATGATCGGCGATGTCCCTTTCAGAAATGCCAGGATCACCACCCGCAGCACGTGATACAAGGCATGCTCCTCATCCGCCGCCTTCGCCATATTCGCAGCCACCGGCCCCACCAGTCCGTAACACAGCAGGATGCCGAGAAACGTTCCCACCAAGGCCGCTGCCACTTTGTGCCCGATCTCCTCCGGCGGGCCGCCCAGAGCTCCCATCGTGATCACTACTCCCAGCACGGCCGCCACAATACCCAAGCCGGGCAGCGAGTCGGCCATGGTGCTCAAAGCCGCAATCGGCTGGGTCTCTCCGTGATGATGCACATCCATGTCCACTTCCATCATCTGGTCGACGTCGAACGGTTCGATCCCGCCCGTCACCGCCATGCGCATCGTGTCGCACACAAAATCCCGAATGTGATGATCTTTCAGAAAAACCGGGTTCTTGGCAAAGATCGGACTTTTCTCAGGCTCCTCCACGTCACTCTCGAGCGCAATCAATCCTTCCCGCCGGGCTTTGTTGAACAGGTCATACATGGTTTTCAGCGCATCCAGATAAAACTTGCGGGTGCACTTTGACCCGCCGAACACCGAGACGAGCCCGCCCGCGATTTTCTTGAGGATGTGCAGCGGATTTGCGACCAGCACAGTTCCCACCGCCGCGCCCCCAATGATGATCAATTCCGCCGGCTGCATGAGCACGCGCAGGTTGCCATGCTCCATCAGGTAGCCGCCCGCCACCGCTCCAAACACCACCAGAATTCCAATGATGACAAACATTGTGGCTTACGCTCCTGTGCTCGTGGCCGCTTGCTCAGGTTCTTCCTCGGCTGCGCGCAATCTTTCTTCCAGCGCTTCCAGCGTGTCGCCGCTCTCGATCATCGTGATCTTCGCCGACACGTTAAGCGACAAGCGGTCGCCCCACCAGGGAATTGCGACCCGGCTGGCTACTCTCTTCATCCCTGCCGCCACCCGTCCCAGCGGCTCGATCCCGCATCCCGGCAGCATCCCCAGGAACCCATCCGTGGTCCACCGCCCCACCATGTCACTTCGCCGTACCATGTCTTTCAGCGTGCGTGCCACTTCCCGGATCATCGCGCTGCCCGCCTCCATGCCGTGCCCATGGCGAAAGTCATCGAAATTTTCCAACCGGATGGCGATAATCCCGCAGACCGCCTTTTGCGTTGTGCAAGCTTCGATCTGCTCCCGCAGAAAAGTCTCTGTGCTGACGCGGCTCGGCACGCCGCTCTCGGCGTCCAGATCCTCCACTCGTGCCTGGCTCATCTCCTCGCGCAGATCCGGCACAGCGATCTTCTCCGAGAACACTTTCACGGCTCCCACAATGTTTCCGGCCCGGTCCTTCAATGCCATCGTCCACAGCCGTACCGGCACGACGTGCCCGGCGCGATGCCGCAGATAAGTCATGGCCTCCTGCCGGGATCCGTTGCGCACGCCTTCCAGCGGACAATGGTGCACGCACATCACCGGATTATGGTCGTCGTACTCCACCAGAATGCTGTCCCGGCAGGCTCGCCCCAGCACTTCCTGACTGAGGAAGCCGCTGATCTTCTCCGCACCATAATTCCAGTACGAGATTTTCCCCTCGAGATCGACGGCGTAGACTCCGCTGTCGATCCGGTCCACAATTGCCTGAAATACTTCCGCACTCGGAATCCCTGACATGGCGGCTCTCCACCAGGCATATCGGCATAGCGGACCGCAACTTCAGTGCACGGTGCGCCTCGCGCGATCCTGCGCACAGGAGTTTCTGTCCCAGTAATACAAACCTTTACAATTCTTCGCTGGTACGCGCCCTTCCCCCATGTTCTACTTATTGACAGAGGGGGTGCCCCGTAAGTCTTGCGACTTCTGATGTTTAGCGGTTTACCGCGAAAAGTGCGAGAATAGTAGAAATTGGCCGCAGACGCCGCCGGAGTCCCTTCGCGCGCAACTTGGATTCCCTGTTTCGTCTCTAAAGGCTGAACGCCCTCTGATGTCTATTACGCCTATAACACCGCGCGATCCCGGCCAGGCGCCTGCTCACGAAGCCCCGGGTCTGTACGACGCGAGCCATTGGGAGACGGCTTACCGTCATTTCGATGAAGACGCTGTTCCCGCTCTCCTGCTCCATCTGCAGGACGACCTCACTCGCGCCCGGCGGCGCGAAGCCGCGTGGCTCTCCGTCATCGTTCACCTGCTCGTGATCATCCTGTTTGTGAATCAGCCGAGGCTGGAGAATTTCTATCGACGCGTCTTCCTGCATCAGCAACCGATTGTGCGCGTCTCCGTTCAGGACCTGATGAAGCAGAAGGAGCTCACTTATCTCGAGCTGCCTCCAGACCTGGAGAAGGTCACCAAGAAGCCGAACACCAATATCATCTCCGACAAAGACCGCACCGCCAGCTCGCGCACTCCGCAACTCGATGCCAAGGAACTGAAGAAGATCATCGATTCGAGCCGTCCGGGACGTCCCGGCGCCAATTCTCCGCCTGCGCAAGAACAGGCCCAGGCCGCAGCGCCGCCCAATTCCGCTATCCAGGGGCAAGGGGCCCCGCCTCCGCCTCAGCCGCAAATCGCGCAGATCCAGCCTCCCAAGATTGAAAGGCCTCCGGTAAAATTCGGCGGCGCTTTGTCCGCAGGCTCGGCTATCGATCAGGCTGCACGCGCGGCTGCCCAAAACCGGGGTAGCTACGGTGGCGATGGCGGAGACTTTGGCCTCAACCAGGGAAAAGCCGGAACGATGGGCCCGCTCGAAGTCCTCACCGACACCATGGGCGTCGACTTCAATCCTTATCTCACCCGCCTGCTGCGCGAGGTAAAGGAACATTGGTACCAGCTCATTCCGGAATCAGCCGAGATGAAACGCGGCAAGGTCGTGCTTCAATTCGTCATTCAGCCGGACGGCAGCGTGGCCGGCCTGCAGGTGGTCAGCACTTCAGGAGACGTCGCCCTGGATCGTCCTGCCTACGGGAGCATTACCGGGTCCAATCCATTTCCTCCGCTGCCGAAGGAATTCACAGGGCCGTATCTCGGACTTCGCTTTAGCTATTACTACAACATGGAAGTGGAAGGCGCGGGTCTCCGGTAGCTGGACGCTTTCTGCTACTTTCCGCGATACACAACGCGACCGCCCACAATCGTCGCGATAACTTTCCCCGTCAGCTGCCAGCCATCAAAGGGTGAGTTCTGCGAGAGCGATCGTGACTTCGATACGTCGAACGTCCAGCGCTTCTTGGGATCGAAAATGGTGACATCGGCGTGATGACCGCGCGCCAGCGATCCCCGGCCTCGCAAATCGAACACCCGCGCCGGACCCGCCGTGAACAACTCAACGATGCGCGCGAGCGGAATTTTGTGTTCGCGATGCAGCTTGGTAATCGCCAGCCCCAGAGCCGTTTCCAGTCCGGTAATCCCGAAGGCGGCGCGCTCGAATTCAACCTGCTTCTCATGGCTGGCATGCGGCGCGTGATCGGTCGCGATCGCATCCACGGTGCCGTCTGCGAGCGCGACCACCAGCGACTCGATGTCCGCAGCCGAGCGTAGCGGCGGATTCATCTTGCAGTTGGTGTCGTAGTCGCCGACCGCCTCATCCGCAAGCGTGAAGTGATGCGGTGTCACTTCGCAGGTGACCTGCGCCCGGCTGCGTTTGCCCCGGCGCACCGCTTTCAGGGAATCGGCAGCCGACAGATGCGCCACGTGCAGCCGCGCATTCGGCATCTGCTGCGCAAGCTGGACATCGCGGTCCACAATGCTCGCCTCCGCTGAAGTCTTCCACCCCCGCAATCCCAGGCGGAACGACGTGGGCCCGTCGTTCATCGGGCAATTGTCGGTCATACGCGTATCCTCAGCGTGCTGCACCACCGGAAAACTCAGCTCTCCGCTCAGCCGCAGGCACTCGCGCATGATGTCATTATCGAGAATCGGCCGCCCGTCATCGGTCACAGCCACGGCGCCCGCGCGCTGCAAGCCGCGAAAATCCGTAAGCACCGCGCCCTTGCTGGCATGCGTCGCGGCCGCTACAGGAAAGACATTGACCAGCGCGCCACGTTCCGGCTGGCGCACCCAGTTCACCCACTCCTGCGAGTCGATGGTCGGCGTCGTATTCGGCATGCAGCACACCGACGTGAACCCGCCTGCCGCCGCCGCCGCCGTGCCCGAAGCGATCGTCTCTTTGTACGTCTGCCCGGGCTCGCGTAAATGGACATGCAGGTCGATAAAGCCAGGAGCAACGATCAAGCCGCGCGCGTCAAATTTCTCATCCGCCCCGCCGCGGATTTTGTTCGGTGGCGCGATCTCGGCCACGCGCCCGTCGCGCAGCAAGATGTCCATGGGCGCATCCATCCGGGCGGCCGGATCGATCACGTGTCCGCCTTTGATGAGGAGCGATGTCGGTTTGGATTTTTTAGGCATGAAAAAACAGGCTCTAGCGATCAGGCTCTAGCATCTAGGCTCTGGCGAAACTCCTCTCTGCATCGGCACGAAAAAATTTCTTTGCAGCATTCTTTCTGAGAACATCTCTCTTTTTCGCATCGCGATCTTAGCTAGAGCCTAGAGCCTAGAGCCTAGAGCCTAGAGCCCAGAGCCTAGCGCCTAGCGCCTGGAACCTATACTTCTCGCCAGAATCGCCATCCGCGTCGGCACTCCGTTCCGCACCTCCTCCACGATCACCGACTGTGGACAATCCGCAACCTCCCCGGTTAACTCCAGTCCCCGGATAATCGGGCCGGGATGCATCACGATGGCGTCGCGCCTGGCCATTTTCAAGCGATGCATGGTCATCTGGTAGCGCGCGATATAGTCTTCGACGCGCACCTTCATTCCCGCGAGGCGTTCTTTCTGAACGCGCAGAATCGTGATGACATCAGCGCCGCGCAATGCTTCTTCAATATGTCGCGTAACACTCAGGCCCGGCGCAAGGGTTGCCGCAACTTCCGGCACGAACTCTGGGGGACCGCACAACGTCACCTTCGCCCCGAATTTCGTCAGCAGATGGCATGCAGAGCGCGCTACCCGGCTGTGGTAAATGTCGCCCACAATCGAAACATGCAGGCCCTTCAGCGTCTTCTTATATTTCAGGATGGTGTAGGCATCCAGGAGAGCCTGCGATGGGTGCTCGTGCATGCCGTCTCCTGCATTCACCACCGGGATGTCGAGGTGCTGCGCCATCAGTTGAGGTGCGCCCGCCAGCGGGTGACGGATCACAATGATGTCGGCCCCGACCGCCCGCAGCGTGTAGCCGGTATCGAGCAGCGATTCGCCCTTCTCGATGCTGGAGCCGCTTGACTGCACCAGCGTGGTCATCGCTCCCATCGACTTCGCGGCAATTTCAAAGGAAGAACGCGTCCGCGTGGAAGGCTCGTAGAACAGCAGCACGACGCGCTTGCCTTTGAGCAGTGGCCGCGGCCTCTTTGGGTTCATACGGCGCGCCGACTGCAAGATCTTCAGAATTTCGCCCGGTTCGAGATGTTCGATGCCCAGGAGCGAACCGCGCGCGGCCTGCTTCATGGCTGCCCCAGAAAAGCTTCCGTTTGTGACGCGAACACGAGCTGCGTCTCTGGATGGAGGCTGGATTTTTGCGCGGTCCGGGAAGTCATGAACGCTGCATCATACGCGCCGGACGCACCACCGGGCAACAATCAGGTTCAGCTAGAAATCACATAATCTCCGCGAACTTTGAGGTCGAAGAGTTTCTTCGTGGCCGTCGTGCCCTTTGTGGCTTCCAATTTTCGCTTCAATCACCTTCACAACTCTGCGTCCTCTGCAGCCGTTCTCTGCGCCCTCTGCGGTTTAAGATTTTGGCGATTGGCGGAGGCAAAAGCTTTTTAACCGCAAAGGTCACGAAGGAAAACAAGAAAGAGCAAGCCTGTTCATGCATTTACTGCGAGTCTGGCTTGCGCTCGTAGCCGGTGCAAGCCAGCACTGGCAATCGTGGATATTTCGGGAAACTCGGATCCCGGAACGAAAGCTCACACATCAGGAATACCGAGCCGCGCTCCGATTCGATGCGGCGAGCATGTTGGCAATCGGCGCACAATCCGGCTGTCGTTTTGTCGAACTTGGCGATGCCGCTCACGGATTTTGCGCACTCCCGCTGCGGCGGATGTCATCGGAGCTCGTCACAGGTGTGCCCGCTTGCGCGCCCAGGCTGCATAAAGCGCCCCGCCAATGCTGGAGCCGATTACGAACATCAGGAACAAAATAAAAAGCACGAAGGCTACGAAAAAACTCAAGCCCTGCGGAGATTTCAGCAAATCCTGCACTTGCTGAATTTTTTGTGGATCGTAGCCACGGCTCGTATAGTGTGCAAGGTTGTCGAGCATTCCCTGGCGCAGTTCGTCGGGACGATAGACGAGGGTGGCAACGGCCGGAATGGCGAAAAAGAGAAATCCGAACCCGCCGCTGGCTGCCCCGATCCGTGCGCCAGCGCCCGGGCTCGGCAGCCCATTTTTCAGATGTCGCCGATACAAAATCACCGCCACCGCGCCGCCAGCCAGGAACGCGGGACCAAAAATCGCATAGGGAACAATCGCCGCCAGTAACGAGAAGGCGCCGCCCAACGCCGCTCCAGGCAGCGCATGCGCCCATTCGACGCCTGCGGGGCGAGGTTCCGGCGACATCAGCCCCGGCAGGTTCGGCAATTCCGGTGCGCTCCCGGAAGGCATGGGAGCAGAAGGTTCATTGACGGGAGGCTCTTGGGTTTCGAGTCCCGGAACGCGAATCTGCGGCGCGCCGCATTGCTTGCAAAACGGAGTACCGTCCTCGACCGCCGCTCCACATTTGTGACAGGGATGCTCCACCGGAATTCAAGGTAACGTAGCGCACTGCTTCGCGCAAGGAAGGCACGATCAACTGCGCACTGGGTGAATAGCTGCCAGTCTCATTTCACCACAGAGTCGCAGAGACACTGAGAAGATCTGGTGAAGGAAAGATCTGAGAGACTTTCTCTGTGACTCTGTGTCTCTGTGGTGAATAAAAGTCGCGCGCTGACTCGGAATCTGTCTCGCTTCAGATCGTATCCCGGTTCGATCCGTGCGCCTGTACATACACCAGCGCAAAGTCTGTTCCCTTACCCTGCGGCGAGATGGACACAATGTGCTGGTTGTCCCTGGTCCCGACTTTCAGCTCCAGGCTCTTGCCGCTGTCGTGCTCGCAGGTGAGTTTCTTGTTTTTCGGCTTATCATCCTTCCCCAGGTCAACATCCACATCGCCCGCATCCTCGTGGGGATTGTCCGTATGACACTCGAGGACGCCTCCGTATTTCTTCAGCTGTTCACGATAAAATGCCGCCACTTTCTCCGGCGGATCGTCGGAGACGAACTCGATCGCCACCACCTTGATTCCGAAGAAACCGGACGAGATGTTTACGTTGGCATTGTTGCCGTCATGCTGGGAACTCTTTTCTTTCTGACGAGCCCCGGGATACGTCGGCAACCCGGTGTCACGCGGGTTCGCGTCCTGGCTGACGTGAATTCCACCCACTGGCGTCTGGATATCGACCTTTTCTCCTTCGCCCTTTTCGTTCTTCTTCACATTCAGGCTGCAGGCGGGCAAAAGAATCAGCAGCGCAAAGACGGCCAAAATCGCAGCCCTCACGCTAACGCCTGGAAATTTCGGTATGTCCATGAGGAACCTCTTCTGCTGCCACCCGTGCTTGGCGCTCGATTCCTGCGCCGCGCTGGGCTACATTCGGAATGCTGACCGGCAGATGCCCGCGGATGGGAATCTCGCCAAACAACGCCTTCACCGCGCTCACCTCCGAAACAGTTTCGTTTGAAAATGTACACAAATAATTCTGGATCTCCGGAAAGCCTGCGACGACATATGGATTACCCAGCGCCACAACCGCCATTTTCTGGCGCGCGTGCTCGATCATCTTCGTAAGCAGAGTGCCGGTCGCGTCCGCGACTGCGGAGGAATTCTTCATGCCGCCGGGCACCGGAACAGCGTACACCGCCGCTACCACGGCCTGCGCCTCATCGACCGCGCGCAATACGTCATCGGTCATCCCTGCCGCAATTCGCGGATCTACGAACAAGACGTTGGCATCCGGAACCCGGGCCCGTACCTGGCGCTCAAGGACCCGTCCGGCTGTCATCCGCACATCGTCCGAGAAGACAATCACAACCAGATGATTATGTGTCTCCTCAGTTGTTGTATACGGAAGGCCGCCCTTCGCGGTTCCCACGGATTTCAGCGGCAGAACCTTGCCATTCTCGCGCACCAGCGTGACCGCGTCGTCGGCCACCTGCTGCCCTTCGAGCACATTCTGCGGCTTGCCAACTTCCTTGCCGACTCCAGCTACATCCACCAGCCGCGCCTTGTTCAGTCCCAGGGACGCTTTCGCTTTCAGCAGCTTCAGCACGGATTCATCGAGCCGCTCTGCCGGGATCTCCCCGCTCTGAACGGCCTTCACCATCTCCCGGTAGGAACTGTCCAGGTCCGCGGGAATCAGCAGGAGATCGTTTCCTGCCTTGAACGCCTCCACCGCGGCCCGGCCCACGTTGGAGGCGTAGAGGCGCGTGAGCCCGGCCATATCGAGCGCATCGGTGGTCACGATTCCATCGAACTTCATCTGCTTTCGCAGCAAGTCGGTCACGATGCGCGGCGAAGTCGTCGCCACGCGGTTGGGATCCGGCTCCAGCGCCGGAACCGTCACGTGCGCAACCATCACCGAGTCCACGCCGCCATCAATCGCCTTCTGAAATGGAGGCAACTCGATCGAGTGAAGGTGGGCCAGGTCGCCATCTACACGCGCGACACCCAGATGCGAATCCGTCGCCGTGTCGCCGTGACCGGGAAAATGCTTGGCGGTCGTCAGCATCCCGCCTGCATGCGCCCCCTGGATGTAGGCGGTCACCAGCTGCCCCACTTGCTGGGGATCTTCGCCAAACGAACGCGTATTGATCACGGGATTGGCAGGATTGGAATTCACGTCGGCTACCGGGAAAAAGTTCCAGTGGATGCCGATGGCCCGCGCCTCTTGCGCGGTAATGCGTCCGAAGGCCTCCGCATAGTCGAGCTTGCCCGCCGCCCCAAATGCCATGGCATGCGGAAAAATCGTCGGCCCGTTCAAGCGCATGCTCAAGCCCCGCTCGAAATCAGCGGCAAACAGCAACGGCAGCTTCGACTCCTGCTGCAGATGGTTGAGCACCATCGTCGCTTCATAGGGTTCGCTCTTGATCAGGAATCCGCCATCCACAGGCACCGTCATCGCAAACCCGCCGACGTGGTACTTGTTGATGACCTCCCGAAGTTGGGCGTACGCATCGCTGTCATTATTCAGGAACTGCGCCCGCACCCACACCATGAACAGCTGCCCGACTTTTTCTTCCGTCGACAGCTTGCGCAATGTCTTCTCTGCCCATTTCTCGCCATCGCGGTCGAGATGAATGGGCCCGGGTTTCTGGTAGTGCTCTTTGGAAAATAAGGAGGTCGTCATCAGGAGAATCAGAAAAAGTGCAACGACGGAGCGCATAGTTGAGACGATAGCATGCAGGCGGGGTGGGAAACAGGCTCGACTGTAGGCTCTTGGCTCTAGGCTCTGGGCTCTAGCAACCAGGCTCTAGCTAGGTGCTCGAGCTTCTGGGCTCTGGTGATGCTGACAGGAGTCTCGACGGATATTGGCGCGGGATGCAATTTTCTCGATCCGCGGGCTACCAGCCAGGCGCAGCTAAAGCCCAGAGCCCAGAGCCTTCTCAACAGCCTCCAGTGCCACACTTTGAACCCGCTCGTTATCCCCGAATCCATCCAGCCACACCACTTTTGGCTCTCGCCGAAACCAGGTCAGCTGGCGCTTGGCGTAATTGCGATGCGCCTGCTGTGCCGCGTGAATTGCCGCCTCCCGGCTGATCGTCCCGCGCAGCATTTGCACCACCTGTTTGTAGCCGAGCGAAGCCAGCGGCCAAGCCGTTTCTCCATATTTCTGGAGCAGATTCCGAGTCTCTTCCACCAGGCCGTTCTCAAACATCCGGCATGCCCGCTCGTTGATGCGCGCGTAAAGCGCTTCGCGGTCCGGATTCAGCCCCAGCCGCAGGATGCGAAAGCCGGTGAGCGGCTCCCGCCCCTGCTTCCACATCTCGGTCATCTGCCGTCGCGCCCCGAGGCAAACTTCGATCGCCCGGATCAGCTTCGGCGTGTCATTGGGATGAATTTTCACGGCTGCCTCGTGATCCAGCCGCCGTAAAATCCTGTGCAGATAACCTGGCCCTTTTAGCTCCGCCGCCTCCCGCAGTCTTGCCCGCAGTTGGTCCGAGCGCTGCGGCCCAGGGAACAATCCCTCGAGCAGCGCACGCAGGTAGAGGCCCGTCCCACCAACCACCACCGGCAAATGTCCGCGACCCTGAATCTCATTCAGAATCTGTCGTCCCTGGCGCGCATACTCGCCCGCTGTCATATAGGAATCGGGCGCGACGACGTCGAACAGATGATGCGGGACACGCGCACGGTCTGCGGCGCTCGGCTTCGCCGTACCGACTTCGAACTCCCGATACATCGCGACCGAATCGCAGTTGACGATCTCTCCCTGAAACCGTTCCGCGAGGTCGAGGGCAAGCGCCGTTTTGCCGCTGGCAGTAGGTCCCAGGATCGCAACCAGCAGCGGATCACGGTTCAGCGCAGGCTCCAGTGCAGGGCATACCAGTAGCGCACCAGCGTGATGGTCAGAAGCGTCGCCGCGATGATCAGCAGTCCGGTGGCTTCAAGAGCGTAGATGTGGTGGCGAGAATGGTGCTCGGAACGTGGCTTATTCTCGAGGGGGGAGTTCACGCGCATATTGTAGCGCTGGATTGCCGCAACCGGAACCAGGGGAATTCATTTCGAAATCGCCCGCCTAGCATCTTGCCAGCATGTTCGTTGCGCCAGAATGGCGGGCGAGACTCTCCGCCGTATTGCCGGCGAGACGCCGGTGCTACTTGAAACGTAACCGGACTTGCTTCCCAGGCCTCGCCGCGTGCCGATGTTAAACTACCGCGGCATCGCCCATGCCTACGCCGGAACCGAGCCCGGGCAAAGTCGTGCGTTTTGGCGCATTTGAGGTGGACCTCATCTCGGGCGAAATGCGCAAAAACGGTACCCGCATCCGGCTCCAGGAGCAGCCTTTCCGTGTTCTCGCCATGTTGCTCGAGCGTCCCGGCGAAATGGTTGCGCGCGAAGACCTGCGCAGCAAACTTTGGCCAAGCGACACCTTCGTCGATTTTGACCACGGCCTCAACACCGCCGTAAACAAATTGCGCGAATCCCTCGGGGATGCCGCCGCCAACCCCCGTTTTGTTCAGACCGTAGCCCGCCGTGGCTACCGCTTCATCGCTCCGGTGCAGATGAACGGCAGCCTCCCTGCCCCCGCCGTCATGGACATGCCTGCGCACGTCCCTGCGACCCTTCAAGGTAGCGCCGGCGTCTCGCCGGCTATAACCCCGGGTGTGCCCATTCCGCCACAAGCTGCTCCTTCGGGCACTGCTATCGAAATCCATCCCGAGCTCGAAATCCCCGTGCCCCACCGGGGCGTGACTCGCGGCCTCTTCATCCTGATCCAGATCATGTACCTGATCTTCTATCTCGCAGCCCTGTTCCGATGGTCCGAGGTCCACCTCATCGCAGATTCGTTTCTGCCCGGCTGGGGCGCGACTGGCATCGTCAGTGCCGTGCTGGTGACCGCAGGCATCGGCATTCCTCTGCGCTGCTACCTGATTTCCGGCGCTGCCTTTGATTACCTCCGCTTAGGGGAGAAGTTTCACCGCCTCTACCCCTTGATCCTTCTCGTCGATGAACTCTGGGCCATAGCCCCCTTCCTGCTGGCCGCAAAGATTGGCTTTGGCGCCGCCTTCGCCGCCACCGCCGGATTGCTGTATTTGCCCTTTTCCGAACGCAGCCTGATTCGCATGGCGTATGCCAGGAGCCAGCGGCCAGTGGCCGGGAGCCAGTAGCTCTATGAGTCGATGGGATTCCGCCACCTGTCGCTAGAGGAGATTATTCCTTCCCCTTACGCGAGGGCCGATGTTTACATGGAACTATTACTCCGCTAGGCCTTAAAGAAAAAGGCCCGGCATGCGCCGGGCCTCATTCCCCCCTCAATTTCACACGCCCCACAAGTAGTCTTCCTGCTCGCCGTGATGATCCGATACCGAATGCATCGGGATCTCCAACGGATGCCGCTCCAAAGGCGCCGCCACGTGATAGGTCTGCCCCGCGCCGGCCGCGAGGATTGCCGCCGGCATGGCCTCCACATGCGCGGGGGGCATGCGCTGCAGCACCGGGCGCACCTCCCGGATCAATTGCAACAGATGGTGATCTTCCACGTGCTTGATCTGGTCCGCGAGCACTACAAACCTCCGGTACACTTCATCCAACTCGCGCCGCTCAAACTGATAGCCCAACTGTTCGCAGCGCAGGCTCAGCGCGTGCCGTCCTGAGTGCTTCCCCAGCACCAGGCGCGAATCGGGAACGCCCACGGATTGTGGCGTCATGATTTCGTAGGTCAATGGATTCTTGAGGACTCCATCCTGGTGAATGCCTGCCTCGTGCGCAAACGCATTGCGTCCGATGATGGCCTTGTTCGGTTGCACCGGCACGCCCGTGATCTCACTCAGAACCTGGCTTGCTGGATAAAGCTGTTCGCTGACGACTGCAGTCTCATACGTATACCGATCCGGGCGCACGCGCGTGGCCATGATGATCTCTTCCAGCGAAGCATTCCCTGCGCGCTCGCCGATTCCGTTAATGGTGCATTCCACCTGGCGAGCCCCCGCGCCCAGCGCGGCCAGCGTATTTGCTACTGCGAGTCCCAGATCATTGTGGCAATGCACCGAGATGGTGATGTTCTCGATTCCCCGTACCCGCTCGCGCAGCATCTGGATGATCTCCGCGAACTCGGCCGGCATCGTGTAGCCCACCGTATCGGGAATGTTCACCGTGGTCGCGCCCGCATCGATCACGGCCTGCACCACTTCGCAGAGAAAGTCGCGGTCCGTCCGGGTCGCATCCTCGGGCGAAAATTCCACGTCGTTGCAGGATGACTTTGCCAGTCGCACGCTCTCCCGCGCCTGCTCCAGGCACTGTGCCCGCGAAATGCGCAATTTGTATTTCAGGTGAATGTCGGAGGTCGCAAGGAACACGTGAATCCGGGGACGCGCCGCACTCTTCAGAGCTTGCCAGGCGCGCTCAATATCCGGAGTACAGGCCCGCGCCAGCGCGGCAACAATGGGCCGCCGTACTGCCGCCGCGATCGCCTGCACGGCTTCGAAGTCGCCATCGGAGGCAATCGGGAATCCGGCTTCAATCACGTCCACACCCAGACGGTCGAGCTGGTGCGCCATGCGCAGCTTCTCCTGCACATTCATGCTGCAACCCGGCGACTGCTCCCCATCCCGCAAAGTGGTATCGAACACCGTGATCCGTACTGGCTCCATAACCTAGTGCCCTCCTGAGGGTACCCGGTCATGGTAGGTGGACACGCGCCTAAAGCAAAGCTTATAATCCTTCAATTAAGATAAGTTATTCTTTAGCTGACAGGTTGCACTAATGGCGATGCAAGTTTGGCTAATACCTGGTGTCGGAGGCTCTAGGCTCTAGGCTTTGGCCTTCGGGCTTTAGGCCTTCGGCTCTTGGCTCTGGCCTTTCACATTCAGTTATCGCCTGGAGGCGAGCTGGTATTGCCGACGCCGCAACGTTCGGAATCCGCAGGTTACGAGGCAGAGAGCGGCCAGAGCCCAAAGCCCAAGGGCTTGAACACTGCCGAGCCGGCGTAGCCGGCGAAATTCATAAGCCCAGCGCGTAAGCGCTGGGTGGCTCCGAAAAAAGAACGAGCCCCGTAGGGGCGACACCGCCATGCCGATGGAACTTTCCCAACTCGAGGTCTTCCTCACCGTCGCCCGCGAGGGCCGGTTCTCGCGTGCTGCTGAAAAACTCTTCCGCACGCAATCCGCTGTGAGCCAAACCATCCGCAAACTCGAGGACGAGCTCGGCGAGCCCCTCTTCGACCGTTCCTCCCGCGAGGGCGTCCTCACCGACGCCGGCCAGACGCTGAAGGAATACGCGGAAAAACTTCTCAACCTGCGCGCTGATGCGCAAGAGGCCCTCGTCGAACTCCGCCAACTGCAAAAAGGAAAGCTGGCCATCGCCGCCAACGAGTTCACCGCGCTCTACCTGCTCCCGGTGCTCACGGAGTTCCGCCGCCTCCATCCCATGATCAGGGTCACGGTGCAGCGCTCGCTGGGCAGCCACATACCCGACGACCTGCTGCGCCACACCGTCGAGATGGGCGTCCTCACCTACGATCCGCAGGATGCGCGCCTGCGCTCCATCGTCGTCTACCAGGATGAGTTGACTTTCGTGGTTCCCCCCACTCACCCTCTGGCTTCCGGGAAACAGATCAGCATCCGTCAGCTGGGCGCCGAGGTCTTCGTCGCCCACATCGTCTCCTCCCCCTACCGCGAGAAAGTGATTGAGGCGTTTCGCCGTTACAAGACGCCCTTGCACATGGACGTGGAACTGCCCACGCTGCAGGCCATCACACGTTTTGTGGCGATGGGAAACGGGGTGGCGCTGGTGCCGGAAATCAGTGTGCAGAGCGAGCTCGCCCGGGGCGAACTGGTAAGGATTCCGGTCCGCGAGCTCAGTTTCCACCGAAAGCTGCGCCTCGTTTACCGCAAAGAAGCCACCCTCTCCCACGCCGGACGCGCCTTCCTCCAGGTAGCCGAAGCCATCGCGACCGAACGCCAGGGCCAGTACCGATTCCTTCGCGATCGCTAGGGGGTGAGCAACGACGCTCTTGTTGCAATGCTCTTGTTGGCCTTTGTACTGCTCTATCCTTTTGTCATTCC
>Ga0307478_10001856_pt1 | contig 17548 bp, 16 predicted proteins | sample atmos_gasesECM4C_2_FD_203713 | JGI IMG/M metagenome (GOLD analysis project Ga0307478, IMG submission 203713) | Hardwood forest soil microbial communities from Morgan-Monroe State Forest, Indiana, United States - atmos_gasesECM4C_05 | ecosystem: Environmental > Terrestrial > Soil > Temperate... | reverse complement strand
CATCGTCTTACTGAACGAAGGCCACTACGCCGAAGCGGAGAAATTAAATCGGGAGACGCGCGACGTAAAACGTCGCGTGCAAGGGCCTGACAGCCCCGACACCGCCGGCTCGACGTATAACCTGGGTTGCGTCGCGGCCCTTCGGGGACGGCCTGACGAGGCGCTTTCGCTTTTAAGCGAGGCTGTGGACCACGGGCTCCGCCCCTCTGTCGATTCATACATGGATAAAGATCCTGACCTCAAATCGCTGCACGGAGATCCTCGCTTCGCCGCCCTGGTCGCGCACGCAAGAGAGCGCGCCGCGGCATTTGCGGGGCATCAATCGGACTAACACGTTCTAGTGGCAGATAAGTCGTGTAACCGAACCATTTGCCTAAAAACAAAAGTTTGCGGACCGTCCAGTCAGCGTCCTTGCCTAGTTGATACTGACACGGCTTCTTTTGGGCGCCGCCTGCGCTTCAATCACCGTTTCGCCTTTGGAGAAATTGAACTGCGCGCTCGGCGGCATCGATGGGAGCCAAAGCAAGAGCGATTGCGGAAGCGCCTTCGGACCTCGTTGTGCGCGCGCGGTCGAGAGCTCGTTCTGCAATTCGGCGCACTTCGTGAAGGAGTTTCCGGACTTCGGTTTCGAGCTGTCCCCGGCTTTCCTGCACGCGATTCAGGACGTCAGACTGCACGCGCGTACTATTCACCTCGGCCAGGTGATCGAGAAACTCTTTCGCCTCGCGCTGAATCACAGCGTAGGCACCCACGGCTCCAAGGAAGACGTCCGCCAGATATCGCAAAGGAGAAGCGGGCAAAGAAACGCGAAGCAATTCTTCAAACGTAAATCTGCAGCGAACGCGGAAGCCCATCTCCAAATCGAGCGCGCCAGGCATTCGCGCAAGTTCGGGCACATTCGAAGCACAAAGTTTTCCGAGGAAGTCAGCCCTCGAATCAAATGCTCGACGAACCGCCGGTTAGCGGGGCCCGACCAGCAGATACACTTGCAGCGTTCAACTTCGGGAAGTTTGGAAAGCGCCGCCTCAATCAGCGAGGTCTTGCCGGAATCCGTCGCTCCCCATATGAGCTGGCTCTGATGCAGTGCCATTTGCAGGCGTCGCATTTCTGCTTCGCGGCCTATTGCTGATCCCAGCCGTGCGGTTGCGTGTTCCATATCCGGTCGAGGGAAGTAAAACGAAACGTTATCTCTCTCGAATGTCTTGCTACGAAGAACGAGCGCCATCCTGGTGCACGTACTTGATCACTTCTACCTCGGACGTCGCAATGAGTCCTTCGTCCACCATCTCATCAAGGTATGGCAAGAGTTTTTGAATTTTATCTTCCGCATCGATGACGCTCACCATCACGGGAGCGTCGTGAGAGAAGGAAAGATGGTGAGTCCGGCGGATCAGCGTACTCGCGCCGTATCCTTCGATTCCGCGAAAGACGGTAGCGCCGGCGATGTCCAACTCGCGGCACTTCTCGACAATCGCGCGATACAGCGGCTTGTCTTGCCATTTGTCGTCTTCACCGAAATAAATGCGCATCATCTTCGCATTCCCTTCGAGTTTCATGAGCGCACGCCCTTTCTGCGTTCGGCTTCCTGGTAGTTGTGCGTGTACTTAATGATGTCCACGTCGGAGAAGACCACGAGTCCCTGTTGCACCATGTCATCCAGTATAGGAAGAAACGCTCGGAGTCGTTCTTCGGTATCCACCACGGACAACATCATCGGCCTATCGTGAGAGAGATGTAGCGCCCTGTCCTTGTGAATCCTGCGATTGGTTCCGTAACCCAAGATGCCCTGATACACCGTGACGCCGGCGATCTCATTTGTGCGCATGCTTTCGATCAATGCCCTATGAAGGGGCTGATCGTGCCATTTATCGTTCTCGCCGATAAAGATCCGCATCAGCTTGGCTTTTCCCTGGCGCTTCAATGGAGGCGTGCCTTCGCGGTGAGCCGCCTGTTTCGAGGTCTCGGAGGACTTCACAATGGTCGTATCTTGAATTTCAATGAGGCCCGTGCCCGCCATTTCATGCAGCTTCGGCAGAAGCTCCGCTACCTTCTCGGGAGTTTCAATAAATTCAACTTTCATGGGCAGGTTTGTCGTCAGCACCAAGATTCGATCCGTCTGCATGTGGTGATCCGCGTCAAACCCGGCGACGCCGCGGGTAGCGCTCGCTCCCGAGACTTTGTGATGGAAAAGAAATGACAGGATCGCTGTATAGAGCGCGTCCCCGTGGTATTGGTGGTCCTGACCGACATAGATGCTGACTTTCTTCGCTGGTCCGGTTTCAAGCATGTGTCCTCCTGGCTCTCAATCCCACGCTGTCCGACCAAATACTCTGCGGCTCGCCCAAGTATACCGCCGCCTCTGGCGTCAGCTCTTTTCGCGTCCCGCAAGAACTCATTGAGTTCGTGTTCGAGCTCTCTCCGCTGTTGGAGCGTGGTTTTTGGGATGTCAGTCTGCAACGGTTCGAATTCGTCGTGCGAATTACGGGTTTCACGCGAGCACTCTCCCGGTGATTACTCCCAGCCAAACAGAAAGGAACCCTACGACTACACTGAGGGCCACGGGCAATCCGGAAGCCAGAAGCTCGCCTTCTTGGAAGACACGAAAAGTTTCATACTCGAATGTGGAGAAAGTGCTATAGCCACCTATAAACCCAACGGGAATTAGGCATCGCCAATTCGGGCTCGAGTTTGTCTTTCATCTTTCGACGAAACAGCGGGGAATTGGCCGTGGGACGCGCCAGCGGAGTGCGTTCGGGGTTACGATGTCTCGATCCCGGATACGCGCTATACTTTTTGTACGGTGGGCGGGCCGAGAATGTGCCGTTACCAAACGAAACTAGAAGCCTTCCTCGATTTGCTACTCAACTTCTTCTGAAGACTCCGACGGTCGTGGTGCGCGATGTGTATTGTGCGGGCAGTTGCGTGCACCCCGGCGTGGAAGAGTTCGCGAGTGCTACAGAGATTGTGTTTCCGTATCGCGGCGTCTATGTACGCCATCTTGGGCAGGATCAAGCCGTGGCGGAGGCGAACCAGGTTTTGTTCTTCAACAGCGGCGAGGGTTACCAGGTGAGCCATCCGGTGTCAGGAGGCGACGCGAGCCTTTCGCTGGCGATCTGCGAACCTTTGCTGCGTGAATTGGCGCCGCGGATTTTTCTGCGCGAGGGACCGAAGCTCGCATTTCGACGGCAGCGTCTGCGAATTGATGCACGGGCTCAAGCGCTCGTAGCGTTGCTGCGACACAGCCTGCGGCAAAACATCGCGGAGCCTCTGGAAGCGGAGAGTCTCGCTTTGACGCTTATTCAGAGAGCGCTCGGTCTGCGCACCACCCACGCGGCGGGTGCCAGTGTGGGACGGCAGCGGCTAGTGGACCGAGTGAAACTCGTGCTGGCGAGCGATCTGGGACGGCGCTGGACGTTGGCGGAGATCGCCGGGGAAGTGCGCGGGTCTCCTGTGTATCTCACGCAGGTCTTCCAACAAGTCGAAGGCCTGCCCTTATATCGCTACCAGTTGCGGCTGCGGTTAGCGCGGGCGTTGGACCTTATAGGGCAATATGACGACCTGACGGCGCTTAGCCTGGACCTGGGATTCTCCAGCCACAGCCATTTCAGCGCCGCGTTTCGCGAAGCCTACGGCCGCTCACCCTCCGAATTCAGGCAGTCTGCGCTGCATCGATAGTCCAGTTCGCAATCCAGTAAATCACTAAAGATTCTGACAGCGGACCTCCTTGCCCACGTGGCCTACTGTCCGCACCCGGACTTCGGGCAGTGGAGGGCAATGCGATGATTGCGGCAACTTGTGCGGCGTGCGACTGCAAGCTGGATGCGAATCCCATCAAGGTGAAGATCGGCGGCAAGACAGTGGAAGTGTGTTGCGACGAGTGCGCAGAGAAGCTGAAGGAAGCGCACGCCTCTGCTATCGCGGCAAGGAGGGACTGAGCGATGGAAGGAAATACACCATCAGGGATGCAGCGTAGCGTGCAGACTCGTTCGGGCCGCATCAGCTACATGGAACAAGGCACAGGGCCGGTCGCTTTATTCGTGCACGGCGTGCTGCTGAACGGATATCTGTGGCGCCATCAGCTGGCGAATTTGTCCGATATCCGGCGCTGCATTGCCGTGGATTTGCTAGCGCATGGCGACACCGAGATCGCGGCGGATCAGGACGTGTCAGTCACCGCCAATGCGAAAATGCTCGCGGAATTTCTCGAAGCTTTGCACATCGACCAGGTGGATCTGGTGGGCAACGACAGTGGCGGCGGCATCGCGCAAATTTTCGCGGCCCGCTATCCGGAGCGCGTGCGGAGCTTGACGCTTACCGACTGCGACGCCCACGACAATTGGCCGCCCGAAGCGTTCAAACCGTTTCTGGCGATGGCGGCCAGTGGCGGTTTATCGGGGACCCTGAACGCGATATTGGCTGACAAAAGCATCTATCGCTCGCCGCAAGCCTTGGGCCCAGCCTACGAACACCCGGAACGAGTGAGTGACGAGACGATTGAAAAATATCTGCGTCCGTTCGTCGGAAGCGAGCAGCGTACGCGCGACCTACAACGCTTTCTCGCAGCCTTCGACTGTAAGCATACGCTCGCGATCGAGGCACAGCTGAAGACGTTGAATGCGCCTACGCTGATCGTCTGGGGAACGGATGATGTCTATTTTGATGTGAAGTGGTCGCAATGGCTGGCTGACAATATCCCAGGTACGCAACGTCGCGTCGAGTTCGAGGGCGCGAGAATATTCTTCCCTGAAGAACGTCGGGAGGAATTCAACCAGGAGCTTCGCAAACACTGGCAGGTGGCTCAGCAAAAGGCAGCGTCATGACAGCTGCGAGGGCTTCACATTCGCATTCGAAGGTCTGTCAGGAGAAGAGAATGACCGATCAAGGTCGCAGGGCCGAGCAGTTCCGCGCGTTGCACATTCCGGGAAAACCGCTCGTTCTTTTTAATGTTTGGGATGCGGGCAGCGCGAAGGCGGTCGCTGCGAGCGGTGCGAAGGCGATTGCGACCGGAAGTTGGTCCGTCGCGAACGCGAACGGCTTCGCTGACGGCGAGCACATTCCTCTCGCTTACGCGATCGAGAATCTCCGCCGGATCGTAGGTGCGACCGAGTTGCCGGTGACGATTGATCTCGAAAGCGGCTATGGCGATGCGCCGGAAGTGGTCGGCGAGACCGTCCGTTTGGCGATTGACGCGGGAGCCGTGGGTTGCAATTTGGAGGACAGTTTTCCGGCGAACGGAAAGCTTCGCGAGCCGGCAGCGCAGGCTGATCGAATCCGCCGGGCCCGGCACGTGGCTGATGCAGCCGGCATTCGCTTCTTCATCAACGCTCGAACCGATGTGTTTTTCCACGCGCCGCCCGAACAGCATGGCGATGCTATGGTGATTGAGGCAGTCTCGCGAGCGCACGCGTATGTGGAAGCGGGGGCTGATAGTCTTTTCGCGCCGGGTCTCGCGGACATCACTTTGATTGCGCGGCTGGCGAAAGAATGTCCGTTGCCTTTGAACATTATGGTTGGCGGTTCGACTCCGCCTCTGCAGGTGCTTGCTGAGAATGGCGTCGCGAGGGTGAGCCACGGGGCCGGCCCGTACATTATGGTGATGAAAGCGTTGGAAGAGGCGGCGCGCGCGGCGAACGCTTGATGCGAATGGACGGGCGGAAACGGATCAAGACGTTCGCGGCTGCACACAACGTGCGGCTTGGCTCAGGACGGAGTTGGGTCACGAGCTACTCGCCAAGATATACGGTGGTGCGTCAGATGCCTTTGAATTCACCGCCGTCCATTCGTAACGAAGCTCCAGTCATCCATTTCGCCGCGGGTGACACCAAGTAAGCGAGAAGATCCGCAATCTCTTCCGGCTGGCCAAATCGAGAGATGCCGGCGTCCGCTGGATAGTTTTCAATCGCTTCCTCGACGGTGAGATGGTGTTCTGGCGCCCAGTGTTCAAAAAACGATTTCCGCCGGCCCGTCATCACTGCTCCGGGTGAAACGCTATTGACCTGAACGCCATCCTTGATGCCTTGCTCTGCGAAGGCTTTCGCGAGAGCAATAATCGCCGCATTGATTGCAGCGACCGCTGCAAATCCCGGCTTGGGATCCCAGGCCGCAAGCCCCGAGAGCAGGACAACGGAACCCTTGGAAACCTTCAAGGCACCCCAGGCTCTGATCGTGAGGCGACGGGCTCCGTGAAACTTCAGCGCCATACCGTCATCCCATTGAGCGTCCGTCATCTCCAGGAGATCAATTTGCGGCACAGCCCCGGCGATATTCACAAGCGCGTCAATCCGGCCGAAGCGGCCGAGTGTTTCGTTCACGATTTTTTCGGCGGATGCTGGTTCACGAAGATCGAGCGCAAGCACGAGACTTTCAGCTCCGAACGACTTCGCGTTTTGCGCTGTCTCTTGCAGGTGCGCCTCGTCTCGCGCGATCAAAACGAGGGATGAGAAATCCCGCGCCAATCGGATTGCAGTGGCCCTTCCGATTCCCTGGCTGGCGCCAGTAACAACGGCTACAGAGTTCGGCACTGTTGGGTTCTCCTCAATGACCTTCACAGGCGACACAATTCCCGCGGACTATCCCTGCGCGGATTTCGTCGGCAGCTCGCGTGGCCACTCAAAAACTTCTACTGAGAGACTTTTCGGCTGCTGCCTCCGTGATGAGATCAACCACGAGATTCGGCTGCGTGTACATCGGTGTGTGGTCCACCGGATAGGAGCGGATTTTCGCGCGCATCCGCTCAGCCATGAAGCGCTGCGTTGTGGATTTGATCATGCGATCTTCTTCGGCGAGTAAATACCAGGTTGGTTTCGTTTTCCATGTGGGTGGTGGAGTTACCTCTTGAATGCATTTCACGGCAATCGGCCGCTGCACCGAAGCCATGATGGCCGTTTGATCGGCGGAGGCTTTGTGAGCGACTGCTTTGCGGAAGCCGTCTTCTGGCATCCAAATGAAACCGTGTGAGTCAGGCGCCAAATGAGGAGCTTCTGGATGCGGCGGCTCGCGATAGAAGACTTGCGCGACCGTTTCACCGTCCCCCGGTGCCAAAGCCGAGACGTACACGAGTGCTTTGATGCGATCGTCGGTTGGACCGGCGATAACTGCTCCCGCGTACGCGTGCCCGACCAGCACGACTGGTCCTTGGGTTCGCTCAAGTGTTCTAGAAAGGGCCGCTATGTCGTCCGTAAGCGATGTAAGAGGGATTGGCGCACAGATCACATCAAATCCCAGCCGTTTCAAAGGTAAAATGATGTTCTGCCAGCACGATCCGTCAGCCCACGCTCCATGCACTAATACGATGGATCCGTTTTCAGCGGTCATCTCGGCCTCCCAAGTCTTGTTCCGCAGCTAGATTCCATTGGCATCAAAGAACTCCCTCATCGCCGCCGCAATCTCCACTACGTGCGTCTCCAAAGCAAAATGCCCAGTGTCGAGCAGCTTGACCTGCGTGCTGGGAATGTCCCTTCGGAATGCTTCTGCCCCAGCGGGAATGAAGAAGGGATCGTTCTTGCCCCAAATTGCAAGCAACGGGGGCTTCGATTTGCGGAAGTATTCTTGAAACGCGGGGTAGAGCGCGACGTTGGATGCATAATTCAGAAACAGATCGAGCTGGATGTCTTTGTTTCCGGGCCGCTCCATAAGCGCGATGTCCAATGTGTAAGATTCCGGCGCCACGATGTCCGGGTTCGCTACTCCATGCGTGTATTGCCAACGAGTGCCTTCGAGCGTTAGCACATTCTTTGCAATGACCTCGCGATTTTCGGCATTCGGAAAAGCCCAGTACTTTCGGATCGGTCCCCAGGCGTCCCCGAGCCCTTCTTCATAAGCGTTGCCGTTCTGTGAAACGATAGCGGTGATTCGTTCGGGATGAGCCATGGCCAGGCGCAGACCCGTTGGCGCTCCGTAATCAAAGATATAAAGCGCATAGCGACTAATTTTGATCGCTTCGGTGAACGAATTAATTGTCGTAGCCAGGGAATCGAAGGTGTACTTGTATTTTCGCTGCTCAGGCACTTCCGTAAATCCGAAACCAGGCAAGTCTGGCGCAATTACTCTGTAGCGATCTGCAAGACGAGGAATCAGCTCGCGATACATGAACGACGAAGTCGGAAATCCATGCAGCAGAAGAACCACGGGGGCTTGGGGATCTCCTGCCTCTCGGTAGAAAACTTGAACACCATCGGCTTGGATCTTGCGGATGGAAGTAAAAGGCACGACAATGCGGGTGTCGGCCCGGTGGGGTTGCGTCTCGGGCGGCTCCGTGCTTGATGTGCCGCTTTTTTGTCTTTGTGCTGAAACATTTTGAGCCATTGATCAACCCTCCTAAGGTGCTGGTAATCCTATCGCAAACACCAGGAAAACTGGCTTTCACAGGTTACATCACAACAGGTGTAACTTGTCAATACCGCGATTCACGGTTACACTGTTTTTTTGAACGATGCATTTGACGCGGCCCCCAACGAAACGCACTTCACAACCCGACCCTGTGTTTTTGGCAGGGCATCTTGCGCTGGATTTTCTAAACACTCGGATGCGAGTGAATGGGAAAATTGTGGACACCCTTCGGCGCGACGAGGATGTATTGCATTGGCTCGAACAAGCGGGGCTTCCAGTTCCGAAAGCTGGGCCCGGCGTGGCGCGAATTTCTCTTTTGGGTCCTGCACGAACGCTGCGTGAGAATATCCGTGCGCTCATGGAGAAACGAAAAGCTGGACAGCGGGGCAATCCTTCCGTTCTTAACCGTTTTCTGTCGGGTGCGCAGAGCCATCTCCGGCTTGTTTGGAACGAGCCGCGCTCGCTCAGAATCGAGAGAGTGCGTCCGAAAGCCACCGCCGAACTGATTCTGGGGCCCGTGGCGGAAGCTGCTGGCGAGCTCCTGGCAGGCGCCGACTTTAAGTTGGTGAGGCGGTGCGAGGACGAGACCTGCGTGCTCTGGTTCCGCGACCAAACCAAATCGCATCATCGCCGCTGGTGCAGCATGATGCTCTGCGGAAACCGCCACAAGGTAGCAGCCTACAGACGGCGACTTCGCCATGAAACGGGATGAGTCCCATCGTCATCATCCGGTCATATCCAGAAGACTGGGGTGGCGATGTGCCGAGCTCCGGATCAGTGCTGTGGTCGGAAAACTAGAAACCCCGGCCGCGTTCGCTAATCATTGCTATGAGTCACTGTCCAAGCGAACATATCGGTCGGATCCGGACGTTCAGGTGCGCAAATGAGCGAAATTCTGAAGTTGTTGATCGACCGCTTGGAAACGCCGATCGGTGAGATGCTGATCGTCGCGGATCGCGAAGGCAACTTGCGCGCTGCAGGTTGGACAAACTATGAGACGGGCATGCGCCGTCTTCTGCGGCGCCACTACAGCGAAGACGGATTCGTGCTTGAGCCGGCTCGCAATCCGCATGGCTTCACGGAGGCGCTCCAGAGCTACTTCGAGGGGGACTTGACGGCGATAGATGCGTTGCGAGTGCAAACAGCTGGTACGCCTTTTCAGCGCGAGGTTTGGCGTGCGTTGAGGATGATTCCGTGCGGCACCACCGTTTCGTACGCGCATCTTGCCGAGAAAATCGGCCGACCAGCAGCGGTTCGAGCTGTCGGCTTGGCGAATGGCTCAAATCCGATTGGAGTTGTGGTGCCTTGCCATCGTGTGATCGGAGCGAACGGGTCGCTTACTGGTTACGGCGGTGGAATCGAGCGCAAGCGCTGGCTTCTGGAACATGAAGCCGGGGCGTCAAGCGCGAGACGCAAGCAGCGAGCGCTCTTCTGATTGATGCCGGCCGAGCACAAATACTTGCGAAGGGCGAGCGCCGCGGCGGTCGCCCTTCGCTGCGTCGTTGGCCGTCAGTATTGCCAGTTTACGGTGACGCTACCTATGCCGCTGGTGGGTACGAGGTAGCTGTGGTTGCTTCCGTTCTCCCAAGTGACTGTTCCGTTCGCGGCGATTTTGACGAATTTGAATTGGATCGTCTGGCCGGCCGGCACGGAAACATTGAGAAACCAATTGGGATAGTTGGGGTCGAGCAGCGGTCCTACGCTGTTGTCGAAAGTAGGAGTGGGCGAGCCCCAATTTCCCAGTTCGACGGTGTTACCTACCAGGAAGATGTAGTCTCCAGTGTTCGTCGGAGTGGCGTTATTTACCGTGAACGTGACCGGAATTAATTGCGCGGTGAGCACGGTGAATTGAATCGTGTTGGCCGCTGTGCCGGATGAGTTCTTGAGCTGGACGTTGTAGACGCCATTGGCCACGATGGGGACCGTAAAGCTGACGCTGTTGCTTGACCAGGAATTGATCGTGGCGTTTGTGCCGTTGAAATTCACCGATCCTGTAGAACTACCGAAGCCCTGACCGGCAATCGTCACCTTCACTCCGGGTTGAGCGATGGTCGGGCCGATCGAACCGACTTCGGGCGCCGGGATGCTGCCGACCACTTGCCACACGGCCACGGTATGCGCGCTTAGCGTGAAACCAGTAACTGGATTGTTTCCGCCCGAGCCGGTGCCCACCGTGATCGAAGAGCCTCCCATCAAGCCGCCGAGATAATCGGAATAATTTCCGGCGGGCAGCGCGGTATTGAGTCCCGTGATCGAGTAGCTGGTTGAATCATTTTTGTTGATCGCTACCAGCACGACGCTGTTGTAGAACTGGCGCTCATAGATATAGACGTCGTTATTGATCCAGCGCTGGGTGTGGCTGCCATAGGCAACTGCGTCGTTATTCTGGCGCAGCGTCGAGAGATCCTTGATCAAGTTATATTGGGTCGTGCTGGTGCTGAAGGACGGCATCATTTGGCGGTTGTAGGGCGTGCTGCCGCCGTTCGTGGTGTTGAAAAGAGATTGTTCATCGCCGTAGTAGATGATGGGAATGCCGCGCTCGGTGAGGATGTAGGCGGTGGCTTCGTTCAGGCGATTCGTATTGTCGTTCAGGTTCAGGAAGCGCGGATTGTCGTGGTTGTCGAAGAACGTGACGAGGTCATTCTGCCAGGTAAAGTTCGAGTCCTCGGTGCTCATGAGCGAATCAATTTCCGAGAAATTGTTGTTGCTCGCGAAAACGTCGCGCACGGCCTGGTAGAGCGCGTAGTCCAGCACGGACATGCCGCTCTTATTCGCGTACTTGTAGAAGTCGTGGTAGAACTCGTCGGTGGTGCTGGTGAGAAACCACTCGCCGAAGAAAAAACTCGGATCGGTGGTGAAAGCGGTATTCGCGAGACTATATTCCCAACCCCAAGTGGCGTGCTTCACCGCGTCAATGCGGAAAGCATCCACACCGTGCGCCTGAAAAGTTTGCATCGCTGATTTTAGATAGCTATCGGTGGTGGAATCTTCCTGGTTGAAGTCAGCCAGTCCTTCTAGAGTGTCGTACTGAATCTGAAAGCGATCGCAGAAGCAACTGGGGATGCCGGGGGTGTGATGGTACACGCAGCCGCCGACCGTGCCGCCGGTGCAGCCGTTAGGGTCGGTATTGAAGTTCGTGACCAAAGTGCCGTCGTTATAGAGCGCGCCGTCTTCGCCAGCGGTGTTGGGGTTGCTGTCGTTCACGGGGAAGTCCACGATGATTTTCATGCCGAGGTTATGCGCGGCGGTGACGAGGTTGTCGAAGGCGGTCCAAGTGTTGTTCACGTCGCCGAAATGTTCTTCGATGCGCATGAAATCATGCGCGGAATAGCCGTGGTAGGGCGCGGTGGGATTGCCGCTACCGTCCGGGATGTTCACGTTGATGTTATCCATCGGCGGGGAAATCCAGAGAGCGGTGACGCCCATACCGTGGAGATAGGATAACTTGGCTTGAATACCGGCGAGATCGCCGCCCCAGTAGAGATTCCAGTTTGTCTGCGTGGAATCGAAAAGGCCGGAACTTTGCGGGGGATTGTCGTTGCTGGTGTCGCCGTTGTAAAAGCGATCGGTCACGATCTGATAGATGACTTGCTTCTTGAAGTCCTGGGCGTGCACGAGGGTGGCGACGAAAGTCGTGAAAAATACAGTAGCGAACGCAAAGCGAATTGCGCGTTTCATCGAGTCTCTCCCTTTTTGACAGAGCTATTACGGCGTTGGCTGACTTTGGTTGACGCCCATTCGGCTGTTACTTACCACCACGCATGAGCGATGTGTTTGTTTCTGGGCTGGGTGCGTTCGCCGGTGAAAACGGCGCCCGCTAGCTGGGCTATTTGGAACTCGTGGCAGCTGGATAAGAAGTTTCAATCCGTTTGAAACAGTTACAAGTGTAAGTAGTTACTTTACAGATATGTTCGGCGATGTAGTTGCGATGTTACATCGCTGTAACAGGGTCCTCGGGCACCTCCTATTTGCGGTTCTTCAGAAAATGGTCCGCGACGATGGACGGTTGTTCGACGATTCGCTTCTCTTGGGAGCAGATTACCAGCCTGATGAACTGGGCCATGCTCCAGGCGAGGGGAGTGGCGCTCCCGGTACCTTCGCCGAACACGAACTGAGATTGGGTGGGCTCGGCGCGATCCCAAATTTGCTCCGGAATCATGCCTCCGGCGTTGGCGAAGTGGAGCATCGAGTCAAGGTACACGGAGGCGTCGTGCCCGCGGGCGATTTCGTATTCGCCTCTTTCGCCAGTGAAGACCGGCCAAATTCTCCCGATTCCTTCGCCCTGCCACGGACCGCCGAAGTAGGTTTCACCATAGCCATCGTGATTGTAGCGGTGAAAGCTGGGGCCGTTGGGGGTTTCGACGCGAATAGTGGAGTCAATCACTTCGACCGAGCGCGCGATAGTGGGATCGTCCGCGGGGCGGATTCCGAGGCGCACGAATTCGAGGAAGCCGGCGTCAACGACGTCGCGTTCGTCCCACAGGCCGCCCCCATTGCGAACGTCGAGCTGGTAGCCATCGTTCGGGTCGGTGTTGTTGTTCATGCGGATGTAATAGCCCTGGGACGCGAGGGTGCCGCCGAGATGGCCGGTGGTGGTTACCAGGATTTTTTCGATGTTGGCGGCCCAATCGTCGGCCGTTTTGGTGTAACGCTCGGCGTCATCGTTCGCGCCATTTTTTCGGGCGATATCGGCGGCGCAAATCAGTCCCGCGATTTCAGCGGCCATTGTGGAGGGCGAGTATCCCGGAATTTCCTCCCAGCGCTCTTCCTGCGTCATCGGACCGTGGCTCACGACAAATTCCGCTTCCGGACGAATATGCTTCTGCCAGATCTCGGCGTCGGTTTTGCCGAGCTGCCACGCGAGGATCATCGGGTAGGCCACTTCGTCCATTTGTAGGGAGGGCCAGTACGGCTTTCCGTCGAGCCAGCTGTTCTGCGGGAAGCTGCCGTCTGGTTTCTGCTGTACGGTGTACAGATAATTGAGCGCGCGTTCGGCGGCGGCGCGGTCGCCCGCTGCGAGCAGGCCTGTGGCGATTTCATAGAGGTCGCGCGCCCAGATGAGGTGGTATCCGCCGACGGTGGGAACATCGGCTTTCACCGCGAAGCCCCAGGGAATGCTCATTGAAGCTATCATCGCGCCTCGGAAGGTTTTATCTTCGTGGGCCTTCAGCACCATCGCAGCGAGGTGGAACTCGCGTGCATACGGTCCATCTACTGGGCGCAGAGTGCGAACGTATTCATTCCAGCCCGCCGCGTAGCGAGCGCTCACCGACGGAAAACCTTCTTGCAAGCTGGCTGTGGCATTGGCGATGGCGTCTGCGGCGGCCGGACCGAAACCTAACGCCAAGGTGAAATGCTGCGCTGCCGGCACCTTTGCGGATTGGATTACATTGCCGTTTTCGGCGCGTGCGTAAAGCCATTCGAGTTTTTTATGCAGAAGCAGGTCGGTGTATCCGTCGCTCGAGCCCGCGAATCCGCTGGTCGTTTGCTGGAACGCGTTGCTACACACGAGCGCGGAGGCGACGCCGGGTTTTTCGCTGACCAGAGCGCCATCTTGCGTGTATCCGGTGTCGCCCATGCCGGAATTTTTGAGCGCGGGATCGTAGAGGACGTAGAGCGTGTATCCATCCGGCGCAGAAAATGTGACGTCAATCAAAAGGGTGTCGCGTGATGGATCGGTAGCGTACGTTTTAGTGATTATGAATCGGGATGCGGCATCGCGGCTGGCTTGCCGGTAGATCAGGGCATTGTCGTCCGTGCGTTCGATGGAATGTTGCATGTCTTTGGATTCGAGCCAGACGGTTTTGCCGTCGCTGACGGCAAATTCGAGGGTGCGAACGTCCGCGGTATCGAGACGCGGATAGTAGACTTCACTGAGAATTCCGCCTTGCAGCGTGTACCAGACGTGGGACTCGGTGGATGTGGAGGTACCGACACCTTCTTTGCTGCCTGGCGTCCACGTGGGCATGGTCCCCGGCGCGCCGGGCGCGGATTGATTTTGGGCCTGGGCTGCGGGAGCGAGCGATGCTGCCGCTGATAAGAAAAGAGCGAGAATGACCAGCCCCGCGCGGTTCGCACGCATTTCGATCACCCTTTTGGTTCGGCCTTTAGCAAATTGGAGCAACGCTTCGATCATTCGATTGAAAAAATCTCCAGCTCATCGGGAGCGAGCGTGAGGTCCGCATCGTCGCCATTGATATTTCCGTCGTGCGCGCCCAATAGGGGCGTCAGCCTGCGCGCGCCTTTCAGAGGCGTGCCGGCAAATGACAGATGCAGCGTTTTCGCAGTGGCACCGGAATTGAATACGACGAGAAAGCGCTCTTCGTTGGTCGTGCGGGCGAAGGCGTAAGACGACTGGTCCCAAGAGATGTGCCAGAGCTGGCCGTGGCGGAGGGCTGGATGTTCGTTGCGCAGGCGCAGCAGTTTTTGTACGTGAGAGAAGATTTCCTGCTGTTCCGGAGTCCGGCCGGACTGCGTAAAGGCATTTTGTTTGTCGTCGGGGAAGCCGCCAGGAAAATCGCGGCGATTGTCGGGGTCGTCGCCGCCGGGCATGCCGATTTCGTCGCCGTAGTAAAGCTCCGGAGTGCCGCGCATGGTGAGTACCAGCGAAAACGCCAGTTTGATTTTTTCGAGCGAAGCGCCTTTGGCGCCGGCGAGCCGCGAAACGTCGTGATTTCCGGCGAAGACCCACAACAGCTCGGGATGTGGGTACAGGAGATCTTGCGAAAGGATATTCACGATTCGCGCCGGTGAATCATTTTCGAGCAGGCCCTGGCGCAGGGCGTAGTAGAAGGGATAGTCGAAAACGGTGGTGACTCCGGAGTCGATTCCGTCGTCCTGCGCACGGCCTCCGACAAAAAACGAGGTGATGACGGGATCACCGTTCATCACTTCGCCGACGGTGGTCATGCGTGGATAGACTTGCCGCAGCGCTTGGTGCCATTCCGACCAAAACGTGCGCGAGACGTAGGGAAAAGTGTCCAGGCGATAGCCGTCAATTCCGGTTTCTTCGGCCCACCAGATCGCGTTTTCGATGAAGTATTCGGCGACGTCCGGGTTTTCCTGATTCATGTCCGGCAGCACGTTGGCGAACCAGCCTTCTTCCACGTTGCGCCAGTATTTCGGCGGGGCGTGCGGGTCGGTGAGAAATTGAAAATCGCCTGAGGCGACCAGGTGATGCTCTTTGGTGCCGTGAAACCAATCTGGTTCTGGCGGCGCTGCGACCCAGGGATGTTTAGGGCCAATGTGATTGGGTACGAAATCGAAAATTATTTTGATTCCCTTGGCGTGTGCAGCGGCGACTAGATTCTGCAGATCTTTTTGCGTGCCGAAATGTTCTTCGACGGCGTATTCGTCCACGGCGCCGTAGCCGTGATAATCCTGCGGGGAGGAATTGTCGTTATCCACGATAGGCGTGAGCCAGATCGCGGTGACGCCGAGATCGTGAAGATAATCGAGGTGATTCTGAATGCCGCGGAAGTCTCCGCCGTGATAGGCGCGCGCTTTCGAGCGGTCGTAAGTGCCGGGAGAGGCGGGGGGCGGATCGTTCGTCGGATCTCCATCGGCGAAGCGATCAGGCATGATCAGATAGATGGTGTCGTCCGGTGAAAAGCCTTGAAATTTTCCTTGGGACGATTTGCGCGCGAGAAGCGGAAAATTCAGGGAAGTCTTTCCGGACGGCGTGACGATTTCGATTGCGGTGTCGCCGGGGCGAGCATCGGGCGCGATTTCCAGCCAGAAGAATAGGTATTTGCCGCCGTCCGTGATTTTCGAGCGTGTGAGACGCACGCCTTCGCTAGCGCACGTCACCGTCGCGCCTTCGAGATTTTCTCCGCTGGCGAGGACCATCAAGTCCGAAGTGAATCCAACCCACCAGTTGGGCGGGTCCATTTTTGTAATTTTTGGAGTGGCGCTTTGTTGCGGCTCCGCGTGAGATGCGACATGAGTAGACGCGGCGTGGAGTGATGAGCACTGCGGAATCAGTGTAACGGCAGCAACCAAAGTGAACAGGCGCACATGAGACACGCGAGGCGAGCGTCGTGATGTTGAATTACGCACAGTCGGATCCTGGCTGGATGGAATCAGAGCAGGGAAGCGGACTCGCGTCCGCTTCCCTCTGCTGGGCTAGAAAGTAAATCGCAACCCAAGTTCGACCTGGCGATAGGTGAACGGGATTGTGGAAGTAATGTGACCGAATTGATTTGGTCCCTGGCTCAGATCGCCGTTTGGATTCGCGAAGTGCGGCGTGTTGCTGATGTTGTAGGCCTGCGCGCGGAATTGAGCATTGAGCCGCTCGGTGACGGCAAGATTCTTGAACAGGGCAAAGTCCAGGTTCGAGCTGCCCGGACCGCGCAAAATGTCCCGTCCGGATGTGCCGGGCGCATCGAAAATGCCGCCCGTAGACGCTGGGATGGTAAACGGTCCGATCGGCACGCCGCCGGTGGCGAAAGTTTCGTTGACGTAATCCGTAAGGTTGCCAGGATTGATGCTTGCCTTTCCATTGATGTCGGCGCGGGTACTGCTGGGACTGCCGTCCACCGTCACTGAGAATGGCTGGCCAGCCTGCAGTGTGTAAATGCCGTTCATCTGCCAGCCGCCGATGACGTAGTTTAGCGGCCGGGAGATGTTGTTTGCCCAGCGCTTTCCCTTGCCGAATGGCAATTCATAGAGCGCACTCAAGACGAGCCTATAAGGTTGATCCTGATTGGAGACGCCGCGTTCGATTTTGTAGTCGGTGTAAAGCTGCGGCTGGCAGGTGTCAATGGACCCGCACGCGTCGTCAATCGTCTTGGACCATGTGAATGCTCCGAGGAATTGCAGACCCTGCGAAAACCGACGCTCGTACTGCGCCTGCAGCGCATCGTAGTCGGATTTTCCGCGGTTATCCTGGACGGTGATAGTACTGAGATTTGGGAAGAGCACGGTGCCAGAGGGCGAGTCGAAGAGCTGCTGATTTGCGTTGTAGTTTCTAGTCAGGTGAGCGCCGTGAGCGCCGACGTAAGCAACACTGATAGATTGATTTGCCCCCACAGCGCGCTGAAGTTGCAGATTCCATTGTGAAACCATGGGAGTGAGGTTCGTAGGTAAGTCTGCGATTACGCTCACTCCAGTCGGCGCGGCAAGGTTCAAGCCAGTGAAGTTGCCGCTGGGCAGTGGCCCCGTGGCATTCGTCGAGATCAACTGAGCTTGAGTGCAGTTCGGATCGCACGGGAGCGCTCCT
>Ga0307478_10001855_pt1 | contig 17550 bp, 19 predicted proteins | sample atmos_gasesECM4C_2_FD_203713 | JGI IMG/M metagenome (GOLD analysis project Ga0307478, IMG submission 203713) | Hardwood forest soil microbial communities from Morgan-Monroe State Forest, Indiana, United States - atmos_gasesECM4C_05 | ecosystem: Environmental > Terrestrial > Soil > Temperate... | reverse complement strand
AAACTCCTCATAATGGCGATATATTTGCCAACAGCGCGCGGCGGCTCTGCAGGTGCGAGGAGAGCATCGCCACGCCTTCTTGTGTAAAGACATACCGGAGAAATCCCCGGAGGCTCCGGCGCGAAGGTATCATGGATTGTGATACCAGAGACTCGGCCTCGGCTTTCGTAAGCTGAAACATGAAATCCTCAGGGAACCGTTCACGGTTTCGCCCGACCTGCTCGCGCAGGCGCGATGGCCTTGACTGCGTAGAGTTCTGCCAGATCCCGGTCCAGCATCACTTTTTGTCCGCGAATGAGCTGGATATGAGCTCAATCGGGTGCGAGGGCAGGGTCGGCTTCAAACTTCTCGGCATGGGCTGTTCAACGGTGAGTAAATCGGCAGCAGACCTTACCGCCTGAAATTGCTCGCGTCAAATGGGTGAGGTCGTAAATTGCGATCACATGCCAGGGTTTCTCCTGTCCCATCACGCACTCTATCTTGGGGACATCGTTCGCGATGAGCCATTAGCAGCTGAACTTAAAGCCAAGTCTGGTCCTCGCATTGAGGATCTGCTCGAGAAAGAAACATCTGCGCCGCCATAGTGAGGAATAACGCGTGGCGATCTATCTTCTCTACAACTTGCCGGCAGACCGGGGCCGCGCGCCGGTGGCGGTAACGCCACAGCCGTCACCCAACGCGATCAAAGATGGGAACAGACACTCCGGATGACAGGAGCCGAATGTCGGTTCTTCCATGTCGCCCCCGACGAAATGATATAGCTGACTGCCAGGATTGGGCTGATCCAGCGGAGCCAAGACCAGCGCTAGCATCTGAAGTGTTTGCAGCGAGGCGCAGGACATCGAGAATGCGAATACATTCTCGCGAGATTTTAACGGGTGATCTTGTGGCAGGCCTTCTATGTATTTCGGGTCATCGAGCAGACCTTCACGTTCCATTTGCACATGGCCAGGATCGTACTGCCCGAGGCATTGCAGGCATGGCCGGCCAATCGTTGCCGTGTGGGCTCGCCAGTCAGCGGCCGCCAGCTTACCAAGCCGGTTGGCACGTACACGAATTCCGCCGTCCACCACCGGAATCAGGTGACTGTACGCTATCAGGTTAAGAACATGCCGGCCCCATGGTCGATCCACGCACGAAAAGAGAAGGTCACAATCCAGCGCGGCGCGATAACCTTTCTCCTCATAGACCGCCGCCTTTACGGGCCAGATGGTGAAGTTCGCGGCTGTGGCGCGATGGCGCAAATACTTTGCTAGTGCCTGCACTTTTGAACGACCAACATCACTCCGGGTCGCGTAATTTAGGCGGTCAAGATTGTGTTTCTTGACGATATCGAAGTCGATAAGCGTGACATCTTCGAACCCGGTCCGCACCAGGGCCTCAGCGATCATGCCTCCAACACTGCCGGCACCGATCACTCCCGCTCGCAATCGTACAAGGTTCGCCTGACTCTCTTCACCCCATGCTGATACAGTGCGGATCTGCTCTTCAGTTGAACGCGGCACCGGAGCAAGTTTGTCCTTGAACGTTACCCCGAGCCTGTCACCAACAACGCGCACGGAAGCACACCAGGCCACGGGATACGTTCGAGGTGCCGTTCGTTCCCAGAACCGCGCGCTCCAGGCACCGTCACTGGCAAGCGTCAATCCGACAAACGGGTGATCAGTCGCGCCGAACACCGCTCCTGCGCTGCTCTGTTCGGCGATCACATCGTCTCTGCTCATGCCCTGCCAACCTCGGCCGAGCGGATGGCTGTGCAATAAGGCAAGTCCTGCACCGCTCGCAGCCGCTTCCGCCATTGCCCGCTCCAGAAAAAGCGGCTCAAAGCTTGCGTTGCCGTGAACATTTCGCTCTCCCTTGCGAGGCGATATCAGGCGTTCAATCAGGGCAGTGGTGCGGGTTTGTCCTTTGCTGACGCGCCACAACCCGAAGCAGATGTCCTCCTGGCGGTCAGAACGTAGGAGATGCTCGCGGGCCAACTGGTCAACTGCGGCGGTCATAGCCACACTACGTTGAGCTTGGCTCATTGAGAATCCCAGAGGCGCCACACATGACTCATGTAAGCGGCAACGTTTTTCTTGCTCGTCGCCCAGCCTGCCGGAGGTCGCGACCAGTATTGCCATTCGCCGCCCGCATCCTTGATGAAGGAAGCTGATTGCGAGTCGTGCACGCCACCGAGCGGATGCCCAAGGTCGCTCGCGGGATGAGTGGGATGGATTCGCGGCGAAACGTGGGGACCGGTCGGCGTTGTCATGGGGAAGTCTGCCGGTACGACGAATCCGAGCCTGAGCTTTGTGCTGGCAAACTTCCCGCTCTCGACCTCATAGTCGATGACAACGTGGTTTGGGTTATTAGCGAGTGTCGTCGCCTTGTACCCAAGAGCACGCAAGCCTTCGAGAAAGACCTCAACGCCAGTCTGCATAGAGCCTCACTAGGAAACAGGCGTCGGGCCGGTCGAGACAATCTGAAAACGCTCGCCGTTGTGGAGCTTGATCGGCTCGTTGCCTTTGCCCTCGTAGCTGATGCGATGATGCCCCTCAATATGGACCAGGTAGTGCGTCGCCGGGTCTTTCTTTCCGAAATCCTTAATGATTTCGTTCGGGGTCAGCTCGCGGCTGTCGGTCTCATGCGGCTCTCCGTCCAAGAAAAAATGGATCTCGTGGTGATGACCCACCGCCGGATGAAGTGGTTCTTTGCTCAGTTCGTTGCCGTCGATATTCATTTTCGTTATCTCCTGTATTGGGAGTTATACTTCCCATTATAGGATACATTGCAACGCAGAACATTGTCAAGCTATAGTGGGACGACACTATCCCATAAAAGGAGGGCATCCATGACGAGCCTGTATGAGTACATCGGCCACAAGATCCGACAATTGCGCATCGAGATCGGCTTGAGCCAGGAGGCACTGGCAGCCAAGCTGAAAGTCGCCGCAAACACGGTATCGAGGTGGGAAACAGGCAAATACAAGCCGACTCCGGAAGACCTCGACAGCTTGTCCCGTTTTTTCTCAGTTCCTATTGCCACGTTCTTCCCTAATCTGACTTCTGACGATTCCCGTGTCACGGCACTCACATCCGCCACGGGAGGTTTGACCGACAAGGACTTTGAAGAAGTCCTGCGGTATGCCGAATTCCGCAAAGCAAGGCGTGCGCTGGACGGCGCCAAACGGAGTAAAAGGAAGCGATGATTCGCGACGCGCGCAAAAATTAGTGGGCGTCTCATCGCCGCCGTAAGTAAAAGGGCACGCCGTGTATTTCTCGTTCGAGCTTCTGGAACTGTATATCGTCAAACTGGCCGGGGCTTATCCGGCCCAACCGCTCAAGCCGCTTACAAATAAAACGGTAGCTGACCTTTGCTTTGCAGGACCGCTTGAATTCCACAACATCAGATGGCTGACGCAGGGCGAGACCAAGAGCGTCAAAGTCATCGGCAAATTCAGTCTCAGGGTAGATGAATTCCGCGGCAAAGACCTCAGCCCCTTTCTCAATTAGCTCGTTCGCATCGTAGTCACCGCAATGAATTACGCCGGCACCGAGCGCGGCCCTATCGCGATAGTGGTGCTTGAGTTCATGAATGAGCGCAAAAAGCTTTGGCTCATACGGGAGGTTTGGCTGGAGCGCGACGGAGCAGTCACCATCGTCGCACATGTACAGGGCCTTTATCTTTCGTGGAAGGGGCCAGTGGTCTATGCGAATACCTTCCTTTTTGAAAATCGACCGTACTTCCCGTAAGCCAAGCGAAGCTGTGTCCACGCCATGTTCTGCCCGTTTCTGGTGGGCCAGTTGCTGCAATTCTTCGTAATAGGCGCGTCGGCTCATACGGATTACCGTCAGGTGCGGATCGGGATCTCGATCACCGGCTTCAGGGGCTCCAGAATTGTGGGATACCGTTGGAGGATTTTGTTGTACAGGTCGCCCGTATTCTTTGAAGCAACGGTTATTACGAGCGCATAGGGGATTTTATCGGCCGACTTCGCATTGCGACCGCCGATCCGCGCGTTGTAATGCACATCGAACACCGGATTGCGCAGCCCGGATGCCCGCATGGAGCGAGCTTTGTGCAGCGTGGTCTCCCATCTGTGCGCATCTGCCCGCAGATCGGTCTCTTCTACAAACACATCCTTCGCTTGGAAAAAATGACTCGAATCCGCGTGCAATTGCTTTGCATCCTTGCGTTTCCTGTCGTGCGGCCGAAAGCGCACTTCAAGTCCACTGCGGGTGTAATTTAGCGGATCTTGAGGATCGGTCAATGTCGCAAAACAGAATGTGGCAGCAAGCTCTACCATTCCTGACATTTGGTCGCCAGGAATAGGAATTTGCATCCGGACCCAACTCGCCGGCCTCAGTTCTCCCTGATAGACAATGTGCGCAGTATGTTCATCGGTGAGCGCGATCACATCAAGATCAGCGGGTATCCTGCCCCATCCCACTTCTGCCTTGTCGTGACCGCCATCGTCGCATGTGTGCAGGAGCAGCGCCTTAATTGCCAGAGGTGTTAGCAGTTTTCCGAAATGCGTGCGCATGCCGATGGCTGTACGCAGAGCGGTCGGCGCGGCAAAACTGGTGCCCGTGATCGGCATGGCCGACCCAGGTTTCTCGGCGTTGAGAACCCAATAGGGCTCGCGGCTGGACCCTCCGAACGCGAGTCCGTCCGGCTTGATGATGCCCGGACTCCGGCCCGGACCAATCGAGCTGTAGCTCGCCCGCTTCCATCCGGTGCCGGTCCGATCGCAGCCGCCGATAGAAAGTGCGTTCACACAATCCGCAGGCGTCTGAATCCGGGCGTTTCCCGAAGGCCAATCAAGCTCTCCGCTATTTCCCACAGCAATCGTAGGAAGGGTCAGGCCGTCGGAGAATAGCTGGTCAAGCACAGCTGTCCAGGCGTGCACATCGTTATCTTCAATCGGCAGGTCGGGACCAAGGCTAAGGTTGACGAAGTCATATTTTGCTCTCGATTCAAGAACGTCCTGAATTCTTTCCAGAACGGTGTACAGTTCCTGCTGATCGTCTTTCATCGTGTCGGTATCAAGAATCCGGTAATGATCAATGTTGGCGTATGGCCTGTCGGCGGTGACTCCGTCCTGCAGGGGTCCAAAAAGGAGAGCCGAGGTTACACCTGTTCCGTGATTCTGAAACTCCGGCACGGCATCGCCAAGCTTCTTCGTCTTTTTCCGGGCGACCCAGGGATCTAGTTTGGCGTCGGACCTGACACCCCCATCAAACACGGCGACCCGGATCTCCGGATCAATCGGTCCCCCCTTGGGCAGCTTGCACGCGAACGACGAAAATCCCGGTGTCGCACGCGCGACAGGACGAAATTGCCGAAGTCGCGGCATCTCGCGCGCCAACCGCAGAAAGGAATATTTGACTACTTCAGCCGCGACTTCGCGCGGCACCCTCAGAGGCAGAAAACATAGCCCTTCTGCAAAAAACCGCCGTTTGTCGAGATCGGGCTTTAGATCGAGTGAACGGAGATACGCTTCAAACCCCTCCAGAATGAAGGCATCTTCTCTGACAGGCTGAGCATGGAGGACTATTTCAAGCAGCGGCTCTTTGTCATGCGACCGCAAGGGCTTAAGCTTTTCGGCAGAGGGCTGCGTGCGGAAATCCTCGATCTTAATCAGATCGTCCGCCCCGGACGCACTTTCGCGCAGCCGATCAATATCGGCGGCGAATTGCTCAAAGTGTGAACGTGTACCTGCGATGTACAACTCGGACGTGACCGCCGACCCTGGCGGTTTCTTACGCGTCCACTTCTCCGGCGACACTTCCCGTGAACGGCTACCCACCGTCTCCAGCCGGTAACTCTTGAGCAGTTCAGCAGGATAGTAAGTTTTCGCCAGATAGGTAGGGTGGAGCGTAACCATTGCCACCGCCTGGTCCTTCGGACAAAGTTCTTGCGGAAGAGTGGCCAGCTCTTTGATTGCGGCTTTTACTCTCGGTGCCAGGCGCTTTCGGGCCTCGGCGAACGAGTACGGATGTTTTTTCGGTGCGCCGCCGACCGGCGCCGCCAGGTCTGAAGCAAGACGTTCTCCGTATCCAATGAGATAATTGCTACGTCCTTCCATCGCTTTACTCCTCGTTTACGAGCTCCATATTCCCTGCCTTGGTCTTCTTCCTGATGGTGTCGCGACTGACACCAGTCAATTCGTGGACCTGTCGTTGTGAAATTCCTGCCTCGCTTAGCCACAACGCTATCTGGCCTCGCTCGCGGCGTGGCAGAGGTTCCACGCGGTTCTGTACTATGCGGCTCAGCGCATCCTCCAGCGACTCGCCCCGAATAACAGCCGCCCGACGCGCCAGCATTACTTCCCGCTCCACGTCACTGAACGAAAGTCCCCGCAAAGCAACAGCCAACACATCGTGCCAAACTGCGGATGCTCTGTCTTTTCCTAAGAACATATCCAAGGCGCGGCGGATAGATTCGTCCGTCGGCATCGGGAAATCCACCCGCATCTCGAACCGACGCCATACGGCCGGGTCCAGAAGGTCAGAGTGATTTGTGGCAGCGATAAGCAGGCCGGTCGTTGGCCAATCGTCGATCTCCTGAAGAAGTACAGTCACGAGTCGTTTCAGTTCACCCACGTCTGTAGCATCGTCTCTCCGCTTGGCAATCGCATCGAGTTCGTCTAGCAACAAAACTCCGTCAACGCTCTTTGCATAATCCAGAACGTGGCGAACGTTCGCGCCGGTGCGCCCAAGAAAACTGCTCATGACTGCCGATAGATCAAGTGTGAGCAATGGTCGATGCAATTCCCGCGCGACGTAGCGAGCTGCCAACGTCTTACCTACGCCCGGCGGTCCAGTGAAAATGATCGAGCGCGTGGGTGATAAGCCTTGTTTAATTAATTCCGCATCGCGACGCCGTTCGGAAATGAGCTGTTCTAATGTGCGCTTAACGCCGGCGTCCCAGACAGGCTCGACTTCAAGGACCGGATTGCTCTCGACTCGAAGAAGCTGCAGGCGTGACTCCAAATCAACGGGCACCGGCGCTGTGGCCTGCCGGCGAAGCGGAGACTGCCGGGTGGGGGATTCTTGCAGCAATTTGTTAAGCTGGGACGCAACGGACGGAAACGCTCCTTGATATCGCTTCGCCAGGCGTCGGATGTACGTTTGCACATCCTGAGCACGGCCTGTCAACGCAAGGCGTGCAATGTGGACTAGTTCCTCTGGATTTATCTCTTTATTTCCCATTCGTCGTCTTCCAATGCTTATTTATAATGACTACAGCCTATCATGTAGTGGACTAGTTTGCAATGAAACACTTGCTACTAGTCCGTACCAGCATTCAGACGAGTTTTGGGAGATATCAGGTGAAGGTCCGATCTTCAGCGGATTTTCAAGGCAGCCAACAATCTCTAGAGCATCCCCGCCAGGATTCAATCAAGTTTACTTAGCTCGGCAGTGCAAATTGCTTGTGCCGCAGTGTGCAATAATCCGTTTTGGTCCGTCCGGAGACCGCTCGAATAGTTATCCGAAAACCCTAAATTCTCTCGCTTGACGGATATTGAAGACAAGGGGATACTTCGTTGTTGTTTTCCCCGTCGTCTGTAGCCTTCTTTGCGTAATTCCGCCTAGTTCGTGGCGGTTCGCCGGAATTTCAAGATGGCCTATTCGCATGGGTCGGAAGGGCATTCTCATAGCTCTTTCAGTCCCGCGTTCGGCTGCAGGAAGTAACTGTGCACCTCGACCCTGAAACAATCGCAAGGCTAATCCCCGAAGGGGAGCCTCCTCAAGGATTGGTTCCCGAGACCGCACGTTTCCTAGCTTCCAATCTGCGAGATCGTCAGGATTTATATCGCTCCTATTTGTGGGCCTCTGCGCTTCTTAATTTGGGATTTCAATCTCCGCTTCCGGTTCCACCCCGCTTCATCCACGCTTCAGCTGGCTTTGTTGCATTCAATCCACAATTTCCTGCGGGACCAGCAATCAATGGTGTTGCCTTCGGCGTGTATGTGCTTGCAGAAGGCAAGGGCGCAGAGACAATTCAATTGCTGCGGTTCGCTGACCGCCAGTTTCCCGTGGTGACCAATTACGGGCAGATAGAATTGCATGGCTCTCCCCCGAATCCATACAATGCTGCAAGCACATGCTGGGTTCGGAATTTGGGAGCTTCTCCCACCTGGAAGAAAGGCATTCTTACTTGCCGCCATGCGGTGCGAACGCTTCCGATTGGAAGTGATGTTCCTCTACAAGCAAGCGTTCATCACACTAAACCTCTCTCATCTACACTGGCCGATGTTGACAGTTGCACGATTGACGCAGCGATACTTGAAATCAACTCGTCCGACTGGCCCGTGGGATTGACAAAAATGTCGGTTGCTCGTCCTTCCGCTCCTGGACAACCCGTCAGGTTTGAGGACCGCAATGGTAGCATTCATAGCGGAAGTATCCTCCGCGTCTTTAATTACAACACCTATATCGGAAACCTCTTTGGACAGAGGGTGATTGCCGATTGCCATGCTGTTAACGGAGATAGCGGATCGTTTCTCGTGGACACCACAACGAATGAGGCAGTAGGCATATATATGGGGACCATACCCGATGGAAAAGGAGGCTCTGACGGCATTTTCCAGGATCTGGCACAGGTGGAGTCGTTTTTTCAAGTAGAAGTCAATTACTAATGGGAGGGGTTATGGCGAAGACCAAGAAAGATCACGGAAAGATAAAGCTGATCGTCGCAACGGTCCAACCTGCGCAGGATGAGGAGGCTGACAGGGGAGGGGGCCAGACTCACTCGCTGCGAGGATTTCTCGGAGGAGCAGTGACTAAGGCCACGGAAATCGATCCCGCAAAGTTGCGGGACGAAGTCAACAGGTGCCTCGAAAAAATGAAGGAAGTGTTTGCCGATCTTCAGCGGCCTTCAATCCAGGGATGGAAGGTGGAGCACATTAATGTCGGCCTGAGCATCAGCGCGGAAGGTTCTGTCGGAGTGGCCACCGCAGGTGTTGAGGCGAGCATCGAAGTTGGATTTGCTCCTGCAAAATAGTGGTTATGGTGCACTCCAAATCAGCAGTGGTCAGGAGAAAGGCGTCCAGATATTAATCTGTCACGCGGAAAACGCATGCTTCTTCGGCATCCCGATGGTCGGGATTCTTCACAGCCCCAGCCCAATTCCTTGGGCGATGGATGAGGGTTGACTGATTTCCAGAGCGGATGTTTTCGAGACATCGGCTGCTAATTGGGGCACAAGTCTTGCCAGGTCGTCGGTGAAGAGTGTGGCCTCGTTGCTGGCGCGGGAGATGGAAACGTAGCCGAAGCGGGAGTTGAGCAGGCCCGGGTGGACCCTAGTGTCAGCGTGAACAAGAACGCGTTCGGCGGTGAGCCCCTGAGAGCTGTGACTGGTGACGGCATACCCGTGGTCGATATGACGATGCTCGATGACGTTGAATTTGATCTGGCGGCTGTTGTCGAGGCGTGCAGAAACCCGACCTTCGGGATGGATGGCCTCGATGGTCGCGAGGTCGCGATTGGCGACGCCAAGCGATTTGTCTGGGGCTGTAAACTGAACGCGGTCGCCTACGGAGAACTCACGTTCGATTTCTTGATAGACGCTGACGCCGACGAGTCGGCGGGGATCATAGGTGGCGAGTTCCTGATTCGCTTTCTCGACCGTGAGCTGGTTTACGCCTGGGTCGATTGCGACAACCGACGCATAGGCTCCAGCCCCGATTCCCATGGCTTTGCTGCCGCGTGTGTAGCGAATTACGTCGTTGACCTCGTAGTGACTTGCCCAGGAGCGTTCGGCGCCAGTCATGTCCTGCCGCTGAACAAAGATACGGAAAGTATGATCCTTCGGAGCTAGGGTTCCATTGAGCTTTAGCTCCTGGCGAACCGCGACGTTCAGATCGCGGCGGGAAGCATTGTCTGGTGAGACGATGAGAGTGTTCTGGGGCGATTCGACGTAGCTCTTGGCAATGGTGCGGATGCGTTCTTCCCCGTTGGGAATTTCCTTCACACGGCCCTGCTGTTGGAGTGCGTCGAGCGCGGCAGAAACTTGGCCTGTGGCCAGCAGTTCGACGGCAGATTTCAGAGCCGGGTCTTGCTGCCGAACGATCTCATCGAGTCGCGCCGTCCGCATTCCCGCTTCCTGTAGTTGCTCGAAGGGGCGGCCCGCCTCAACGCCCTGATGCTGGCGGATATCCCCTATAAGGACCACGCGGTCGTGGGGAGCAAGCCGCGTGAGGAACGCGCGCATCTGGTTGGTGCTGGCAAGGCTCGATTCATCGACAAGGTAGAAGTGCTTTCGCTCTCCTGCGTCTGGATCTGCGATGCGGGACAGGAAGCCTTGCAAGGTTCGAGCTTCAATTCCTGCCTCATTCAGTTGTCGGGCGGCGCGGGAGGTCGGGGCGAAGCCCTCAACCTGATAGCCCCGGCTCTCCGCGGCGCTGCGGATGACTGCGAGCGTGGTGGTCTTGCCTGAGCCGGCGAAGCCTTGGATTCCTTGAATGCGGTCTGGCGAGCTGAGCACGTCCTCCACCACGGTCTTTTGCGTCGGGCTGAGATGCGGGTGCTGGTCGACAATGGCGATGGCCTGCGGACGTGGAAGAACCGGCTCAATATGGTTTTGTCTCTCACGCACTCTGCGGAGAATTTCATGTTCCGCCTCGATAGTTTTCGCGGTGGTGAACTGACGGCTCGGAAGGTTCCGAGCGCGCTCGACGATTTGAAATTCACCGGAAACCAAGCGGGTTTCAAGATTGGCGCGAACCTGGACATGGGTGATCTCGCCCATGCCTCGACGGAGCCCGTCCCGGATCAGCGCACGTTCATCTACTACCGCCTCGCGCTCGAAGTTCTTGTCGCGGGAAAAGGTGAGTGATTCTCGAACACGGTCCAACGAATTAACGGGCTTGTCCTGATGCTGCGACCGTACCCGCGCTGCGCGTACAACGGCATCCGCTTGGTGTCCGAAGTCTGCCGCCAGCCTCCGGTGCGCGGCCATCACCTCTCCCGGCGAATGAATTTCCTTGCGGTCACGCGTGGAGTGCGCAGCGATCTCGGCAGCTTCCTTCCCCGAGCGGCCCGTGCGTTCGAGGTATTCACGAATTTGCTGGCTTCGGGGGCTGGATGCGTCGAGATATTCCTGTGTGTATCCCTTGATCTCCGGAGCACCACTCCGCCCTGTCGTAATTTCGTAACCAAATTGTCGGAGCCGGTAAGTCAACTCGGATTGATAGATCGCCGTGGCAAATTGCTGGGAGGCGAAGAGGCTCTGCGGCTGGATTGCGCGCGGCTGGCCATTGTCGCGTTCCGTGACATTGAAAACGACCGCGTGAGTATGCAGTTGTGGCGCGACATACCCATCGACCGGACGGGCTGTATCGTGCTCAAACTTGGCGGCGACAAATTTGCTCGTCGTCTCGGGCGGATGATTGCCGCCGATGCGGGCTTGCGTGTAGTGTTCGAGCTGGTCGAGGGCAACGCGGACGCTCTCCCGGTGGGCTTCACGGACACGCTCATCGCCGCCGACGAGGGCGGTTAGCGAAACGGATTTGGGCGCGGAAAAGGTCGCATCCCACCCGGCTCGATGCTCCATTGTCCTGATGGTCTTGCCGTCGGCATCCTGATATTCATAGGATGCCCGTTGTCGCACCAGCTGTTCGCCGGTCTGTGGATGCTGGCCCCGGCTGAGTTTCGCGAAGTCCTCGGCAGAGACAGTACCGGCAAGGCCGAACTGCTCGACCAGTCGCCCTTGCCATTCGCCCGCGATGACGCCTCGTTGCGACCAGTAGTTCTGTTCTTTCGCGGTGAACTCCGCCAGGTGGTAGGTCTGTGCCTGAGTAGCGGAGAGCGGTTTTGAAATCGTCAGCACGGCAGTTACTACCCCCGAAGATTGAGACTTTGTTGGGCGTTGACGTTTCGCTCAGCGTCGCTCTCCCGTGGCACGATCTCCGTCGCGGTCCGTGGCGATTTTCGTGGCGCCGTGGACACACTTGCGTCGGGCTTCAGCACAAGCGGACGCAACTGGGGCTTAGCCGCTCCGATGTTTTTGGGATCGTAGGGGAGCTTGTCATCGGGCGTATCGCGGAGATCGAAGTCACTCGCGACAATCGGCATATCGAAGTACGGAAATGAGAAGCGCGTCACGTAGTTCTCGTACTTCATGTACGCGTGGAGGTCCCGCAGTCCGGAGATTTCGGACTCCATTACCAGCGGTTCAACCTGCCGGTCCAGCGCGAAGTTTCTTCCAGCGCGGGAACCGTCGAAGTGGGTCTCGCGTAGCCGTTCGATCTCAACCTTTCCGATGAACTTGCTGACCCACTCGCTCGCGGCCGGCTCCTTTGTCTTCAGCCAAATGCTGGTTGCCGGTTGAGACAACATGACCTCAGCCAGATGGCCGTAGAGGACTTCCAGTTGGGCCTTTCCCTGGAAACCCAGAATCACAGGGTTGTTGCTCTTTCGATTTTCTGTAATGGCGGTATGGAGCTGTGGGAGCTTTTGCAAACTCGCCAACTCGTCGATCACGAACCATGCCCGCTTCTGGCCCTCCTTCGGCTCGTTTAGCAGACGCAAGACGAGCAGGTCGATCCATAGACTTTGTAGCGGGCGAAGGGCCTCACGTTCTGCCGGGAGTGAGGTAATGAAGATCCAGCCCTGGCGCGTCTCGGCCCACTCTGTGGCCGACCACTCACCATTCCCGTCGCCCTTGTTCGGCAAGAGACGGAGGCTGTCGGCGACGAGTCCAAGCGAGCCAAGAACTCCAGCACGCTGTTGGTGCGCCCTCGGGTCAATTAGGTGAGCATGCTCCGTTCCTTTCAGTCGTCGGTCGATCTCCTGCGGGTCCGACATCCACCTCACCAACTCCTCCGGTGTCGGGCCATAGGCCATCAGGAAGGCGAAGATTTTCTGGGGGGACTCGATGAAAAATTCACCCTTCTTGTCCTGCGGCGGCTGGAACAGGGAGACCGCCAGAGCCTTCGCCTCGGAGCGTCGGCGCAGTTCTTCAGAGGGCCCCCAGTAGGGACAACGCTTATCGAGCGGATTAAGGATAACGTCGCCGTTTTTCGGGTCGTAAAAGCGTTTGACGAACTCCCGTGCGGGGTCGTAGACGATCGCGGAATCGCCACGATGTCTTATCTGCCGAAGAATTTGGAGCATGATCATAGTCTTGCCGGCTCCGGTATCTCCGATGATCTGCATGTGCTGGGCCTCCGCCCGCTGCGGTATGCGAATCATTGTCTTCATTTCGTTGGCCTTAATGCCTATGCCATCCCCGGCGACCCTGTCGTTGAACTCCCTCGGTGTCATCATCTCGGGGCCTTTCAGTCGTCGTCCGTATCTCAGCGCCTTGCGTCTTCGAACGTCCTTGGCGATGGAAAACGGAAGCTGGATGACCAGTGATAGCAGACCGAAAAGTAGCGGGAGCTTGTAGAGATCGAAAAGGCCATCACTACCGTAAACCGCACTCCTGAGATAGGCACTCAAGGACGCGTCGATATAGCTCTGCACTGGTCCTAGGTAAAGGATCGTATAGCCGCGCTGGAAGGCGGGCTGCGAGAGCGCGATGGGGATGGGCTTGCTACCCGGCTGCGGCGTCGTGCCGTCCGTCACGTCGATGTCCGTCGCCAGACGCGGTTGAACTCCGCGAGCGCCCACCATGAGCATCCGGTAGTTGTCTCGGCGGCTCGTTCCGATTGCTCCCGCAATGCTTGATCGGATGTAGGTGGGCGTGTAGAACCGCTGTAAGGGGCTGTGGCCGAAGGTGAACCGGCAGTAAAGAAAAAGTCCGGTAAGAAGAAGCGCCATGAAGACCGCCCCGTACGTATAAATTGGGCTGTGCGGCGGCCAGATGATGGATTCCTTGCGGCCCCACTTCGTCATTGCCATCGCTATTTCCTTCCTGCGGAAGCTGCCAGACTCTTAGCGAGCTGGTGCTTGGCATCGCTGATTTCGTCGAGCAGTTTGTCGAACGCCTCCGGCGCGAGTACCTGGCCTGCGGCCAGAGGTCGCAACACGTTTACCAGTAGCAAACGAACCCCAAGAATCTCCGCAAGAGATGGATCGTTGGACGAGTCTCCGCGCAGCTCCCGGAGGATCACATCCCGCATCCATTCGCTCCGTGCCATGCCTTTTGCAGTTGCGAACTGATCGAGGAGCTGAACCTCTTGTTGAGTCAACTTGAGGCATACCGTCGCATTCCGGAAAACAGTCTTCCCCTGTGGCTTTTGCGAGTTGTTATGTTGGGCAAGTAAAGACATCTGGAGTGCCTAGAGTGCGGTATACCGACGTATACACGCATTTCATAAGTGTTCCGTTATGTGCACGTTTACCGTGGTATACCTGCACGACCCTATCAGGGGTGGAGTGTCAAAATTCTTCCGGTGCGAAGCACCGTTCTTGCACAGCCACGAAAATGAACGCAGGATCACGCCTTTACCGCCCGAACAGAAGTCGTGGACTCCACCCCGGCTACAACCTTCCTTGCAGGCTCCTCCGCCGCACCATTGCTCGGGGCTTTACGGACACGTAACGTGGTGGCAACCTGCTTGGCCTGTGGCGTCTTCAGAAACTCCTGGAAATCGCGGTCCTTCGAGAAAACATAGTTGAGCGCCTTGTCCACAACATGGTCCGCGGAAGCGTGGATGAAAGCGGCGTACTGATCGACCTGCGTGGCGGTGACCTCATCCAGCCGAACAGAAGCACAGATGTGGCGGCTCTGGTTGATCTCAAGTAGAGGCATATTCGTTCTCCTTTATGGGTAGTGGAATCAAGCAATGTTTCTGCACACGACGGGTGAGAAAGTTGGCGCCAATATCCGTCGCGTTCTCAGTTCTAAGCTGCCGCATGTTTCACCTCGAACACGGGCTCGATCAGGAAGCGCTTCGCGTCACGGTCGTATCCACGGAGCGCCAGCACCTCGCGGATGACCCGGTGGCCCGGTTGACGCTCGACATGGACAACAAAATCGACAGCTTCTCCGATCTCCGCTTCGGTGTCGGAGAAAGTTGTCTGCGCGTGGTTGCGCATGACCAGATTGGCGAAACGGCGGAGCGCTTTCTCCGCCGAGTTGGCGTGAATCGTCGCCAGTGAACCAGCATGGCCCGTGTTGAACGAATCGAGCAGCGTCCGGGCTTCGGTTCCACGCACTTCGCCCAAGATGATCCGGTCCGGTCTCCAGCGGAGAGCAGACTTTAGAAGGTCGTCAAAAGAGATGTTGGCTTTGAATGTGTCGGTCTGGCATTCGACCGCCAGAATGTTCGGCTTCTGGATGTGGAGCTCGGAGGTGTCCTCGATGACGACGATGCGATTCTGTTCCGGAATGAAGTCAGCCATTATCCGCAAGAGTGTGGTCTTGCCGGTCCCGGTTCCACCACTGATAAGGAACGTCTTTCCGCTGCGAATCTGCTGGGCTAAGAAATTCGCAAGCGGACGCGTCAGCGTGCCGCGATTTATCAGGTCATCGACGGTGTAACGGCGGCTGGTGAATTTCCTGATTGTTAGGGCAGGTGAAGGGCGCACAACGGGCGGAATGACTGCTGCGAGGCGGCTCCCATCAGGGAGCTGCGCGTGCAGCACAGGGTTGTCTTCGTCCAGCTTCTTGCCGAGCTGATTGGCAATCACTTCGAGTCCGGTTCGGAGCTTGCCGGCGTCGAAGGAAATGGTCCCTTCCCGGCGCATGATCCCGTCGCGTTCGTACCACCAGGAGGCGTCGGGATTGCCCATGATTTCGCTGACGCTCTCGTCCAGCAATAGCGGCTCAATCGGCCGTAGGAATGGCAGGATCAATTCGAAGCTCATAGTGGGAACCTCACATCCGTGGAAGCCCAGCGATTAGCCGGGCTTCCGAGAATGAAGAGCAAGGGCTTACGCAGCCGTTTCCTCCTGGGGCACTTCCTCGTGCTCCTGATCTTCCGGCGCGGCCTTTTCAGCCCGGTCGAGCTTCAGGATCGAAGCGACCCGAATTTCCCAGACGCGCTGTTTCGTGTCCGTCTTCTTGCTCTCGTACTCCCGGCTGCGCAGTTCGCCTTCCACCTGGACATGTGCGCCTTTGGTAAGCGTCTTGGCGAACTCCGAGAGCTTGCCGAAGACGACGCAACGGTGCCATTCGGTGTGCGAAATGTACTTGTCGTCCTTCTTGTAAGAGGACTTGGTTGCCAGCGAAAGTGTCGTGAAGCTGCGGTTGTTGGCGGTGCGAACTTCTGGGTTACTGCCGAGGAAGCCGATGAGGGTTACTTTGTTCTGGTACATAAGAGTGTCTCCGTTTGTTGAATTCGCCCGTTGTTGCTCGGGTCACACTAGGGCGGAGCTCAGCGAGTGGGCCCGGCTCCCAAGTGCCGAAGGTCTGCTTTCTGGGAGGGGCCCGAAAGAAGTTTGAGAGGCGTTCTTTGCCGCGGTTCTCAAACTTGTTTTGGGAGGAACCGAGACCCCGAAGGGGCGCGCAATGCGAAGCAGAAGACCGAGTGCCGCCGGGCGCCGGAAAGGCCCCGAAGCTGTGACCGAGAAAAAGACGGGATACATAACGGCAGACACGCTCCAGAGCAAAGTTTTCGTCTGCACACCGGCTGCGGAAGTTCGCCGCAATTGCAATGCGATTCGAGCTGGCATGTCCGCCGTAAGTAGGACGCAATTCGCCACCATAGTTGCACGTCGAAAGGCTCTTGTTCGCCGACCCCAGCGGACACGAGGACAGGTAAGAAAAGCCAGCCGGATTAGCAGCATGAAAGGACATGAATAAGCCTATGGGCAGGTCGATGAATCCCTAGCTGAATGCTTGGTCGGCCCGGAAGCGCACGATGGTCAGACCGAGGGGGTTCACGGCAAGCTCATTGTTTTTCACATTCTCGCGAAAGACATAGGTAACGCTGGCTGTCCATCGCTCCCGCTTGAGTTCGCTATGATCCGCGGGGTTGGTGTACACCTTCTCGAACTCGATGCGCGCCGAATAAGGCGACTGTCGCAGGTCGTCAAGGATGACGTTCTTGATCTCCACATCGATATACGGCAAGCTGCTGTCTTTGACGTAATTCTGAATGCTGTTGTCCTTGCGTTCCTGGTCGATCACAGCCCGTTGCACGTCGCTATTGAGGAAGTAGAGCGACTGCGTTTGATCACGTTCGACGTTGAAACGATTGCGGCCGAAATACAGTTCCGCCCAGCGGGTGAGGTAATACTTGTTCTCCGCTTCCTGCGGGCGATACTGAAAGTTCCGGTAGTCGATTGCTTCGGCGTGGCCCACGTCGTTGATCCGCACGATCATTGGGTGCATGTTGGCGAGCGCCTGCTGACTCTTGAATGTGAGCGCCGCCAGCGCGATACAGACGGCGGCGAGTACCAGGATGGTCACCTTCAAGTACGTATTCATCACCAACGGGTCGCCGTATTGTTCGAGGTAACGCTCGGCGGCTCGGGTAATTTCCGGGGTGGCTTTCGTTTCCACGCTCATCGATTCTGCGGTCATTGAGACCTCGCTTGTCCTAGGGGATTACATCGCGGCCCGTATGGCCATCACGGCCACGCCCAGGCCCCCACCGTGTCCACCAGTACCGCCAGTGAATAAGCTGTGTGTCATGGTCGGAATCTTGAAGAGGATGTAGATGTTGACGAG
>Ga0307478_10001854_pt1 | contig 17586 bp, 18 predicted proteins | sample atmos_gasesECM4C_2_FD_203713 | JGI IMG/M metagenome (GOLD analysis project Ga0307478, IMG submission 203713) | Hardwood forest soil microbial communities from Morgan-Monroe State Forest, Indiana, United States - atmos_gasesECM4C_05 | ecosystem: Environmental > Terrestrial > Soil > Temperate... | reverse complement strand
TAGAACGTTGCTTCCTAGACCCTGGGCTCGCGATCGAAATCCTCCTAGGAGTTTACCATTCAAAACGGCCCGGCAGGCATTGATTGTAGACCACGCCGGGAGGGCGTTGCGCCCCGGACGCATGTTACCCTCGTCGGACATGCCCGCCACGCCCCAATTAACGACTGCCGCCTACGGCATGGCAGCAGTCTTCGCCTGGGGCACCAGCGACTTTCTTGGAGGCTACGCCACCCGCCGCGCCAATGCCTTCCTGTTCACGGTCGTCGTAAACATAGGGGGACTGCTCGTCGTAGGCACGCTGGCATTGGCAACCCATGCGCCGTTCCCCTCCGCACGCAGCGCGGCCTGGGTTCTGGCCGGCGGCATCTCTGGAGGCGCGGCCCTAGCCATCTTCTATCGCGCACTTTCCTCGGGAAGAATGGGACTGACCGCGCCCGTCGCCGCTGTGCTCGGCGCGGCAATCCCCGCGGTCTTCTCCATGTTCACCGAAGGTCTGCCGGGCAGGATACCTCTCCTCGGCTTCGCCTTCGCCGCCATCGGGCTCTGGCTCATCACCCGCACCGAAGATGGAGGCAAGCCTGAAGGCATCGGGACGGCCGTTCTCGCGGGCGTCGGCTTCGCGAGTTTCTATCTTTGCGTCCGCCAGGCCGGCGACGCCTCGGCCTTCTGGATCGCGTCTCTCACCCGCACCGGCGGACTGATCATCACTGGTCTGATCGTCCTGGTTCTTGGGAAATTTAGCGACATCACCCCGGCTGGCGTGCGCTGGGGCGTCGTCACCGGCTGCATCGACTCCCTCGGCACCATACTCTTCGTCCGCGCCAGCCAGACTGGACGCCTCGACGAAGCCGTCGTCATCTCGTCGCTCTATCCGGCCGTAACCGTGATCCTGGCGCGCTTGTTCCTGAAAGAACACTTCACTCGCTGGAGGTTTGTTGGGCTATTGGCGGCTCTGGCAGCAGTGCCCATGATTGCATCCGGGTAAAAGGAATCTGCCACAGGCAGGCACGAATCAACGAGTTTGCCTTATCCGTGAAGATCCGCGTAAATCCGTGGCGGATGGTTTTCGTCCTCTGCTAGCATCGCAGCGTGCCCATGTTCGAAATCCGCAATCTGACCAAGATTTATCCGCAGAGCGAATCTGTGCTGGGAGGAAAGTCCAGCGGCAGCACCGGAGTGCGCGCCGTCGACGGTGTCTCACTCGACATCGGCGCCGGTGAAACCCTCGGACTGGTGGGCGAATCGGGTTCGGGCAAAAGCACGCTCGGACGTTTAGTCCTACGCCTTATCGAGCCCACTTCGGGCAGCATCCGCTTCGAGGACAGCGACCTGCTCGCTGCCAGCCCCCCTGAAATGCGCCGCCTGCGCCGCGATTTGCAGATCATCTTTCAGGACCCCTTCGCGTCGCTCGATCCCCGTTTCCGAGTCGAGGACATTATTGCCGAACCGCTCGTTATCCACGAAAACAGAAGCTCGAAAGCCGTGATCCGGGGCCGCGTGGTAGAACTCCTGCACGCTGTCGGCCTCGACGAATCCATCCTGCAGCGCTTCCCCCACGAGTTCAGCGGAGGACAGCGCCAGCGCATCGGCATCGCCCGCGCTCTGGCGCTGCGTCCCAAATTCATCGTGGCCGATGAACCAGTCTCCGCGCTCGACGTAAGCGTGGGCGCGCAGATCGTTAACCTGCTCGCCCAGTTGCAAGGCGACTTCGGCCTGACGTATCTGTTCATCTCGCACTCCATGCCGGTGGTGCGTTATCTTTCGACGAGAATCGCGGTGATGTATCGCGGCAAGATTGTGGAAGTCGGTGAAACCGCGCAAATTACTGAACGCCCGCAGCATCCCTACACGCGAAGCTTGCTCGAAGCCACACCGGAAGTCGCGGTCTAGAACGCCTGAGGTGGGAAGAGAGTCTGGGGTCGACCGCCCTTCGACTTCCCCCCTCGGCTTCGCTCGGGGCTTCGGCAAAGCCGGCAGGCTCTCGGCTGTTCCGCCAAGCGCAGCGAGGCGTGCAGCGTCCCAGACCTGTGCCATACTTCCGTGATGCCTCCTCCCAGCCGGGCCCGCGATCTCACTGAACTGATTCTCGGCTACGGTGTGATTGTCGGCGTCATCTGGACGCCCGAGCGCCTGCAGCGCATCTTCTCTCCCATGGTTCTCGCGCTGACCTTGCTTATAGTGTTGGCGGGCCGAACGCGCGGCGAAGGGCAAAGCCGTCAAGAACTGGGCCTTGGCTGGCGCGGCCTCATCCCATCACTCTGGATCTTGCCGGCCGCTGTCGCACTCGCGGCCGCGAGCATGTTTGTCGCAGCCAGAATCGGCACGCTGCATCCGCTCTACAAAGCTGATTTCGCCCACATCTCCGGCTACGTGCTCTGGACCATCTACCAGCAGTTCCTTCTGCAGGACTATTTTATGGCGCGGATGCTGCGACTGGTCTCGAATGAAGCCGCCGCTGTAGCTCTCGCCGGCGTGCTCTTCGCAGCAGCACATCTGCCCAATCTCGTACTTACCGCCGCCACCCTGGTGTGGGGCATCGTTTCGTGCGCGCTGTTCCGGCGCTATCGCAACCTCTGGACGCTCGGCCTAGCTCAAGGACTGCTTGGCCTCTGCTTCGCCATCTGCGTTCCGGACGTGCTTCATCACCACCTGCGGGTTGGGCTGGGATATCTGCGTTATCGTTCGAGACCGTAGCTGGTCAGAACCACAGCCCCCACAACCAATCCACGCTGGCGTGCGTAATCGTCGAGGCCGGGACGCGCCGCTGCTCGCGCCACGCACGCCCGTAGAAAATTCCCGCGATGGTCGCCAGCAAGACGTAGCGCCAATTGAAGTGGGCGGACCGTTTATTGAAGTGAGACAGCCCGAACAGAACCGACGCGATCAGCAGAGCCGCGCGCCGACCTACGCGCCGTTCCAATAAATTCTGCACCCAGGCGCGGAAGAAGAGTTCCTCAGGCACCGCAGTAAAGAAAAATATCCCCACCCATCGCAAGAGTGCGCTGCCGACTCCCGGCAGGTTGCGGTGGGGATGGATGAAACCCAGCGCCACTCCCAGCACCAGAACGATGGGCGTGAAGAAAATCAATTCCCGCAGACCAGTTTTCCAGTCGCTCCATCTCAGGTGGAAATCGAATCCGGTTCCAGTGAGTTGGCGGATCACCAGGAATCCATACAAACCCGCATCCACCAGAAACAATTCGTTCAGAGCGCGCAAGCCGCTCGGCCAGGCCCGATCAAACCAGCGCAAATCCACAGCAAGCCCCAGCAGCAACAGAATCGGCGCGTCCCGCCAGTCGCCGCGCTGCTCTGGATCGGCCGCAACCGCATCCAGCAGCAGCCAGGCAACCACCACAGGCAGCGCAGCATAGATCGCGAACCACCCCCACAGGAATATATGCTGGGAAATCGAAACCATCACATAGGGCGCGACGAACAACGCCGGAAGACTCACGCGCACTGCCACCGGCCAGCGCCCCACGGTGCGCGCCACCCGATCCGCCGCAAGGCCCAGCAAAACCGCCGGAGCCAGTTCCAACCCGAGCGCTGCAATCGCGACCGGCGTCACATTTTGCATCGGTTAATCTTAAACTTGCCCACCGCGCCCTCGCTTGTCTATGAGCCGCATCCCGGATAGAATTCCTTGGCATTTCGCAGGAGGCAAGAACATGGCTGCTGCTCCGCTTCCACCCGTATCCACACCCGCGCCGGCGGCTCAACTCGCTCCACTTTCCCAAGGCGCACGCATCGTCGACACTTTCATCGCGCCCTCGAAGACTTTCACCGACCTGCGCCGTAGCGCCGCATGGTGGGCACCGTTTCTGCTCATGGTCGTAGTCTCGAGCGCAATGGTATATACCGCCGGCCAGAAGATCGGCTTCCGCAAGATCATGGAGAACCAGATGCAGGCGCAGCCTAAAGCGCAGGAGCGCCTGGAAAAGCTGCCTGCCGAGCAGCGGGAAACGCAAATGGAGCAGGGGGCGAAAGTCACCCAGATCATCTCTTATGTTTTCCCGGTCATTACGCTTATCATTTGGCTGATCATCGCCACTGCTCTGTTTGCCACTTTCAAGTTTGCCGCGGGCGCAGGCGTTACGTTTAAAGTCTCGCTGGCCATCGTGATTTATGCCGCTCTTCCCCTCATGCTTAAGACACTGCTGGCTCTGATTTCAGTGGCCGCGGGGATGAGCCCAGATTCTTTTTCCTTCCAGAATCCCGTGGCCACGAACCCCGGCTATTTCATGAATCCGGCGGACGGTGTGTTTCTGTACAGCGTAGCGTCTGCAGTCGATATTTTCATGATCTGGACACTCGTTCTGACCGCGATCGGCTTCACCTGCGTAAGCAAAGTGAAAAGCGGCACGGCGTACGCCATCGTCTTTGGCTGGTGGGCGGCATTTACGCTGGCCGGGGCAGCGCTCGGCGCTGCGTTCTCATAGTTAACGGTTGAGATATGCTTAGATGTTCAGGAGGCTTCCCTTGAAACTCACACTTGCAGTTTTGTGTCTTTTCTGCAGCGCGTTCACCTTTGCCCAGACCACGTCATCCGCCATGGCGCCGGCCGCTGCGGCACCGGTGAAGGATCCGGTGACAGTTGGTCTGCGAGCACTGCTGACACGCTCGCGCAACAATACCCTCGGCGCCATTACCGCCATGCCCGCCGATAAATTCAGCTACAAACCCACACCCGATCAGATGAGTTTCGCGCATCTGGTCGTTCACATCATCGGCTTCAACAACGGCCTTTGTGCCAAAGCAGCCGACATCGCCGAGCCCAAAGTCGAGGAAGCCAAGGAAAGCGATTCTAAAGATAAGCTGCTCGCCGCAGCCACGGCTTCCTACGACTTTTGCGCCGACGCGCTTGGCAAGATGGACGACTCCAAGCTGGGCGACAACATTGAACTCTTTCCTGGACGCCAAGGCCCTCGCGCCTTGGCTGACCTGATCCTGGCCGGCGGATGGGCCGACCATTATGCCGCAGCCGCCATGTATTTGCGGTTGAACAATCTTGTGCCGCCTAGCGCGCAGCCAAAGAAGTAGACCTTTGTAGGAAGCGGCCTAATGCCCGATCTGGATGAGCTCCGTTTCTGGTGAAGGGGCATTCTGTGCGGGATGCTGCGGCGCACGCCAGCCGTCGAAGATTGACACCTGGTGCACGCACGAAACTGTGCAATGCGGCGCGCAGCCTTTCTCGGTCAGATATTCGCGGCGCATGTCGTCGCGCGTGTAGGTCGCGAGCGGCACACCAGGATAGCCGCGCTGTTGTGAGCAGTAGTGCACCAGCCCGTCTTCGCAAATGTAAAGATAGCGCGCGCCGGCACGGCAGCGCCATTCATTCGGCAGGCCCTGCGCGATGTTGTCTTGAAAAGCGTTGATGCGGGTAAAGCTACGCTTCTCCATTGACTTCATCTCGTGGTAAATGCGGCGCTCTTCTCCGTCCAGCGGCTGCAACTGACCGCTGCCGTCGTGGATAATTCCGACGGTCGAGCTGAAACCCAATTCGATGGCACGCTTGCCGATGGTCAGCGCATCCTGCGGATTCGAAATGCCGCCGCCTACCACTGAGTTGATGTTCACATGAAACTCTGCACGTTCCGCGAGCAGTTGCAGCTTCTTGTCGAGAACCTTCAAACTTTTCTTCGAAACGTCGTCGGGATTCACATTGTCGATGGAAATCTGCAGCCACTCCAGCCCGGCACGGTTCAGGCGTTGAATGCGCTCCCCCACCAGGAAATATCCATTCGTTATCAATCCTGCAATCATGCCGTTCGAACGGATGCGGCGGATTACATCATCAAGTTCAGGATGCAGCAGCGGCTCGCCGCCCGAAATCGTGACCACCGCAGTGCCCAGCGCGCCCAGTTTGTCGATGCGGCGGAACATTTCTTCCGTCGGCACGGGCTTCGAAAAGTCATCGAACTCGTTGCAGTAGGTGCAAGCCAGGTTGCAGCGGCGGACAGGAATAATGTGCGCCAGCAGGGGATGGTCAGTCGAAGCCAGCGCCCGCGCCGCCATGGCGGCTCCGCGCAGGTTGCGGTGGAGCGCCTTGGCGCGGCGGCGCAGGGTTGTGATGGCAGACGGCATGGGTTGAGCTAGTCTCTTATTACAGCATGGATGCCGGATAAGTGCAGGCTCGGCGACAGCGTTCGGTGAATTTGGCGGGGCGAACGGCACTCAATACACTGTGGGCTGAGAGCCTATTCGATCAACTTGCGCCAGGATTCGTCGTCGTCCCCCACAAGTTCGTGACCAGCTTCTGCAAGAGCTTGCAGTGTCATGCCTGCGTATTCTTCCTGCACCAGAACGTAGTCCGTATCATAGGTCGAGATCGCAAAAATGGGGACGCCGTTCTCCGACAGTGGCTCGATGAAGGAAAGCAGCACCCCGGTTAGCGAGAAAGGAAACGGGCCTTCGAGCTTGTAACCGATCCAGTGGTGTTCGGAATGCACGTCCGCCGGGAGATTGTCCGCGGGGCAGACGACGGAGAGTTCGTCAACGCTCCGTGTAGCCGAAGCGAAATCTCCTTTCGTGGCCCAGGCAGGAACAGGGGCATCCGGCGGCAGTCGCACGATAGCGTACGGGCCAGAAAGCCAGCGGAATTTAAGCCGATGGCGCTTAGGGTTGGAATGATCGGATTGACCCGTTGCAATTGGCATGCAGAACTCGTCCCGTTCTAACCCCCCACCGCCTTGCGCAACGCGGCTCTCGCCAGCAGGCGCGTGGAATCCAGCATGGGCAATGCAGACTGCTCCGGTGCCATCAACAATGGAATTTCAGTGCAGCCAAGGACTACCCCATCGCACCCTTCATCTTTCAGGCCACGAATTACCTCGGTGAGGTACGCCTGTGTTCGCGGCAGGAATACTCCGTTGACTAGTTCATCGAAAATGATGCGGTGGATGCGCTCGCGCTGATCCGGGCCGGGAATGCGCTGCTCGATTCCCGCAGCTTTCAGTTTTTCGCTGTAGACCGGGCCTTCCATCAACGCACGCGTCCCCAGAATTCCCAGACGCTTGTAGCCGTGGCGTTTGGCTTCGCTGGCGACCTCCACCGCGATGTGCAGCCAGGGTCGCGGCGAGCGGTGCTCTACCAGATCGAAGGCCTGGTGCACGGTGTTGACCGGAGCAATCAGAAAGTCCGCGCCAGCCTTCGCCAACTTGTCGGCCGAAGAAAGCATGAGTTCGGCGACGCCTGCCCAGTCGTTGGCATCGATGCACTTCACGTAGTCAGCGAAGTCATGGCCGTGCATCGAAATTTCGGGATGATGGTGCCGGCCGAGCAACTCCCCGCCTTCCAGGCAGATCGTGCGATAGCACAGAGCGGCGCCTTCCGCGCTGCAAGCGACGATGCCAATGTGGAGAGACATTCGGGTGCCAGCTAGCTTCTCAGCTGCGAATCATTCAGCTTTCGATTGTAGCCGGAACCACGGCGTACGGGCTGCTCTGGCGATGACGCTTTTCGAATTCTTCGCGGGTGCATAGGGTCTTAATGTCGGCGATGCGGTCGACGGCGAGGATGCCATCGAGATGGTCGATTTCGTGCTGCAGAAGTTCGGAGAGATTGCGATCGTCCCCGGCCCAGAACTTGTGGGTTTCCCCTTTCATGTCCTGATAGCACACCGTGATTTCGCGATTGCGTTCGACTTGCATAAAGATCGAAAGAAAGCTGAGGCAGGCGTCCCAGACAACGATCTTCTCTTCACTGCGTTCGAGGATTCCCGGGTTAACGAGCGGCCAGGGCTTCTCCCCGGGCAGTTGCAGGAAGATGACGCGTCGCCGCACTCCCAGTTGAGGCGCAGCAATGCCTCGGCCGTATCCGGTAGCGGCGCGCCAATGCGCAAGCGTGTCGGCGAGGTCTTTGACGAGCGCAGCCACTTCGGGAGCGGAGGGATCTTCGACCGGCAGCGCGATTTCCCGCAGCCGTGGATCGCCGAGTTGCAGGATGCTCTTGACCGCCATGGTCACCTCGCGGCAGCGGCGTCGAACAGATTCAGAAACTCCAGCTTCTTTTCCGCCGGCAGAAATGACGCCTCGAACGAATTGCGGGCCAGCTCGCGCAGGTGCTCGTCGGTGAATCCGAAGGTTTGTTGCGCGACCTGGTATTCGCGCGCCAGCGTTGTACCGAACATAGCGGGATCGTCGCTGTTGAGCGTGATCATCACACCGTGGTCGAAATAGTTTTTCGCAGGATGATCGGCCAGGTTGGGGCAAAGGCCAGTGCGCAGGTTGCTAGTGAGGCAGATTTCTACCGGAACCTGGCGCTGGGCAAGCTCTTCGACCAGATCGGGATCATGGAATGCGGTGAGCCCGTGGCCGATGCGCTCGACGCGCAAGTTGAGCGCTCCCCAGACCGATTCCGGCGGCCCAGTCTCGCCGGCATGCGCGGTAAGGCGCAGGCCATGGTCGGCCGACCAGGCGTAGGCGTCGCGGAAAAGCTCGGGCGGCGCTTTCTGCTCGTCGCCTCCGATGCCGATGCCGACAACCTCGCGGTCGTGATAGCGCACCGCAAGCTCGAAGACCTTTTGCGCGGCCTCTGCTCCGAACTGCCGGACTGCATCGAAGATCCAGAGCAGCGAGATGCCGAAGTCGCGTGCACCGCGGGCGCGGCCGCGATCGAGAGCCTCAAAGATGGCGGCGAAATCCTGCCGGCGCCACAGGCACACTCCAACCGAGACGTAGACCTCGGCATGCAGCACATTCTCTTCTTTCAGGCGCTGCATCAGGCGGTAGGTGATGAGTTCGTAGTCCTCCGGCGTACGCAGATGTTCGGTGATGTTCTTAAACGCAAGCAGGAAGCCGGGGAAATCTTCGTACCGGTAAAGTGCATCGACCTCGGCCTGTGTGGCGCGTTCGCCACGGCGCTTCCGCAGTTCGACCAATGTAGCCGGCTCGATTGCGCCTTCGAGGTGCAAATGCAACTCAGCCTTGGGAAGAAGTCGCAGAAAACTATTCGGCGGTCGATCGAGTGCGGAGGACGTCACTCTTTAATTGTAGAGTCTTGTGTAAATATTTGCGAGACCATCAGAGTCCGCTACTTCTTCGCGAACTCGCTGCGATGCCGGCTGTAGAAGATGTAGATCAGCAGGCCGAGGCCAAGCCAGATCACGAAGCGCAGCCAAGTGATGATGGTGAGTCCGAACATCAAGCCGCCGCACAGCGCTACGGAAATCAGCGGGAACCACGGGACAAACGGGACTCGGAACGCGCGCTTGCGGTCGGGCTGCCTGCGGCGCAGGATGATCACTCCGAGCGAAACCAGAACGAAGGCAAACAGCGTCCCAATATTGGCCAGGTCGGCGGCATCTCCGATGTCCACAAGGCCTGCTGGAATCCCTACGGCGAAACAGGCGATCCAGGTGGAAATGTGCGGCGTCTTGAATCTCGGGTGTACCGCGGAGAACAGCTTCGGCAACAAGCCGTCGCGGGACATGGCGTACCAGATGCGCGCCTGCCCGTACTGAAACACGAGCAGCGAGGAGATCATGCCCGTCAGCGCTCCGATCACGATGACCGAGCGGAAGAGCGGGTGCACACCCAGATACTTCATCGCATAGGCCACGGGCGCTTCGGCGGCTGCACCGGAGACGAAGGTTGTGTACTTCATCATGCCGAGCAGGACGACGGCAACGCCGACATAGAGCAGGGTGCAGACCACGAGCGACATGATGATGCCGAAGGGCAAGTCTTTTTGTGGATTGCGCGATTCTTCGGCGGCGGTTGAGACCGAATCGAATCCGATGTAAGTAAAGAAAACGATCGCCCCTCCGGTAACGATTCCGGCGAAGCCAGAAGGCGCGAAGGGGACCCAGTTCGCGGGCTTCACCAGCATTCCACCGACTACCAGGAAGGTAAGGATGGCGCCAATTTTAACCGCCACCATGATGTTATTTGTCTCCGCCGACTCCTTCACTCCGCGCACCAACAGCAGCGTGAGAATGAAAACGATGAGAAAGCCGGGAAGATTGAAATACGCGCCCGTCCACTGGCCGCCGGCCCAGACAGGACTCGCAAGTTTTTCCGGCAAGTTGATGCCGAACACCGCGAGTTGCGCTTTTGTATAGCCAGCAAAGCCAACCGCGACTGCGACGTTCGAGACTACGTATTCGAGGATGAGGTCCCAGCCGATGATCCACGCAAAAATTTCGCCGAGGGTTGCGTAGGAGTAGGTGTAGGCGCTGCCGGCGATGGGGATCATCGAGGCCAGTTCGGCGTAGCACAATCCAGCAAAACTGCAGGCGATCGCGACCAGGAGAAACGAAATCGCAATCGACGGCCCTGCGGGCGGACGTCCGTGCATGAGCGCTCCCGCCGTGCTGCCGGTTCGCAGCAGATTCAAAATTACGTCGAGCGCCTGCGCATGCAGGATGGATGGAGCCTGGAAATATTCGCCCGCGGCCGCCGTGCCCGTAAGGATGAAAATTCCGGAGCCGATGATCGCGCCGATACCCAGCGCGGTCAGCGACCAGGGGCCAAGGGTTTTTTGCAGCCGCTGCCCTGGGGCCTCAGATTCCTCGATCAGCTTGTCGATCGACTTGCAGCACAAAAGCTGGTTGTCGCTGGTTCGAACGGTCGGAGTACGAACCGTTGGGGCGGGTTCCGTGGATGACGGTGACAAGAGGTTGTTGTCTCCTCACAGTGGGAGTCGGGCATGGGCAACCGGCCCATGCCCGTAATTCCGAGCGTGCAGCCTACCGCTTCGATTGGCCGCGAGCCAACTTCTTCACCTTGCGCTTCTTCGATCCGCGCGCATAATCGCGGGGCTTCTTCGGCTTTTCCGCTTTGGTCTTCTTGCGCGAGGCGCGTTTAGATTTCTTGCGTTCTTCCTTCGTCAGGGTTGCTGTGTTTGCCATGATTGCTTTCTTGGGCCTCTAATTTTGTAATTTGGTAACAGGAGAATTTCGTAATCCAAGGCCACAAATGCAACCTTGAAATTACTTAATTACCCGATTACAAAATTACCAGATCGCCCTTATGCGCGCTCCAGCTGCGCATACTTCTCCACCAGCTTCTTCAATCCGAAGCGAGGGAATTGTACCGTAATCTTGGCTTCTTCGCCTTCTCCTTCTCGCTGATAGACCGTGCCCTCGCCATATTTCGGATGGCGGACCTTCTGTCCGGGGCGGAATCCGCGCTTGCCGGTGGGCTCCGCGACCGGCGTCTTGGGGACGCTGAACTTCTTGCCCCGCGAAGCGAAAAACTCGGCGATGTTCTCGATCGAGTTGTAGGGCTGGGCCGAAGCAGTAGGCTTTTGGCGGCTTGGGCTGGCAGGGACACCGCCCCGGCCTTTCCAACTTGCGCTCTGGTCTTCATCTTCGTAGGAATAGTGGGCGTCGGCATCGTAGGCTGAGACGCTACGGCCTGCCGGACGGCCGAGAGTGGTCGTCCCCACATGGCTTGCCCCCATCCCAGCCCTACTCCGGCGACCGCCTAGTTCTTCGATCAACTGGAGCGGCACTTCTTCGAGGAATCTCGAGGGCACGCTCGCTTCCGGCAAATCGGTACCGTATCTTCGCCGGTAAACCGCGCGGGTGAGAATCAGTTGATCCATGGCGCGGGTCATGCCCACGTAGCAAAGCCGCCGTTCTTCTTCCACATCGTCGGGCTCGAGCATGGTGCGGGAGTGCGGAAACAAACCCTCTTCAAGGCCGCTGAGAAAAACCAGCTGAAACTCAAGGCCCTTGGCAGCGTGCAGGCTCATCAGCGTGATCTGCGAGCGCTCGTCGTAGTCATCGGCATCGCTGATGAGCGCCGCGTGATCGAGAAACTGGTCAAGCGTTTCGCCGCGGTCGCGCGAGTCCATGGACGCATTTACCAGCTCGCGAAGGTTTTCAATGCGGGAGAAAGCTTCAGGCGTGTCTTCGTCCTCGAGCAACTTAATGTAGCCGGTCCGGTCGATGAGAAATTTAAGCAGGTCGGATGTAGCGCCAGCCTCTGGCTGGCCCGCAAGTGTACCGGACGCGCGATCTTCCTCCCGCGTGGCAGCCGGCGGGACGCCGGCGCTACTCTCGTTAGCAGCGATCTCCTCCACCCTGCCGGTGTAAGCTCCACCGAAGTCGAAGGCCGTGTTCTCGAATTCGTTAGGATCGAAGGCCGCCGCATCGCCCTCGGGAGTCATTTCTATTCCAGCTTCAGGGGACGCGGGCGCGGATGCTCGCGCCACAGTTTCCGTTCCGGCCGTTTCTTCCAGCCTTTCGACGAACGTTCCCGCCAGCATCGCCTGCGCGTCCACAATCAACTGCTGAAAGCTCTTCAGCGCCGCCAACGCGCGCGGCGGCACCAGTTGCCGTCGAATTGCTTCCCCGAGCGCGCCCCACAGCGACAGCCCGGTTTCGAGCGCGAGATGTTCGAGCGTCTCGATGGTGCCTTTGCCGATCCCGCGCGACGGTGTGTTGATCACGCGCAGCAGCGAAATCGAGTCATCCGGATTCTGGATAACCTTCAGATACGAGATCATGTCTTTGATCTCGGCGCGCTCATAGAACGAGAATCCGCCGACAACTTTGTATTTCAAGCCATAGCGTCGCATGGCTTCTTCAAACAGCCGCGACTGAGAATTCGTGCGGTAAAGCACGGCAGCCCGCGGAGTCTCGCCCCCGGAATTTTCAGCTCGAGCCGCTTCGCGCAGGTATTTGGCAATGTGGTCAGCGGCGAAAAGTGCCTCGTTCTCGCCGTCGGGAGCCTCGTAGTAGCCGATCTTCGTCCCACCCTGCCGCGAAGTCCAAAGATTCTTGCCTTTGCGCCGGATGTTATTCGCCACCACGGACGACGCCGCCTCAAGAATATTCTGCGTAGACCGATAATTCTGCTCCAGACGAATGATATTGGCCTCAGGGAAGTCTTTCTCGAATTCGAGAATGTTCCGGATATCGGCCCCGCGCCACGAATAAATCGACTGATCCTCATCCCCGACAGCGCAAACGTTATGCCGCGTTCCGGCCAGCATGCGCATCAGTTCGTATTGCGGCCGGTTGGTGTCCTGATACTCGTCGATCAGCAGATATTGAAAGCGGCGGTTGTAATACTCGCGCACCGGCGCGGACGTCTTCAGCAGGCGCGTAGCTTCCAGAAGAAGATCGTCGAAGTCGAGAGCGTTGGCTTTGCGTAGCTCCTTGCGATATTCCTCGAACAGATGCGCGATCTTCTCAGTCTTCGGATCAGCCGACTGCAAATAAAGCTCCTGCGGATCAAGCATGTGATTCTTCGCCCAGGAAATCCGCGAGAGCACCGTTCGCGGCGTGAGTTGCTTGTCATCAAGGCCGAGCCGCTTCATCACCGACTTGACAACGGACTGCTGATCGCTCTCGTCGTAGATCACGAATTTCTTCGTATGGCCGATCGGCGGTTGACCGGGTGTAGCCGAGGGAATCTGCAAAGCCTCAATATCGCGGCGCAGCACGCGCACGCAGAACGAATGAAAAGTCGAGATCACCGGCTTGGCAATGCTGAGCCCGCCAACCAGCTTCTCGACGCGCTCGCCCATCTCGGCCGCAGCTTTGTTGGTGAATGTCATCGCCAGAATGGATTCCGGCATCACTCCCATGTGCTCAATCAAGTAAGCGATGCGGTAGGTGATGACGCGCGTCTTCCCGCTCCCCGCGCCCGCGAGGATCAGCACCGGCCCCTCGGTAGTTTCGACGGCCTCGCGCTGCTGCGGATTGAGTTGATCAAGAAAAGACAATGCGGAAGTGGCTCCGGAGCTGATGATTAGATTTTACAGGGGATTGGGGATTTGCGACCGTTCTGAGGCCCGTTCCTTTTCGGGGCTTGCGAATTTGGTTTCTTATCTCCGACCGCGATCATTCTCGCGAATCGCGGATAGACTTCTACCAGGGCCCGTGGCTGTAACGGCAACACAGCACCCCGCGACGGTGGCAGATGCGGGTTCGAATCCCGTCGGGTCCACGCTCTGGTTTTCGGGGCGCGGGTTCTGTGGGGAGCAAAAGCAGGGATAGCTTCCCTACAAAAGTAACTTGACTGCAGGTTTGGGTAACCTATACTGAAACTGTCGCAGGGTGTTGTAGCTACCCAGATTTGATCGGCCCCGAGAAATCGGGGCCCTCGTCTTCTTGGAAGACACTCACACCCAAGCCCCCATCAGATGCCCCAGCCCACCGCGCACCAGCAATCCATCTTCGCGGTCTTGGAAATAACGCGCGTTAAGCTCTTTGCCTTGTAAAAACTCAGTGCGGCAAAATCCCATCCCCTTCAACTCATCCTGTAGTTTCCCGGGATCGAAGAATAGCTGGAACGGCTCCCCGTACCGAGCTACACGTTTAGAGAGCGCGCCGAGCGCTTCTCTCTGCCCCGCATTGAGCAGCGCTGGATCTATCGCAAAATCAAATACCACACCGCTTCCCGCCGGCATTTTCGCAACAAAGCGCAACGTAATCATGCAGGCTTCACGGGTGAGATATGGCGTCACGCCCAGCCAGGAGAAAAACCCCGCCGCGCGCAAGTCAAATCCCGACTGCACAAACCCCTCCGCCAGCGTCTGCCGTTCGAAGTCGATAGGTACGAATGTCAAAGCCGCCGGAATCGCAATGCCGGCAGCCTGCAACTGCTCACGCTTCCAAGCCTGCGTCGCCGGATGATCCACCTCGAACACCCGCAGGCCGGGATGAGGATTGCGGTAGGCGAAAGTATCGAGCCCGGCGCCGAGGACAACATATTGCATCACCCCGTGCGCCACGGCGCGAGCCAACTCGTCCTCGGCATAGCGGCTGCGCGCCGCCATAAACGCCCGAAACGCGCGCGAAAACGCATGGTGCTCTTTGGGATTCGTTCGCAGCTCTTCGGCCGCGTCAGCGCCAATAATCCGCAGCGCCAGAGGATCGTCGAAAACTCTGGGCTGGTCAAGAAGTTGATGCGCGGCCCGCCGAATGGCCACCCGACGCGCCGTCCTGCTGAATTTACCCTCTTGCATCGGCGCGTGCCCGGTCCATTATTCCGCCGCCTGCGCTGCCTTGCATTCCTCACACGGACAAATCTCGCGCAGCAGCTTCCACGAATAAATCCCAAGGTCGTGGTCATCATTCCACCTGAACCGGATGGCATACTTCCCCATCCCTTCGGCAGAAACCGGTTTGGCAGCAGGCTTAAACATGGGCAGAGCACCAGGCGCAGGTTTCGGAGGTTCTCCCGGCTTCCGCCTGGCTTTGTCGCGCTCTTCATTGCACATAGCACAAGGGCAGGCGTTGCGGAGAAAGACAAAATCGTAGTGGGAAATGTGGCCGTCGGCCCACTCGATATCCATGCCCGTGCCGGTGGTAAGGTTCACCTTGACCGACTTGGGGTCCGTAGCGGCGGTGGGCGCCTGAAGCGGGGACTGCATAACTTCAGTATCGCATGGGACGAACACAAAGCCGCGAATTGTCCCGAACGCCCTGAATCCGGTAGAATAGTAGTTTCCGTCAAGGCCCCTGAAAGGATCTACAGCAGTCATGGCACAACAATGTGATATCTGCGGCAAGAAGCCGCAATTCGGAAACCGCATCAGCCACGCTCATAACGTCACCAAGCGGCGCTGGAACGTCAATCTGCGTCCCGTGCACGCCCGCGTAGGTGCCGCCACCAAGCGCATCCGCGTCTGCACCTCCTGCCTGCGCAGCGGCAAAGTGGTCAAGGCGTAGAACTTTAGAGCGTTACTGCACGCCCAGCAGTTGAATATCGAAAATCAGCGTAGCATTGGCCGGGATAGCTCCCGGATAACCCTGGGCCCCGTAAGCCAGTGCAGGTGGAATCCGTAACTGCCGCTTTCCGCCCACCTTCATTCCGGCAACTCCTTCTTCCCATCCCTTGATGACGTCGCCGTTGCCGATGGTGAAATCGAAAGGCTTCCCCGCATCGACTGAGCTGTCAAACTTCTTTCCGGTGGTGAGCCAGCCGGTATAGTGCACGCGAACGTGGCTGCCTTCTTTGGCCACCGCGCCGTTGCCCACCCGGATATCCCAATAGATCAGCCCAGAAGCGCTTTTAACGCCGTCGCCCGTAACCTTTGTTGGAGCACGAGTGCCTGCAGCCGCAGACTTCTTGGTCCCGCTCTGCGCCAGCACGAACACCGCAGTCAGCCCGACCAAGATGGCAATCGCCACAACATACTTAGTCATTCCTGTCTCTCCTTCACGACCATCTCAAAACAGACGACACTAACATTCCACAGGTTGCCCGGTCTACCCTGTGATCCCTTGTGCCCTCTGTGTTTAATTTTTTCTACGCCAGCGCGATCACGTCAATCTCCACCAGCACATCCTTGGGTAGTCGCGCCACTTCCACGGTCGAGCGAGCCGGCGCATCAGAACTGAAATACTGCCCGTAAACCTGATTCATGGCGGCAAAGTCGTTCATGCTCTTGAGAAAGACGGTAGAGCGCACAACCTTCCCCAACCCGCTGCCCGCAGCCTCCAGAATCTCCGACAGATTGCGCAACACACGATCAGTCTGCGCCGCGACGTCTCCAGCAACCACTTGCTGCGTCGCCGGATCAATGGCGATCTGCCCGGACGTGAACACGAATCCGTTAGCCTTGATCGCCTGCGAGTAAGGCCCAATCGCCTGAGGGGCGTCTTTGGTGGAAACAACTTCGCGCATGGATCCTCCGTTGTTAATTAAAGTTGTTAATTAACGTTGTTAATTAACGCAGATGCGCCCACCCGCGTCAAATCTTCCACCTTCGATTCCCATGGGCTCTCGGGCCTTTCTTCAGGAAGGTTTCAGGTTGTCCGGTTATTCTGTCACTGATTCTGTTTGTTGGCGTGCCCCATGAAATCGAAACAGCCTCCGCTAGTGCTTATTTTCTCCAGGGAACTTGAGTGAAGCCTCTCTTCTTTTGGATGCTCGTATGGATGCTCGTAGCGACCGTGGGCTTTTTGTCCTCTCCGTTGCTGTTTGCCCAGGGCCTCGATAGACCCTCCGGCGCCGAAGGGACGAGCCTGTCCGAAGACCAATCTTCCCCTGCGTCTTCTCGCCCCATTACGGGTACGCTCGTCGACCCCTCGGGCGCTGCGATCGCCAATGCGCAGGTGTCGCTCCTGGCCTCCGACGGCAAACTGCTTGCTCAAGGAGCCACCGACAGCTCCGGTTCGTTCCGCTTCGATAACCTCGCACCCGGCAACTACACGCTCGAGTTCCACGCTGAGGGTTTCCGTGACGCCCGCATCAACACAAGCCTGAGCGCCAAATCTCAGATTCCCATTCGAGTCATCCTTGAGATCGCCGTTCCCAACGAAACCGTCACCGTTGCTACCGGGGCTTCTGCCCCCCTCGTGAGCACCGAGAGTTCTGAAAACCAGAACACCAACACCATCGACCGCAACGCGCTCGACCGCATCCCCGTCTTCGATCAGGACTACATCACCACCATGTCCCGCTTCCTCGACGACAACGCTACCGGAACCAACGGGGTCACGCTCGTCGTCAACGGCATCGAGGCCAATGGACCCGGCGTCACTCCCTCCGCCATCCAGGAGGTAAAGATCAACAACAACCCTTACTCCGCACGCTTCTCGCGCCCCGGGCGCGCCCGTCTCGAAATCATCACCAAGAGTGGAACATCCACCTACCATGGCTCGTTAAACTTCATGTTTCGCGA
>Ga0307478_10001853_pt1 | contig 17589 bp, 18 predicted proteins | sample atmos_gasesECM4C_2_FD_203713 | JGI IMG/M metagenome (GOLD analysis project Ga0307478, IMG submission 203713) | Hardwood forest soil microbial communities from Morgan-Monroe State Forest, Indiana, United States - atmos_gasesECM4C_05 | ecosystem: Environmental > Terrestrial > Soil > Temperate... | reverse complement strand
CACGCTGGCGAGCCAGGCCCAAAGCGACATTCAGCCGAGCCAGAGGCGAGCGCAATTCGTGCGAAATATCGTTGAGCAGCCGGGATTGCGCCTTTACTAAATTTTCCAGGCGCTCCGCCATGGCGTCAAAGTCCCGCATCAATCCCGCAACCTCGTCGCGCCTGCGGACGTTGGGCGCACCGGCCCGCGCGGTAAGGTCGCCTGCGGCCAATTGGCGGGTGGCAGCGCGCAGGCGAACCACTGGCATGGTCAAGAACCACGCTAGCAGGTAGCAAACCAGTCCGGACGAGATCACGGCGATAATCAGGCCCGGGATGGGCAATCCTCGAGGCCCTAGGAACAGGCGTGGTCCTGGAGGAGGAGATAAAATCAGCGTATAGCGGTGCAATCCATCCGAGGAAGCTCTCGAATCGCGCAACACCGGCGGCGGAGCCGGGAAAATAAAACCTTCATGCGGTATTCTTGGACCTCCGCCTGCAACCCGCACCGCCCATTCCGGAGCGCCGCGGTGCGAAACCTCCTCCATATTTTCGTTGAACAGAAAGACGCGGACGTGTTGCGTTTTCTCCAGATTCTCCAAATACTCGCGCAGCCCACTCTTGCCGCCTTGTTCGTAAGCATTCACCGAGTCGTTCAACGCGGTCGCGAGGAGGGCTTCCCAGCTTGAGGTTCGGGGACGAAAGGCCAGGGTAACTAGAATCGCCAGCACGAGAAACAGAGCAAACGCCACCCAGAACGAGAGAAAAATTTTGAGAAACAGGCTCTTCATGACGTTATGACGTGCTCTTTACCTTTCTCCAGGCTTCTCATCCGCACGTTCGCGCGGCCGGGCAAAGATATAGCCGACACCGCGGATCGTCTTGATATGCTCGTCGTTGTCGGTGTCACCAAGTTTCTTGCGGACTTTACTAACGTGCATGTCGATGCTGCGGTCAAAGGGAGAAAACTTGCGGCTAAGGACCGCATTTACCAGGCGCTCGCGCGGAACTACGCGGCCAGCTTCCCGCAACAGCACTTCCAGCAGGTTGAACTCCACCGACGTCAGGTCGACGACATGGCCGTCGCGGCGCACACTGCGGGTGGCGGGATCAAGCTCAATTTCACCCACACGAACAATATCCGGGGCCGGCGGACCGCCCTTATCGCTTCGGGTCCGGCGCAGTACAGCCCGAATGCGCGCCACTAGTTCCCTGGGATTAAAAGGTTTCGGCAGATAATCGTCAGCGCCGATTTCCAGACCAACAATGCGGTCTACATCTTCCCCGCGCGCCGTCAGCAACAGCACGGGCAAGCGCGAGGTTGCACGGATGCGGCGCAGCACTTCGAAACCGTTGATGCCCGGCAACATCACATCTAACACCACCAGCAAGTAGCCGCCACCAGTAGCGCGCTGCAAACCATTTTCGCCGTCATGCACCGCTTCAACCGTGAACCCCTCGGCTTGTAGGTACTCGCCCACGAGAGTGCAGAGTTCGACATCGTCGTCGATAATAAGAATGCGTTCCATCGTTGCAGCTCTCATTGTGCACCACGGAGCGCGCCGTTAAGGGTAAAGAATTGTCAAACCCTTTGGGCTGAGTGCGTTTGCCTTTTGACAAAACTTTACTCGGATTGACTGACTTTTTACCACTTTTCTTTCCCAACCGTGTTTCCATTAGTGTACGGAAAAGTCCCAGGTTCCGGGAAGGAACCGGTCTTCAAGCTAGGAGCGACAACCTTATGAAATCGATTCGTTTTCGGTTCCTCGTAGCAGCGCTGGCTGTAATGTTAGGCGCTGCAATTGCCAAATCGCAAACCGCGGATACGACTCCGCCTCCACCTCGCCATGGCCACGAATTCGGCATGGAGGGCCGCATGATGGGCTTTTACGCCAAGTATCTGGATGTGACCGATGCCCAGCGCGCGCAGATGAAAGAAGTAGTGCACAAAGAGCATGCCACAATGAAGCCTCTGATGCTGCAAGTGCGCCAGTTGGATCAGCAACTCAAGCAGTATGAGGAAGGCACCTACGATGAGGTCAAGGTGCAGGCCCTGGTGGCGCAGCAGGCGCAAACCCTGGTGCAACTGAAGGTGCAACAGACCCGGATTCACAATGAGCTGTATCAGTTGCTCACTCCCGACCAGCAAACCAAGTTGAAGGAGTTCGAGGCGAATCGGGCAGCCCGCATGCAGCAACATATGCACAGCCAGCCAGCTAGCGCGCCACAGGAGTAAAACAGTCGTAACGCGGGGTCAAGCCCTTGCTTGATCCCGCGCATTTTTTATCTGCTATTCGCCTTGGTGTGATGCTATGGAGATGACTCAGGTATTCGTCTTTGACGCTGGATGGCTCTTCTTCGCCGCCTGGGGGCTGGTTTTGGCAGCGGTCAGCGTGATCGCTTTCGGACGCGATCTGCTCAGGTTCGGGCAGCGCAAAACCGGCGAAAACAATCAACAACGTAACGACTAAGGACACAAAGGCTCGCCAAGGAAACGCTTGGAGCCAAACCTTTGTGAATCTTCGTGTCCTCCGTGTCCTCCGTGGTTGATAGTTTTAGAGCCTTGCCTCCCTGCCAAATCTGCACCGCCGCCTGCTAGAATTTCATCTACACAACCTGCATGATTCCGAAAAGTATGCGTCCGCTGCTGCCTTACCTCAAGCGATATCGCTGGGGATTTGTGGCGGGAGCATTGTGCATCGTCCTGAGCAATGGCGCTCAGGCGGGACTGCCTCTCGTGATCGGCAATGCCGCACGGAGCCTGGCCAGCGGCGTTACTCCCCATAAGCTTTATATCCTCACGCTTCAGGTGCTGGCGCTGGCTGTGGTCCGGGCTATCTTCCTGTTTCTGACGCGCTGGATCGTGATCGGCATCTCGCGCGACGTCGAATTCGATTTGCGCAATGACCTGTTCGCCCATCTGGAAACCCTTTCCTTTTCCTACTATCAGCGGATGCGTACCGGCGACATCATGGCCAGGGTGACCAATGATTTGAATGCAGTGCGCATGCTCATGGGCCCGGCCATCATGTATTCGGCCAACACGTTTGTTTTTACTGCCGCGGCATTATGGTTCATGTTTCACACTAGTCCGAAGCTGACGATGTATGCGTTCTTGCCACTGCCGGTGGTGAGCGTTGTGATTCAATATTTCGGCCGGCGCATTCACGAACGGTTCGAAAGAATTCAGGCGATGTTCTCTGACATTTCCGCGCGGGCACAGGAGAATTTCTCCGGCGCTCGGGTGATTCGCGCCTACCTGCAGGAAGAGGCAGAGATCGCCTCTTTCGAAGCCGCGAATCAGGAATACGTAACTCGCAGCCTGAAGCTGGTCCGCCTCATGGGTATGCTTTGGCCAACTCTGGAATTGATGCTCGGCCTGGCGCTGGTACTCGTCCTGTGGATCGGAGGCCGCGAAGTATTGGCCGGACGCATGGACATTGGCGCGTTTACCGCGTTCAATATTTATATGATGCAGCTCACCTGGCCCGTCATCGCGCTGGGATGGGTGGTTAACATTTTCCAGCGGGGCACGGCGTCGCTCGTCCGGCTCAACGAAATCCTTCATGAGCAACCTGAGATCAAGGATGAACCGGGAGCCAGCGTTCTGGAAGTGCAAGGCGAAATCGAATTTCGCGGACTGAACTTTGAATATGACGGTAAGCCAGTGCTGCGCGACCTGAACCTGCGAATTCCTGCCGGCAGCAGCATGGCAATCGTCGGCCCGACAGGCTCGGGAAAAACCACGCTGGTCAATCTGATTCCGCGGATTTATGACGCGGCGCCCGGCATGGTTCTGCTGGATGGCCGGCCGATCCGCGAATTTTCGGTGGCTTCGTTGCGCAAGAGTATTGGCTTTGTTCCACAGGAAACATTTCTGTTCAGCGACCGCATTCGTGAAAACATTGCTCTGGGCGTGGAATCGGCCACGGATCCCGAGATTCACGACGCAGCCGACGCCGCAAACATTGCATCCGATATCGAGAGCTTTCCTGAGCGCTACCAGACTATGGTGGGCGAGCGGGGCATTACGCTCTCTGGCGGCCAAAAACAGCGCACCGCCATTGCGCGCGCCCTGATTCGCAACCCTCGTATTCTCATTCTCGATGACGCTCTCTCCAGCGTCGACACTCATACCGAAGACAAAATCCTGAATCATCTGCGCGAAGTGATGCAAGGCCGCACCACGATTTTCATCTCCCACCGCGTTTCCACGGTGCGCAACGCCGACCGTATCGCCGTGCTGCACGATGGACGCATTGTCGAGTCCGGCACGCACGACGAACTCCTCGCCTTGAATGGCTACTACAGCGACCTGTATAACAAGCAGTTGCTGGAAGAAGAGCTGGCCGAGGTTTAGACCCCCGCGCACCTGGCAAGTTGGGCAACCGTTCATGCAGCGAATCGACGCAGACGAGATTCTCGATTCCGGCACTTGCACATCCTGCGAGGCCCAAGATGTGCTTGTTGTTCTGGGCCGCATCAACCGTTGGTTCGGTGGAGTTGCCACTACGCGAAAGATGGTGGAACGCGTCGCTCAGGCCACCGGAGCAAAACACTTTTCCCTGTTGGAAGTAGCAGCGGGATTGGGCGAAGTCCCAAAAGAGGTTTGCGCCAAAGTCGCTCCTCGCGGAATCACCCTTGATCTGACTTTAGTGGATCGGGCTCGGACTCACTTGCCCAGTAGAGCTACCGCAAACCCAAATGGCCGGTCAGCAATGCACGGTGTTGTCGCCGATGCGCTTTCTCTCCCTTTCGCTGACGGTTCCTTCGACTTGGTGAGTTGCAGCCTCTTCGCACACCATTTGAATTCGCAGCAACTAGCGGAGTTTGCGCGGGAAGGCTTGCGCGTGAGCCGGCGCGCCCTCCTCATCAACGACCTCATTCGTCATCCCCTGCACCTCGCATTGGCCTACGCCGGCTATCCCATTATGCGCAACCGCGTCGCGTGGTTAGATGGGCTGACCTCTGTGCGCCGATCCTACGTCCCACATGAAATTCGCGAGGTGCTCGCCGCCACCTTTTCTCCCGAGCTACGGTCAGAGATCTCGCGCAACTATCTGTACCGCATGGGAGTGATTGTCTGGAAGAGTGCGGTTAAATAATAAGGAAGCAGTCTGCTTACCGCACCACCAGCACTTCCCTAATATTGTCCCTGGCAAGGAAGAATTTAATGGAAGCAAAGTCGCGGAAGAGATTTTCGATATGGCGGTTGTTGAACACGCGCTGCAACTGAAAGCCATCTGTAACAGCGGTATGGACGGCCCCGGTAGGACCTCTGCGAGCTTCCCGGCGCAACACAATTTTCTGCATCTCGAGAGTATCACCGCCGACGATGTGGAAGCGGTGACACGGCGAGTCTGGACCAGCGTCGCGGGTATGAAAGAACGCCAGCAGCATGCCGCCGGGTTTCAGCACCGACCAGAGCCGCCCTACCACCGGCTTCACCAGACTCTCATCCAGGTAGTCCGGAAGGTTCCAGCAGAAGATGACGTCGAACTGGGCTGCGGGATAGACCAGGTTATCGGCAAGAAACTTACGGCTGTCGAGAGCCGCATTGCCCTCCTCGTCCTTGATTAAAAGCTCGGGATCAGTCGAAGCCGTCAGCAGATCTTCGCTGTAAATTCTGTGGCCGCGCTCGGTAAAATGCCGAATGTTGTTCGGGGAAGTAGAACCCAAATCAAGAATGCACAAGCCCTCGGCGGACTCCCAGGTGCGCGACAACTCTCCCAAACCGCTGGAGCGGCGGGTTAACTTCTGTGAACTCTGCGCCGGGGTGGTCTCCGGTCCGGATGAACCACGAAAGAATTTCATGAAATTCTGTGAGACTGACGACATTCCGACTTCATAACCCCTGGTAATTCTCTCAGAGAATGCGGCCTCCGCCTTCTAGCCAGCCCCTTCGATCGGCTCCTTAGGTCGCGGCAAAGCCGATTCACTTCGTATCGGTACGGTGAATGTCCACTTTGCCCTTTAAAAAGGCGCCTTCTTCGATGGAGATGCGCTGGGTGCTGATATCCCCATTCACCACGGCGGACTTCCGCAGTTCGACGCGGTCGCTGGCTTGAATATTGCCATCCAACTTGCCCTGAACCACCACACCTTTGGCATCAACACTGGCTTTGACCTGGCCGTTGGGACCTACCGTCAAACTGTTGCCTTTCAGTGCGATGCTACCTTCGACATGACCATCCACATACAGATCTTCGCTGCCCGAAAGTTCGCCCTTGATAAAAACTGACTTGCCAATCTGTGCCAAACCACTGGCGGGTGCGCTCATTAGATGGTCTCCTAAGGTACAGCGAAATCAGTGACGGTTTCCTCCGGAGTAAGCATCTGGGATACAACCGGCAGGGCCACCCACTGCAACGACTATACGCAAGGCACGGAGGGCCCGGCAAGCGGCAGGCCGGGGTCCAGGGTCTACATAGATCCGTACGGGGCACGCTGTAGAGAACTGACAAACCGAAATTGATACACTAGCAAAGGCGGCTTGACATGATTTCGCGAATGGTTATCGCGGTTTCGATAATTATCTTGCTGGCCGGCTCAGGTGCAACTTCACCGCCTGCCGTGGCGCAGTCGGGTTCCGCCGACCAGTTGCCGCCACCCATCCAATTAGTCCGCGCCGCGGTTGCAAACGAAGTTGCGGCCGCCAACGACAGCTCGATCAAACACATGTTCCGCGACTACAAGAAGTCTGCGCAAGGCTCGCAGACCAGGATCTATGTGGAAACTCAAGAGGCGATTGCGGGCATGACGATTGCCTACAACGACAAGCCTCTTACTCCTCAACAATTTCAGGGCGAAGAGGGACGGCTGGCCGGCCTGGTGAACAATCCCCAGCAGCTTGAGCATAAACGGCGGCAGGAAAAAGAAGAGGCTGATCATACTCTCAGCATCGTGAAAGCTTTGCCCGACGCTTTCTTATTTGCCTACGATGGTTCGGAAACCGGAACAGCTAGCCTCGGCCGCGAGGGACAGCCGTTGGTGCGTTTAAAACTTCAGCCCAATCCCGCGTACCGACCCCCCTCCCACGTGGAAGACGTTCTGGTCGGCATGAGCGGCACCATTCTGATCGACCCTGAGGCGCGCAGGCTTGCTCGCATCGACGGCACCCTCTTCAAGGAAGTTACCTTCGGCTGGGGAATCCTGGGACATCTCGATAGAGGTGGACATTTTTTCGTGGAGCAGCAAGGACTCGCAGATGGCTCATGGGCCATCGCCCGAATGTCCCTGAATTTCGCCGGCAGGGTTCTTCTATTTAGGACTATCGCGATTAGCTCGGACGAAGTATTCAGCAACTTCCAACGCGTACCCGCCGACACATCGTTTGCCCAAGGCGTTCAAATGTTGAAGGCGGAGCGAGCTAGACTGGTGGAACGCGGCGCCGAGACGGCGAAAGCGGACAATAGTTCGCATTAGTAAGCCGTTATCCTAAGCTTGGTTACGCGCTCGCCCTCACGGTTTCCTTTCGCACGGTCAACTTCTCGATTAAATCTTCCTTTATGGAATAACCTGTCCCGGGCTGGTTGCTGATCGCAATCATGCCTTGCGGGGAAACCTTCACTTCCGGATCGATAACGTCTTCCTTCCAGTAACGCTTGGAAGCGGAAACGTCTCCGGGCAAATGGAAATTCTGGAGGGTAGAAAGAGCGATGTTGTGCGCGCGGCCTATTCCTGACTCCAGCATTCCGCCGCACCAGACCGGAATCTTCTGCGAGAGGCACACGTCATGAATCTTCCTCGCTTCTGTAAACCCACCCACGCGGCCAACTTTGATGTTGATGATACGGCATGCCCCTGTCTCTAAGGCGATGCCTGCGGCGCGTGCGCTAACGATGGATTCGTCGAGGCATATGGCGGTGCGCAATTCTTTTTGCAGCCGGGCATGGTAGAAAATGTCGTCGTCCCAGAGAGGCTGTTCAATCATCAGTAGGTTGAACTGATCGAAGCTGCGCAGGTGCTCCACTTGATCGAGCGTGTACGCGGAGTTTGCGTCGCAACTGAGGGTAATGTCAGCCCAGCGCGCCCGGATTTTCTCCAGCACGTTTACGTCCCAGCCCGGCTTTACCTTTACCTTGATGCGACGATAACCGGCCGCCAGTTCGATCTGAATCTTATCGAGCAGTTGCTCGACGGAATCCTGTATGCCGATCGAGACTCCGCAGGAAATCTCAGCCCGTGTGCCGCCCAGAAGTTTCCATAGGGGTTGATTCTTCTGCTTCGCCTCAGCATCCCACAAGGCATTCTCGAGGGCAGCTTTGGCCATGCGATGGCCGCGCACTCTGGAGAAGAGAGCCGTGCAGTCGCGTGCCGATTCAATGTTGCGTCCCAGGACCGCCGGGGCCAGATAGCGGGTGATGGTAGGCCAGGCGCTCTCCACCCACTCGCTGCTGTAATAAGGATCTTCGCCGGCTACGCATTCGCTCCAGCCGCTTGTGCCGTCGCAATGCGCGGTGAGCAGCAGGATGCGGCGGCTGTAGGTGCGCCCAAAACTCGTCTCGAAAAAATGGACGAGTGGCATGTGAATCTCGCGGAGAGTAATAGCTTCAATCTTCATAAGAATCGGTCTCCCCCGAGGCGCAGAGTCACAGAGAAAACCAGGAATTCAGCTCTTCTTTCTCTAAGGTGAATTACTCCTCCGACGCATACGACCAGTTCTCGTCCCAGCTGCCAAGCAGAAACTTGCCGTTGCCTTCAGAATCGCGCTCGTAGCCGAGGACCGCCAGGCCGTCGTTGGACGCGTGCAGAAATTGTTCGCGGTTTCGTTCCTGCAGTTGCTGCGCCTTGTTTCGCGTTTCCGTCGCGGCTTTCCATTCGTAAATTTGCGCAGGAACTTCAATCGCAGTCTGTCGACGAAATGTCGGATTCTTGCCCGTGGTCAATAACGTTTCCACGCGTTTAGACTTCAGCCACCACTCGGCAATGAGCCTGTCGCTGGGAAGACCCCCTTGGAGCGGCGACGACGTGATGCCATATTGATTGATGTTGTACCGCCGTGCGATTGCTCCAAGCTTTTCGATGTTCAGGTAAGCGTTCTTAATCTCCAGGGGATCGAACGTCCACTCGATGAGTTCAATGCCCCGGGAGAGAGCATCTTCGCGTTGCAGCAGCTTAAGGCGGCGGCCCAACCCACCGTTGCGATGCTCCTTGCGGACGGCCAGCATGTGTGAATGGAGATAGACATGGCCGGAACGAGTGCCTGGCACCGAGAGAGCAAAGCCAACCATCTCATTGCCATCGAAGGCGCCCATTACTTGTCCGCCGACTTTATCGGCGACAACGAACATGCGCAGCGGAACCAACTCTGCATCGGTAAAGTTCCAGATTTCTTTTTGCAGCGCGACGCAGGCGCGCAGCTCATCGAGGCCCCGGCAGTGGCGAATCAAAATAGTCGCCCCACTCACGAGTACCGCTCCTGTTGTTTGGCCTGCTGCCAGAGGGATTCAAGTTCGTCCATCGTAGCGCCTTCAACAGCAGTTCCCTTTTCGCGCAAACGCTGCTCCATCCATTGAAAGCGGTGGCGAAACTTCCGGTTGGTCTTGCGCAGCGCGGATTCAGGATCAAGCGCGAGATAGCGCGAGATGTTCACCAGCACGAAGAAAAGATCACCGACTTCCTCTTCCAGTCGCTGCCGCAGATCCTCCGGAATAATTTGCCGTCCGGAACCAGCAACGCCGCGGCCTTCAGGGCGCGGGCCAGGCGCGGGAAATTCGCGCAGATGCTCACGAAGTTCGGCGGTCTCCTCGGCGAGTTTATCGAACAATCCCTCCATATCAGGCCAGTCGAAACCAAGTTGGGCGGCTCGCGAACTCAGCTTATGAGCCTCCAGCAGCGACGGCATGGAAGACGAAATCGACCCTAAGATTGAGGCTGGAACGGACTCGGCCTCGGTTAAAGCATTACCTTCGCTTTTTCCTGTAAGGGTAGGTGGCCGCTTCTTTCGTTCTTCGACTTTCAGCGCCTCCCAATTGCGTTTCACGTCAGCCGACGTCTCCGCTTTCGTGTCGCCGAACACATGCGGATGCCGGTCCACGAGCTTGCGCGAAAGCCGGTCTAGCACATCATCAATAGAAAACGTCCCTTGTTCTTTGGCCATCTCCGAATAAAAAAGTACCTGCAGCAGCAGGTCGCCAAGTTCGCCGGGAAGTTCCTCCCAATCGCGATTATCGATGGCTTCAAGCACCTCGTAGGTTTCTTCCAATGTATAAGGTTTGATGGAATCGAAAGTCTGCTCGCGATCCCACGGACAACCGCCCGGGGCCCGCAAGCGCTCCATGATGGCGACTGCACGTTCGAAACGTTCGCCGGTTGAAGACATTGGCAACCACTCTAAATGAGCCACGGCGCTACCGGCAATTCGCTTCGCTGGCAATGCGCGGATAACGACAAACCACAATTGGCGCCGCCGCATCCAACCTAATCCGGATTTTGGCTACGCCTGCCAAAAGCGCCGCCGCCTGCCGGTGTTTTTCGTCTTGGCCCGTCAGCTACGTGCAGATCGGCTTTTGGCCAGCCGCTTTGAGGTACTAAGGTTACCTTCTTCGGAGGCCGGGCGCGGTGCAAACTCTTAACAGAGATGGGATAGACTCGGCAGCCTCGCAGATCAAGAAGTACATCTTCTAAGGCCGGCATCTGGCTGATAAACATGGTCTTAACAGCTAATCCACGAGCATCCTTGGAAGGCCAGCACTTTCATGTGGTGGTGATTGGCGGCGGCATCAATGGTGTCGCGGTGGCACGGCAGTGCGCCCGTGCAGGAAAGCGGACCCTGCTGATCGAGCAGAATGATTTTGCCTCAGGGGTAACCAGCCGATCTACCCGCATCATTCACGGCGGACTGCGCTACCTGGAACACGGCGAACTCGGCCTGGTGCGGGAGTCTCTCCGTGAACGGCAGAGGCTACTCTGCGAACGGTCTCACCTGGTGCAACCCATGCACTTCCTGCTGCTGCTGAATGAGAACAGCCAGCGCAGTGCTTTAAAAGTGCGGGCCGGTTTGTGGCTTTACCAGCGCATGGCCGGAAAACCGTCCCATTCGGACACCAGTGAGATGGAATTGAAACGCCTGGAGCGGGCGCTCGACGCCGGCCGTCGCTGGTCGTTCTTCAACTACGAGGATGCGCAATGCGAATTTCCCGAACGACTCGTCGCGGAGTGGTTGATGGAGGCCGTAGACGCAGGCGCAATCGTCCGCAATCACATGGAAGCGCTGGCCGTAAACGTAACCCATGGCCGCATTCGCGGCCTGCTGCTGCGTGACCAACTCACCGGGCGCGACGAACATGTAGACACTGCTTGGGTGATCAACTGCAGTGGTCCCTGGGCTGACCGTGTGTGCCAGCGTTCTTCGATCCGCATGAGCAAGCCGATGCTGGGCGGAGTGCGGGGCTCGCATATTGTTCTGCCACGATTTCCCGGTTCACCGAATACGGCGGTTTATACCGAGGCAGCGGATGGACGCCCCTTCTTCGTTCTTCCCTGGAACGACCAGATTCTTGTAGGGACTACAGAAGTCGCCGACGCCGGAGACCCCGGCCGAACCGCACCCTCTGCGGATGAGATCAACTACCTGGTGAAAGCGGTGGCGCAATTATTCCCCAAGGCAAACATTTCGGCGCAATCGGTGAGGCACGCCTTTGCTGGTGTGCGCCCGCTTCCCTATTCGCCCGATAATAAGCCTTCTGCGGTGACGCGACGGCATATTCTGCACGATCACGCTGCGGACGGCGCGGCCCGCATGATTTCCGTAATCGGGGGCAAACTAACTACGGCAGCGTCGTTAGCCCGCGAATGCGCGCGCAAGATCGGATTGAGCGCGGCCGAACCCAACACGATGACGATGGCGCCGGAACGCGCCCTCGATCCCCTGCTCGATGAAACTGTCCTCGAGATTGCACGGATTGGAGGGGTGAGCGAGGATACCGCTCGCGGCATGCTGGAGTGGCACGGCAAACGCGCTGCCGATATCGCTCGGATGGCTCTGGTGAGCGCGGAACTGCGGGCGCCTATCTGTCCGCATAGTTCACACATCGTCGCCGAAGTTGTCGAGGCCTATCGCAGAGAGTTCGCTGTAACACTGGGCGACGTGCTGTTACGCCGCGTGCCGGTCGCGCTGAGCGCGTGCTGGTCCGAATCCTGCAGCCGCGAAGCCGCCTTGCGCATCAGCGCCGTTCTCGGATGGAATGATCAAGCGATGGGAGCCAATCTGGAGGCTTTTGAAATGGAGCGCTCCGCCTTTCTGCGGCCTCTGGCGCGTTCCTCCGCCGCGTTTGAAGCCGCTGCGGATTGATTCAAACGGATAAAGCCCGGTATCAAGACTCGAAAAGAAGTATCCGTGAAAATCCATGCGATCCGTGGCTAGGTCTAGGTCTTTTTATCCGCCAGCCGAGAATGGGCGCAGCAGTTTCGGGTTGTCAGAGATAACGCCATCCACTCCCCACGCAGAAAAGCGTTTCATATCGCCCGAAGCATTCACCGTCCACACGAATACTCTTTTCCCTGCGTTTTTGATCTCGGCGATCAAATCCTTGCGTACTAGTTTGTAGTGCGGAATCACATATTCAACCGGCAAGTCAGTCCAACGGATTAATTCCTCGTGGGCCTCGCAGATAAGTCCAAGGGGAATGGTCGCCTCCAACCCGTGTACGGTTTGTAGCACCCCAGGCAGAAACGAAGACACCACGAAGCCTCGGGCGGGCGGAATCATCCGCAGCAAATCCACCGTCGTTTTTTCCAGGTCGCAGACTTTCAGTTCGATATCGAGGAAGGCTGTACTCTGATAGCGAGTCAGCACATCGCTCAATGAAGGCAAGGACAGTTGTTCAGCGGGACTCTCCGCGATTTCGTTGCCGCGGGTCGTGGCATCGTGACAGATAACAGGTTGCTGATCCGCGCTGAGGCGCACATCGAATTCGAAGCCATCGCAGCCCTGAGACAGCGCGAGATCGAATGAGGCCAGTGAATTTTCCGGAATCGATTTGTCGGAGCGCACGCCGCGGTGCCCCAGAAGCAACGGATGATTCGGCATCGCCTTCGATTCTACCGGGCGCGCTCAATTCAATGAATTAATCCAGATCGAAATCACGGATAGGCTTGCCCGTGTCAGGAGATTCCTTGGCTTTCTTCACCGCCTCCTGAAATTTCTTATCCAGCAATTCCGAAGCGTGTTTTTGCGCTTCCACCGATTGCCGGAAAATCGATTCGCGGCGGTTGTCCTGTTCTTTCATGGCGCGGGCGGCTTCCTCCATGTCGTTGAACATCCGCGGCTTCACCGCAGCCGTGTGAGTGATGACTTCGGCCGTCGCCGTATCAACTTTCAGCAGCGCGCTGCAACACGGGCACGTAACTTCGATAGTGGAGGGACCCTTCGCCATTCTGCGAATGATACCGCAAAAGCGGATGAAAGGGGTTGGGCACAAGCGGAGGCAACTCAGCGCTGAAGTTTGATCGGGAAAATATGGAACACCCCTAACAGCTCCCAGCCCAGCAGGAATATCGAAAGCAGGACGATCAGCACCGCCATTAACTCGCCAAAAGTGAGCCCCCGGCGATTAGGCTCGAATCGCCTCGCCGCCAGGCTCAGAATATTCAACGTGGCGAAGCCGAAGACCACGGCCCAGAGGATGTTATAAACGTCGTTCCGGCGGCTGGAATGACGCTGCAACAGAACTACGGTCGCGATCAGCGCCGGCTGTGTTCGGAGCAGGTTATGAAGCGAGACCGCGGCGCGGGTCGTGCGCGCGAAACCGGCCATCATTGAGCTGGTTGCAGAAAAAGCCATGGCATGTGCCCAACGGCAAAAAGCAATCTCAATTGGATATTACAATTTTTCTCCGCGCCGGTCACCGCGCAACCACCCAAAGGCATCAGCCCGGTCAACGGTGTCCCATTCTGCGGATGCATTGGATAAGATGGACTGATGGCAGAGCTGCGCATCATTTTTTTCGATGTTGGCAACACTCTTCTGTTCCCCAACCGGGCCAAGATGCTTGCGCCGATCGCGCTCGATCGTCATCCCACCCTCGAACAGTGGCGAAGCCTCGAGCGTAGGACTAAACAAGAGTTCGACTTGGGCATGCAGAGCGGCGGCGTCGATCACGGTTTCTGGTGGACATTTCACACTTATTTGCTGCGGCAACTCGGGGAAAGCGATGCCATCCGCGAGGTGCTGGTTGAAAAAACGCAAAACTCCGCCAATTGGGATCAGATCCAGCCCGGCACGCGCGACTCCCTCGACCGGTTACGTCAGAACTTCCGCATCGCCGTGATCTCCAATGCCGACGGCAGGATCGAACACGTGCTTTCCCGCTGCGGTATCGCCGACTGCTTCGAGACCATCACGGATTCCGGAATCGTCGGAGTCGAGAAGCCGCGCACAGAAATCTTTGATGCTGCCCTCGCAGCCATGAATGCGCGCGCCGACGAAAGCCTCTACGTTGGCGACGTGTATTCCGTGGATTATGTGGGAGCCCGCAATGCAGGAATGCAGGCGGTCTTGTTCGATGTGGCAGGCGCCTACGTGGATCGCGATTTGCCGCGGGTGGAATCCATGCAGCAACTGGAGACCTGGCTCCGGTCGTAATCTTCTGTCGTACAATCTCCATCATGTTCGACACCACGCGAATTCTGCTGTTCCTAACAGCCGCAGCTTTGCTTGCCCTTGCACCGGGGCCTGGAATGCTCTACGTGCTGGCCAGAAGCCTGGCAGGAGGAAGACGCGAGGGCGTGCTATCCGCGCTAGGCACGTTTCTTGGCGGCATGGTGCATGTGTTCGCCGCAGCCCTGGGAGTCTCGGTGATTCTGGCCCGATCGGCGCTGGCCTTTTCAACCGTGAAATACGTGGGCGCAGCTTACCTCAGTTTCTTGGGTGTGAGAATGATTCTGGATGCTCGCAAGCAGGAACAATTCGTCCGGGATGATTTCGCGACCACCGTGGCAGCTGCTCGAAATCCGCTCTGGCAGGGCGTGGCCACCGAAGTACTGAATCCCAAGACAGCACTGTTCTTTCTTTCCTTTATCCCTCAGTTTGTGAACCGGGGATCCGGACACGTGTTCCTGCAATTCGTTCTCTTGGGAACTTTCTCGGTAGTTTTGAATACCACGGCCGACCTTCTGGTGATCATGCTTGCAGGGCCGCTGGGTAAAAAGATTCGATCCTCGGCGATGTTTCGCCGAAGGCAGAGAACGGTTACCGGGGCAATCATGATTGGTCTTGGAACCTATTTGGCGGCCAGCGAGAGCCGGTAGGAAAGTTCAAGTGCTCTGCTACAACTCCAGAATCTGGTGGTCGAGGCAATCGGTTCTCAAGATGTCGTGAATGCCGCGCAGCAGTTCCATTCCATGCCGAGCAAGGAAATAGATCCCTGCCACGCCTCGTTCCTGCAACGCCTCGCTGGGATACAGTGCCTGGCTGAGCCCTTCGGCGTGCCGGCTTACCACTTCGCTTCGCCGCAGTTCCGCAGCCGTCGCCAATTGCCGCAGCCGGTCGAGTTGATAATTCATTTTTGAACCGGCAGTTTCGCTGGCGCCTACCAGCGTGGGATCGAGCTTTTCCAGCGCGGCACGCAGCCGCGCAAGCGAATCTTCAACGGATTTCTGAGCCGAATCGAAGGCTTGCTGCACCCCTTCCGGCAAACAGTGGGAGGCAAGTACCCGCCGCAGAACGTCGGGTCCGTGAAACGCGTCGGGCACCGCAATATTGTACTGCCGCAGCCACCGCTGAACCTTGGGCTCAACCAGGGTCGCCGAAAAGCGCGGCACGATCGGCGTCACGCGCCCCAACAATACTTCGTAGACCGCACCAGCCTGCGCAAAATATGCCGCCTCGGCAGCTCCCCCCGCATAGGCAAGCGTGGGCAAAAGAAAATCTTGCACCACCGGACGCAACAGCACGTTGGGACTAAACTCTTCCGGAGCGGAAGCGATGCGATCTAGTAACTCCGCGGAGGAAAGTTTTCCCCCTGCGGGCTCGCCGCCGATGGCAAATTCCGCTGCTTGGTCCGATCCACTCGTCCGGCGGTGGATCGCCGTCCGCGCTCCGTCGCGCATTCCGAAAAGCAGCACTGATGACGACGTCACTTTTACCTGCTGGTCATAACCCGCCTTTTCCAGTGCCTGACCTCGATCAAGCAACGCTTCTTCCAAATCTTCCGCGCGTTCGATGGCCGCTCGATAGATGGGTTCCGCCACGCGATGCAACTGCGCATCGGAGGCGTCAAGAAGAATGACGCCCCATGAACTGAACAGGCGAGTAAACAGCCGGGCAAAGGCCGTTCCCAGCGATTCCCCCGGAAGGTACGACTCGCGCAGGAATTGCGTCGCCTCAGATTCTCCCAGCAACAGTGCCGCTTCTTCCACAACTGGCTGAATCTCTTCGCCGAAGCCAACGTGGCTCACCGGCGCGCCCGCAACGCCGTGGCTTGAAGTTGTAAGCGTCACCAGACGGCCGTCCGAGCCCGGCATCGAGACGTGATTCACTTCGGCAAGATCGTGATCCGAAGTAGCGAGCCAGAAGACGGGAACCGCATCAATTCCCGCAGCCGTAGCCTCTTCCGCCAGTTTCACTGCGGTGAGAGCCTTATAAATGGAGAACATCGGGCCGCCAAACAGGCCGACTTGCTGCCCCGTGACAACGGCGGCGGCCCCCTGGCTCAGACGATTAATGTTCGTCAACGTCTTCGCTTCTGCACCCCACGATGTATTCTGTCGCGCAAGAATCGCGCTGACGCGTTCTCGGCGAGCTGGATCGTAGCGCAAGGTGGAAGCTTGCGCCCTCGACCATTCGTTGAAATAAGGGGAATGCGGATAAAAGGGTCGAACGCCGGGGGAATAGGAGAGAAAATCAGTAAACAACCGAGTCGTATGCGGGATCTGCGTATAGGGCAAACACTGCGCTTTCACCGCTGGCTCTCCTGACATCTCTGCTTCACACGACATTGGACGGATGAGATCATTTCAGGTTACCGCCCCTTTATTCTACAGGTGTCGACGTCGTAGTTGAGATGCCCCAAACCGCCGCAAGATGCAAGATAATGGAGCGACTTAGGAAGGAATGGGGGATGAGTTTGGAAGGTTCTCCGCTGGCCATTGTGGTTCCGATCACGTTGGAAGGTTCGGTTGTGCGGCTCGAACCTCTTCGCCGTAACCATGCAGAACTCTTCTGGAAAGCCGCCAAGGACGCCCTCGACGATATTTTTCAATGGATTCCTTATCGCATGAAATCGAAAGAAGATTTCCAGCATGTGGTAGATAAAGCTCTGGCCGAACAGGAACGCGGCGAGTCAGTAGTATTTGCAACCGTCGAGCGCAGCTCCGGGAAAGTGATCGGCGGCACGCGCTTCATGAACATCGACTGCGCCAACCGTCGAGTCGAGATCGGTTCCACCTGGATTGCGCCCGCATGGCAGCGCAGCGCGGTCAACACCGAGGCAAAGTTTCTGATGCTGCGTCACGCCTTCGAAGTCTGGAAATGCTTTCGCATCGAACTGAAAACAGATGCGCTGAATCAGAAATCGCGGAACGCCATCCTGCGGATTGGCGCCAAAGAAGAAGGCACACTGCGCCGGCACGTGATCACGTGGACGGGCCGCGTGCGCGACTCGGTCTA
>Ga0307478_10001852_pt1 | contig 17591 bp, 11 predicted proteins | sample atmos_gasesECM4C_2_FD_203713 | JGI IMG/M metagenome (GOLD analysis project Ga0307478, IMG submission 203713) | Hardwood forest soil microbial communities from Morgan-Monroe State Forest, Indiana, United States - atmos_gasesECM4C_05 | ecosystem: Environmental > Terrestrial > Soil > Temperate... | reverse complement strand
AGTGAACTGGACACAGCGGGGGACGAGCCAGACCATCAACATGGCGCAGAATGTGTACGTGGGACTGGCGGTGAACAGCGGCAGCGCTTCGGCTCTCGCCACCGCCACTTTCGACAACGTCTCGATCAGTGCGCCGTAGGCGACCGTGAACACGCCGCCAGATGCTGACAGACCGATTGGTGAAGAACCTACTCATAATTGAGATATCCTGGCCGCCCCCGAAAAGCCTTGATGCGGACATGGATGTCCTTCTGCTCCTCCCGGAATTTCCTAGGAACGATACTGAAGCAACGCTGCAACCTAAACTACTTGAATGCAGCCGCTTTGATGGTCCCATCATCGGAGATGGAGATTACCCGTGGAGAAGCTTGGCAGTCTTCAGAGAGCTTGCGGACGCGGAATCCTGCGCCCGCCTTCCAGTGCACAAACCCGACCCACTGGCAAGGAACCGCCTCGCCTTGTTCCAACTCGGCTCGTGTTCTCGGCTGCACGCGAACAGTGGCTTCCGCTGTCAGCGGCTTGATGCGTAGCGAACTTTGCCGCCGGCCCATTCCAGGCCAATCCAGTAGACAACATGGGCAACGCCGCTCCTCTCAAAATGATGCCCTTCCCATGCCAAAGTAGCCTGCAATGCATGGAACGCTGGGCGATCTTCCAGCGCTCGAACGTTGTATGTTGCTCCATCATCCACGGGTGCGGAAAACTCAGGCTGCTGGGGAGCGGGCCAGTCGAGTCTCTGCTGCGTGGATTCTTCTCCTCCGATGTTCCATTTCTCGACTGATTGAACGGATGGTTCTCCTTCGTCGGGGATAATGACGAGCGAAAATCGAGCGTTGAGTTGCGATCCTTCTCCGGGGCTCGCGAAAAGAAGCACGTCCGCGTGCGGCAAAAAGTCCGCGTAGCGCGCCAGAAAAGTGGTCGGCCCGAGCGAGGGAACCATAGTGAATTTGGTTGGCACGGGCGCGCTTTGGTGGAGGCTCTGCGCCCAAGTTGCCAGGTCCGGCGGTGAGTTCGCGGCCCACGCGGGCCTGGCTGGCTTGTCCGCGATCAGGTAAAAGTCCCGCTGCAAGGTTCGATAGGAATCAGGCGCTCCATATCCGGTCCGGGAGTTACAATGGAAATCGGCGGCGGAAGAATCCCAAGAACAAGCAAACGTCTCACGACCAGCATACGCTGCGGCGATTGCCCCACAGTTGCCTCGTGTGATTTCGGTGTCGGTGCACTCGTCGGCGGCGACAACCTCAGGATTCGAGCCCCGCAGGTCAATGAGCAGCTCCTTATCAGCTCTAAGGTTCGCGGAACTGCCTTCGCTGTATTCAAAATATCGCAGGACGAAAAGCGGCATATCCCCTCTGGGAGGGGCGAATTGAACAGACACCCACTTTGAAATATCCAAATCAGGGGTTTCCTGTGGCTTTGCTGGTCCTTGCTCGCCAGCGTTCTGATCCGCCTCAGGTTCCCCCGGACTATCTGACTTGGGCGACACAAACAGGGCGCGACCCTGCTCGCGATCTTTTGCCGCTGCAGCTTGTATCAGTCCAAACCACCGCTCACCCGCCGGCCCGGCAAGATGGAGGGCAATGGAAAGCCTCTCGTCGGGTGTCTGGTTGAACCCCGTGAGCTCAGGTGGCAATTTCTCATGCCACACGTAAAAATCAATTTGCTTCCAGCGAAATTGGGAGTCGCTCGCAACATGAAATAAACGGACGGGACGCGTCTTCCACTTTTGGATAACCGCCGATTCGGTGATAGGCACGAACCTAACGTTCGGCCTCTTATATAGACTCGGACTTAGGGACTCGGGTCCAAAACACCCAAATCGGCCGTCGGCAGGCTGCTGTGGCGGGCATTAGGTAGCAAAACAGAAATAACCAGGCGAATCGCATGATGCAATGGCCTTTCCTTTGCGGCGTGCTCCATCTGTGACGGTCGCTACATTCCAAGGTTCCCACGCGTGAACAGGCGCTGCTGGAGCAAACGCGTGAGGTAGGGCGAAACGGTTAACTAAATCACTAGGTCTCACAGTCCATTTGGCTGTGTAGTCGCGGGATCCGCCAACTGCCAGTTGTGATCCACAAACGGGGATGCTGGAAGCCAAAGTCAGGTCCTGGGCGCGGGATAACCTCCAATCCGGGGATCGCGGTCGCAGCCCGGATGGTTTCTGTGGGGGCGCGAAGGTTGTAGCAGAAGGCCGCAATAACTGACATACAAGATCGATTGGTTGCTCCGTGCGCGGACCTCGATCCCTGCCCTCCGACGACTTCGAACTTGTGACCGACTTGCTGCCTTTCCTCTGGATTGGTTTCTCACGGCGGCTCTCTCCTTTAAAAGTGATTCGCATCCCGAACGCTATCCGAGTTCGGGCGAGAGCCGCTGCTTCTTGTTCTCATGTTTCAACTTAAACGTGGGGCATCCTCGCTCCTGCCGTTGGCCTCAGGTAAATACCTGAGTTGCGGCCTATACTATTGACACCGCTCAAAAGGCCGCACTCTTCTCGGGCCTTCAGGAAGGCCTCGCCACTCGGAACTGCTAGTGATATCACCTGTCCCAACACTACAGGCTTCACCTGCTTGTCGTCCGTCCGCATCGATGGAACCATGTGCCTGCCAGTGCGAAGACTCTTCGTACTTGCTCACAGGAGGGGTGATGCCCATACCAGAATTGCAGGTCGATAAGGAATCTCAGGACACTCGCTTGATAACCGGGGCCCCGAAGCAGATCTCCAGCCGCAAAATTATCGCCATGAGTCGCAAGAACAGCCCTGCGGAAAATGGGCTCGAGGAGAGTCTTTCCTCTGCTTTGCAGGCTGCTGATTCCGAGTTCGGCCAGATACTGCAGGAAGTGGACGAGATTTCCAAGCTTCTGAAATCAGAGCATCCCGACTCGCAAACTGTAAGGGTTGCAACCCACCCGGCTGTCTGGGGCGCCGTCAAGCAAGCTCTTCTGGACAGAGAACTGCGCTACCTCGCCCTCACGGATGACCTAACCTGTCTCTTCAATCGGCGCGGTTTTTTTGCTGCTGCGACCCAGCAACTCAAACTGGCCCAGCGCAATGGCCAGAGTCTGCTTCTGTTGTTTTGTGACGTCGACAATCTTAAGAAGATCAACGACACCTATGGTCACCGCGAAGGGGATCTGGCGCTCATTCGGACGGCAGACGCTCTCGAGCAATCATTTCGTGGTTCCGACGTTCTTTCTCGCCTCGGCGGCGATGAGTTTGTTGTACTGGCGTCCGAGACATCTCATCAAACGCAAGAAATCATTCTCCGTCGTTTAGAGAAGAATCTTAAGAAGGCGAGTGCAGCAGAACCGCGTTACGCTTTATCTCTCTGTGTTGGAGTGGCGCGCTTCGATCCCAAGCGTGCCATTACGCTCGGTGAACTCATGGTGCAAGCGGACAAAGCCATGTACGAAAAAAAGCGAAGGACTCAAAAAGCTGTGTGAGGACAATCGGTAACCAATTCTGACTGCCCCATGCGACCTGCAAGGGCGGTCTTGGAGAAATCCTGGTCAAATGCGCTTGGATGGAAGAAACGAAAAGCGCGTCACGATGGCAATCCCAGTATGCCTTGTAACCGCTGAAAAGTTGCTCTTTGCCGATCAGGCAATGACCGTAAACGTGAGTTCCCATGGGGCTCGCGTCGTGACGAGACGCCGATGGCAGCTCGAAGAGCAGCCACGGCTTGCTTCGAGCTCAGGCGATCTTCGGACGCAAGCAAAAGTAATTTACTGTGAACCCCTCACGAACGGACACTTCTGCATAGGCTTGAAATTCATTTCCGCCGTCCTAGACTGGGAATCAACATGAAATGTCCACGCCTTTCCTTGTAAGCCGGCCCAGGCACGGTTCACGTTTTCTGCGAGCATCTTTTGCCGGTCGACGAATCAGCCTGCAATCCCAAACCGAAGAGCTTGCGCCAAGCAGAAAGAAATCCCTCCCATGTTGGGCGCAAGGAAGTGGCGAACTACAACACGAACAACAAGCGCTTCCCGGTAAGGGGAGGCTCACGCCGCGCGGCTTGAAGGCCACGAAAACGGCGTCGAGGTGTTGCCGAGTCTTCGGCGCGCACTCGCAGGAGGTTATTTCTGAGACCCGATTTCGGACTTCGTGACCTTCTTGGAGACTTCGGCGGGACTTGGGAGCTGCGAGCGGTCCCACCCGCCGCCTAGGGCCTCGATCAATTGGACGGAGGCAGTCATAGCTTGGGTGCGGAGAGAAGCGAGCGTTTGCTGATCGGAGAGCAGAGTGGTTTGCGCGACGAGGACGTTGAGATAGGTATCGACGCCGGTAAAGTAGCGGGCTTTTGCCAACTCGAGAAAACGCTCGCCGGATTTCTCGGCTTCTATTTGTTGCTGGATTTGTTTAGACAAGATGCGCACCGCTGCCATTTCATCTTCCACTTGTTGAAAGGCGGTTAAGACGGTTTGCCTGTAGCCGGCAACGTCGGCGTTGTAGAGCGCGACGAACTGCTGAACGGTGGCGCGACGGAGGCCAGCGTCAAAGATGGTTTCGGAGAGCGTAGGCCCGACGGACCAAAAACCGCTGGGCAAAGTGAGGAGATTTTTAATCGACGAACTTTGAAAGCCGCCGGTGCCACTTAGCGTCACGTTCGGGTAATAAGCGGCGACGGCGATGCCGATTTGAGCGTTGGCGGCGGCCATGGCGCGCTCGGAAGCGGCGATGTCCGGCCGACGTTCGAGAAGCTGTGAGGGCACACCGACGGGAATAACGGGCGGGGCCGCATTCAAAGGCTTAACGGGGATGGAGAAGCTCGACGGCGTGGTGCCGATGAGCACGGCGATGGCGTGTTCAAACTGGGAGCGCGCAATGCCCAGATTGGTGCCTTCGGATTCGGCCGTCTGCAACGCATTTTCCGCTTGGACGAGGGAGATCTCATCGTCGACTCCGGTTTCATAGCGGGCGCGAGACAGTTCGACGGATTTTTTGTCCGCTTCAACGGTTTCGTCAAAGACCCTTTGCAAGGCATCCTGGCCGCGGAGCTCGAAGAAAAAGACGGCGAGGCTGGCCTGTTGGGACAGGCGTTCATTTTCGAGGTCGGCGGCACTGAGTTGGGCGTTGTATTGGGCTTCATGGATGGTGTTGCGGACTTTGCCCCAGAGATCGGGTTCCCAGGAAGCAGTAACGGGGATAGTGTAGACCGTGGTCTGCGCGCCCCCCGAGGTGGCACCTGTGCTGCCCGTTGAACCATGGAGATTCGCCGAGCCGAGGGACCGTTGATAGGAAGGGGCTGTTCCCACCGTGGGAAAGAGTTGTGAACGGGCTTGGGCAACGAGCGTGCGGGCCTCCATGAAATTCTCAAAAGATTGCTTAATGTTCTGGTTGTTGACGTTCAGTTGCTCTTCCAAAGCGTTCAGCTCCGGATCGTTGTAAATCTCCCACCATTTGCCGTGCAGCATGGCGTCCTGGGGTTGCGCAACCTTCCAGTCACCGGAATCGGGGAATTGGGTGGGCGACTCTTTGTAGGAAGCCGGGGGCGGCTGAACCGTGGCTGCTGGCGTGTGATACTTCGGGCCGACGGTGCAGCCGGCGAGTAACAGTGCCGCGATTGCGGGACCTAGTAGAGTTTTGAGTCGAAGTTTATTCATAGGATTTGCCCTCATAACTAATCCGCGGCGGAAGGGGCTGACGCACCCGCCGAAGGAAGTGTGTCGTGCTGTTTTCCCAGAAGCCGAAGCCGGAGCCGATCGAGCGTGAGATAAACGACCGGCGTTGTATAAAGCGTGAGCAGCTGGCTCATGATAAGTCCGCCCACTATGGTAATGCCAAGCGGGCGGCGCAGTTCGGAGCCGGTGCCCGATCCAAACGCCAAAGGCAAAGCGCCAAAGAGCGCGGCCATGGTGGTCATGAGAATGGGACGAAAGCGCAGCATGCAGGCTTCGAAGATGGAGTCTTCGGTGCTTTTGCCGGCTTCGCGTTCGGCCTGCAGGGCAAAATCGACCATCATGATGGCATTCTTCTTGACGATGCCGATCAGTAGGACAATGCCGATGATGGAAATGACATTGAGATCCTGTTTGAACAGCATGAGAGCGAGAATGGCGCCGACGCTGGCGGAAGGCAGCGTGGAAATAATTGTGAGCGGGTGGATAAGGCTTTCGTACAAGATCCCGAGAACAATGTAGACCGCGAGGAGAGCGGTAATGACGAGGTATTTTTCGTTGCTGAGCGAATTCTGGTAAGCCTGCAAAGTGCCGGCGAAAAAACCACGGAGCGTGGAAGGCGCGCCGATGCGCTGTTTCATCTGGTCAATGGCCAGCGTAGCGTCGCTTAGAGAGACACCTGGCGCGAGATTGAACGAGACGGTGACCGAGGGGAACAGGCCGGTGTGGTTTATCGCGAGAGGAATCGTGTTCGTATGGGTCGTGGCCATGGTGAACAGCGGGGTATTCCCGGTGGCGGTAACGCTACTGCTTCCTGGCGAATGAAAATAGATATTCTTCAGACCTTCGGGAGTTTGAGAATACTCAGGATCGACTTCCAGGACGACGTAGTATTGGTTCAACTGCGTGTAGATGATCGAGACTTCGGATTGGCCAAAGGCGCTGTAAACCCCCTGATCGAGGGATTGAGCAGTTTGGCCGAGTTTTGCGGCGGTGACGCGATCGTAGTTTAGGAGGATGTCGAGGCCGCCATTTTGTTGGTCCGAGTTTACATCCTGCAAGCCTGGGAGCTTTTTCATTTCTGCGAAGACGCGCGGTCCCCAAGTGGCGAGATCGGGAATATTGTCTGTCTGAATCGTGTACTGGTAGAGCGCGGCGCTGGAACGCCCGCCGATGCGTAGATCCTGTGAGGCCTGAAGAAAGGCGGAGGCAACGGGAAGGCCATTCAGCTGAGGGCGCAGACGATTGATGATTTGTGGAGCGCCAGTTTTACGCACGTTGAGCGGCTTGAGCGCAATAAAAATATTCCCCGTATTGGTGGCGCCGCCGCCGCCAGTGAAGCCCATAACGTTTTGAACGGCAGGATCCTTGTTGATCACGGCCTCGATCTTTTGGATGGCATCATTCATGGCCGGGAAGGAAGAGTCCTGGGGGCCTTGAATGGCACCGCCAAGGGTGCCGGTGTCTTGCTGAGGGAAGAAACCCTTGGGGATTTTATAGACCAAGACAATGTTGAGCGCGATGGTCAGGAAAAGAACCGTGAGAGTGATTCCGGGATTGTCCAAAACCCAATGTAGACTTTTCCGGTACCCAGACAGGGCGCCGTCAAAGAATCTCTCCGATGCCATATAGAGGCGGCCGTGTTTCCGCGCGTGTTCGTTTCGCAGCAGGTAGGCGCACATCATGGGGGTTGTGCTGAGCGAAATCGCCATGGACACGATAATGGCGGTTGAGAGGGTGATGGCAAACTCGCGGAAGAGGCGGCCAACGATTCCCCCCATGAGCAAGAGCGGAATGAAAACGGCGATCAGGGAAATGCTGATGGATAGAACGGTGAAACCAATCTCTTTCGCGCCTTTGAGGGTGGCGGCGAAGGGGTCCATGCCTTCTTCCAGATGGCGCGTGATGTTCTCCATGACCACGATAGCGTCATCAACGACGAAACCGGTGGAGATGGTAAGGGCCATGAGCGAAAGATTATCCAGACTATATCCGCAGAGATACATAACGGCGAAGGTCCCAATGAGAGAAACTGGGACGGCGACGGCGGGAATGAGAGTGGCGCGGCCATTCCGCAAGAAGATGAAGACAACCACAATGACGAGGCCGATGGAAACCATCAGGGTGCGCTCGACGTCGCTCACCGAGGCGCGAATGGTGGTGGTGCGATCCAGAACTAGAGTTGTATCGATACCCTGTGGAATGGAAGCTTGGATGGAAGGCAACTCAGCGCGAATGCGATCGACCGTCTCAATGATATTGGCGCCTGGCTGGCGGAAGATGATCAGCAAGACGGCCCTTTTGCCATTCAAATACCCCGCGGCACGCACATTCTGTACGGAGTCGATAACGTTGGCTACATCCGAAAGGTGAATGGCCGCGCCTTTGTTATAGCCGACGATGATTGGTTTGTAGTCGACAGCGTGGGAGATCTGATCGTTTGCGATGATGTCAGCAGTCGTATTGCCATCCGTAATCTGGCCCTTGGCGAGATCGGAATTCTGTAAGCGGAGCACGGATTGGACGTCCATCATGGTGACGCCATAACTGGCCAGTTTTGTCGGGTTGACTTCGACACGTACGGACGGCAATGCGCCACCACCGACGTTTACCTGGCCAACGCCCTGAATTTGCGAGAGCTTTTGCTGAATGACAGTGGACGCTTCGTCATAGAGTTTGTCCGGGCCGTATTTTGATGAGGTAAGGCCGAGGATCATGATCGGCGAATCGGCCGGATTGACCTTGCGGTAGGTGGGGTTCGCGGGCAAGTTCGCAGGCAAATACGTGCGCGCGGAATTGATAGCGGCCTCGACGTCACGCGCAGCTCCGTCAATGTTGCGGCTAAGATCGAATTGGATCGTCACGGAGCAGGTGCCCAGACTGCTCGTGGAGGTCATCTCCGTAACTCCGGCGATATGGCCAAACTGGCGCTCCAGTGGAGTAGCGACAGAAGAGGCCATGATTTCGGCGCTGGCGCCTGGCAAGCTGGCGTTGACCGAAATGGTGGGAAAGTCCACCTGGGGCAGCGGAGAAACAGGGAGAACCTCGAAAGCGATGGCGCCCGCGATGGCGATGGCTATCGTCAGCAGCGTGGTCGCTACCGGACGGTGGATGAAGGGCTCTGATACGTTCATAAGGATCCTGCGGGCTGCGGCTCGGCGCCAGGATGCGGAGCGTTGGACTTTTGTGAGAAGCGCTGGCCGATTCTATCGAAGAATATATAAATCACCGGCGTTGTATAAAGTGTGAGAACCTGGCTGACTAAAAGTCCCCCGACCATGGCAATGCCCAGCGGCCGGCGCAATTCAGAACCAATCCCCGCGCCGAACGCGAGCGGCAGACCGCCAAGTAGCGCAGCCATAGTGGTCATCATGATGGGCCGGAAACGCAGCAGACAGGCCTCGTAGATAGCATCCGTCGAATTTTTCCCGTGGTTGCGCTCCGCATCCAGCGCAAAATCAACCATCATGATGCCGTTTTTCTTGACGATGCCAATGAGAAGCACGAGGCCGATGATGGCGACAACGCTGAGATCCTGGTGGAAAAGGATGAGAGCGAGAAAAGCGCCGACACCGGCGGAAGGAAGTGTGGAGAGAATCGTGACTGGGTGAATGAAGCTCTCGTACAAAACGCCGAGAACTATGTACACAGTAACGAGGGCGGCAAGGATGAGCAGCGGCATGTTGGAGAGCGAGTTGCGAAACGATGCTGCCGTACCTTGGAAATCCGCCTGCAAGCTAGCGGGCATGTGCATATCTTTTTGAACTTTAGTGATGGCGGTGATCGCTCCGCCGAGGGCGGCATTCGGAGCAAGGTTGAAAGAAACCGTGATGGCCGGAAACTGCCCTTGATGGTTGATGGAGAGTTGCTCGGTTTTGGTTTCAAAATGCGAGAACGCGCCAAGAGGCACCGCGTTGCTCGTTGCAGAACTGGTGGCTCCGGCGGAAGACGCACCTTTACTGGACGTTGAGTTCGATGTGCCGGAGGCTAGAGCGTTCACCGGAGGAGCCAGGGTGCTCGCCGACGGGGTAAAGAGGGCCGAGGTGGTGAGGGCGTTAGAGCCAGCGGACGTGGAACCATTTCCGGTAGAGCTGGCAGCTGCACCCGAGGTGCCGGCCGCGGCATTCGCTTGAATGTAGAGTTTGTTTAGTTTGTCGGGGTCGAGTTGAAACTGAGGCTGAGCTTCCAGAATGACGTGGTATTGATTCAGCTGCGTGTACATGGTGTTGATTTGGCGCTGGCCAAAGGCGTCGTAAAGAGTGTTGTCAATCGTCGTAGGGGCGATGCCGAGCCGCGAAGCTGTGGCACGGTCAATGACGAGCGAGACCGCGAGACCGCCAGGTTGCTGGTCGGTGGCAACATCCTCCAGTTCCGGTAATTTTTTCAACTCGGTCACGAAGCGATTGGTCCAATCGTTCAGTTCATTCGGATCCGGATCTTCGAGAGTGTATTGGTACTGGGTGCGGCTGACGCGATCGTCGATGGTGATGTTCTGCACCGGCTGCATGAACAGCTGAATGCCTTGCACGTCATTCAGCTTAGTCTGGAGTCTGCGGATCACATCGGATGCACTCAGGTCACGCTGGTTGAGTGGCTTTAGATTGATGGACAGCCTTCCACTGTTCGTGGTGGTATTTGTCCCGTCGGCGCCGATGAACGAGGAAAGACTTTCGACCGCCGGGTCTTTGAGAATGACGTCGGCGATTTCCTGCTGCTTTTGCGCCATTGCCTTGGAACCGATGGTCGGGGGCGCCTGCGAAATGCCTTGAATGATTCCGGTGTCCTGCACCGGGAAGAATCCCTTAGGAATGATGATATAGAGGAAGATTGTGAGAATTAAAGTGCACAGAGCGATCAGCAGAGTGATGGTCTGGAAGCGAAGAACAAACTTCAAAGTGCGGCCATAGAAAGCGATCATGGAATCAAACGCGCGTTCCGTAACCTGGTAGAAGCGGCCCTGTTGGCCTTTCGTGTGTTGCTTCAGAATGCGAGAGGCCATCATCGGAGTTAGCGTCAGAGAGACAATCGCGGAAACGACGATGGTAACTGCCAGGGTCACTGCGAACTCGCGGAAAAGGCGGCCCACGACGTCACCCATGAAGAGGAGTGGAATAAGCACGGCAATGAGAGAAACCGTTAGCGAGACAATGGTGAAACCGATCTGCTCGGCCCCCTTCAAGGCCGCTTCCATGGGCGGCTCGCCTTCCTCGATGTACCGCGATATGTTCTCGACCATGACTATGGCGTCGTCAACAACGAAACCCGTGGAGATGGTGAGCGCCATGAGGGAGAGGTTATCGAGGCTGTAGCCCAGGGCATACATCGCACCGAACGTGCCCACGAGCGACAGCGGCACAGCTACGCTGGGAATGATGGTCGCTAGCAGGTTTCGCAAAAAGAGAAAAATCACCATAACGACGAGCACAATCGTCAGCATCAATTCAAACTCGACGTCGGAAACCGAGGCTTGGATCGGCGTGGTGAGGTCGGTGAGGATGGTTACGTCGATTCCCGTCGGAAGGTTCGCTTTCAGCTGCGGCAGCAGCGCTTTTATGCGCTCCACAACTCTGATGGTATTTCCGCCGGGCTGGCGCTGCACGTTCACGATGACCGCTGGCGTCTTGTTCATCCAGGCAGCTTGATTCGTGTTTTCTACCCCATCCACTATTTTTGCCACGTCGGTGAGCATGACTGGCGCGCCATTGCGGTAGGCGACGACTACAGTCCGATAGTCCTTGCTGGTGACGAGTTGATCGTTAGCGTCAATCTGGTAATCCTGATGGGCGCCGTCAAAATTTCCTTTGGCAGCGTTAACACTCGCCTGCGTAACGGCGGTGCGCAGGTCTTCGAGATTGATGCCGTAGGAAGAAAGCGCCGCAGGGTTGGCCTGAATGCGAACCGCGGGCTTTTGTCCGCCGCTGATGCTCACGAGACCGACATCGGTTAACTGGGAAATCTTGGGAGCAAGCCGCGTATCTACCAGGTCTTCTACCTGTGAGAGCGGAATGGTACTCGAGGTGACGGCTAAGGTCAGGACCGGAGCATCGGCCGGATTTGTTTTGCTATAGATTGGCGGCGAAGGCAGATTCGCGGGGAGAAAGCTTTGTGAAGCGTTGATCGCCGACTGCACCTCTTCTTCTGCGATATCAATATTCAGGCTTAGGTTGAACTGCAGAACGATGACGGAGCACCCGCCCGAACTGCTGGAGGTCATCTGACTGAGTCCCTGAAGCTGGCCGAACTGGCGTTCAAGAGGAGCCGTCACCGTCGTAGCCACAACATCCGGGCTTGCTCCTGGATAAAACGTCAGGATTTGAATCGTGGGATAGTCCACCTGCGGCAAGGCGGACATTGGCAACTGGGTATAGCAAACAATTCCTACGAGAAGAATCGCCGCCATCAGTAGCGCCGTCGCAACTGGTCTCAAAATAAACGGGCGTGATGGACTCAAGGAGCGGCGCTCCCGGCGGAGTTTCCGGATGCGGGCTTTCCAGCGGCTACGACCTTTGAATTGTCCTGCAATTTATCGAAACTGCTGTTAGCAAGCACGTCCCCAGGGTTGATCCCCGTCACTTGCGTCATTCCCGCATCCGTGACACCCGCCTTGATGCTGCGCATGTGTGCGACGTTGTCCTGCAAAACATAAACGAAGTCAGCTTGACCGTTGTGTTGAATAGCAGACGCGGGGATCAGCGTGGCTCCGTGGAGTGTATCCACCAGGAGCCGGATATTCACAAACTCGTTCGGGAACAGCATCGAGTCTTTGTTATCGAACGCCGCCCGCGCTTTTACCGTTCCCGTCGTCGTGTCAATCTGGTTGTCCAGCGTCAGAAGCTTTCCCGATGCAATTTTCTTTTGCCCACTGCGATCAAAGGCATCCACTGTGAGGACGGCGTTTTTTTGGAGACGCTGTTGAACCGGGCCGAGAGCGTCCTCGGGAATCGTGAAAATGACAGTGATTGGCTGCAATTGTGTGATGACCGCTAGTGTAAGCGTTCCCGAGGATTGCACCACGTTGCCCGGATCCACGATCCGCAGACCGACTTTGCCAGTGATAGGAGCGACGATGTGGCAATACTCGACCTGAATCTGGTCAAACTGCACGACGCCTTGATCCAGTTTTACCGTACCCTGGTCTTGCAGCACTATTTTTCCCTGATCATCCAGCGTTTGCTTTGGGATGGCGTTTCTAGCCCAGGCTTCTTTGTAGCGCTCAAGGTCCATCTTCGCCTGACCCAAGACATTTTCGTCACGGTCGAGCGTGCCTTGCGCCTGCAGCAGAGTGGCTTGATAGGTCCGAGGGTCGATATCAATGAGCGGATCGCCCTTTCGGACGATTTGTCCCTCTGTGTAGTGAACCGCCGTGACAATTCCATTCACTTGACTCGTAATAGAAGCCGTATAAACAGGCGTGACCGTCCCGATCGAATCAAGATAAACACCGATATCGCCCTTCTGCGCGGTCGTGGTCGTCAGCGTGACTGCCCCGCCGCCGCCCCTTGGCGCCTTCGCCGCGGTCGTGGTGTCATCGTGATGACGCAAGATCAGCCAGAAGGCCACCACGAAGATTAAAAGCACAACAATCCACGCGATGGTCTTTCCACCTTTGTGCCGAGGTGGCGAAGAATCGGGCAGTTGATGCTCTGGCCCGGTCACTGCCCGTTCATTGTAATCATCTGGCAAGGCAATTCCTTAGCGCTTCTATAAGTTCGGGCCGAGACACAATAGCCCGTAGTTTATTGACGGATTTTGGCCCTACTTTGGATACATCCCAGGTAGTACTTCTTCTCTAGTATAAATCCAGTGCAAAAGTGAACATAGTTGTTTTTGGAGCAGGAATACAAGTTGTAGCGCGCATCTGTGTTTCGCCAGCATTCTATGCGCGCCGTCATCCCTTGGTCGAAGTCGCAGGCGCCAGCCACTCGGTTTACGTTTCCAGGCTGAAAGAAGTTGCAGCTCCGATCGAAGATACAGCATCACACGCTTGGGTAAAAGACTCTGTACCTCGGGCCACGCTTCGTTCATCACCGACAGAGAGCACATAATCGAGGGCGAAACGATCCGAAGCATCTGACGCCGGACAGAGGAGAAAACGAATGCCCGAGACTGTCTATTCCACTAAAGTCAGTGCGACCGGAGGCCGTCATGGATCGATCCGCAGCGACGACGGCTTGCTCGATCTCAAGCTGGCCCTGCCCAAAACACTCGGAGGCAAAGGCGATGCCACCAACCCAGAGCAACTCTTCGCCGGCGGCTATGCCGCGTGCTTTGAGAACGCGCTCGTTCACGTGAGCCGCGAAGCTCGCCGCCATTTCGCCGATAGCGACATCGAAGTTGTCGCCCAGATCGGCCTCAGCCGCAACGACTCGGGTGCGTTCGTGCTGTCCGCCGCGCTCGCCGTGACCATCGCCGGCGTCGACCAGAAGACGGCGGCTCAACTTGTCGAGGGCGCCCACGCCATCTGTCCCTACTCGAATGCCATCAAAGGCAATGTCGATGTCCAAATCGCCGTCTCCGTTCGGTGAGTAAACCAGTCGATCCCAGTCCAAGTCCCTCGAACGCCTCGACTTCCGCCAGTCTCATTCCCATTCGCGCATCCCGGAGCAAACGGCAACACCCGTGTTCTTCGCATCCGGCGTAGCCCGCTCGTTGACTCTTCTCCGCCGATTTTACTTCCGATTTTTAACTTTCAACTATTAGCTCGGGCGGTCGGAGCAGCCCTTTGAATTCGGTAGCGCACCTGGCCGCTCTCTATTTGGATAGAACAAAAATCCGCCGAACCCAGTCAGCTTCGCGTCACCTTGCGCTGGCTTGGGCTCGGCGGCTAAAGACTACCTGGCTATCCTTGCTAACCTTTCACCGGAATGGTGACTGGCTTCGCCAGCTTGAACGTCAGCTGACTCTTGGCAGCGAGCAGCGTTACGTTCTTGTTCGCTTTGGCCTTATCGGCATCTGTCGCATCGTTTTTCGCCTGGCTCTTCGGTCCTGCGATGGAATTAGTGTCCAGCGCGTAGGACTTCCCGTGGATCACCACCGAAGCAAGCGCCACCTTTAATTCGTGCTTTTTCACTGTGACGATTCGCCCGGTTACGTGTGCGCCCTTCGGAATCACAGTCTTTCCTTCTACCTGAATCGGCGTGGTCAGGCTGGCGGCAAACGTGTCACCGACCTTGTTCTTGTCCGTGGCCAGCGTTTGGCCTACCGTCGCGCTGATCGCTGTCCCTTTCGGCACCGTCACCATCATCGTTGGTTCCGGTGCCTTAACTACAACCTCAGCTTTTGCTGCCACGGCTGGTTTCGCCGCAGCACCAGGTTTTGCGGCGGCTGCAGGTTTTGCCGTCGCTACAGGTTTCGCTGTGGCAGCGGTCTTTGCAGTGTCCACTTCCTTTGCAGCGTTGCTGGCTTGGTCCGTGGCCGCTTGCGAGCAGCCCGCTGCCGTCAAAACGGCTGCCGCTGCCAAAGCAAGCCACAGCTTCTGATTCACCTGAGATTTGAACATTTCACACCTCCAAAGGGGCACCCTTGGGGTGAATGGGATGAGGTGGCTGGTTGGACCCTTCACCGATCGGAACTTACCGGTCAACTGCGAAACGTCGGGTATCCCTTACCTTCCCTAAAGCGTACAGAGTCAGGTAGGTGGATTCCCAGCGCATTCCCGCGCACGTTTCCTTTCCGGCACCGGCCCATCGGCCAGTGTCCCCCGCCGGGCGGCGGGCGGGGTGGCACACTCGTACGCAGGAATCACTGTTTCGGGTGAAACTCCTCGGCAACCTCGGGAGCTAGGTGCATCACTTGGCTCAGAAGCGTAACCAAATTTTATCGCCGCTCAAGGCCGCGACACCAATGGCAATAAAGTGCCTGGCTCTTCCGAGCCGGGCGGTTTTTTCATGTTTTTCGTAAGCTGATCGCGTAGGTTTTTAGATCAGGGCTGCGTCGGCGCTTTGGCCTTCCCAGCTTCTATCTTGCTCTTCAACTCGGCCTGTTGATCAGGGGTCAGCACCCCGTTCAGCTTGGCCATCGTGCCTTCGTGGAGCTCCCTCATCTTCGCCTTTTTCTGATCATCACTGAGCGAAGTATCGTTGGACACCGCCTGATGCTTGGTCTTGGCGTCCGCAAAGATATCCTTCACCTTTGCTTTCTGCTCGTCAGTCAGATTCAAGCTCTCTACTGCGGCCTGCAGTCTGTCGTGCATCCCCTTTTCCTTACCTGCGGTTTGGGGCGCGGCTGCTTCTTGTGGTTTCGCTAGAGCCAAGGGTAGGGCCAGCGCCGCAACCATGCCCAACGACATCAATCCTCCCAAGATTCTTTCGATCTTCATTTGCGAATCTCCTCAGTTTAATTTTCGGGCTGAGTTGAGGGCAGGGGCTCGTTACAGTCCTACCACATTGATTTGCCCGCGGCGACAAAATAAATGCCGGGGGGACCCTCCGTCTAATGCGCAGAAAAATCTCTGTGCACCCACACGCCTTCTCGTTGCGCGCGGATTCTTCCTCTTCTGTTCGTTATCGCTTACTCGCCATTTCTTAAAATTTGCTTCTCCTCACGAGAAAACTCGCGGTAGCGGCCGGTTTCGATTTCTCGCTCCCGAGCAAACGGCGGCATCTCACGCAATCTTTGCAACGCCCTTTGCACTTCCGGTCGAAGCGGCGCATCCGCCTGTGCAGTGGCCGGCTCTATGGTGGCCCGCTCTGTGGTTGAATGTACCGGGCTCGAACTGGAGGCTCGGTAACTGGCCGGCGTCACGCTCATCCTGTCAGCGGAGAGAACCGGCCCGCGCGGCGCAGCGGCCGCTACGTTGCTGTTTGCGTAGTTTGCATTCGCGCCGCTTCCCGGTACCGGTGGTCTCCAGGATCTTGCAGGTCCGTTCAGGTTAGGCTGCGGCCGTGCATTGGGATTCGCCGGTGGAGGATCGTCGTTCCCATTGTTAGGATCCGGGTAGCCCGCGGGATCGTCCGAAGGACTGTAGTACGGGTAAGAATAATAAGGGTCATACCCATAATACCCGGGGCCGTAGTAGTAGCCATACGGATAGCCCCCTGCCCAACCCCAATACGGCCACCCAAAGCCAAATCCCCAGCCCCATCCGTACCCGTATCCTCCGCCCCAATACCTTCCGCCCCAGCCGAAGCCCCGGCCGCCCCACCCGAAACCGCCGCGACCTCTATTGAAGCCTCCGCCGCGAAATCCGCCGAACGAGCTTCCGCCGACGAACCCAGTCCGGCCGCCCCCTGAGAAGCCTCCGCCTCCGCGAAACGCTCCCCCTCCGCCTCCATGAAATCCTCCGCCTCCGCCGTGGAATCCCCCTCCCCCACCGTGACCGCCTCCCCGTTGGGCGAGCGCCGACTGCGGCACGCAACTGAGCGCAATCATCGAAGCAAGAACAATAACGACTCGAAATAAGATGGTTTTCTTCATATAGCTACCCTCGGTTCCAAGTCTCCTAAATCCTTAGATGACAAATGCCCTTCTCATGGTTCCAAGATTTGCATTCTACACCCACAAACCACTCGCCGTTCGCCACCTCAAAACCAACATTCGACCCTCAATTTCGACCAGTCCCTGTAAAACATTTTACCTCCTCGCCAATCCCGGGCTACCATGTCCCATGTTCTCCTCGCAACCGACCTTCCGAACGAATCGGTCCACTCTTCCCCATTCGTTCCATTCCCATCGCTGTCACCCTGAGCGCAGCGAAGGATCTCCTTTTTGCCTCTCTCCTCTCTGCGCACTCAGCGTCTCCGCATAACAACTCTCCGGATGTTTTCTCTTTCAACTTTAAGCTTTCGACTGTCCACTCCCCTTCCCAAAGTCCTTTCCCTGCCACTCTTACAGACTCTCCGCAACTGACTGAAAATTCAGCCACTTTAACTCCTGTGCCTGCCACTCTTACAGGCCGCGTCAAGCATAAGTCCTTTATTTGCCACTCTTACAAAAAAACACCCGGGGTGGGGTTTGCCCTAGTCAATTCA
>Ga0307478_10001851_pt1 | contig 17595 bp, 12 predicted proteins | sample atmos_gasesECM4C_2_FD_203713 | JGI IMG/M metagenome (GOLD analysis project Ga0307478, IMG submission 203713) | Hardwood forest soil microbial communities from Morgan-Monroe State Forest, Indiana, United States - atmos_gasesECM4C_05 | ecosystem: Environmental > Terrestrial > Soil > Temperate... | reverse complement strand
TCTTGCTGTGCTTCGTGTCCCACTCCATGTAGCGGGTTACAAAGAGATCCAACTTTCCATCGTTGTCATAGTCGATAAAGCCCGCCGAGACCGACCATCCGCCGCCTGGAACTCCCGCCTTCGCGGTAACGTCCGTAAAGGTTCCGTTGCCGTTGTTGTGATAGAGCGTGTTCTTTCCGTAATTAGTAACGTAGATATCGGGGAAACCGTCATTGTCGTAGTCCCCGACGGCGACCCCCATGCCGTAGTTGCCGTCTCCCGCATCGGAGAGGCCCGCCTGCGCCGTCACGTCTGTGAATGTTCCGTCCTTGTTTTGCCGGAATAGCCGGTTCCAGTATCTCGGATCGTGGCGATTGAAGTTTTCCGGCAGTTTCATGGGGTCTACCACAAGGCCACCATTGACCATGAAGATATCAATCAAGCCGTCGTTGTTGTAATCGAGCAGGGCGATTCCGCCGGGCATCGTTTCGATCAGATACTTTTGCGCAGTAGGAGAGTTCTGCAGCGTGAAATCGAAGCCGGGTAACTGTTTCAGCTCAAAAATCGGGGACGACGGAGCGGCCGCTCCCAGCAACATCAGGCTGAGGCACACCGCTCCACAGATCAACAGAGCCCCAGTTCTTTTCATCCTTGCGCTCGACAACGATCTGCGGCAGCGTTTGCGTTCACTTCCCCAATGGGGACCGGAAACGTGCGCTCAAAGGGTCTCAATCTAAGTTTCACTTCGCTAGTCTAACTCTGACTCCGAAGCTTTCGGAAACGCTCACCGTGCGTCACTATTGAACGTTTTTCTTCTAGAGTGAGTTTCCCGAAAAGGTTCGCAATGGTGACGGCAACGCGTCGTCAGTAATTTCTCGTGCTAGTTAGTCCCAGCGCGAGTAGACTTATTAGTTTCGATGTTTGCTGGATAGAGGTAATGCTTTATGATCACAATCCGCTCTAAGGCAGCCCTTCTTATAGCAGTCATCTCACTTCTTGTCGGATGTTCGACGCCAACCCAAAACCCAACAACCCAACCAAAACAAGCCGAGGCGGCACAATCCGCAGCCAAGGTTCCAACGCTCTATACCGCGAAGCAGTGCTTCAGCAGTATGTTGAGCCTCGCGCAGCGCTGGCATCCCGACGCTCTTCCCTTTCATATGGAGTCGGAGTGGAACACTGAGGCCAGCGGGCAGCAGGGAAAAGCGACGGTGTGGCGTGCATTCTTTGCTTCGGCAAGCCACGGCACGATGAAGACGTTTTCGTGTTCTAGCAGCTTTTTGCCGTCGTCTCCTCCGAACGGCTTCACCGATAGCCCGGAGACGCCTTACGCTGCGAATGTCCCAGGGCTTATGTTCCAGCCATTCGTCTTTCTTACCGACTCTGATAAAGCCTTTGCCGTGACTCTCGAGCATGGCGGCGCCCCGTTGATCCAGAAGGATCCTCACCAGGCCATTGTGTACCTTCTAGACTGGGATCCAAGGAAAAAGGAACCACTCTGGTGGGTGATCTATGGCAAGAGCGGCTCTGAGCGAAAGGGTCTTTGCGTGATTAACGCGAGGACTGGAGCCTTCATCAGCGCCGGCAAGTAACTGGACTCGATCTGCGCCGCGTCGTGCCCTGGCGCCATGAGGATGTGGAAGTGTGCCCCGGGGCGGCAGATTGACGAAACTCTGCACGTCGACTTCTGCGGCACCGCCTTGCACCATTCTTCCTCAACTTGCTGTGATCGTAATCACAATGTGCCAAAACATCGGCAAGCCGTATTAGGAAAGCTGATAACCAAAATCGATTTTTTTCTTGACAACGTGCATTTTGGTCGTCGACACTCGCCTGTCGTGCGAGGAGGGAACTTTCAATGATATCGCGCGGGTGTCGTGTATTCCTGCTCATCTCACTCTTGGTACTGGCATCTTCTCTGCTAGTCCAAGGCCAATCGACCTACGGGTCAGTCTCCGGCATCGTGAACGATCCATCGGGTCTCGCGGTTTCCGGCGCCGAAGTCACTTTGACCAACGTCGGAACCGCAGAAAAGCGCACCCAGACCAGCGGCGACAACGGTGGTTTCACATTCGTAAATCTGTTTCAAGGCAATTACCGGATTGATATTGAGAAACCAGGCTTCAAACACTTCGTTCGTGCGAGCGTGGTCGTGCAGGTGCAGCAGGATACTCATATTGATGCTGCCCTCACCGTTGGCCAGGTAAGCGAGACGATCGAAGTTACGGGTGAGACTCCGTTGCTGCAAACGGAGACATCCTCCCTGGGCCAGGTCGTCGAGCAACGCAAGGCTGACGAACTACCTCTGAACGGCCGCAATATTTTTAACTTGATCACCGTCTCCCCTGCAGCGGTTGCGCAAGGCGGCTCGGGCGGTTCGCCAGTCGGCCAGAACCCCTTCAGCTGGGGCAACTACCAGGTTGGAGGCTCGTTCGCCAACCAGGGCGCACAGTACCTCGATGGCCAGCCGCTCAACATCGGCTACATCAACTTGCCGATCATCATCCCGACGCAGGACTCAGTCGGCGAATTCAAAGTGCAATACAACAACCTGGGCGCGGAATGGGGCAAGTTCTCCGGCGGGGTGGTGAACCTCAGCACCAAGTCGGGAACCAACTCCTGGCACGGTTCGGCGTACGAATACTTCCGCAACCATGTGCTGAACGCCAACGAATACTTCAACAAACAGGCACAGGTCGTGAACGGTAAACCAAATCAGGCACCACCGTGGACGCAGAACCAGTACGGAATTCAGGTCGGCGGACCGGTGATCAAGGATAAGACCTTCTTCTACGTAAGCTGGGAACAATACCGGCAGCGCACGGGATCGCCATTTACCACTACCGTTCCTTCCGCCGGGATGCTGACTGGGGATTTCTCTTCTCTCTGCACCCTGCCAACGGCTCAAGGCGGGGCAGGTGGCACGTTTGTTGGCGGCTTGTGCAGTGTCCCGGCCGGACAGCTTTACGATCCGTATAGCGCTAACGCATCGGGGACCCGCACAACGGCCTACCCGAACAACCAGATTCCCAGTTCGGAATTCAGCACGGCCACGCAGGTGCTGTGGAAGAAGTACTTCCCCTCGGCCAACCTCGCTGGCGATGTGAATAACTTCCTGAGTGCGGCACCGGGCGGTGGCAACACCAATGAATTCGTGGCGCGTGGAGATCAGAACATCGGTAGCAACACACGCTTGTTCGGCAGATTCGCTTACTTCGGGCTGCTTGACCTGCCGGTGAATCCGTTTGGGACCGGTCTCTGTCTCGACCGCTGCGCGGAGAAGTATCACACCAAAATGATCGTGATTGGCGTGAACCATTCCTTCACTCCAACCACCATCCTCGACGTGAACCTTTCCGGCAGCCGCTTTGTCTACGGACGTAACCCGCTTCTCTCAGGATACGACCTTACCCAGCTGGGCTGGCCCACGACTTACAATAGTCCGCCGAGCTCGATGCGCACTCCGCCTACGCCAGCGTTCCCCTTCCCCAACGACGTTGGCAAATCGCAGGGCAACAGCGCCATCGGAGATCACAACAGCCAGTACAACGTGAGTCCTGCGTTCACCTTGATTCGTGGGAAACATACCATTCAGACGGGCGCGCAGTTTGAATACGGGTACGACAACTACTTCCAGACCAACATCGCCAGCGGTGCATTCGCGTTCGGTGGCAACTGGACAACCCAACTCTCGGCCGCCGCGGGCGGCACGACCAACGCCAATTTCGCATTCGCCGACTTCCTGCTCGGCCTGTCGCAAAACCAGGGAAGCTTCGTGAACCAGACCGAAGGCGTAGCTCAGGTTCCCGCCCAGACCAAGGGCTTGCAAGTGTACCGCGCCCTGTATGTGGACGACACGTGGCACTTGACCAACAAGCTTACGGTTAACCTCGGGCTTCGTTATGAACTCCAGGGCACATGGTCTGATTCTTACGGACGGCTCTCGTACTGGGACCCGACAGCGACCAATGCCACGGTCACGGGCTGCGGTGGGACTCTGGGATCTCCGTGTCAGGGCGACGCGTTCCTCGTCGGAACGGGCCGCAACTCCAGCTCGAACAACATCCCGATGGATAAGAAGGCCTTCTCTCCACGCATCGGTTTCGCCTATGGCTTGGATCAGAAGACCGTTATCCGGGCAGGGTATGGCATCTTCTACATCCCGAACTACGTCTCATTCGGGCTGAACCCCGACAACGATGTAGTGAATCTTGCCAGCACGCCGCTCCACGCTACGACCGACTCGTTCATCACTCCCACTGCAATGATGGATGGGGCGGACTGCGGATATACCACCGCGGGTTTCACCACCGGAACGCCGGTATTCCCGGCACGCGGGCCGAATGGTTTTATTTGCGGGCAGTCGGGTCCGTTTGGCAATTCCGGAATCATCGCACCGCCGGGGCGAAATTACAGCAATCTGCCCATCCCGGGCGTCACTAATGTATCGAGTTTCGTAGCCTTCAACGGCAACCCCACACTAGCCCCTTATTATGGGATCAGTGGGCACAGCGATCCGAGGTACGGATACGTTGAGCAGTGGAATTTCGATATCCAACGCCAACTGCCTGCCGGCTTCTTCGCCGATGTTGCGTACGCCGGCTCACACGGCGTTCACCTCGAACAGTATTCGACGAACGTAAACCAGCTTCCGGATACGCTCTGGTCGCAGGGCGTTGCACTGACAACTCCGGTCACAAACAATATGCGGGGGAACCCCAATTCGTCACTGAGTACGGCTACCGTTGCGGCGGGTCAACTGGAGCGGCCTTATCCGCAGTACAACGGCCTGTCGCTTGGCGGCTACGGCTGCTGCGGCAGCTCTTACAACTCGCTGCAGGCTACCGTGACGCGCCGGTTCCAGGGCGGCGGTACGTTGCTGGTCGCTTACACCAACGCAAAACTCCTGAGCAACACCGATACGCTCACCAGCTGGCTCGAAGGACCAACCGGTGGTGTTCCCGGCGTGCAGGACTGGAACAACCTGAAGGGAGAACGCTCTCTCTCTGCGCAGGACGTTTCGCAGCGCTTGGTCATCAGCTACGTGCTCGACCTCCCCTTCGGCCACGGCAAGAAGTTCTTGTCGGGCATGAGCGGATTGGCGAACGGCGTGGTTTCCGGTTGGGGCATCGACGGCATCACGACCTTCCAACGCGGCTTCCCGCTGAAGATCAGCTTCTCCGGGTCGACTCCGCTGGAAGCGGCAAACCTCGGGGTCTCCAACATTCGGCCAAATGTTGTTCCCGGATGCGCCAAGAAAGCCGGCGGCAACCACCTTAGCCAGTGGTTTAACACCGCCTGCTTCGCAGCTCCTCCGGACTTCGGACCGGGGTCCGAGTCGCGGGTTGATCCCGTGCTTCGCGGGCCTGGAATCAACAACTTCGACTTCGCCGTCTTCAAGAGAACTCAAATCGGAGAGAAGTTGGGAATCGAGTTCCGAACGGAGTTCTTCAACCTGTTCAACCATCCGTACTTCGGCATGCCAGCAACTGGCTTCGGTGCTGCCGGATTCGGTGTGGTCAACTCAACCATTGCGGGCGGTGTAGCGTCGCCAGAACGCTTGATTCAGTTCGCACTGAAGTTTGTGTTCTAGCCGGGCGACGACAAATCTTCCGGGCGGGCTTCGGCTGGCCCGGATCAACTCAGCAAAATCATCGCGCCGGAGACATTCCGGCGCGATTTCTTTTCCCAACCCTTTCACGCCAGCGCGCATGAGAGCCCTTTCCAGCATCGACTACTCCGAAGCGAAGCAGGCGATTGATGCCATCATCGAGCGCGCGCTCCAGTTGCAGAAAGCCGTGGTTATCGCTGTGGCGGACTGTCGGGGCGAACTGATCGCCTTTGCCCGCATGGATGGAGCTCCAGTGTCATCTGGGGTAATCGCCATGAATAAGGCGTATACGGCGGCGCGCGCCGGGAAGCCGACGCAGGAGATTGGAGAGAAGGTCAAGCATCCGGAGAGAGGACACGACATCGCCTATTATGGCGATCCCAGATTTGTCGGCTGGGGCGGTGGCATCCCGGTCTGGAAAGAGGGCGAAGTGGCGGGCGCAGTGGCGGTCAGTGGGCTGTCTTCGAGCGAGGACGCCAGCTTGGCCAAATCCGGCGCTGATCTCATCACGCGAGGCTAAGTTTCGAGTTCCTTCGGTTTCGACCTTTGCTGCGCTCAAGTTCGCAGAATTAGCGCTAGACGGGGTGCAGTTCGATCGCCATCCACACGCAGTCTGTGTCGGCGTAATAGCGATGCCAGGGATAAGTGAAGCTCCGGTCATTCGCCAGAGTGAAGAATGCATCGTGTGTGTAACCGGGAGGCACGATGATGTCTTCATAAATCGTCGCAGCGCTGTTCTCCCGGAATTTTTGCATGTGACCGGTGCCGAGGACCTGGGTATGGACCTCAAGAAACTGGTGTCCGGTATGAATTCCGCAGTCGGTCTCTTCGGGCGTGTACCAGAGATTTAGTTTGAGGCGGTATCGCCGGGGAGATGCTGAGGTGGAGGCATCGTGCGCGAACAGGGACACGGGATCGAATTGCACCGCTCCAATGTCGTCCTGGGATGAGATGTAGAGAGGAGTTCCCCGTGGATATTGCGGGTAGCGATGACCGTACCATTCCCAGCCCAGAGCAACGCCCCCAAGGTTCAGGCGCTGCCGCACGTGAAGCAGCGCAACGGCCTCGCCTCTTTCGAGCGTGCAGTGCCGCAGGATGGTGGACTTCCATGGTGGAACCGTGCCGCGATTCTCGCCGGCGGTGAATTCGACCGGAGAGGTCGAGAGATTAACGACGATAGCATCCTCCACCGGTAGGTCGCGAACGGAGGTCACGAGAATGCTTTCGATCCACTCGTTGGAAAAAGAAAGATTACGGCGTTGATTCGTTTCAGGCATGGAATTCTCCGCGAAGATCCGGGGAACGAATTGACTGAGCACAAGGAGTTGGCCGGAATGCGACAGGAAGGTTCGACGATCCATTACTCCGTCCCTGAACTGCGGCTGGATTATACAGCTCGCATCCCGCGACAGTTCGGGTTTTTCATCGCTCTGCGCGATTTCGCGGAGTAGAATGTGCGGCGGCAAAGAAAAGTTGGATGAGGAGGTGCCCATGCGGCTCACAGTCGGTCAAATTATCGGTAAGGCTCTCAAAGCATATGGCGCTCCGTACGTGACTGGCCTGCCAGGACACGGAAACTGGAGCATGATCGACGCCTTCAACGATCCCGTCTCGAAGCTGCCATTTATCCAGGTGATGCACGAACAAAGCGCGGTGCATATCGCCGACGCGCACTATCGCGTTACGGGTCAGCCCATCGCCGCCTGCACCTCAATCGGTCCCGGTGCAACCAACACCATCATCGGGCTGGCCACGGCGCACTGCGATTCCACTGCCCTGCTGCTGATTACTGGCAGCGCGGCCACGCACATGCGGGGCCACGGAGTCATGCAGGAACTGGACCGTTTCGCGTCTCCCGATTTTCCTCATATCGCAGGTCCCGTCACTAAACGCACCTTCGACGTGATCCGTGCGGACCAGGTGCCCTTCGTGATGCATCGAGCTTGGAACGCGATGACCACGGGACGCCCCGGTCCGGTCCATATGGAGATACCGCTGGATATCCAGGTGGAAACTACGGACATCGAAGTTGCCGACTTGGAGCGGCGTTTGCCGGTGGGTAAGCCGAGAGCCGATTCCACCGCAATTGCAGTTGCTATTGACCTTCTACTGCGCGCGAAGCGCCCGTGCGTGGTGGTCGGCGGCGGAGCCATCACGTCCAACGCAACTCCTGAACTCACTCTGCTTGTCGAGAAGTTCGGAATTCCGGTGGTCTTCACCTGGAATGGCAAGGGAGCCATTGCCGAAGACAACGCCCTGTGCGCGGGCACCGCCGGCTGGCCCGGATCCCTGCCTGGCAACAAGACAGCCGCCAATGCAGATGTCTTGTTGTCGCTCGGCTGCCGCTTCACCGATTGGTCGGCGTCGTCCTACCGCAAGGGCGTGACTTTCTCTATTCCCGACTCGAAGCTGATCCAGGTCGATATCGATCCGCGGGAGATTGGCAAGAACTACCCAGCAGAGGTTGGAATTGTCGCAGACTGCAAGCTCGCTTTGGCTGACATGCTGGCCGGGATCTCGGAAGAGCAGGCTCGCAAAGCTCGGGATGCCAGAGCTTCTTACCTTGCTGACCTGGCAGCGCTGAAACAAGAGTGGGAGCACAGGCTTGAGCGTCGTCGCTCTTATAACGGCATGCCGACCACCATGCTGCGCACTCTGCGCGAACTGCGCAAGGTTCTTCCCCGGAATGGAATCGTGACCGTAGGTTCCGGACATCCGCAAAGCACAACCAAGCAAGCTTTCCCTGTGTACGAGCCACGAACTCACATCACTTCAGGCTCGTTCTCTTCGATGGGATTCGCGCTGCCCGCCGCGATCGGCGCCAAGCTTGCCAAGCCCGAAGCTCCGGTGGTGTGCATTATCGGCGATGGCGACTTCATGATGTGCGTGCAAGAGCTAGCTATCTGCGCCATGTATGACATCCCCGTAGTCTTTCTGGTGCTGAACAACTCGGGATACATTTCTATCCGCGACGGACAGAACTATCTCATCGGTCGCCAGATCGGTTCCGAATTCAATCACCACAACGGTGATGGCCGACCGTACTCAGTAGACTTCGTGGCGTTGGCGAAGTCCTTTGGCTTCGATTTCGCAGCCAAGGTACAAGCGGCCGAAGACATCGGGTCCACGATCAAGCGCGCCCTCGATTCCAAGGCGCCGGCTTTAATTGATGTACCGATCACACGAGACGTCTCGGTAGCTGCTGCTGAAGTCGTCGGCTGGTGGGACTTCCCTGTCCTTCCGACAGCATCGGATGCTGTCAAGGCTGATTACAAAGCTGGAACCGCGGCTGAACAGCATCGCTGGTCTACCGCTGATGTGGAACTAGTCGAGCCTGTCTCCGCCACCGGCTAGGAGCAGCGAAAGGCTCCAATCTGTGAAAGGAGGACGCTATGGTACGGCATCTGAAACAGGGCCGAAATGCCGAACAGGCCACCGCTGATGCGAACCAAGTCCGTGAGATCGTCACCGGCATCCTCGACGACATCGCAAAACGCGGCGAGGCCGCTCTGCGTGAAATCTCGGAGAAATTCGACAAGTGGAACCCACCGTCATTCCGTCTCTCGGACCGAGATATTGAAAGTTGTCTCTCCCAACTTTCGCATCGCAACCTCTCCGACATCCAATTCGCACAGCAGCAGGTGCGCAACTTCGCGGAGGCGCAGCGGGGCGCAATGAAAGACGTCGAGGTCGAGACGCTACCCGGGGTCGTCCTGGGTCACAAAAATATGCCGGTGGGCTCGGTCGGGTGTTATGTTCCGGGTGGAAAATACCCGCTCGTCGCATCTGCCCACATGAGCGTCGTGACGGCAAAGGTCGCAGGAGTGCCCCGGGTGATTGCGGCTTCCCCGCCCTATCATGGCCAACCCAACCCTGCCGTTGTCGCCGCAATGCACCTAGGTGGAGCGGACGAGATTTACTGTATGGGCGGCGTTCAGGCGATCGCTGCGATGGCGCTAGGCACGAAGAACATTGATCCCGTTTCCATGATTGTTGGGCCGGGTAATGCCTTTGTGGCCGAAGCCAAGCGGCAACTGTTCGGACGTGTGGGCATCGATCTCATCGCTGGTCCGACCGAGACTTTGGTGATCGCAGACGAGACAGTCGACGGCGAAATCTGCGCCACGGACCTGTTAGGCCAGGCCGAGCACGGTTTCAATACACCCGCCATCCTGCTCACGACTTCGGAGAAGCTTGCGCGGAACACGATGGCGGAGGTCGAGCGGTTGCTGAAGATTCTGCCGACTGCGGATTTAGCTTCCGTATCCTGGCGTGATTACGGAGAAGTAATCCTTTGCAACTCTGACGAAGAGATGGTGCAGGAAGCCGATCGCATCGCATCCGAACACGTGCAAGTCATGACACATGATCCCGAGTACTTCTTCCAGAGGATGAAGAACTACGGTGCTCTGTTCCTGGGCCCGCGCACCAATGTCGCATTCGGGGACAAGGTGATCGGTACGAACCATACCCTGCCCACAGGAAAGGCCGCTCGCTACACCGGCGGGCTCTGGGTTGGAAAATTTATCAAGACCTGCACTTACCAGAGGGTGCTGACTAACGAAGCTTCGGCCATGATCGGGGAGTACTGTTCCCGGTTGTGCGTGCTAGAGGGCTTTTACGGTCACGCCGAGCAGGCCAATATTCGAGTTCGACGTTATGGCGGCCGCGATATCAAGTACGCGACGGCGGCGGAACCGGAGCGAGTTGAAAGCGCAGCCGACTGAACCTGACCTGAAGCCCGACGCTGTGACCACTCTATTTGAGTGGTCGCCGTGGCACACCCGCTTCACGGCCGCGATGTCCTTATCACCTTCCGTTGAATTATTAATTCGTCTGGGACAGTCATCACCTTTTCATATGGCCGCTGGCTGAATGATGTCGCGGGTACCGGACGGAAAAAAGGAGTGTCTCGTGATACGGCGAAATAAGGTACTTCTTCTTAATGCACTTTTCACATTTGCGCTTCTGGTATTCGTCTCGTCAACTACAATCGCCCAACTCCGTGCGGTGCACGTCGATGCCGGGAAAGTAACTGGACAGATTCGATCCTTCCAAGGGGTAAATGGACAGCCAACTCCCGTGATGGAGGGCCTGCCGAACCTGGTCAAGCAGTACAAAGACCTCCGCATTGACATGGTGCGTACTCATGACTTCATGGGACCCACGGAGATTGACTCGCGGTTTTCGAACGACGACCCCCTGCTGGCGTGGTTGGTACCGAATTCGGAACAACGAGCCAAGCTCGTTGTAGCCGGAAACGCCAGCATCATCTTCCCTGACTGGAGTGCGAACCCGGACAAGCCGGAGAGCTACAGATTCGGTCCCACTGATAAAGTCATCCAGGCAATCCGGGATGCAGGCGCCGAAGTCTACTACCGCGTCGGCCGCAGTTGGGGCGCCAACCGGAACCCTCCGGCCGATTTCGACAAGTTCGCCGCGATCGTGAAGCATATCGCTATGCACTACAACCAGGGCTGGGCAAATGGGTTTCACGACAACATCCATTATTGGGAGTTCTGGAATGAGCCGGAAACTTTCTGGTCGGGAACACCCGAGCAGTTCTACTCCTTGTATGAAAAGACCGCGGGTGCGTTGAAGTCGCTGGATCCATCCTTAAAAGTCGGTGGCGACGCCAAGGCCATTCCGACGAATCCGGACGCATGGCGAGAAGGGTTTCTTGATTATTGCGCAGCACACAAATTACCCCTGGATTTCTACTCCTGGCATACATATGCCGACGGCTCCGCCGACCCCTACGATGCCGTCAGGATCGGGAAGGAAATTCGCAGCCTGTTAGATGCCAAGGGTTATCCGAAGGCAGAGAGCATCCTCTCTGAATGGAACCTAAGCGCCGATTTCACCGATGTCGAGAAGCAAATCCTGCAGGGAGCAGAGAATGCAGCCTTTATCGGCGCGGTAATGACTTATCTGCAGGACTCTCCGATTGATCGCGCCGAGTTCTACCGCGGCGATGCGACCTGGATGGGCCTTTTTAGTTCCGAAAGCAAGTATTACAAGACCGCCTACACTTACAAGGCCATGGGCGCGATGCTCGACACGCCTCAACGGCTGGACCTATCGGGCGGCGATACGCTCGGATTTGCCGGGTTGGCTGGACGATCAAAGGACGGCAAAACCGTGCAGGTGCTGATCAGCAATTACCAGATTCCGCCCGATTACAAGCCACATGAAATGCCTCCGCCGCCTGCAGTAATGGCGGCGTTGAATAACATTGATTTTTCCAGTTTCAAGATGCTCCCGCGAAGAACTGGACACCATTACGAGAACAATGGCGGCTACACCTTGACTATCGAGCATCTTCCGTGGAGAAACGCGCCCTTCTCGCTCAAACGGTTCCGAATCACGGCAACTCAGGATCTCACCCTGGTGGAGGAGAAGACTGGCGATGGAGGAAAGTTGGAGTTGTCGAATCCTCTTCCGCCCCCGGGGGTGGAGCTCATTGTACTCACCCGCAAATAGTGACTGCGAGCACAGATAAGGCCTTTCGACTGGGCGAATATATCAGCTTGCGAGTGCAAACACATCGATTGCAAGAGGGCTGCTGACTTGAAAATCATCCGACTGAAAACCGCGGTCATCGAAGGAAACTTCGACTGGACGCTGGTTCGAATCGAAACCGATGAGGGCGTTCGAGGCCTGGGAGAATGCTTCTTCGGTCCCGGCCTCACGGCGATCCTGAGATCTCTGGAGCCGCTGCTCGTCGGAGAGGATCCGCGCGACGTGCACCGGCTGTTTCGCAAGCTGCAACTTGCGACCTCCGGCGCTGGCTCCATCGCAGGGATCATTTACAACGCCATCAGCGGAATTGAGGCAGCTCTCTGGGATCTCTCGGGACAGTGCTTGGGGCTACCAATCTACCGACTCCTCGGTGGCAAATTCCGCGATCACATTCGCATCTATGCTGACTGCCATGGCGGCGAGGCTCTCGAAAGCCTGGACGAAATTCTCCGATCGCGACCGCCATCGTGGATGAAGCAAAGCAGCGATTTCGCTGCCAAAGACTATTTCACCAGTGCCGCGGATGCAGCGCCCTCCTCGCCCGAAGAGTACCGGAAGCGCGCTCTGGAGATGAAAGCGCAGGGCTACACTGCGTTGAAGTTCGACCTTGATGTGCCAGGGACTGAAGGGAGCGATCCGTACAACCGGTGCCTCACGAATTCTGCGATTGATCGTATGGTCGAGCTAATTGGAGCAGTTCGTGATGCTGTCGGCGCCGACCTGGACATTGCTGTCGATTGCCATTGGCGCTATACGGTCAGCGATGCCGTAAAGGTCGCGCAGGCTTTGGAACCGTTCCGCCTTCTTTGGCTGGAGGATCCCGTTCCACCTCTGAGTCTGGAAGCATTGCAGGCGGTGAGCTCACGAGTCAACACTCCCATCGCCACCGGCGAGAATCTCTATCTGTTTGATGGATTCCGCCAGATGCTGCAGGGTCATGCGGTCGGAATCGCCACCCCCGACTTGCAGAAAGTAGGGGGGCTCGCTGTGGCAAATCAAATTGCAACATTTGCTGACTCGCAAACCATCCCTGTTGCCCCGCATAACATCAGCAGCCCGATTGGAACTCTGGCTTCAGCGCACCTTTGTGCCGCAATTCCAAATTTCCTGGTGCTTGAATTTCATGCCTCGGATGTTCCGTTCTGGAATGATCTGGTGGAGGGAATCCCGAAGCCGATCATACAGAGCGGTTCGATTCGACTCCCGGATGGTCCGGGCCTGGGAGTCACTCTGAATGAAGAAGTCGCGCGCAAATATTCCCGCAAGGGCGAGCCATTTTTCGAATAAGTCATTTTCACTTAAATCAATGAAGACTAATCCGCCGAAGAAAACAAAGAAGCTCTGGCAAAGCGATGAAGAACTCTTCTCCACCATCCGGCAGGAACTGTTTACCTGTGTGGTGGGGGACGTGATGGATAAGATCGGGCTACAGCATCAATTCCTGCCGCCGCAGATCCGTCCGGTGCGGCCGGATATGGCGCTGATCGGCCGCGCCATGCCCGTCCTCGCAGTCGATGTATTCGAAGAAAAAGTCACGGGCACAAAAAATAAATTGATGGAGAAGCCGTTCGGCCTGATGCTCGAGGCTCTGGACGACTTAAAAGCAAACGAAGTTTACGTGAATACAGGATCATCTCCGCGCAATGCTCTCTGGGGCGAACTGATGAGCATTCGGGCTCGCAAGCTGGGGGCGGCTGGAGCAGTTTTGAATGGCTACTTGCGAGATACAAAGGCAGTTCTGAAGTTGGACTTCCCTGCCTTTTGTTGGGGCTCGTACGCGCAGGATTCCGCTCCTCGATACAAAGTGGTCGACTTTCGTATCGCCATTGAAATCGGCGCGGTGCGCGTCCGTCCGGGCGATTTTCTCTTTGGCGACATCGACGGAGTTTGCGTAATCCCGGTTGAGGCCGCGACCGAAATATTTACTAAGGCACTAGAGAAGGCGCGCGGCGAAAAGCTCGTACGAAAGGCACTGGAAGAAGGCAGCAGCGCCGTTGCTGCTTTCGAGAAGCACGGAATTATGTAAGCAACTCGTTACTGAAATTTTGATCAGGACAGCCATGATTCAAATTGATCTTTCCGGGAAGGCAATTTTACTGACTGGCGCGATGGGTGCCATTGCGGAGCACATGGTGAAGAGGCTTCATGCCGCCGGGGCGATGCTCGTTCTTATCGATCTCAAGCCCCCCAGCGAAGGGCATGCGATGTTGCGAGCGTGGAAGGTCCCAGAGGCAAGTTATGTCTATCACTCGCTCGATATCACCGATTCCGCGACGCTCACTTGCGTAGTGGACGATTCCTTCGAGCGTTTTCCAGGGGTGGACACCGTGCTTGGACATGCGGGCGGATGTGGGCTGCACCCGTTCGCGACAACCTCTGAAGCAGAGTTTGAGCGCGTTTTTCGGTTCAATTTTCTGGCACAGGTATGCCTCACACGTGCCGTTTTCGCTCAATGGGTCCGGCGCAAGACAGCTGGACATCTCATTTTTACTTCTTCTTACGTCGCGCGAGTTCCCCACACGCAGATTCCCGCTTATGCTTCAGCCAAAGCAGCGCTCGAGAACTTCGCTCGCTGCATGGCTCTGGAATACGCCTCGCACGGTATACGGGTGAACGTGATTTCCCCAGGAAATGTAGCCGCAGGCAGCTCTCTGAAAGTCTTCGAAGAAGATGCGGCCTACCGTGAATTTGTTTTGCGGGTTACACTCGGCAAACGCAACAGCCCCGAGTCGATCGCCGATGCTTTTGTCTATTTGTGCTCGCCCATGGGCTCGGAAATCAGTGGACAAATCTTGAGTGCCGACTATGGATCGGGAATCGGAAACCGGTTATGAAAGTAGGACTCGGCTTGTACCGTCACATGCTGACGCGCGAGTACTACTATTTCGCGCGGCAAGCGGGATGCACCCACGTTGTCGTCCACCTGGTGGACTACTTCAACCAGGGCTCCACCAACCCTCGCCACAACCAGCCCACTGGCGCCAAGTACGAGCCGTGGGGGGTAGCGGGTGATCCCAATCAGCTCTGGACCGTCACAGAGCTGAAAAGTCTTCGCCGGGAGATCGAAGATGCAGGGCTTGCGCTAGGCGCGATCGAGAATCTGGATCCCGCCCACTGGCACGACATTTTGCTTGATGGCCCCCAACGTCCCCAGCAGATCGAGAATGTAAAAACGATCCTTCGTCGGATGGGTGAAGCCGGCATCCCGGTTCTGGGCTACAACTTTAGCCTTGCCGGCGTCTGCGGCCGGGTGACCACGCCTGCTGGTCGCGGAAATGCTTTAACTCTGGGAATGAATGGACCGGCCGACGACGAGCCAGTCCCGAACGGCGTGGTATGGAACATGATTTACGATCAGAATGCATCACCCGGTTCCCTGCCTGAGGTCTCACATGAGGAACTCTGGCGACGACTTCAGCGATTCCTGGAGGATGTCGTTCCGGTTGCGGAGGAGTCAGGAGTGCGGCTCGCCGCTCATCCCGACGATCCTCCCATGCCGACCATGCGCCGGCAACCACGCCTTGTTTTCCAGCCGCGCATGTATCAACGCCTGCTCGACGTAGTTCCTAGTTCCTGCAATGCCCTGGAGCTGTGCGTGGGAACCATTGCGGAAATGACTGAGGGCGATGTTCACGAGGCCGTCGATCAATACAGCAAACAGGGCAAGATCGCTTACCTTCATCTTCGTAACGTGGTCGGCAAGGTGCCCAACTATCGTGAAACGTTCATCGACGAGGGCGAGGTCGACATGGTCCGCATTCTATCGATCCTCAAGCATAACCACTTCGATGGAATCATCATCCCCGACCACACTCCGCAGATGTCTTGCGCAGCTCCCTGGCACGCCGGAATGGCTCATACCATTGGCTTCATTCTTGCCGTGAGAGCGATGCTGGACTCACACGATTCTGAACGCACGTCCGTGACCGAATCCGCACACCGAGGCCACTAGTCTGACAACTGCAGCCGTTCAACGCGGACCTCTCATCATTGCCGCCACAGTTTCCACTCTGGGCGGGCTTCTTTTCGGTTACGACAACATCGTCATCAGCGGCGCCATCGGCTACCTGAGCCAGCGCTTTCATCTCGATACCGCTGGCATAGGATGGGCCGCCGGGTGCGCTTTGATCGGGTGCATTGTCGGGTGCGCGATTGCCGGCGCCGTGGCGGACTATCTAGGAAAGAAAAAAGGGCTGGCACTCTGCGCAGTCTGCTTTGCGCTGTCGTCGGCCGGCATTTTCTGGGCTGCCAGCCTCCCACAATTCGTAGTTTGGCGCCTGATCGGCGGTCTGGGCATCGGAGCCGCTTCTGTGATTTCTCCGAACTATATCGCCGAGATTGCACCAACCCGAGTTCGCGGACGGTGCGTCACTCTCTATCAATTAGGGATAGTCGTAGGCATACTTGCTGCCGTCTTTGTGAACATGCTGATCCAGCGTATGGGCGATGAAGCCTGGAATATATCGTCAGGCTGGCGCTGGATGTTTTTCGCCGGCATTGCCCCCGCCCTTCTTTTCGGTGGAATGATCCTCCCGGCGGTCGAAAGTCCGCGCTGGCTGATGAAGATGGGTCGCCGTAAGGAAGCTTTGCGAGTGCTATCCATAATCAACGATTCGGACACTGCAAAGCGGGAAGCTGCTGCAATCGAAGACTCGCTGGCAGTGGAAGAGGGTCATATCTCGGAGCTATTTACCACCTTCCGCCGACCTTTACTTTTGGGAATCATGCTGGCCGGCCTGCAGCAGATCAGCGGCATCACTCCGTTGTTTTCCTTTCTTCCTGAAATCTTCCGTTCCGCCGGAACCCGTACCGGGGACGCATTCTTTCAGTCTGTGCTTGTGAGTCTTATCAATCTGCTGTTCACCTTGTTTGCGCTCTGGCTAGTGGATCGTGCCGGCAGGAAGACGCTTATTCTTGTCGGCACCGCGGTGCAATTCGTATCTTTTGCTTTCGTGGGGTGGTTCTATCACATCCACGGCAGCGGGCTGGCAATTCTGGTTTTTGTTATGAGCTTTGTGGCAGGCCACGCATTCGGAAATGGCGTGGCCTGTTGGGTCATTATCTCCGAGATATATCCAACCAAGATTCGGGGGCGGGGAATGTCCATTGCGACCACTGCGCTCTGGCTGGTCGGCTATCTAGGCAACCAACTGTTCCCCATCATGCAGAAAAACCTTGGATCGGACGGCACATTCTGGTGCTTTAGTGCTGGAGCTTTATTGACGATCATCCTGGTCGGCCTCCTGGTTCCGGAGACGAAAGGGAGATCGCTCGAAGAGATCACGAGGTTCTGGACCACGCAGCGCGAGGGCGCCTCCGCCGTCGTTGCTGACTAGCCGCCGGAAAGGACGTTCTTAAAATGAAAACGATCAATTTATCTGGCAAGGTCGCCCGTCAAAGAGCCATTACTAACTCATTCTGCTATTCCCCTGCCAGTGTGAACCGCCGAGCGGTTCTCAAATCTCTCGGGCTTGCTGCTGCTG
>Ga0307478_10001850_pt1 | contig 17609 bp, 14 predicted proteins | sample atmos_gasesECM4C_2_FD_203713 | JGI IMG/M metagenome (GOLD analysis project Ga0307478, IMG submission 203713) | Hardwood forest soil microbial communities from Morgan-Monroe State Forest, Indiana, United States - atmos_gasesECM4C_05 | ecosystem: Environmental > Terrestrial > Soil > Temperate... | reverse complement strand
CCGACATATTGCGCAGGGTTGAGGCTGAGCACCGATTGACTTGCCGGGGTGTCGAGCGCCTGCCGCGTTGATTGATCTTTCAAGCTCACCGCTTCCACGGCGTCTTTCTCGGGCACCTTACGGCTCCTTGCTGGCTATTGGGACGGACGCACTTCGAAATACACATCGAGCGCCATGTAATGATGGAGAGCCCAGCCGTCATCGTCGGTGTGTCTCGTGTCCTGAGAGATCACCCCGCACGAACCGGTGTTTCTGACGCGATAGTGTTGGCCGAAGATTCCCTCGCGATCTTGGACTAGCGCACACACGGTTCTCTCTCCATCCTTTTCGTACACGATTTGATGAGCTTGCGGGTCGTATCGCAGCCCCGGCAGCTGGACCTTTGTCGGCCGCGGGTTAATCCAGCCATCATCCGCCCCAAAATAGACCTCGCCGACGTATTGGTAATCAACCACGATACGCGTACGCAAAGTTTCACGATTGATCTCGAAACGAAAATCTTCGACGGAAACGGGTTCGCTGACCGCCGTCTGTTGGATCGGCGAACTGTATCTGGCGGGAACGGTATCGATTTGGACCTTAATGTCGCTTAGGGCGTTCGCTGCGACCGCAGGTGCCGCCATCAAGAGACCTAATGGGACTAGCCTTGCGAACCATCGTGCCGGTGGTGTGCTCACTGGTTTCACGCGCGTCCGACCAGAGGCGGTTGATGAAATGTCATGTTGGGAGTGCCTGTAACCTATCATTCTGATGTCCTTTACCATTTGAAGACGCTGGAGTCGGACGACAATTTCAATTCCCGTTCCCATCAACTCGCAGGAGCATGCCTGCACCACTCCGGATTTTGAAGTCTCGACGATTAGGGGCAAGGGTGATAACACCTACCGGCGCAGTGCGTCCCGCATGGGTGATACCCATATGCTCCAGGCCGTAGGTGCCACAAGCATCCGAGGAGAACACCCACAACGCCTGGGGAGTGTCATTGCCGTCGATCGCGCCTCGACACCTTGTACCTTCCTTGGCTCTGACTCGGCCGAGGACACCGCCATTGATCACTTTTCCGACGACATCGTGTGCGTCCTCGCCCGTTGTGACCGGACCACCGTCACCGTAAGCAACATCACCTCCTACCTGCACTGTCGTCAACCACCGATAGACGTCGCCCTCTCCCGCACCAAAAGGGGTCTGAGCGTCGCGTACTTCCATGAAACCAGCGATGGCGCGCAGGTTTGTGGTAATGGAGATTGTCTGGTGCGAGGAGATTAGCTTGTCGAACAAGAGGGAGATACGAACTTGACCGCCGGCGCTTGCCGGAGTCACTTCGACTATGTGGCCTACGACTTTGCTGCCTTCCCGCACTCTCGCGCCTGACGCCAATGGGACGTCCTGCATAATCCTGCCCGTGATCACCCGTCCTGGTTTGCATTTGGCGGAGGAAATCGTCGAGTTCAAATGCACAGGTAGTATCGTTCCGCTCGGAACGGCAATAGCCCCGCTGGCCGATCCCGCGCCCGAGGCAGGTAATGGCATGTAAAGAAACAGCGAACCCGAAGATGGCTTAGAGTCTGCTTCAGAATATTGTTCTTGAGATTTAGCAGACTGAACGATGAGTGTTATGCACAGAAATACGGGCAGAAGTCGTCCGGCTGCGCTTCCAAAAGCATGTTCTTGTTGTCCCGTGTTCATGGTTACCTCGTGCAAGGTCGCGATTCTTACACGCTTTCGCATGCATGGAATATTCCTCCTCCACCTTGCTCCTCAAGTCAAAAACGGAACTTGCCGTTCGGCAAAGGCCTGATATTGGGGTTCGCTGAAGAGATGAGCGCTCTTGGCTTGGAGAACTGTCATCTGGCCGCAGGATAATCCTCTCTCGTATTCGCCGAGTTGCCACCCGGCGAGCGCGGAATAGGTAGGTCTTGAGCGCGCATACGGTGATGCCTAGCTCTTGCGCGGCTTCCTTCTGATCGACCTCATCAACGTCGCAAAGTTGCACTACAGATTTGTACCTCGAAGGCAGGCCTTCCAGAACTTCAAGCAGAATGCGAGATCTTTCCCGTCGCGCACACTCCTCCTCAGGGCTAAGGCCGGTGTCGACGGAGAGTTCTTCCAGCGTCAAATCGCCTTCATTTGCAAGGTCCTCTTCCGAAGAGCACTGAATGCGGCTTTGCATCCTCCTCACATGCGTCCGAGCGGCATTTCTGACGATGCTGTGCAGCCAGGTAGAGAACCTCGATCGACCCTGGAATTGGCCAAGACTCTTAAAAGCTAAGAGAAGTCCCTCCTGCATAGCATCTTCGCTGTCTTGGGCATTGCGCAACATCTTTCTCGCTGACTGCCGAAGGCGAGGCATGCAGGAAGCGAAGAGCTCGCCCAGTTCGGTGTCATCCATGTTGACCGGGAGAGTCGGCGGCCGTTGAATCCCCAAACTGGGCGTGCATTGCTCTTCGGATAGCAAGTTGCCTCCTTCATAGTTCGGCGGAAACGCTCATTTTGCCGACGCTAATTTGCGTGCAAGGATGATTCCAATGCGAAACCCAATTATTCATTTGATTGGCGACCACGACTTCCGAGGCGGTGCCACCAGGGAGCTCTGCCCCTAATGCCAAGAGAACACAGCCAGCAACGGAGTTCCTCGCACTCTAGCTTGCGCGTTCAAATGGCTCACGATCACTAGCCGGAAGTACTCATCCAGCTGCGCTGGCACCAAGGCAGTCGTTCGCTTTCTTTACAGATAGCGTTCGGTTCTTGCACATGCTTAAGCGGCGATCGAATCTCCTTAGCCCGGGCAATTACGGTTGTTGAAGAAAAGTAAGGGCTTATTGCACGTCCAAATCGTCGGAGACCGTGGAATTGAGGTTGCAAGAAACAGATTCGCGTCACTTAGTTCAGTCGGGTGGTGGCTGGAGATCCACAGCTGAGGGGGAGGACCGATGCCAAGAATCTCTACTTACGACGTATTTCGGTTCACCTTACTTTTTGGAGTGAGCGCTGCATACTTTATGTTCTTTGCCTGAGTGGCGAGCCGGCGCAACCCTGAACGTCGTCGATATAGTGGAAAGGTCAGCCACGTGGCTTCAGACCGACAGGCTCGTCGGAGGACGGGATGCAATTTGTCTACGGAAAAGTCATTAAACTTTTGTGCGACCCAACAGGCCGTGTAAGTGGTTTTGTCCTGGACGGTGGACACGAGGTTCAGTCTTCGGCGGATCAGCTAGATCTCGTCGCAGCGATCATTACGCTCAACTCGAGAGTCGAAATCAGTGGAGACTTTCAAGATGGAAGGGATGAGCAAGATTTTCTAAATGCGAGGGAGATTACGAACCTGGATTCGAACCAAACCGCAAGTTTGCAGGCCCCCGTGCGCCTACGCAAACCAGGGATGCTGTCGTACACCACCCCGACTACGACGGCATCCCTGGCCCACCTTGAAAAGCTGGAGAAAAGTACACCAACGGGAACCGATAAGGGCGGCGAAGCAAACCTGGATCCTATTGGTCTTCTCCTTGAGAAGACGGCTTCTCAACCTCGACCATCACGACACGTCTCGGATGAAGATCCACAGCGGGGCCACGTGCCTCTTCCGCGCGCCATGAGAAGCGACGCGGCTACGGAAATTGAACACGCCTACGACAGTTTGCACCGTATTCAGGCGATTCTCGCGTATCTGAGTATCATGAAGCGTCAAGTCCATGGTATGAGTCAGATGCACGAAGAGGCAAAGCATACTTACGAACAAGCACTCTCGCGGCATGCGGCCCGGGATTTTGAGGGAGCTCGCGAATTTGCCGCAGCTTCTGGATGCCTCTCTCGCGTTGTTGAAGGCATTATCTCTAGAACGCTTCGTTCGGACACAAGTTACCCATCCCTTGTTTCGCCTCCCCCGGAGCACAAGAGCACTTGCGGGGACTCAAGCCTGGTGCAGGATGATCTTAAAGTAGTCGAGGCTGGTCTCTCTCGGATTCATTGGCTCATCGAAAATGGGACACTTCCATTGGAGGACCGCACTCAGGTTAGGAGGATCGCTGCGTGGGGCGATGCGTTCTATCAGCAGGCCCATCGCGTGCACGCGCGCGGATCAATGGAGGATGCAAGCGAACTGGTGCAAGCAGCAATCGATGCGGCTCGTGCTGCAGAACACGTTTGTCGAAATTGGTACGTCGCTCAGGCAACTAACTCTCAGAGTCACATAATTCCCGCCGAACACTTGTCGCAGGCTTAATTCCGAATCCTTGACTGAACAGCTCCACCATGGAATTGCTATGATAGATCGAGTGGAAAGGGGGGACGTCCTGGCGTCAAAACTCCCACTCTCGAAATTGAGTTTCCGCTGGCAGATTACCCTTCTGGGGACACTCGTCTTCGTTCTCTTCCTTTCTGTTCTTTTTGCGGCCTTTGCAACGCTCCGATATACAAAATCCGCCGTGCTAAGCGGCGAGAAAAAACAGCTCATCGCGATTACGCAAAGTTTAGCGCGCGAATATGACGATAAAGCAGAATTTTCCCGGCAGAACAATGAACCTCCGCCACTGAGCAATCCAGCTACAGCATCCTCACGTGAAGTCCTCGCGCTTTTGAGTAGGGTCGTATTGCAAAACATGGAGGGTGTGAGAGGCGGATTCTATTCGAATGTAGGGGACACGCTCCTCGGAGACTCCTTCTCGATTGGTGAGGATTCGCCTGAGAATCTGACGAATCAAAATTCTCCAGCAGACGAACGAAGGGCCATCCTCAAAGCTGCTAAAACCGCTTCAGGGACACATCAACCCTCGGAACAAGTCCTCGCAAACGCTGCGAACATTGTTTTAATCGAAGCAGTCCCCATCCGCGACGGCTATTCTATTGTGGGGAGCGCGTGGACCATCAAGCGGCTCGGGGTCCTCCCTGGAGCAAATCGATTCCGAGCTTACCTGATTACGGTTGGGTTAAGCATCGCGGCTCTCGCGAGCGTCCTCTTGACACTACTGGTTATTCGCAACTTGCAGGTCGGAGTTCGAAAGATCGAGGGTGGTTTGCATTCTCTCGAACGAAACTTGACCTCACAGATTGAATTCGCGAGCGATCCCAAAGAGATTCAACGAATCGCCCAAGCCATCAACCGCTTGGGAGTTGCGCTAAAGGAAAACATTCAGCGTGAAAAACAGATCGAGAGCCAGCTAAGGCACGCAGAGCGGCTTGCCAGTCTAGGCCGACTGGTTGCGGGTGTAGCCCACGAAGTACGGAATCCGCTTGCGACAATTCGGCTGAGAGTCCAAATGTGTCGTCGGGATACGGAGAATACAAGCGTCAAGGAATCGTGTTCCGTCGCCCTCGAGGAAATAGAACGACTCAACGGGATGGTCAACCGCTTGCTTAGCTTTTCAAGGCCTGTGCAACTCAACCTGGAACCAGCTGATTTGAAACACCTAGTTGAAGAACGGATGGAATCCTTTCGGGAGTGGGCCCAGAAGCTTGGCATCACGCTTCTTACTCAATTTCCGCAGAACGGTGTCCCATTGCAAGTAGACAAGGACCGTATGGCTCAGGTATTCGACAATGTCATTCAGAATGCGATAGAGGCGATGTCCGAGGGGGGTGGAACGCTTTCAGTAACGTTGGCGCCCCAACCAAGTATGGCAGCCAACGGAAGAGGGCTGTGCGTCGAATTTCGAGATACGGGGAGAGGCATGGAGCCCTCTGTCGCGGATCGCATATTCGATCCGTTCTTTACAACGAAGCCCAGCGGAACGGGGCTCGGTCTGTCAATCTGCCACGAACTCGTGCAGGCTCATGGAGGAGATATTCATGTAGCCAGCGAGGAAGGTCATGGAACCAGCGTAAGGATCACGATTCCTATGTGTCACACGTAGGTCAATAGAGGATCGTTTCCGGGGTCGAAACCCAATGAGCGCCACAATTCTCATCGTCGACGACGAGGCCAACCTGCGCAAGACGCTCGCCCAAATCCTCAGCACTCGCGGATATTCCGTGCTCGAGGCCGATGACGGGGCTTCCGCTGTCAAGCTTCTACAAGACTCGACACCTGACCTCATCTTCAGTGATTGGAAAATGCCGCAAATGGGAGGAGAGGAATTCCTTCAGTATCTGCGCGGCCAACCCCGTTTGGCATCTATTCCCGTTATCGTCATTACAGCATATGGCTCGAGTCATAGCGCAATTGAGGCTGTGCGTTTGGGCGCGTACGATTTTGTGACGAAACCATTTGATTTGGATGAAATTGTCCTGGCCGCAGAGAGAGCCTTGGATCATTCCTCCCTAAATCGAGAGGTTGTACGCCTGCGCGCCCAAGGAGGGCAAGGCCAAGCGGCCGGGGCAGGCAGACTCATTGGTTCTAGCGGACCTATGCTGGATGTCTTCATCATGATCGGAAAGGTCGCTGAAACGGACTCGACAGTATTGATTTGCGGCGAATCCGGAACCGGCAAGGAATTGGTAGCTGAAGCCATTCACAACTACAGCCAGCGAAAAGAGAAGCCATTCGTCGTCGTCAATTGTGCCGCAATACCTGAAAATCTTCTGGAGTCGGAGTTGTTTGGTCACGAGCGCGGCGCGTTCACCGGGGCCGTAGGACGAAAGACGGGCCGATTCGAGATGGCTGAAGGAGGTAGCATCTTTCTTGACGAAATCGGAGAGCTTTCGCAAGGCCTTCAGTCAAAACTGCTCCGTGTCCTCCAGGAGCGGACTTTTGAGAGAGTAGGTGGGGCTGAAACAATTCGCGGAAACTTTCGAGTTATTGCTGCAACGAATCGTGATCTCGAAGCGTCCGTCCGGGAAAGAGTTTTCCGTGAAGATCTTTTTTATCGATTAAATGTGGTCCGAATTCCGATCCCGCCCTTGCGCGAGCGCCGGTCTGATATCGTTCCTTTGGCTGAACATTTCCTGCGAACTTACAGCAACAAGAATGGACTCCCCGCCGTCGGTTTCAGTGACGAGGCGGTGCTTATGCTTCAAAACTACTTCTATCCAGGCAACGTCAGAGAACTGGAAAACATGGTGGAGCGAGCCATCCTCATGGCTCGTGGCCGCGTGTTGATGCCAGAACACTTTCCAGCCAAAACATCGGGCAACGGCGCAGGTGACCCGAAACAATTGGAAATCGATCTCCTATCGTTGCCCTTTCACAAGTCCATTGCGGAATTAGAGAGACGATTGATTGCAAGGGCGATCAAGGAATCCGCTGGGAATAAGTCCGATGCTGCAAACCGGCTCCAGATCAACCGTCGGTTGCTCTACAACAAAATGGAGGAACACAGAATCAAGGAGTGACCTCCGCCGACAGTCCGCCAAAGTGCAGGGAACATTTTTAGAACGGTAGTCAGCTCTGTTCGTTTTCTTTACACGCGTGTTCGGTTTCTTCCCAATTCTGAAGACTCGGTTTCTTCGTCTTCTAGCCAATCGCTTGTAATTCTCGCAAAAGGAGCAACTTAGCGACGTCAAGAATTTACGCAGGAATCGGCATGCAAAGTGCCCCACTAAAAATGTGCTTTTCGGGAACTTGAGATCCTGGGCCATGAACCTAAAACTGAAAGTAGCAGGATGTCTCGCATTTACTGTAGCTCTCTGGGCGCCTGAAAGCCGAGCCGATACTCAACAAACGGCGCGACCAGGGACACTCAACTATGTCGAAGGCCAAGCAACCATCGGCGCGGAATCCTTGGACGCAAAATCTGTGGGCAAGGTGGAAGTTGGCCCGGGGCAATTTTTGAAAACGCGGACAGGGAAAGCGGAAATTTTGTTAACACCCGGAGTCTTCTTGCGCCTGGGGGATATGAGCTCGGCAAAGATGGTTTCGCAAGGTCTGCTCGATACCGAAGTCGTTTTGGACCAAGGCGAAGCTACGGTGGAAGTCGCGGAGATTCATAAAGAGAACAATCTCCGGATCGTGGAAGATGGTAAGACTACAGACCTTATAAAGACGGGATTGTACGATTTTGATGCTGACCACCACTTGGTTCGCGTCTTGGACGGTAAGGCGGTTATCGAAGATGGAGGCCGACGCATCAAGGTCAAGGGTGGGCGCGAAGTTGATCTTGCCGGCGATGAGCCTCTGAGAGCAAAGAAGTTCGATAAAGGGACCACTGAGGGGGAAGATCTCTATCGCTGGACTAGTTTGCGGTCTTCCTACCTTGCCGAAGCCAATGCCGATGCCGCGCAGACTTACTTTGGCAGCGGGCTTGGCTGGTTCGGCGACGGGTGGTATTGGGATCCCTGGTTCGATTCGTTCACGTTCCTTCCCGGCGACGGCATCTTTTACAGCCCGTTCGGATGGGGTTTCTATTCACCCGCGTGTGCCTTTGCGGCACCGTACTTTTATGGTGGCCCGTATTACCGTCACTTTGGCCCGAACTATCATGCCTGGGGTCCCGGCGTTCATTATGGGCTTCCCGCCAACTACGGGCGCGGCGTGCACTACGGGTCCAGGTCAGGTTTTGGTGGTGGCTACTCGGGACGAGCGATGAGTCCTGTATTTGGGGGCGGGTTCCACGGCGGGGGCGGATTTCACGGTAGCGGTGGATTTCACGGTAGCGGTGGATTTCACGGTGGGGGTGGCTTTCACGGCGGAGGAATGCATCACTAGTCCCTGGCACTCCTAAATCTGAACACCGCGGTACGCAGCGTCAGGAAAATCAAAACATGAAAACGACTCCTATGAAGCGCGTCACGATTGTGGGTGACAATGCTGTAGAGCACCAAATCGTTAAGGAGGTTCACGATCTGGGCGCCACGGGTTACACGTACACGGTCGTCCATGGTGAAGGAGCAAGGGGCATCCGTCCTAGCCACTGGGAAGGTCCAAACGCGAAAATCGAAGTGATTGCTAACTCGGAGCTTGCCCATAAAATCCTTGAGCACATCGCGCAAAAGTATTTCGAACACTACGCTATGATTGCGTACATTGACGACGTCGAGGTCCTCCGTGGCGAGAAATTCGGGGCCTGAATCCAAAATGAGGATTGACTCAGAAGAGTGGCTGGTACCCTAAACCTGCGGGCATTCAGCATATCAATGGCTTCTTTAGGAGAAGTTGCAAAGAAGACGGCGCAACCTCGCCTTTACAGGTGGTCCTGGAGGATCGGAGCCATTTCGCGAGCCGCTTCCTACAAGAACAACCTTCACTGTGCGCGCATTTATGGGCCCCCTCTCAGCGACCATTGCCGAGACCCTTGCGTAAGGACGGAAGCCTCACCTTCGACGTAGTTCAGTGTTCGCGGTCACGCCGTTTTTTCAATATGCACCGCACTTGGGAGGTACCAATTCCGGCAGATATTTCCATGCTAACTCCAAACGGAAATGAAAACCGGAATATTCCCGAAGCACAGATTCTTTGACATCGGTGCTACTCCGTATCAATCATCCGGCGGCGTTCGCTGAGCCTCCACAAAGATAGGTCGTGTGTGCACTTAGCAAGGTGATTTCCGGATCTTGGGAGAGTTCCGGCGCGCGATAAGTCCTTGTCGTCCTGCAAAAAACAAGCAGGCCGGGGCATTGCAACTCACTCGACCTTTGAAAGTGTGCAGAAAACGTACATCCAGTGTGAACAAAGCGAGCGACCAAATCTGGATGCTCTGTGCCTCAGACACTCGTGACTTCGATTCCAGAAAGCTGTTGCGATTTCCTCGGAAAGCTTAGGAATGCGATTGACAGCTCTATTTTCTTGGCCTTACGGAGAGGGCCACCTTCTCAGGTGTCCGCTTGAAAAGTGATAGCAAGGGATTGCCCAAGCAAAAGTTTCGGATTGGAATCACCCTTGCACACAAATTGGTAGCAACTAGGACCGAGTCAGCAGACCGCTAAGGAGGAAACTTGCTGTGCCGCGGCAACACTCGGCGCGACTTTGTCTTCGCTGGAGATTTGTCTCCGCCGTAACCCTTATTTATCCCATCGGAGAGTATTGCAGAACTATCTCGCTGGAGCGCGAACGCGACAGAGCGCCAAGCTCGCGAGGAGGCAAAGGAGTCTTCAATAAGAGGTATCTCCGATGCTCTTCGAGTGTGCGCGCGAAGATAGTCGTTGTCGGAGTAAGCGGCGAATGTGAAAAGGAAAAACCGAATCAAGCTGCCCGGTTTTCATATATATCGCATTACGATATATCGAGGCCGGAAACCTCCACTAATATATCGCATCGCGATTATATGATTAACGGCCTTCTTTGGGCCCGGGATGGCCTCCAGAGGTCGGGAGGACGGAACGAGACTCAATCGGCGACCAGTTGCTCTCCGCGCTCCCGCCGCACAGCTCCGACACAGGTGGTCAATGGGCAAGGTTTGCAGAATTACGCAGATAGGAGAATTTCCAAGATGCGATCGAAACCTGTTGTTTCAGTTGGTCTTTTTTTGTCAGCCATTTCTCTTTTGTGTGTAGCACCTGCCTTTGCGCAGTCTTCGCAGGAGACAGGTAAATTGAAAATCCACGTTGATCCTAAACAAGCCTACGTCTTCGTAGATGGCAAGGCCATCCGCGATGGCAGTCAGACGATTGAATTAGGCGTAGGCGACCACAAGGTGGGCGTCTACAACTACGGTTACTTGTCCAAGACGCAAGACGTCCACGTGGGCGCCGGCGAAACAACCGATTTACGCGTCAACTTGCAATCCTCTGGAGACGCCGTTGCGGGACCATTCGCCGACATCGAATTTAAGGGTGATCCCCGTGCTGCGGTCTTGTTGAACGGCCAGACTCCAGCCTATTTCGTCGGCCATGTCGACGAATTCGATTGGAACTGGATTTGGCACCAGCGGCTGCTGGTCAAGCCGGGAACCTACCAAGTCACAGTGACCCACGAAGGAAATACGATTTGGTCCGGGCCGCTGACCGCCAAGGCCGGCCAACATGTGACGGTCTATCTTGGCCGCAATGGAGAGATGAAAACGAAGGAATGGAAGGAAGGCTTGACCATGCCGCCGCAGCCTCGATTCCACGCGGGAATCGCCAGCGCGACTGTGCCGATTGCTCCTGTTGCGGCGCAGTTGAACGCGCAGACCACCAATTTGAGTTGCGGGCAGGCAACGGAAATCGCCTGGAAATCCACCGACGCCGCGGACGCTTCTATCGCTGGGATCGGCCGAGTGCCCGATCACGGGGACCAGAGTGTGACACCCACGCATGACACGACGTATGTGTTGACAGCGAAAGGTCCGGGGGGAGAAGCGACGCAGAGTGTGACAGTGCACGTCGACGCGATGCCGATGGCTACTGTTGCCCTAAGTCAGCCGGAAATCCGGTACCACAAAATTGGTGACAAGGTAGTGGAGCAAGATACGGCCACTGTGAACTGGTCGGCTTCCAATGCCAGCTCGGCCAGGATCGAACCTTTCGACAGTAATGCCGTGAGCGGGAGCCGGACGGTGATCGCCGATCCCAAGCAGACGAGCATGGGGCCGATCAACGAAAGCCGGACCTTTACATTTACCGCTACAAATGCCTGCGGTGGGCAGACCACAAAAACGGCCACGTTGCATGTCGTCGGGTCCATCGATCCGCCACCCTCGGCAACCTTGCTCAGCGTCTTCTACCCCACGGCCTATCCAACTAAGCGGCATCCGAAAGTTGGCCTGGTCGCCGACGAGAAAATGACTCTCAACAACATCGCAACGCAATTCAAAAACTTCGGCATTTATGAAAACAACGCCAGCTTGGTTGTCGTTGGATACGCCGACGTGCGCGGTTCGCGCAAATACAACGAGGGACTCAGTGAGCGTCGCGCCGCCCTCATTCGGGAATACTTGGTCTCCAAAGGAGTTCCAGCCGACGAGATCCGGATCCGTGGAGTGGGGAAGGATCAGCAAATCGACCTGAAAAAAGTCGAGGTGTTTCAGTCGAAAGATGAACAGAGACCGGGAAAGTGGATGACAAAAGACAAGAAAGCGACATGGCTGGCGTATAACCGCCGTGCCGATATCATTCTGGAACCCACGGCCCAGCAATCGATAAAGATGTATCCGAACGAAGCCGCGGATGCACAACTTCTGTGGCAACGGCACGAACCGACTTTCAAGGCCGTTGAAATGGCATCGAAGACCTCTACTGGTGTCTCACAAGCTCGCGCCAGTAACTCCGGCAACTGATCCGTGTCGGAAAAGTCGCGCTTGAGCGGCTATGCATCTCACTAATTGAAAGGACAAAAGATGTATGAAAGGAATAAAAGTCTAGCATCGGAGGAAACCGACCACCAGGCACAACCGCGTCAGGAAAGAGTCACGTCCGCGGGACTCCAGAATCCTCCAAAGAAGCCCCCTATTTCGGCAAATCTTGCCGCCGCCATGCTAGAGAATAACCACATGAAACCTCCGAAAGGGACGATTGACTTCGTTGTTTCAATGGCGGCACACAGCCTGATTATCGCGGTCGGAATACTGCTTCCGTTGTATTTCAGCGATGCGATCGATTTGCACCAGGTGGAAACAACCTATTTGGTGGCACCGCCCCCACCGCCGCCAGGCATTCATCATGCGATCCCTCGCTTGAAGACCTTTTTAGCCACAGACAAACTGTATACTCCGCGCGTGATTCCAAAGCACATCAGAATGGTAAAAGATCTTCAGACTCCGCCCCAGCCAATTCCAAGCGGCGTGCCTGGTGGAGTTTTAGGAGGAATACCTGGAGGTCAGTTGGGTGGCGTGCTGAGAGGAATATTAGGGCAGATTGGTCATCCAGTTCCGCCACTCCCGCCACCGAAACCAGTAGCCCATCGTGGGCCGTACCGTGTAGGTGGAAAGGTTCAAGCTCCGCGCATAATTCAACAAGTTCAGCCGATCTATCCGGCTTTAGCTAAAGAAGTTAGGATCCAGGGAACCGTGGTGATCGACAGCGTAATCGATGAACACGGCAACGTAACACAGATGAAGCTCATATCCGGTTCTCCCCTCCTGGTAACAGCAGCGTTCGGCGCGGTGCAACAGTGGAAGTACGCGCCCACCCTGCTCAACGGAGAACCTGTACCTGTTGAGATGCAAGTGACGGTTCACTTCAATCTTGGAAGTTAATCCTGCCGACGAACCAGCGTAAAATGATAGTGCTTCGGCTACCACTTCCGGTTGAATCCTTGGCGATCGGTCAGAAAAAAAGATAATACTTGGTTACGGTTTCTGCTCGGAGCCAGCAGGAAGACAAAGGGGCCAAATCGTGCGTTCATTGCCATCGTCTTGCTCCGCCAGAGAACCAAAGGGTGCTTCCAACATCTCGCCCAAGGCGAAGACAACGGTTCCAAGACCGTTGTGGCGACATTTGCGAAGTGGTAGCCCAATTGTTCGGTGCGACTGGCCTCCATCTGCGTTGACATTGTTGTTACAGCACCACAGCAAACGATGTAAATTGAGCCGAATAGCCCTACGACCTTTCGGCTTTCACCCGAAGGGTTGGGCGATGTTGCCATCCCGCGCGCGAGTTTTAGCGGAGGCCGACGAGACCGTTGCTGATAACACACCTGCTTGGGAGGCAGATGCTCTGGACTCAAATTCGGTGGCCGCAAGGCCGTGATGGTTCGACCCCATTCTCGGGCACGATTCTCACCTATACTGATCTTACGTTCTTCGATTTCAAGTTTGTGATGTCACAGGCTGTGATCCCGGAAGGAACTCACGGTAACGGGTTAGCGAGGAGGGCTGAACCGGGATGGTGTAGCCACTATTTTTCACAAGCTGATCGATCTCATCTAAAGTTGTTGAAGAAGCCCAAGGTGTGACAACTATTTCAGTCACGAGCGCTTGCAGGTCCACTTTTCGCCTGTGGCCGTCCAGTACACGATCCGGCGGTGGGGGCGTGAGAGGACGCGTATGTGCTCGATTGTCGCTGTCGAAATGTCGGTTGCCGCCTGCATGGGGGTCCATGATCCACAACCATGCCCTTACTTCTTGCTCGTCCGCATACTCTATCCGTTTGGTAGTGATAAACCGGAACAAATTCCAGCCCGTCATGTGTTTCGATCCATATCGGACGAGCCCGAGAAAAGTGCGGTCAGCCATGGAATCGAGTGCGGATTTCAGTAGTCCGTACCGCGAACAGATGGCCACTCCATTCTCACCATATTCTTTCCACATCTTGCATGTTTCCTCGCGGAATAGGTGCCAGCAGTTGATGTAAAAGGCTTCGCGGAACTGTGCAACATTTCCAATCGAATCATCAATTTGATGCCTGTCGTGCAGGTCGAGAGGATTTAAGTGTGGGAAAGGTTTGTAGTTTTCAGGCGGCAATCCTTCGCTTTCGTCGTGGAATAGGTCGGCACGACAGAAATGCAGTTCGCTTGTAGTCATCAGGTCGCGGAACTTCTTCATGTTAATGAAGCGCCAAATCACCGCATCCTGATTTTCTGGCTCCAGTTCGTCGGGATAGGATTCGATGGGCATCTAGGTCGTAAGGTTGATCCTACCATGTCGCTTCGCTCGCCCCCACGACTCGTGACCCACAAACTCAAGCAGGTCTGGTAGCCTCCACTGCGGGCAAAGGGATCGAATCGTGTGGCTGTATAATAGTAAGTAGTTTGTGTTCGGTGAAGGAACATGGCTGATCCGGCTCCTTTGAATTCGGTTGCCCCCGCTGTTACGTCCTCCGAAGGTGTCACGGCTGCGGAAAGATACCTCGCAAAACTGTGCAGGCGTTCCTTCCTCTCAATGTGGAGTTATCCGGGCGTTTTCCGCGACCAAAAAGCAGGGGAAGGCGGCAAGGGCGACGGGAAAGAACTCTGCGATCTTCTCATCGTTTTTGAAAACCACATCATCATTTTCAGTGACAAGGATTGTCGTTTCGACGATGTGGTGGATTTGCAAGTAGCGTGGGCTCGCTGGTTCAAAAAGGCGATTCTGAACTCGGCTAAGCAAGTGTGGGGCGCGGAACGCTGGATACGGCAGTTTCCGAACCGCCTATTCCTCGACAGGCGCTGCACCATCCCTTTCCCGATCAGCCTGCCCGATCCTGCGACGATGATTGTCCACCGGATTGTCGTCGCGCACGACGCATCACGCGCATGCCGCGAAAAGTTGGGCGGAAGCGGAAGCCTCATGCTGGATAGCGGCCTCGTCGGGAATGCACATCTGAATATGCCTTTTACCATCGGCCATATTGATCCGGCCAAGGGCTATGTCCATGTATTTGACGACACGACGTTAAACATTGTGATGAACACGCTCGACACAATCACCGATTTCACCGCATACCTGACTAAGAAAGAGCAATTCTTGACGGCGAACATGGTGATTCACACTGCCGGTGAGGAGGAGTTGCTCGCTATCTACTTGCGAAAAATGAACGACGCTGGCGAGCACGACTTCGTCGTCGAAGGAGACTACAACTTTGTGTTGCTTGAAGAAGGATTCTGGGAAGCATTTGTGCGCAGCCCCGAAAGACAGGCCCAAATTGAAGCCGACCGCATCAGCTATTCGTGGGATAAGCTGATTGAAAAGTTTGCGTTCTACGCGATGTCAGGAACGCAATATTTCACCAGTGGTCAGCCGTTGCGGGAGCAGGAAGTCGTGTTCCGATTTTTGGCACGGGAACCGAGGACTCGTCGACGAATGTTAGCGATTAGTCTGCACGAAGTCCTGAAGCGAAGTATCCATTCAAGCGCACCTTTTGACGTTCGCGTCCACTGTCCGACCGATCCGGGCTTTCCTCACTATGTTTTTCTGTTCTTGAAGCGCAAGCCCGGCCTTACAGATGATGAGTATCGAAAATTTCGAGTGAATCTGTTGTCCAATTATTGCTTCGTTGCAAAGCTGAAGTTTCCCGCCGCTACTGACATCATTGGCATCGCCAGCGAAGCTGGCCTTACGCATGAACGCTCAGAGGATTTCATTTACATGGATGCTTCCCGCTGGTCCGCTAAAGACCAAGCTAAGGCAAAAGAAATCCAAGATCGCTTTGGACTTCTACGAAGGGTAACTTCCGGCGCTTCGCGGGAATATGAGTACCCCGTGGATCACAAAGGCAGGCTGAGAAGGAAGAGCCCCTCTCGCAATTCTCCGTGTCCTTGCCGGTCTCGCGAGAGGTTCAAGAACTGCCATGGGAAAGAACTCTTCGGCAAGAAAGGCAGACGACGCTGAATCGGGAGAGTGAATGTCGCTGATTATTGAGAAAGCAGACGACTGGACGCCGACTAGACTAGGGTGGATTTGTCTTGGACCCAGACTGTTCAAAGCCCCAGAGCCAGAGCATATCGTCAACGATCCGCTGGTGCGCTCCCAACACGTTGTCAAAGATGAATTCGGCTGTCGCTCTGCGCTCTGTAAACCCTGCGCCGTCAAACTCGGCGTTGAGTGGTGATATGGCGCTGAACTGGACCGCTATTTGGAACCGAGTCTTCAAGCTGATAGACGCACAGGGCCTCGCCTCATATCATTCCGGGGGCCGATTCATCAGAGCGGTTCAGGAGGTGGACCCGTACTTCCCGAACTATAGCGAATATATTGAACAGCGGCGCAAGGCAGATCAGAGTACAACACGTCGCGACTTCTACCGGGATATTTTCCTCGGTCTTGATGAGCCGGGACGCTTCAAACTCGTAACCAATATCATCAATGAGGTTGAGTCGAGCGACCCCAACCTATGCGCAGAAATACGGACCATGATGGCAGGGGGTATTTCCGCGCCATCGGCAACTGTTCCCCAACATGCTTGGAATGGCGACCGTTTGAATGAGTACCTCAAGGGGATGGACGGAGCCATTGCCACAGGTGATTATGAGCGTACGGTCACGATGGCCTACACCTGTCTTGAGGGATTTCTTGGGGCCTTCGTTCGAGCGAAGTCGCCGGGTCCGTCATATCCCAACGAAATCGTAGCGCTATCCAGGGAAGTCTGCGATCTCCTAAAAAGCATCAATAAGGATTATCCTGACGAGGTGCTGAATTTGATTAAGCACTCTGCGCATGCCGTGGACAGAGCCCGTAACCGTTTCAGTGAATCCCATTTCGGCGGCGAAGCCGGATTGTGGCTTGCGACTTACATGCGCGATCTTGTGAACACGCAGATTCGCTTGCTGCTGCACTTCATGTAAGTGAAACGGTAACTTCAGGAGGACTAACCAACGGACGTTTCAGAGGACAAATTGCCCTTGAAAATCTTATAAAGCTATGATATATAACGTTTTGTAATGAAATCCAATGCGGACATTGATGCGGACATCATGGCGGCAGTTGATCGAAGAGAGTCGACTGACCTCATGGAGCCTTTGCTCATCGGTGAAACCTCCCGTCACCGCGGCGCGCTCATCGACCTCGCGGTCGAACTGGCGCAGAAGGCAGCGGGGTTTCGCCGGAGCCTGCCAAAAAGTCTAGTAACCTCACTCGCTGACCTCGTGCGGGCGATGAACTGCTACTACAGTAACTTGATCGAAGGGCACGACACTCATCCTATCGATATCGAGCGTGCCCTCAAAAACGATTATAGCAAGGACCCCCGGAAACGCGATCTGCAGCTCGAAGCGAAAGCACATATCACTGTCCAGAAATGGATTGACGGCGGCGGCCTGAGAGGGCGCGCGGTCACCAGTGACGGCATCCGTGAAATCCATCGCGGTTTCTGCGAACTTCTGCCGGAGGACCTGCTGCGGGTGGAAGACCCGCAAACGAAAGAACGTGTAAAAGTTGTCCCTGGCGAACTGCGTCGACGAGATGTGAAGG
>Ga0307478_10001847_pt1 | contig 17622 bp, 17 predicted proteins | sample atmos_gasesECM4C_2_FD_203713 | JGI IMG/M metagenome (GOLD analysis project Ga0307478, IMG submission 203713) | Hardwood forest soil microbial communities from Morgan-Monroe State Forest, Indiana, United States - atmos_gasesECM4C_05 | ecosystem: Environmental > Terrestrial > Soil > Temperate... | reverse complement strand
TGCCGTAGGACCTTGGCGATCGACTCGGGGGACTGGCGTTTGCGGGCCATGGAGACCTCCGTAGATCGAGCCGTTTAGGCGGCTCGAAATTGTGGTCCCGCTGGCGTAATTTTCGGGGTGCCCTCCATTGCTTCTTGCAAACCAGAGCGGTCAACACGGGGCCCGTATTTAGCACGAACCAAACGATCTCGACCGCGACGGGGCAGGTGTCCACGACCGCGACCTCGGTCGACGGCGAAGCGCATTCCGACGCGACGTCGTCTGCTGCGGCGTTTTCCGACGCGAGCGGTACGTTTTCTACGTTCCGAGGCTATCGCCGCAAGAGTGCCTCGATCGTGCAAAGTCGATCTGGCGGAAAATCAGCGAACACGAATACTCGGTAACGATGTCGTTTCCGGTGCGCGCCTCGCAATTCGGCCAGATCGGCACGACCGCGCAACTCAACCTCACGACCGGGTTTGCGAATGGTCAGGTGAACCAACCGCACGTCATCGCTTTTTGCATTTATACCGCTTGACAGGTATATCGCCTGGCGGTATAAATGACGCATGAAGTTCAGCGACGCGGGAACCGAGGACGTCGCAAACGGCAAGAGCACCAAAGCCGCTCGCGCGACCGTCCCCGCCGCCCTCGTCGCGGTCACGGTTCATAAACTGGATTGGGTAGCCAACGCGACCAGGCTCGACGACCTTCGCCTCCCGCCGGGCAACCGGCTCGAAGCCCTGCGCGGCGGGCAGCACGCGATCCGCATCAACGACCAGTACCGCATCTGCTTCGTCTGGAACGGCGCCGCCACGGAGAGCATCGAAATCGTCGACTACCACTAGTAATACATTTGCTCCTCAATCACTCTTTTAATTTGTAGGTTCGCTCAATGGCAGATTTATTTGTTCCCTCGCATCGCCGCCCCACCACGCCGGGCGAAATGCTCGTCGAGGAGTTTTTGAAGCCGCTAGGCGTTTCGCAGTTGAAGTTCGCCAAGCAGATCAGCGTGACGTATCCGCGCTTGAACGAGATCGTGAACGGGAAGCGTGCGATCACGGTTGACACCGCGATGCGGTTCTCGAAGGCGCTCGGGACGAGTGCACAGATCTGGCTCAATTTGCAGACGGTGCTCGACCTCTACGATGCGCAGCATGGCCCGACCGCCAAAATGATCGCGAAGATCAAGCCGCTCCCGGAACTCACGCACGCCTGCTAGGCGCGCGAGAGCCGCGACGTGCGCGGTATCGACGTCAGAGGGCTCGCAGAACGTGCGGCAACCCATTCCGCCGCGGTGCGAGATCACGGTGAGTTCCCATAGCTTCGAGCCGGCGGCGTCCAGCGTCGCAAGGGACGTGCCGCGCATCCACGTGACGGCGGATCCTTTCCGGACGGTGCGTATACGGTGCGCCTCGCTCGCTCTGATTCTCCACAAACGTTTATGAGGCAACGAGCCGCGTCACGCTACCTCAAGGGCAGCCAACGCTGAGTCGACTTATCGCCTCCGATCAGGAGGAGCACAACAATCCGGCCGACCGTAGTCGACACGTAGCTCGATGATGCCATCGCTCACAGCTTTGGCATCGCCGCAATGCTGCGATGCATGTGGCCGCACGATTCGTCCGACGACCTTCGCCCTACCGATCACATCACGGGGGCTGACGAGCCAAGTGTCATACTCGGGAGTAACGCGAATCTCGAACACCGCACCTTAGATTGTGATCTCTAAATCACAGTCGGTCACCCCCAATACGTGCGTCGACACAAGCATGAGGGCCGAGAGGTCGTCGCCAGCGAACCTGTTTCGGCGAGCCATTTCGTTACCTGAAAATCGAGGAGTGTACGATGCGCTACCAACGTGAGTGCTTTCTTTTGGCGGCTTTAACAACTTTGTCGCTGCCGAATACTGCGTTAAGTCAGACCGGCCCGCCGGCAGCCAGTTCGAGCGCCATCAACACAGTGGCGCTCCCACGCCATACGATCATTCCGATCTTGATTGATAAAGATATTCGGGTCGGCGGAGCCGGCCAAAACCAACAGACGAAAACGATCAAGGTTCAAGTAGCGCAGGATGTTGTGGTGGATGGCGTAGTTATCGCCAAGAAGGGCGACCTCGCCGAGGGCCATCTCACCACTGAACGAAACGTCACAAGACGCTATTTCTCGACGGACGTATCGCAGGAAGCCGCACTGGATATTGATGACGTAGTTAATTTCTGCGGCGACACAATTCACATGCAGTTTGAGCGAACATTCGTCGGCGGTGTTCGTGCCGGATTTATGAGTCTCGGAGCTCACGCCCACGATGCCGTCTTCGGTAAGGGCTCAGTGCTTAAGGCCCAGTCGGATCGTGTCGAGAAATCGGTCTGCGCTGAAAAGACCACGGCGACGCCACTCCCTCTTCCGACAAACATGGTCGTCCCCGATGAAGAAGTCGACAAGAATTAGTCATCGTCACAATCCGGAGACAGACATGGTCGGCGTTGCGGAGTGATACGCGCCCGTCGGCTGGCTGAACGACCGAAGGCTTTGATTTACCCGATGCTCTGTACCCACTAAGGAAAGCCTGCTGCAATGCGAACCGCTCGTTGTTCATGCGGAAGCGTCGAAATCGAAGCTTTGGGCACTCCCATTACGAGCGTCGTTTGCTATTGCGATACTTGCCAAGAAGGATCGCGGCAGATCGAGGCACTGGCTAACGCTGTTCCAGTCCTCGATCCAGATGGTGGAACCGCCTATATGCTCTATCGAAAAGATCGTATAAAATACACACGCGGTGCCGAGCTTCTAAAAGACTATAAGATCGAAGAAAACTCGACAACGAGCCGCGTTGTCGCGACGTGTTGCAATGCGGCCATGGTCATGCGATTTGATGATGCAAAGCACTGGGTACCCATGTATCGAGCGCGATTTCAGGGCGATGTACCACCCTTGCAATGGCGTATTTGCACGAAATTCAAACCCGCGAATACCGCGATCCCCACGGATATTCCAAGTTCTGCGATGTACCCCACCGGATTTATGTGGAAGCTCCTGGCTTCAAGACTTGCAATGCTGTTTAGCAGGTAAGTGACAACTCGATACGAAGGGCGCTCCGAAAGCCGGCGGCTTCCACGACAAACGCCCGCGCCGGCGTTCTATCCGGAGGGTTCAGCAACCATGTCTTGCACCCACGACGCAACGCCGCCAAGTCGGTCCACATTTCTCCGTGCTGCCGCGGTCGCGACGACGGCCGCCGCCGTACCGCGAGCGTTGGCCGCTCAACCGGCGCAAGGCAACATCGACGTGCACCAGCACATGGTGCCGCCATTTTATCTCGATGCCTTGAAAGCCAATGGTCGCATGGACGATATCGGTGATGATCCGAACGTCCTCGGCTGGACACCCGAGCTATCACTCACGCGTATGGACAACCTCGGCATCCAAAAGGCGTACATCACCCTCTCCAACCCAGGAGCGCAACTCGGAGCCCAGAGCGCATGGGCACGATTGGCACGCCGCTGCAACGAGCACGCCGCCGACCTCTCGCGGTCGCATCCGGGACGCTTCGGTTCCTTTGCGACCCTCCCGATGCCGGACGTTCAGTCGTGCCTCAAGGAAGTCGCCTACGCCATGGACGTACTTCACGCCGACGGTGTGGGTCTGTTGAGCGTGTACGGCGACAAGTGGCTGGGAGACGTTTCGTTTTTCCCGCTCTACGAAGAGCTCAATCGGCGCAAGGCGATCGCCTTCGTCCACCCCGCGGTCGGGACTTGCTGCCGGACTCTCATTCCCAACGTCGGCTTCCCCGTGATCGAGTACCCCATCGACACCACGCGCGCGATCGTGAGCCTGCTGGTCGGCGGCGCTTTCGCGCGCTTTCCCGACATCCGCTTCATCTTCTCGCACGGCGGCGGCACCCTACCGATGCTGGCCGATCGCATCGTACGCCAGACAATGTTCCGGAAGGATCTGACGTTCACCGAATCGCCGGCGGCATTGCTCAAGCGCCAGTACTATGACGTCGCGCTTTCGTTCAGCCGGCCCACGCTGTCGGCGATTCTCGCCTTCGCCGAGCCGTCGCACGTCCTCTTCGGCAGCGATTTCCCGTACGTCGAGATGAAGTATACGACGGAGGGCTTACGGCAAGCGGGTCTCCCGACCGATCAGCTCGCTGCGATCCAGCGTAGCAACGCGCTCGCCATCTTGCCGCGCACGTCCACCTAAGCGGTTCGTCTGGCCGCTGTTATCCTGAGCTCGTCGAAGCGTCGCTGCTCAATGACATTGATTGAGGCGGTCCCTCGACGGCGCACCTACGGTGCTTTGCTCGGGATGACAGGGTAGGCGGGTAGGCTTCGTGCTCGGAGGGCGAGAGCGATCATCGTTGCACCGATGGCGAAGCCGTAGATGGCGATCATCAGCACGATGTAGACGAGACCAGTTGCCGGCGCTAGCAGCACGACAAATCCGAACACGACCGATACGACGCCGAAGAGCACGTAGAGCCATTCGCTGGGAACGTGCGTGCGCAAGCGAAACGCGGTGAGCGCATCACGCCGAACGCTTTCCCGATCGTAACGGCCCCGTCGACGATGAGGTAGGCGCCGATCAGAAGCACCGCCACGGCCAGCGTTGCGCCCGGAAACATCAGCGCGAAGACGCCCAGTGCGATTCCGAATAGTCCGCGAATGAGAAAGAGCCACCAATAGCGCCGGAAACCACCAGCGATACGTGGCTCCGATGACGGGGCGACCAAGTGAAAGCCTTCCAAGATCGAGCGGGTGTTGAGCCTTTGCTAGATACCCGGCAAGACCCACCGCGAAGCCGGCAGCGCATCGTCGAGGGGCGTCACGTAAAACGTGCCTTCCGGCTCGCCGGCAAACCGGTAATCGAGACGGCGGGTCACACCCACGTGGGTATACGCGGTGTACAGATACGGCGGAAGGTCGAAAGCCGCACCGGTGTTCGTTCCCGGCAGCACGAGCTCAGCGTGTTGCGGAACGGTAGCCGGGCGATACCAGCGCATCCACTGCGCGAGTTGCCCTCGCTGCACGATGATGTACGAGGGGATGCCGTACCAGAGCAATTCGGCTGAGGTCTCGTAGCGATCGGTGTAAATCGTTACCCCGCGCGCCGCATCGGCGCGAAGATCATCGGCGAGCGGACGATACGCATACATGCCCGACGAGAACTGGCGCCGTAGTGACGGCGCCGCGTGAAAGGCCGTGGCCTGCGCGCTCTCGGGCAGCGCGAGAAAGATTGCCGGGACGCTCGCTGCGACGGCGCCGATGCCAAGAATGGTCAGCGCAACGCTCCGGCCTGGCACCGTAGTCCGCGCGAGTACGGCGCCGCAACCGATCGCCAGCGACGCAGCCGGACCGAGGATCCAATACGTTTCGGTTTGCGTTGTAAACGACAACGCGAAGAGGATGATCGGCAACGGCAGCGCGGTCCAGGCAACAAGCGGCAGTATCGGGGATCGCCGCAACGCCACAAACCACGTCAAGCCGACGATCAGCAGACCGTAAAGCAACGTGCGCAGCGTGACGACGTTGAGGAGCATTCCGAAATCGAACGTTATCGTTTGGCGGTGCACGAATTCAAACGCAAACGTCTCCCACCCGACCGATGCGTTCCACAGCAGAAACGGCACGTACGCGACCACGGCGATCGCGCACGCGGCGGCAACGGGTCGCAGCAGATCACGCCGCGTCACGATCGCCCATACGGCGATGCCGAACACGAGTGCCCAACCGAACGTGCGCGAATAGATGCACGCCGCGAGCGCGGCGCCGAGCGCAAGCGTGGCCTGCGGCGACGTCCGCCGGCCGAGGGCGGCCGCGGCCCAAAGCGCGACCGCCCACGACGTGATATAGGCGCCGTCGGGAATGCACTCGGCGAATTCGAGCTTGGTTTGCGGGATCAGCGCGAAGACGATTGCGGCATACGCACCGGCGCACGAACTGCCGGTGAGAATCTTCGCCGCCATCCCGGCGGCCAGCGCAGCCAGCGCCTCCGCGAGGACGAACGGTAAGCGCACAGCGCCGTAGGTATGGCCGAAGCGCGCCCCAAGGCTGATCAGCCACGCCACCATCGGCGGATGGTCGGTATAGCCGAACGACGGATGCAAGCTCCACGTCCAGTAATACGCTTCGTCCAGGGTCAAGGGAAAGTTGAACGCGGCGTAGGCGCGAAAGAGGGACACGATGCCTACCAGCACCACCGCTCCCAGAACCGCTCGGGACATCGGCAAACGCGTTCTGCTCACGCTCTTCGTAGCCTTCGCTAGCATGCCGGCCGCCGAGCCCGCGCTTGCGCAGCAGGCACCGATTCCGATTCCGGCGCAGCCCGCACCCAGCGCGATGGGCTACTACATGATGCAGGGCAATCGTATCGTGGGCGGCCCATACACGAGCGGCCCGGCGTGTATGAAAGCGTTGGCAGACTTGTTGAAATCACTCCCGCCGAACGTCGCGCCCATCGTCTGCGCTCACCGCAAACCCTAAGCACGGGTGACAGGGCGTTAAACTGCTTGGTTACATGGGAACGGGGTGCTCATGAAGATATCATCATTGGTTTTGCCCGTCCTCGGTGGACTGCTCGCCTTTGGCTCGGTCGCCGGAACTCCAGCACCCGCGAAGGCCGATACGGCCAGCACCGCCGCGATCATTGCCGGCGCGGCCAGTATCGTCGGCGCCCTACTCTACGACTCCAGCAATCATCCGTATTACGTTCGCAATAATCATCGCTACTACGTCACTCAGCAAGAAGCCCAATACTACCGCGGTCACCATCAAGGTTATTCGCGACAAGCTTGGGTTCCCGAACGCGAGTATCCAGTCGCGCGCGACCCCTATCACAACCACATGGGTCACTAACGCTCCTCAGTGAGCAGTGATCGTGTCCGCGTCGAGTGAGTGATCGCTCTGCGCGGACCCGGTCACGTCCACGGTCATCCCGGGCGTCAGCGATGCACCGCGCGGATTGATCACGGTTCCCTGGTGCAGATGAACGTCACGGTAGACGTTCGGTGCGGTTTCGAGCTGCAGATCGAAGCGCCGGAAATACGTCACTTTCCCATGCGCGGTATTGCCGTTGGTCGTTTGCAACAGAACGCCACCGAGCGCATTGAGCACGCTTTGAACGATCGGATTGTTTTGCACACCGGGCGGGATCGACGGGAGCGGTAACGGATCGGCGAGTACGCCGCTCGTTGAGACAAGCAGCAAGCCGATCGCTAGGGCGAGAACACGCAATGTACTCCTCCAGACTGACGACCATAGGATACGCCGCAAACTCGGCATTAACCAGTCTTCCGCACCGCTGCACCTGACAGAGCCGATAGCGGCCAAGCGGAAAATTGACTTGAAACACAGAGCCAACGGCCCGCCGATGCCGAAGCAGAGATCATGACCTCCCCGGAAGCCGGCACCCACGGCACGCTCTTCTGCACGCTGGTGGATCGCCGTTCGAGCGTCCCGCTTGCCGATGCGCGGGTCACATGTGTGATCGGCGGCGGCATCGTTCAGGTCGACGTGGACTCTCGGGGCGAATTCCGCGCTGATTTTCCTCAAGGCGTATTCGATCTCGTCATTTCCGCGCGCGGCGAACTCTCGCTCACCTTACGCGGCATCGGCGTGCTCGCCGGCCACACCCAACACATCTTACGCGCGTTCGTTCCGGGCGAAGACGAAGTCCACGACGGCACCCCCGCATCGGCGATCGGCGGCTACCTCACCGATCGGCTGGGGCACCCGCTCGTCGATGCTGCGGTCACAGCCACGCTCGTGCCGCCGCCAGGCACACCGCTCTACGGTGGTCCCGGCAAGCAGACCTACGCTGCCCAAACCGATAAGTTCGGCGCCTTCATCCTCCACGCCATCAAACCGGGAACTTACGACGTGGTCGTGCGCACCCGGCAAAACACGCTCTCAAACGAGCGCGTCACCGTTCCCGAGCGCCGCATCTTCCAGCGGCACGATCTCAAACTGATGGTAACGGTCTAACAGACCGCTATCCGAAGCGGCCGGTGATGTAGTCTTCGGTTCGCTTGTCGCGCGGCTTGGTGAAGATCTGGTTGGTCGTTCCGACCTCGACGATCTCGCCAAGATGGAAGAACGCCGTCACTTCCGATACTCTGGCGGCCTGCTGCATCGAGTGGGTCACGATGACGACCGTGAATTCTTTTTTCAGTTCGCTGATGAGATCTTCGATTTTTGACGTCGCGATGGGGTCGAGAGCCGATGCCGGCTCATCCATCAAGATCACCTCAGGCTTGACCGCGAGCACGCGCGCGATACACAAGCGCTGTTGCTGCCCGCCTGAGAGCGAAAGCGCCGAGTCTTGGAGGCGGTCCTTGACTTCATCCCAAAGCGCCGCCCGCCGGAGCGAGAACTCGCAGATCTCCTCGAGCTTGGCCTTGTTATGTTCGCCCGTCAACGTCGCCCCGTAAACGACGTTGTCATAAATCGTCTTCGCAAACGGGTTCGGCCGTTGAAACACCATACCGACTCGCCGGCGGATATCGATTGGGTCGGTCTGCCCGGCGTAGATATCCTCGCCGTCCAGCGTAATTCGACCGCTAACGCGCGAGCCCGGCGTCAAGTCGTGCATCCGGTTGAGTGCGCGCAGAAATGTCGATTTTCCGCAGCCTGACGGACCGATCAGCGCGGTCACGATGCACTCCGTCATGTTCAAACTTGCGTTCTTGATCGCATGATTCGAGCCGTAATAGACGTTCATGTCTTCGGCAGCGATCTTGTTGGGACCAGAAATGTCGGGCTCTGGAGCGAACATCAGCCAAACCGTCCCGTGATATAGTCTTCCGTCCGCTTATCGGTGGGCTTCGTAAAAATCTCATTGGTCGGTGCCACTTCGATCAGGTGACCTACGCCGCGTTCGTCCCCAAGGAGAAACGCCGTAAAGTCCGATACGCGAGCAGCCTGTTGCATATTGTGAGTGACGGCGATGATCGTGTAGTCATCGACGAGCTGGCGGATCAGCTCTTCGATTTGAAGGGTCGAGATTGGATCGAGTGCGGAAGTGGCCTCGTCAAGCAATAAAACTTCAGGCTCGACGGCGAGCGCGCGAGCTATGCACAACCGTTGCTGTTGACCGCCCGACAACGACGTGCCGTTCCGATGCAGCACGTCCTTCACTTCTTCCCATAGTGCCGCCTGACGCAAGGCTTTCTCCGCGATCTCCATCGGCTTCAGCCCGTTGCGAAGAGCTCCGCGCAAGCGCAACCCGGCGGTAACGTTATCGAGAATCGACATGGTCGGAAACGGAGTGGCTTGCTGGAACACCATTCCGATTCGCTGTCGCACGAGAACCGCGTCGGCATCGCGGCTATAAATGTTCACGCCGTCTAAGAGAACCTCTCCTTCAACGGAGGTTCCGTCGGCCAGCTCGTGAACGCGATTGAGCGCCCGCAGCAGCGTAGACTTGCCGGCGCCGGACGGTCCGATCAAAGCGGTGACCGTGTTCTTCGGAAAGCCGACGTTGACGTCCGAGACAGCTAGTTTATTTCCCCGGTAATAGACCGATACCGCTCGCGTCTCTACCTGGATTTTCGATTCAGGTCGCTCGCTTGCGTCTATTACGAATTGCGTATTCATCGCTTACCCAAACTGAGAGCGAACCGAGCCATGAGGTTGATGATGAATACGGCGACCGTCAGCAACAGCGCACCAGCCCAAGCCTGTCGATGCCAATCGTCATACGGAGAAATCGCATACGTAAAGACTTGCAGCGAGAGTTCAGCCATCGGATGGAGCGGATTGAGTTCCCAGAATTGGCTTCCGAACGCGGTGAACAAGAGTGGCGCGGTCTCACCGGTGACGCGAGCAATGCCGAGCAAGATCGCCGTGAGGATGGCACCGCGCGCTGCCGGGACGACGATCTTCATCGTGGTCGCGTAACGCGAGAGACCGAGTGCAAAGCCCGCCTCCCGAACCGTACGCGGCACGCTTCGGATCGCTTCCTCTGAGGTTCGTATGATGAGCGGAAGCATGATGATCGCGAATGCGATCGAAGCTGAGAACGCCGAAAATTGCTTGAACGGCGCGACAAAAAGCGTGTAGGCGAACAGGCCGATCGCGATACTCGGAAGACCTGCGAGCACATCCGAAAGCAGGCGTAACGTCTCTGCGAAAATGCCTCGCCCGAACAAGGCGAGGTATACCCCGGTAAGGACGCCGATCGGGATCGCGATCAGCGTTGCGATCCCAACGATGATCAGGCTGCCGACGATGCCGTTCGCAACGCCGCCGCCGGTGATGCCCACCGGCCGCGGAAGCTCGGTCACGAAAGCCCAGTTCACGCTGGAAATGCCCTGAGCCGCAACGTAACCAAGGATAGCGAGTAACGCGCCGGCAGCCAGGATGATGCAAAGGAGCGTAAAGCCGACACCGACGGCACTCCAAGCGTAACGCACCGCTTTGTGTTTCGAGGGCTCGCGCAAATTCGGTGCGCTCATTGCGCGTTCCACGTCATCGACCTTCGGACTTGCTGAAGACGCTATTGACGAGCAAGCGCGCGAAGCCGTTGACGATGAAGCTCAAGAAAAAGAGCAACAAGCCCAACTCGATGAGCGCGCTGATATAGACATCGCTGGTGGCTTCGGTAAACTCGTTGGCGATAACGCTGGAAAGTGTATAGGACGGCGAAAAGAGCGAAGCAGCAATCGTCGCTTTGTTGCCGATGATCATCGTCGTGGCGATCGTTTCACCGATGGCCCGTCCTAGAGCGAGGACGCAGGCGCCGAAGATTCCGGCGCGCGCTGCTGGAAGCACGATGCGCCAAGTCGTCTCCCATTTCGTGGAGCCGAGCGCCATTCCGGCTTCTCGCTGCTCGCGACCCACGGCCGCGATGACGTCGCGAGAAATAGCGCTGACGGTGGGGAGAATCATTATTCCGAGGACCACGCCTGCGGTCAACAATCCGACGCCGTAGATCGGGCCCGAAAAGATCGGCAGAAAGCCGAGCCGGGCCTGCAAGACAGGATCGATATAGGTCCGAAAGATCGGCACCACGACGAAGAGCCCCCAGAGCCCGTAAACCACGCTCGGCACGGCGGCCAAGAGTTCAACGAGGGATGCCAAGGGCTGCGCGATTCGACGCGGAGCGAATTCAGCGAGATACGTTGCGGACGCTATTCCAATAACCGAGGCGAAGAGGATTGCGATGAAGCTGCTGACGACCGTACCGTAAATCATCGGCAAGGCGCCGAACTGCCCCGTGACGGGGTTCCACGTGCTCGTCACGAGGAAGCGGAATCCGAACGTGACGATCGACTGCCACGAGCTGTGAACCAGCTGCGCGAACACGCCCAACATCGTGGCCGCAAAAATCCCCACGGCCGTCCACAGCGAAGCGAGGAAAATCCGATCAGCACGGGCAGCTGACCGATCCGTCGTCAGCTGCAGATTTGTCATCATTTCAGATTGCCTATTTGTGCTCAAACAGCCTCGGGAAAAATCGTCGAGCCGCTTGCCGGAGGGCAAACGGCTCGATCCATTTTGGAAGTTACAGGCTTATCTTTGCGAGCGTTGCCAGCGCGGCTTGCTGAACGTTTTCGGGAAGGGGAACGTAGTTCAGCGATCCGGCGATGGGTTGCCCCTTCGTAACCAGCCACGTGAGAAGGTCTTTGGTCACCTTGGCACGCGCTTTGTCCGTCGGGTTTTGGTAGACAACTACCCAGGAGTAGCCGGAAATCGGCCATGCATCGGCAGCGGCGGTATCCACAATCGAAAAGTTCGTCGAGGACACTTCGGGCTTCGTCGCGGCAGCCACCTTGACGTGCTCGAGCGTGCAGAGCGAGTACTTGCCGGCCTTGTTTTGAACCATCGCTTGCGTCATTTTGTTCTCGAGGGCGTACGCGAGTTCAACGTAGCCGATCGCACCCGGAGTCTGCTTTACGGCTCCGGCAACACCTTCGTTGCCCTTGCCGCCGACCGACGCCGCAGCGGGCCACTGAACGCTTTTTCCGGTCCCGACCTTGCTTTTGAATTCCGCGGACACGTTGCTCAGGAAATCGGTGAAGATGTAGGTCGTTCCGGAGCCGTCCGAACGGTTCACCGGCACGATCGCCAGGTTCGGAAGATCCGCTCCCGGGTTATCTTTTTTGAGCTGCGCGTCATTCCAGTTGGTGATCTTGCCAAGATAGATGTTGGCGATGTCCTCACGCGTGAGGTGCAAGCCACCCTTGACGAGGCTCGGCAGATTGTAGGTGATCGCCTCACCACCCAGTGCGACCGGAACCTGAAGAACGACCCCGCCGGCGCGCTTCACTTCGTCGCCATTCATCGGAACGTCCGTGGCACCGAAGTCCACCGTCTTGGCCGTGAACTGCTCGATGCCGCCGCCGCTGCCGATGGACCCGTAATTTACGGTGACGTCCTTCTGGGCTTGGCTGTAGTCATAAAACGCCTTAGAGAAAAACGGTGTATCGAAGGTCGATCCCGCCCCAGTCAACTGGGTCGCGGCCAGCGCCGGTGCCGCCAGTCCCACTGCAAACGTTGCAATGGCAAGGCGGCAAACGAACGATTTGAGCATTAAGTGCATTCCTCTTGTGAAGCGTACGCGCTAATACCAGCACACGTTCAAAGAACGTAGCTAGCCGAACCAGCACTTCGCGGGTGTGGTTCGCCTGTTATGCTCCGTCACCGTGGTGAAGGGCCCATTATCCCGAGATTAAGCCACATTAAGGAGCCACATGCTATTAAGACCCCTTAATCTTCGGCGAAATTGGCCGCTTCGGAGGCATCAACCACACGCGGCAGGCGGCAAACGAAGGTCGCGCCCCGGCCGTATATCGAGTGCGCGGCAAGGCTTCCGCCGTGCGCTTCCACCAGATGCCGCGCGATCGAAAGACCGAGGCCGGTGCCCGTATGTTCGCGTGAGCGGGATCGGTCAACCACATAAAAGCGCTCGAAAATATGCGGCAAGTCGTGGTAGGGGATTCCGCGTCCGGTATCGCGCACGCGCAACAAGGCGTTCCGCCCTTCGCTGGACACTTCGACCGTAATTGTCCCGCCGCTGGGCGTATGCCGGATCGCATTGTCGAGCAAGTTGAGGGCGACTTGGGTTAGGCGGTTCCGGTCGGCGTTTACGAAAACTTCTTCGGGCGCCTCGAGGTCGAGCTCGAGGCCGGCCGCGCTCGACCGCTGCGCGAACGTGTTGACCACCGACGTCGCGACCTCGGTGAGGTCGAAGACCTCGCGCCGCAAGAGCAGGTTCCCAGACTCGGAGCGCGCCAGCTCGAGCAAATCCTCGACGAGACGGATCATGCGGTCGACTTCCCGCGCGATCTGGGGCAAGAACAGCGTTCGCGCCTCGGCGTCGTCTTCGGAGATCAGGACGGTCTCGAGCATCAGCTTGATCGCGGAAAGCGGCGTGCGCAGCTCGTGCGAGACGTTAGCGACGAATTCGCGGCGCACGTGTTCGATCGCGAGCAACGCGGTGCGGTCGGCAGCGACGACGACGGCGCCGCCTTCGAACGGGTGCGCGGTGATCCCGAGCGTTCGCTCACGCGCGAAATCCCCGATCGTGATGTCGTTCATCGTCGTCTCGCCGCCGATCGCGGCCAGCACCGCTCGCTCCATCGCAACCGACGGCACAACCGCGATGAGCGCCTGGCCGATGGCGCGCTCGGCATGAATTTCGAACAACTCTTCGGCCGCCTCATTGGCGAACCGAACGATTCCGCCGGCGTCGATCAGAAACGCGGCGAATGGGAACGCATCGAGGACCCGTTGGGTGCGGCCTTCTTCGTACGGATCCAGCGCGGGAGGCCGGGACGGTGCGGCATAAGGCGCCTGCGCCGCGCGCAATCGCCCGACGGCGAGCGTTACGGCAATGCCGGCGATGAGGCCGGCTGCGGCCGCGACGAGCACGTCGAGCATCCGATGCTACTCGCGGAACATGTAACCGCGGCTGCGCACGGTGATGATGTGCCGCGGGTTATTCGGATCGGATTCGATCTTCTCACGCAACCAGCGGATATGGACGCTGATCGTTTGGTGCTCGCCTTCGAAATCGTAGCCCCATACTTTTTCCAGCAGCATCTGACGGGTGACGATCCGGCCGCGGTTTTCCATCAGCACGTGCAGCAGCCGGAATTCCTTTGGCGCAAGCGCGACGACATCGCCGCGGACGGTCAGCCGCTGACGTGAACGGTCGATAGTGATCTCGCCGATCGTGATCGACTCGTCGCGCTGTTCGAAGTCGACTTCGCTACGGCGCAGGCGCGCCTTGACCCGGGCGATGATCTCGCCGAGTGAAAACGGCTTCGTCACGTAATCGTCGGCGCCCAGCTCGAGCGCCAGGACCTTGTCGAACTCCTGATCCTTCGCAGTCAGCATGATGATCGGCACGCTCGAGGTCTTGCGTATCTCTTTGCACGCCTCGATCCCGTCGAGCAGCGGGAGCATGATATCGAGGATGACCAGATCCGGCTGCTCGCTCGCAGCCAAGGCAACCGCGCTGCGCCCGTCTCCCGCGGCAGTTACGCTATAGCCGCTGCGCTCGAGGTTGTAGCGCAGCGATTGCACGATCGCCGCCTCGTCGTCGACGAGCAAGATTCTCTTCCGCGGCGGCGCGAGAATCACGGCTGTGGCTCCGGCATCGCCGATTCGAACGTCGCCCTGACGCCGAAGGTCCGCTCAAACAGATCAGCCTTGAACATCGCAGCGCCCAGTTCGCCCGACACATCGCCCTCGGCCTGCGCAACGATTGCAATTCGTCCGTCCTCGCGCCGAACCGTGACATCCCCCACCACGCCCAGCTCCCGTTCGTCGAGCCCGTCGGCGATCCGCAAGATCGATGCCAGCACCTCGACGCGGTGTTTTTCGACCGGGGCCAGCGCCGTGAACTCCGGGTGACTCGGCTTGGGCATCGCCTTGCGATAGTAGCGCGCAACGAGCGCTACCAACTCGCGTTCATCGTCGCGCCAGCCCGGCAACGGCGAATTCCGGATCAAATACGCGGAATGTTTGTGATGGGCGCTCTCGCCGACAAAGCGCCCGATCGAGTGCAGAATCGCGGCGGCATAGAGCATGTCGCGATCCGACGGTGACAGCTGATGCAGGCCGGCCAGGCGTTCGAAAAGCACCAACGCGAGGCGTCCGACGTGCCGCTGGTGCCCACCGAGGTGCTCGTAGTGGTGAGCCAGCGACTCGATGGCCTCGATGCGCCGCACGCGTTCGTCGCCCAAACGATCGGCGAGCGCCCGGTCTTGCGCCACCATGTCGACGATGATCCCATCGCGCAGCGCGCGCTCGCACACGACGATCTCGTCGCGCCCGAGCTGCGCCAGCGCGGCGATCAAGATCGCATTGCCCGCAACGATGATATCGGCGCGGCGCGGGTTCATCCCCGGCATCCGGCGGCGCTCGCCCTCGCTCATCGTGAGCATCTGCCGTTGCAGCGTTTCGAGGCGCTCGCGCGTTACCGTATACCCGTGGACCCGGGCCGGCGTAACGCCGCGCGCGGCCGCGTCGAGTGCGGCCAATCCCATGATCGTCCCGGACGTGCCGATCGTCAAGTCGAGACGATAGCGCCGCACGCGGTCGATGAGTGGCCCGAGCGTCGCCAAAATATGCTTGTTGAGCTCGCGCGCGCCACGCTGCGGCGACTTGCCGCGCAGATAGCGGTCGTAGAGCCGCAAGCTGCCGAGCTTGACGCTGTCGAGTAAGTACGGCCGCTCGCCGTCGGCAACGATCACCTCGGTCGAGCCGCCGCCGATATCGATGATGCATGCGAGCCGCTCGTAGATCGGGAAGCCGCTCGCAACCCCGAGATGGATCAGGCGCGCCTCTTCTTGCGCGCTGAGCACCTCGAGCGCGATGCCGGCTTGCGCTTCGACCTGAATGCGGAACTCGTCGCCGTTGTCAGCCTCACGCACCGCGCTCGTGGCAACCGCGCGTACGCGTTCCGCGCCGCGTTCGTGTGCCGCCGCGACAAAACGCGAGATCGCATCGATTCCGTTGACCATCGCCTTCGACGAAAGCCGCCCGCGCTCGAGCGCGTCGTCGCTGCCGAGCCGCACCATCTCGCGATCTTTGTAGACCACGCGCGTCGTATCGAAGGTGGAGTCGAATTCCACCACGATGAGATGAATTGAGTTGGTCCCAACGTCGATGGCACCGAAGAGCACGGCGTTCCGGCTACCGCCCGGCAAGCAAAGGCTCCTCTCCCGACGTTAGTCGCTCCGGGAGCCGCAGCCGAAAATGTCCCCGCGTTTGCGCGGTTAAAGAGAGCGCATGGCCAGCAGCACGGCGACGCCCCTCGAGGAGCGGATCAACACGGCGCTCGATCGCATCCGCCCCGCGATCGCCGCCGACGGTGGCGACGTTTGGCTCATCCGCGTCGAAAAGCACACCGCCTACGTGCAAATGCTCGGCGCGTGCGGCGGCTGCGCCGCAGCCCACCTCACGCTCAAAAACGGCATCGAAGCCGTGATCCGCGAGGACGTCCCCGAAATCACCGCGGTCGAAGCGCTTTAACCGCTAGGCGCGCCCTCGGCGCGGACGCGTACCCGGCTCCTGGGCCGGCATGTGCTGCACGGCCGGCGCTTCGGGCCGCGGGAGCGTCGGGACCAGATCGACGATGTCCGCTAACCGCTGCGCGGTTTCGGGCATCGCCGGAACGTCATAGCGCGGCGCCTCGCCGAAGCCGAAGGCGGCCGTCAAATCACCACACGTCGCGCGCCGCCACGCCGTGAGATTGGGCACCTCGACGCCGAAGCGTGTTTCGAGCAGTCGCAGAACCGACGTGTGATCGAAGGTATCGCCGCAGACGTAGCCGCCACGCGAAAACGGCGAAACGACGAACGCCGGCACGCGAAACCCAAGCCCGATCGGCTTCCCGCCGACGAACTCACCCGGCGTCCCCGGATCGGGCAGCGGTGGGATCACATGATCGAAGAGCCCGTCGTTCTCGTCGTACACCTGAATGAACGCCGTTTTCGCCCACACCTTCGGACTTGACCAGAGGGCGTCGAGAATCGTGTGGACCCAATGCTCGCCTTGCGCTGCAAAGAAGTCCGGATGTTCGGTTTGTTCCGCATGCGCCATCACAAAGGTGACCTGCGGCAAATTTCCGGTCCGGATGTTCTGCAAAAACTGCGCGAAGGGCCGCCCGCGGCGCGCGCGCTCGTACAACGGCGTGTTGCTGTTCGCCGCCTGATACGGCGGAAAGAAGCGCAACACGTTCATGAGGTAGTCGTCGTACATATCGTAGTAGAGCTGCCACGAAACGCCGGCCTTCTCGAGCCGCTCGGGATAGGTTTCCCAACGGTAGGTCGTGCGGCCCAAGATCGCATCGTTGTTGAGCGCCGGGCCGCCCCGCGCACCGCTCGGATCGATCGAACCGGTCATCCAATACAGCCGGTTCGGGTATGTCGACGAGAGCGCCGAGCAGTGGTACCCGTCGCAAATCGTAAACGCATCTGCGAGCGCATAGTAAAACGGAATGTCGGCGCGCGTATAGTAGCCCATCGTCAGCGGCCCCGACGTCCCGTCGGCAACGCGATGCGCCGCAACCCAGCCGTCCATCTTGCCGCCGTTGAGGCACTCGTGCTGCGGATCCCAGTTGTGGTTGAGATCGTGCAGCTGCATCGCGCTCGTCTTCGCCGTATCCAGATGGAACGGGAGCAGGTAC